>Ga0209075_1000216_pt1 | contig 54222 bp, 50 predicted proteins | sample Stecom2011_FD_187523 | JGI IMG/M metagenome (GOLD analysis project Ga0209075, IMG submission 187523) | Agricultural soil microbial communities from Utah to study Nitrogen management - Steer compost 2011 (SPAdes) (version 2) | ecosystem: Environmental > Terrestrial > Soil > Agricultural land...
ACCGAAATGCTAACACGCAATATAGCAAAAAGCGGTGAAGTGCTTAATTGGAACGGCTTTAGCCCGTTCCAACTTCATCTCGGCTTGATAAGGTATCACTCGCAATCCGCTTCATGCCATATTGCCAAACGGTAACATCACTCAAATTGATGACAATGCTCAACAAACGATCTACTTCAATGGCAGTGTCGTAAGCCCCAGTCAGAAGTTTGAGTATGATGCCCTTTACAGATTGCTTAAATCTACAGGTCGAGAGCATGTTTCAATCAATGCGAGTAGTGAACCTGAAGCAGAAGGTTACAACCAGGCGCAAATTAGCCCGCAGGACGGCAGTGCCATGCGAAATTACACCCGCGAGTGGCAATACGATGAGGTCGGGAACATTCTGGAGATGAAAGTGGGAAGTCTTTTAAAAATATGAAGAAAAATTTTGCAAATGGTGATTTATAATGACGATTGTCTGTGTAAGAAGTCTAAAAAAGAAAAAGCCAGGCGTTTCTGAGACTTCATCATACTGAAAATACTTGTTTTTAGGCAACAAAAGGGGAGTTTGTGTGCAAACAACGATTTTTTTTGTGAGTAGTCCTTTACACACAAGCTCAAAAGAATTATATTTTGCGTGTGATTTTTTAAGTCGTCGATTGAATACAAGTGATTTGCTTAAAATGTCTATGAATTTTGAATTAAATAAGAGGTAAAAAATGGCAACAGTGATTCGTCTTTCTCGTTTTGGTAAGCGTCACCATTCTGTTTATCGTGTTGTGGTTATTGATAGCCGCAAAGCACGAGACGGTCAATTTATTGAACAAGTGGGTTTTTATAATCCCAATTTAAAAGAACCCGATATTCGTTTTGATCAAGAAAAGGTGTTGAAATGGTTGGGAGTGGGTGCAAAACCTTCTTATACTGTGAATTCACTTCTCCGTAGCCAAGGGATCATGGATTTGTTCCATGCACAAAAGGCAAAACGATCTATCGAAGGCTTAGAAGCCCAAGTTCGACCTACCAAGGTGAAAGCAAAAGCCTTGAGTGTCAAAGCTAAAGCTAAATTAGAAGCCGAGAAAGCAGCCAAAGAGAGCGAAGCACAAGCTAAATTAGAAGCCGAAAAAGCCGCCAAAGAGAGCGAAGCTAAAGTCGAAGAATCGGCCGAAACTTCTGAGTCTGCAGAGTAATTTTGAAGCTCGAGTGGGTCATCCCATTTTAGAAAATCACATTTTAATATGAACGAATTTGTTGTAATTGGTAAACTCAGAGCTCCTTTTGGGCTTAAAGGTTTTATTAAATGCACTCCATTGACTCATGATATGGAACGAATTTTTTTATTGAAAAATGTGTTTTTAAAAGGAAGTGAGCAAGCTTTGGACATTGAAGAGGCTTTGATTCAAAATGATGCTTGGTTGTTAAAGTTTAAAGACTTTGATGATCCAGAATCATTGATAGATTTGACGAATCAAGAGATTTGTGTGCCTAGTTCTGAGCGCTTAGAGGCTCCAGATGGTATGATTTATTTTTCTGATGCCCCCGGCTATCAAGTTTGTCTTGAAGATATGTCGGTGATAGGCGAGGTCATAGAATTGATTGATTATCCATCGGTCAATGCTTTTCATATCCAAGTGAGTGCATCTTTTACTGGTTCTAAAGAAAAGAAGTTATTGGTCCCTTGGGTGGCAGACGCTGTTTTAAAAGTAGATTCTCAACATCGAATGCTGATTTTGTATGCACACTTTTTAAATGGTTTAATGGAAAAGGACCCGCTAGAATGAAAATCCAGTGTATTACACTTTTTCCAGAAATGTTTGGACCTATGGAACATTCTATTATGGGTAGAGCCCAACAAAAAGCACTGTTTTCTTTTGAAACTATTCCGTTGAGAAATTTTGCTATTAATGAGTATGGACAGGTGGATGATTCTCCTTATGGAGGCGAACCGGGGATGGTGCTTCGACCAGAGCCTTTGGTTCGAGCCATCCGCCATACTAAAGTCAAAGAAAATGCAGGCAAAGTGATTTATTTGACTCCTGATGGTGTCCCTCTGGATCATGAATTAGTCTTGTCTTTATCTAAAGAAAAACACTTGGTCCTTGTGTGTGGACACTATAAAGGAATCGACGAAAGGGTTAGAGAATCAGAAGTGGATTTAGAGATTTCTATAGGTGACTTTGTGGTGAGCGGTGGTGAACTGCCGGCGATGCTACTCAGCGATGCTATAGTTCGACTCCTTCCTGGTGTACTTGGAAATTCAGCTTCAGCAGAAACAGATTCTTTTGTTAATAACACTTTAGGGTGGCCGGTTTATACGCGCCCCGAAGTTTTTGAAGGTAAAAAAGTCCCCGAAATTTTGCTTTCGGGCAATCATCATAAGATTTTAGAGTGGAAAAAGGCGAAATCCTTAAAAAGAACGCAAGAAAGACGCCCTGACATCTTTTCAAAATTAAAAACAGATACTAAATTTGGAATTAAATAAACGAGGTCGTATTATGTCCATTAATATAGAAAGTATTCACCAAGAAAACATTAAAACCGATTTGCCAGACTTTCGTGCTGGAGACTCTGTAACAGTGAATGTAAAAGTGGTAGAAGGCTCCAAAGAACGCATCCAGCCTTTCAAAGGCGTGGTCATTCAAAAGAAAAACACAGGTATTTCTACAACTTTAACTGTTCGTAAAATTTCTGGTGGTGTTTCTGTTGAACGCATTTTTCCATTGCATAGCCCCAACATTGAGTCTATCGAAGTGGATCGTCCAGGTAAAGTGAGACAAGCTCGTATTTATTATATGCGTGAGCTTCGTGGTAAAGCAGCACGAATTAAAGAGCGTAAGGTTTAATTAGGACTTTTATGAAAAAGCGAATCCCGCCCGTGCAAAAGTGCGTTCAGGCGGGTTTTGTAGTTTATAGTCCAGAAACCCCCATTAAGCAATTACTCATAGTAGAAGAAGGCTGTTTGGGAGCTTTTCAGTGTGAATCTAGGTCGCACAAAGCTGTATTTGAACTTAGAAAAGGCGATATGATTGGAGTGGCATCTTTGTTAGAAAAAGAGGCCATTCCTTGGAAAATTATAGCTTTAGAAGAGTCTAAGTATTGTGTTGTCAACGAAGAAAGCATGGAGTCACAGCTGTCTTTTGTACCAGTGTGGTTGGTAGCTTTAATCAAGTCTCTTTCTATGCGGACTCGTGAGCTTAAAAGCTTAAAAAAGAAAACACCCGCTCCACATTTATTGCATAGTTTGACCCTTTATTTGTTTCATCAAAAACAAGAAGCTTTAGAATTAGATCGCGTTCTCAAAGAATTTTCTTTTTTGACTCGAGCCACTGCTACAGTCACGCTTCAAGCTTTAAGGTATCTAGAAAACAAAGGTTTTTTAAAATTAAAAAAGCAAAGCGAGTCTCAATCCACTCATATTGTTTTTCCTGAGCCTTTAATCACTGCGGTTTTGTTGGACTTTTGGGACGCAAAACAAAGTAAAAATCAATTTTTTCCTTTTCAACTCTCTGACACAGAGCTCTCTTGTTTAGAATCTTTTTTAAAATCTCCAGTAGATTTTCCGATGGAATCGGCAGGTTACTTACAGTGGCTTCAAGATTTAACCCCAAGCATTAGTGTCAAAGAATGGATTCATTTCCAGAGTTTAGGTCTTTTTTTTCAAAAAGAAGATGGGACTTTTCAAGCTGATTTTTACAAAATAGAAAAAGCTCTTTTGGCAATCCGTCATGCTCCTTCCCTACGAAAAATAATCTTATGAAATTAAATAAAGGTGAATATTTATTTAAAGAAGGTGATTTTAACAATCGCTTGTATGTGCTTCAAAAAGGCCTTTTGAAGGCTCATCGATTAGAATTTGGTAAAACGAGAGAAGTTGAAACTTATTTGCCAGGTTCCTTGATTGCCGAAGAGACTTTACTGGAAGGAAAAAGGCTTTTGTATTCAGTCCAAGCCTCTGTGGATTCTGAACTTTATGCACTAGACTCAAAAAATTTACAAAAAGTGCTTGCCAAAGAACCAAAATGGTTTTCTTCTTTAATAAGATTTTTGTTCAATCGCTATGATGAAACGATAATAGTTACAGAGCAATATGAGTTTATACGAGCTTTGCCTGCTGTGCTGTATCTTTTGGCAAATCTTGAAGAAGAGCTTGTAGATATTAAACAATTCAGTCAAAAACTTTATACCTTGAACGGAGTTTCTTTAGAAAACACTCAAGAGCTCCTTTCACTTATGGAGTCTTTTGGGCTCATTCAAATAAAAGAGTCAGTCATTCTTAAAAAAAAGACGAAATTGATCGCTATGTTGTATGAGGCACTGCTTTTTAGAGCCATTCATAAAGATATTTCAAAGCACATACTTTCTATTACGGAACAACTCCTCTTGCAGTTATTTGTTGAACTGTGCAAAAAAGAAGGCTTTTGTTTTAATGAATACACGGCACTCCACCTAAAAAGTTTTGCGGAAAAAGCAAAAGAATCGAGTCTGGGTATTTCTATTCGTATAAATTCTATTTCTCCTTTGGAACAAAAACAAATTCTTTTTTATGAATCCGAGCAAGATGTGATTTATGGAGATATAGATTACATTTTACTCCTTTTAGAATTAAACTCTATTTACCCACAGCTAGATAAAATAAAAAAACTTTAAAATTTCTAAAAGACATTCTTTAATTATGGGTGCAGGGCTGTGCTTATTTTTATTGAATCTCTTGAAAACTCTACAAAAAGACTCCCTTCATAAGCGGTATTGAGGTAGGGAATTTTCAATGCCTCCAAACGGTCTGTGACTATTTTACTGGGGTGTCTAAAACGATTGTTTCTACCAGAAGAAATCAAAGCGTGTTGTGGTTTTATTGCTTCTAAAAAGCGAGTCTGACTCGAAGTTTTAGAGCCGTGGTGGCCTACTTTTAATAAATCACTTTGTATTTGAATATCGGTGTTTAATATATCTGTTTCTCCTTTTTCTGTAAGGTCTCCCGTAAGTAAAATAGAGCGACCTAAACCTTTGACATGCATGGTGATACTTTCTGTATTGGCGTCTCTACATAAAAAAGGATTAGGGTGTAAAACTTTCATTTCAAAGTACTCTTTTTTTTGAAAAATAAAGCGAGGGATTTCTTCACGAATGACATCGCCTCGTTTTAAGTCTTTCACTAAAACTTCCTGATCCAAGGCCGAAGCCACCGTTTCTTGCCATTCTTTTTTGTCTTCTATTCTAGAGCATTCACTCATCCAAAGGGCTTTGACAGGGAACATCTTCAATAAAAGACTCGCACCGCCATAGTGATCTGCATCTCCGTGTGTGATAATGAGGGCTTCGATTTCTTGGATGCCTTGATTTCTTAGATAAGGGATTATTTTTTCTGTGGCGGGATTTCTTTTTTGTAAGACTCCAGCGTCGATGATATAAGTCCTTTTAGAAGGTGTTTGTAAAACAATACACTCTGCTTGCCCTACATCTAATACTGTGATTTTCCAAGAAGGATTTAGTTTATGCAGAGCTGAATTAGAGAAAAATGACACACTAGCGATTAAACATAAAATTAAAAAGCACCACCTTGCTGATTTATTTTTCCAAATGGCAGGGCTTAAAATGAGCAACACACTAAACAAGCACAAAGTAGGGGTAGAATATGGCCCCACAGTCACAGATGCGTTCGGAGAATCAGAAAGGATTTGAGTTAAATACGAAGCCAGTCTTAAAAAAAATGTAGAAGTTTCTACAAGAGGGGCTTCTATATAAGAAATAGGAAGCAACAAAGCAAAAAGACCTGCTTGCATAGCAAAAGCAATCAAGGGCACAATAATTAAATTACCAAGCCAAGCAATAGGAGAAAGAGTTTGAAAATGATATATCAAAAAAGGAGCTGTAAAAACGGTGGCACAAAGGGTGACAAAAGAAGGCTCTATAAGGTGTGTTTTTAATGATTTAAATAAAAAATTTTTAAAGTTTATTTTTTGAATTAATTTCAAAGATTGGCCTATAATAATACCCGCAGTTGCAGCGGCAGAAAGTTGAAATCCGGGGTTCCAAAGCTCATCTGGATTGATAAACACAAGGATGAGCAGAGCAAAACCTAGACTGTTTAGAGCATCGGCTTTTTTATTAAAAAAACTACCCGATTGCACCACAATAAACATTAAAACAGCTCTAGAAACTGCAGGTGATGCACCCGTGACCGGGATATACACAAGCAAAAGAATAAAGGCGATGAGTTTTGCACTCAAGTGAGAAAGTCTAAAGGCTTTTAAAATTAAAAGGAGTATTTCCGATAAAAGCACCACATGAAAGCCACTAATCGCAAGCACATGCACTAAGCCTGTTCGTCTAAAATTGTTTTGCAAAGTTTCTGGGATACCAGAGCGATCTCCAGCCAGCAAGCCCAAAAGCATGCCTGCTTCTGCGGGACTAGCATAAGCTCTCAATCGAGACAACATCCATTTTTTAAAAGTATAAAAATAATATTCTGGAGTTTTTTTAGAACACAATATTTTAAAATCTTTTAATTCTCCATAAGCATTCAATTTTTGACTTTTTAACCAGCTTTTAGTATCAAAAGTCCCAGGGATTGTGGGAGGATGGATACTATACCATTTGGCAAAGTATTCTATGGAATCCCCTGGCATAGGGGGAGGGCTGTCATTGTTTTTGTGTGTGAGTCTATAGACAGCGTTTTTATCTTGAAGGATCACCGCAATCCCGTTATTTCTAGGCAATAGGCTTTTTACAAGGGCTTTTCCATTGTCTTTGGAGGGGATATAAACCGGTCTCTCGCTCTTATTTTGATGAAATTGCAGACTAAGGTATGCAAAAACCAAAAGGAAAAGCATTGTTTTTTTAGTGTTTTTAGAAAAACGAAGCAATGTTAAAAAAAACACTAAGGCCAAAGCCAGGCCATAAAAAAAATATTCATCCATGATATAAAGAGCCGAGACACCAATAAATGCCGATAAAGCCTCTCTTTTTATTAAAGGATAAAACAATGAATTTAAATATTTCTCTTCTTGCATTTTCTCACTTATAACTTAGATTAAGGGTGTGTGTGTTCACTTGAATGCCATAGTTTTCTGTACCAATATCTATTAAACGAACAATGGGCTATAATGTTTAGATTTTTTTTTCTTTTAAGCTTTTTCTTCTTTTTTCAAGCTTGTAGCGACATAGAAAAAGAGGTGACGCTGTTCCCAGACAATGGACTTGCCTTTATGTTTTATCCCAACGATAAAGCAAAAAACGATTCCGTAGCGGCAAACCTAGCCTATGGTGCAGCTTTCACTGTGCATCCTCAAGCTTATTACACACTTTCTATGGATGCAGACCCCATTTTACCTGCGCCAATTTTGCAGTTGCATCGTGTATTGCTAAGCACGGGAGAAGATAATAAAGTGAATTATACCACTCGCAAAATACGCCATCTCAAAGCCAAAAAAATCAAAGATCGTTGGGAGTATTCGTTTCAGGCAGAAGAATCCGAATCCGCTATTTGGGCCACCACTTTGCTAGGGGAAAATGGAGACAATTATTCTGGAAAAATCAAAAACTTTCTTTTTGAAGGCGAGGGTTCTTTTTCTCAATCTTTCAGTTTAAATTTGATTGTAGTCGGAGACTTTCAAAGCACCACAGATGGCTTAGATGAAAACGCCTTAGCCGACGAACTCTTAGCTGCTTTCAGAAAATTTTATGTGGGCATTCAAATAGACACCTGTTATATTCACTATGCACACCATCACCCTAGCCTAGGTAAAAAATATCCCAAAGACGAACCTTGGCTTGCAGGCAGCTCTTCGGAGGACATCATGCTCACGGAATTAGGTGGCTGGGGAAAAGGCCCTACTTTTTATGCTTTAGATTTAGTCTTAGTCCATCGTATCGATGTCGATGGTGTTTTGGGTTACTCTTCTCTTTTTTCTGCCAATCTAGGGGGTGGAGATCTTAGCACCATAGTGTTAGGGACTCATGTAAAAAATGCAAACACAGAAGAAGCCCTCACTTCAAAAAAAATAATAGAAACCGCAGTCCACGAATCGGGACATTTTTTTGGACTTCGGCACACCACTTCGACCAGCACCGATATCATGCTTTTGGGAGACGCTTCTTTAATAGAAGATGGCTTAAAAGACACTCCAGTTTGCGACTTGGTTTTAAGATATGGCAAATCAAAGGCAAAAATCATTCAAAATAGAGGTTTTTCTTGGCCTTTGCCTATTATTCCCAAAATGATCGTAAGAGCAGACAGCGAAATGGACGATTTATTTGCAGCTTGCCCCGACGCAAGCAATCTCATGTTCCCCTATGTAAATTCCAAAAAAATAGAAGGATTTTCAAAAGAACAGCTTGAAATTTTGAAAAAAAACCTAAGTTTAATAGAACATTAGTGTATATTTATGGCTCAAAAAAACACCTTTAGTGAAAAGGCCCAATTGCTAGCTTTTGTATTACAACAAGGCAAAGAATGGGACCCTCAACTCTTAAACGCTCTTCAAAACACATGGGCTCCTCTACTCCATTTGGGAAAGTTATTTCCTTTTGACCAAACATCATATTACAAAGCCGAAATGGGGCCCAACCTTTACAGAGGGGTGCTCTCTTTTTCCACTCGAATTTCTCCCGAAAAAATAGGCGAAGCAAAGCTTCAATCCAACGAACTAGAAATTGAATTTTCTAAATCGGAGACTAGAAAAGTCAACATAGACATTGCTTACATGGACTTAGATAAAGTGGTTTTACCCTCTTACAAGCGGGGACCCTTTAAAATTTACGGAGGCGAAGGCATTTGGCTAGACATGCTCCTCACCTATTCAAAGGGGAGTTTCAAGCCAACGGCGTGGGCTTTTGAAGACTTTGTTCGAAACCCCTACCAAAAAGATTTACTCCTTATCCGAGAAAAATTCAAAGCTTCTTTTTAATTTTTTTTAGGTGTCTTACCGGTTAAATCCTTTTGAATACTCGAAGTCCAGTGACTAATACAATCGCGAATATTCATGGTCAAGTAAATCCAATCTTGGTAGAAAAACCCCTAGAAAATGAATCCTAGGGATGCTTAGCTTTCTAACTTGCGTTTTCGACCAAGAAAAAGACAAGCGATGAAACTGAACAGTGAATTAAAAGATCAAATTATGGTCTTATTGGAGGGCGGACTCTTTCAAAAAGATATCGTAAATCAGCTCGGAATAAGTCCAAAAGCACTTTCAAAGGAACTAGAGTGAAATAAGGAGTCTAGAGACCACAAGCCCGAACAAGCACATATACACTTTGATTTTAATTTTTTATATTATAAGCGAGATATAAAGTTTTTAACCTTGGGTTTCAATGCAAAAACATAAGATTTTTTTATCGGCACTCGCTTTATTCGTTTTTCTTTTTTTATTGCCTTCTTGTATATACGAACCAGAAGCTTTTGAGGCAGTGACTAAAAATGAAAGCACCACTTCTAGGGCCGAATTTGGTACAGTTTATCCTGTAAATCCAGGCAAACAAATATGCAACCCCTCCATTTCGAACGATACACTTCATTATCCCGCCTCTTTATTGTGGTTGAACTTTTCGGGTACTCTAAGCTTAAAAGATGCACCCAAAGGCTACAATTTATCTCAAGTTTTGCAACACGATCGCCTCACCATTTCTGACACCGCAGGCAAGGTCTTGTGGTATGTAAAACATGATTCCATGGGGGTTCAATGCCAGTTTCAAGACCCTGAGTGGAGTACCCACCCTGATTTTATAGTGGCTCTTGCCGGTTTTGACTCCAAAAACAGCAATTCATGCAACAATATAGACTATGGAATTATGGCCATACACCTCCAAAGCAAAAAATCGATATGGTTGGCTTCAAAAAAAATCATAGAAGAAGCCTTTCCCCATTTATGGATCCATCCAGAAGCAGACCTCAGATTGGATAGCTTAGACTCAGCCCCAACTTTTCAAGATTCTGTGCAAAGATTTTTTAAGAACACTCAAGTTAAATTAAGCTATGTCACAGAAGATCAAAAAATAGCATATGTCGATTACTCCAAAGACACTGTCACCCGTTACCTTCAAAAACCTACGAATAGACGCTCATGGTTTGTAAACAGTCCTTTAATATCTCCAGATGGCCTATGGATCACTTACAATCTAATGAGCAATTCCTACACCTGGGAAAATTATATACAAGAAATATCTCCACATTCAGAAGCTATTCTAGTGCCTTTTGAGGCCCCCATGCTCTCTCACGGTGCAGAGCCTCATTGGTGGCAGTTTCGAGACAAACTTTACTTGCTCTGGGCAGAGTTTCCATCGGGGAGTACCATGCTCAATAAAGCTGATTTTATGAACCCCTCGATTTACGACGCTTCTGTTGGCCGAACAGCTATGCGAGAAGTGCAATTGTTAGCAGGGAATTTACCATTAGATATGGCCGTACAATGGGGATCTGAAATCAAAGAACTGGCTAAAATCCCTATGACCGGTGGCCGTTCTCCAGATGGTCGTTTTTTAGCCACAGGCACAAACAATGGTTATCTATTACAACTCCCTTGAGGTCCAATGAAACACTGGTTTTTTATCATTTTCTTTTCTATCCTCTCTTTTATGTTCGCCTTTTGGGTGCCAATCCAACCTAGCACTCCTTGGAAATCCATAGGGGGTTGTGGAGCGGGTGGTTCTGGTGGAGGGGCTTCTGATGGCATCCAGTGGATAGGGCAAGGGGTTTCGGGAGGCCGCATCAACAGCGAAATTTTTGTAAAAAAAAGTGTGGGCCAAAACTTCTCTAGCTTTAGTTTTTCACCTCATTTTTCTGTGAGACCATTGTGGCATACCGAAATTGGAATCAGCATTCCATTTAGCTCTTATCAAGGGGAAGTCCAATACCGCAGCAACCAGGTCCCTGTCGATAAAAGCACAGGAGGCTTAGGGGATTTATCTTTGGATTTTTCTAGAATCGTAGGCACCACGGGCGATGCTTCTATATCTTTGAGTTTGACTCTACCCACAGGACAATACGATATCAAACGAGGCTCCGATGCTTCTTTAGAGTTTTTGCCGGGTAGTTTTCAAAAAGGTTCAGGGCTTTATTCACTATCACTAGGTTTTGACTACACCAAAGACACCGATATGGGCATGTGGCTTTACAATATCTCTTATTCTCACCCATTTGCCATGCGATTATGGAGTGGAGAAAATGAATTTAATAAAACTTATTTTAAAAACATAGAAACAGACAATGACAAACGATTCCACTATCGCTTCAAGCATTATGGAGAAAATGATTTAGGGGCTTACACACCACCCGCCATCAATACTTCTCTGGCCTATGGCTATCGAGGGCAACGCGGTTTTGTGCATTCGTTTGGCCTTCACTTTTCTGCTCCATTAGGGGTGGCTTGGATTTCTTCAGAAAAGACGGATAGCTACGACCCTAGACCCGACCCAGACCACCAAACTTGGTCAGCTTCACTTGTTTATGGCTTAGAATTTTCAAGATCAGATTATCCCTTATATTTTGCAGTTTCATTGCCTTTGCATAGCAAAACTGGAGAAAGCAACCCAGACAATGAATACGACCCTAGCCCCATGAAAGTATGGCGAGCACCCGACTTTGAAGATTTTTTACAACAGTGGACCTTAGGATTTGGAATCAAGGCGTCCTTTTTTTAACTTTATTACCGTGAGGATTTTATGAAAACAAAAATAATTTTACTACTAATCGCTTCTTCTTTGTTGCTTTTAGCATGCACAGACAAAGGCACAGATGCCTCCGAAAAAAAAGATACCCCTAAAGCTCAGGACTGTCAAATTCAAGCAGATGGAACCGTAAAAGTTTTAAAACCAAAGGCGGGTGAGGTGTACTCCTTGGGAGATTCTATCACGGTGCTTTTTGCCGCCAAATATGCAATGGGGGCTGGTTTTAGAGTGCTTTATCTTCCAAACGAAGACGCTAGACCCGTTGACTTAAGCACAGAAAGCGTGGGGCCAGAATCTCCTGATGGCAAAGAATGTTATAGTGTGACACTGTATTTGAATAAAGATTTAGAAACCTCTAAAAAAGCATGGATAAAAGTGCAAGACTACAATAGAGCCAGTGTCTCGGGTATCTCTGAAAACTTTGAACTCCAAAAATAAAATTGAAATACGATTTTAATGACCCATCTATTACGGTTGCCCTTGTGGGTGCTGGTGGATTCATTGGCTCACATTTATTAGAAGCCATATTAGAACGCACTCAATGGCGTATATTTGCTGTAGATTTAGACTTTCACAAAGTCCAACAGCATCTCCAAAACCATCGCATCGAATTCCTTTGTGAAGACTTAGAAGAGCCATCTGTTTTAAAAAAAATCTCTTCTTACCCTATTGTGATTCAATTAGCCGCTATTTGCACTCCTAGTCGATACAACACAGAAACGCAAAAAGTCATAGAAAGTAATTTTCTCACTCCAGCGGCTCTCGCCAAAGCTTGTGCAGACTCTGGCTCTTGGCTTCTTTATTTTTCGACTTCCGAAGTTTACGGAAAAACCTCTTCAGAAGCGCTTTTATTAGAAGAAGACCAATCAGACTTTGTTTATGGTTCTATCCATGCCAGCCGGTGGTCGTATGCAATAGCCAAACAACTTTCTGAACGCTACATAGCCTCTTTAGTCCATCTCTCATGGACCATCCTTCGGCCATTCAACTTTATAGGCCCACGGATGGACTTTGTGTCGGGGCTCGACGGCGAAGGGATCCCGCGAGTCTTAGCCAGTTTTTGCGGAGCACTTGTCAAAAACGAAGCTATGAAATTAGTCGATGGAGGCAAGGCACAACGATCTTTCACCTCAATTCACGATGCGATTCGTTTTATCTTTTTAGTTTTAGAAAAGCCTCATTTATCTAAACAAGAAGTTTTTAACATAGGGAATCCCGACAACGAAATTTCTATACGAGAATTATCTTTTTTAATGCAAAAAATCCATGCAGAAATCACGCAGAAAAATCCAAAAGAATATAAAAGTCCCATAGAAGTGAGTGGCACAAATTACTATGGCAAAGGTTACGAAGACTCTCTAAGGCGTGTCCCTTCAATTCAAAAGTCGCAAAAATTATTAGGCTATTTGCCTACAGAACCCTTAGAAAAAACGCTAAAAGAAAGTATTTTATGGTTTATAGACCACTACACTCCCATTATCGAAAATCAAGAAACGCAGAGATAATTGGTGGATTACTTTATATTTATTCCTGCTTACAATGTAGAAAAAGAGCTTTCGCCGTTACTTTCTAGAATCCCCAGGACTGTATGGGAAAATGCAAGAATTTGTGTGATCAACGACGGTTCTCAAGACAACACTTTGTTAGAAGCGGAAGTTTTTGAAGCGCCTGGCTTGAATTATCAGATACACACTTTTTCTAAAAATAAAGGTTATGGTGCTGTGGTCAAAAAAGGGCTTCAAATGGGCTTAGAATCAAAAGCAAAATACATTTGCTGCCTTCATGGAGATGGGCAGTATCCACCAGAATCCATCCCTTATTTTTTTGAAGAAATGCAAAAGTACAGCATCGATGTTTTGCAAGGTTCTCGTCATTTAGAGAAAGGTTCTGCTAAAAAAGGGGGAATGCCTTTGTATAAAATCATAGGGGGCTTTTTCTTAACTCAAATTGAAAATTTGTTTTTTAACACAAAATTAACCGACAGGCATAGTGGATTCCTTTGTTACTCGCACGAATTTTTAAAAAACTTAGATTTAGACCAGTTAAGCTCTTCCTTTGATATAGATTTAGAAATTTTAGCCATTGCAGATTCTAGGAGATTTAAAATCGAAGAACGAGCCATCAAAACCAGGTATGCTGGAGAATACTCGAACTTAAATGTATGGGCTTATGGCCTAAGAGTTTTGCACAAGCTTTTTAAAAAACACCAAAAACATTACCATTAATTTTTATTAAGTTTAGCACATGAATGCAGACTTATACCCTTACCCCCTTTTACATAGACACCGACGCAACCGAAAAAATGCAGCCATTAGGGCTTTAGTCTCTGAAACTCAATTGCATGTTTCAGATTTGGTTTATCCAGTGTTTATCACAGAAGGCACGCAACAAAAAGAAGCCATCCGTGCCATGCCAGGAGTTTACCGTTTATCTTTAGATTTACTAGTAAAAGATCTAGAAATTTTAGTCAAAAATGGCCTCCAAGCCATAGCTCCATTTCCTGTAGTACCCGAACACAAAAAAACAAAAACAGCCACAGAAGCTTATAACCCCCACTCCTTAATTTCTAATGCGATCTCCCTTATAAAAAAGGAATTTCCTGAACTCTTGCTCATGACAGATATAGCCTTGGATCCTTTTAATAGTGATGGACACGATGGCATTGTGGGTAGCCAGGGCGAAATTCAAAATGACTCCAGCGTAGAAGTGCTTTGTAAAATGGCTTTAATGCACGCTGCTTCGGGAGCCGATTTTGTGTGCCCTTCTGATATGATGGATGGTCGTATTGGAGCAATAAGAAAAGCTCTAGATCTAGCAGGTTTTGAAAACACAGGGATCATGTCTTATAGTGCAAAATATGCCTCTGCATTTTATGGCCCTTTTAGAGAAGCACTGTCTTCGGCTCCCAAATCAGGAGACAAAAAAACTTATCAAATGGACCCCGCCAATTCAAGAGAGGCAATTTTAGAAGTTTCTGCAGATATTCAAGAAGGGGCGGATATGGTGATGGTAAAACCCGCCCAATCTTATTTAGACATCATTTCCAAAATCAATGCACAATTCGATGTGCCTATTGCTGCTTATCAGGTGAGTGGAGAGTATGCTATGCTTGCCTTTGCCATAGAAAAAGGAGTCCTCCACAGAGAAAACTCTATTCTGGAGTCTTTATTGAGTATTAAACGCGCTGGAGCAAGAATGATTTGGACTTATTTTACAAAAGAACTCATCGAAAAAAAACTATGTGCATTTTAAAGCACAGATATTTAAAATGAGATGTTTTAAATCTATTTTATTTGCTAAATTAGAATAAAAATATCTTATAAAAATTATTTAGGAGAGATTTATGCAATTATTAAAGGCATTTTTTTTAGTTTCTCAAATGTTCTTGATTTCTACTTTTGCTAACCCCAAAACATGGGACCATATTTTTAACGCTCCTGGAGAAGGCGACTATGCTTCTGCCAAAATAGAAGGTGCTATTCGTTTTACCAAATATGTGAATTACCCACCATCTCAAACTATAGCTTTTAAAGTCAATGAGGGGGTCTTTAATTTTGCGGTTACAGGAGACATACGAGTGAGTCCAGAAGAACTAGAAGCAGGTTTACATGAAGCTTGTAATGAAACTAAAGAAGTATGGATATCTCATTTCAACAAACCCAAAAAATATATGGGACTAGAGCTTGTCACAGAAATTAAAGGGATTGATTTAGCCTGTGGTAACGAGCTCTATGCTATTCGAAATTTAAAATTAAAATTTCCAAACAAAGAGGCTCAAAATTGGTGGACGAGTCAGTTTGAAACCATAGAGAAAAACAAACGAGATCAGCTGGCTTTGTTTAGAATCGAAGAGCAAGAGCACAAAAGACGAGTCAAAGCGGCTTCCGAAGAATTCACTGATCCTCGAGACGGTCAAACTTATCGCATCATTGAAATTGAAGGTAGAAAATGGTATGCTCAAAATGCCAATTATGCTGTCGATGGTGAATCTTTTTGTTACGATGACAAAGACTCCTATTGCGAGAGAAGTGGGCGCTTATATACTTTAGAAGGGGCACGCAAAGCTTGTCCCAAAGGTTGGCATTTACCAAGAGACCGCGAATGGCAAGACATGTTAAAAAACCTCACCAAGTGTTACGATGGAGTCGAAAAGTGTGGAGATTTTGGTCACAAGCTCAAGGCAAAAACTGGCTGGCAAGGCGGTGGTGGCTCCGATGAGTATGGTTTCACCGTTTACTCTTCTGGTTATCGAGCTCCTATAGGTAGCAAGTCTTTTCGATATGTAGATATGGGTGTTTATGCCGGCTTTTGGTCGGCTCAAAATGGTCGAAATGAGACCATATGGTTGTGGGCTATGGGTAAAATGTCAAAAGCCATGGTGCGTCAACTGGCACCTAGCAAAAATCATGCGTATTCAGTGCGTTGCATTGATGGGGATTAATAAAAAAACTCCTGGTTTCAGGAGTTTTTTTTTACTTAAATCACTTTCTTTTCGAAATCTTCTAAAGCTTGGACCAGTGCCTTAATTCCATCTATGGGCATAGCATTATAAATACTGGCCCTAAATCCACCCACAGAACGATGACCTTTTAGTTGAACTAAGCCTTGCTCAGTAGTGAAATTCAAGAAGTCTTTTTCTAAACTTTGAATCTGATTTTCAGAAACATTTTCTTTATTAAACACAAAAGGCACATTCATAGTCGAACGATCTTCTTTTGCTGCTGTTCCCATAAAGAGTTTGGACTGATCTAAAGCTTCATAAAGTAGATTGCTTTTTTCTATATTGATTTTTTCGATATTTTCGACACCACCATTTTCTTGAAGCCAATTTAGTGTGCGATTCATCACATAAATGGGGAACACAGGAGGGGTGTTGAACATACTCTTAGCTTCGATATGAGTTTGGTATTGGAGCATAGTAGGGACAATTCTATTGGTTTTACCAAGGATATCCTTTCGAACAATAACCACCGTGACACCAGCACAGCTCATGTTTTTTTGAGCTCCAGCATAAATCAATCCAAAGTCAGAGACATTGATTTTTCGACTTAAAATATCAGAACTCATGTCAGACACTAAATAGGTGTTCGCCTTTGGGAATGTTTTCCACTGAGTGCCATAAATAGTATTGTTACTAGTGACATGAAGGTAGGTAGCCTTAGCACTTTGATTAAAGTCTTTGGGGATATAACTATAAATACTTTCTTTAGAGGAGGATACCACATTGACATGAGCCAGTTGCTTTGCTTCTTTAATAGCCTTTGCCGCCCATACTCCAGTGTCTGTATAGTCCACGGTGTCGTCGCTGGAACATAAGTTTAATGGGACCATAGAAAATTGAAGAGAAGCACCACCTCCTAGAAATAAAATTTCATAAGAATCTGGAATTTGCAAAAGCTCTCTGAGAAGAGAGTCGGTTTGTGCAACCATGTTTTCTATAGGAGGAGTACGATGACTCATCTCTAAAATACCAACGCCTGTGTTGGCAAAGTTTAAAATGGCCTCTGCAGCTTGCTTGGTGGCCTCTTTGGGAAGCACTGAAGGGCCTGCACTAAAGTTATAAATGTTTTGATTCATGGATTTCCTAAGCATGATGAAGTGACAAAACAAATTTAGTAGATTCTTTGCTTTTCGGCTATACCTTTTCTATTATAGGAGGCTTTTGCAATATAAAAAAGCGAAGCCTAATCTTTAAGCCTCGCTTTAATAAAAAGTGTAAATTATTCTTCCAGTTTTTTAAGAGCTGCTTCGTATTTTTGGATTCGATATTTATTTTTTTTCTCTCGCCTTTGATTTTTTGGTAAAAAGTCTTCACTTAAAAGGACTCGAGTGGCTGTTGTTTTAACCTTTTTTGCGATGTTGTTTTTTTTAAGTTTATCGATATAGAGAAGGTATTCTTTTTCTCTGGCCTCGTAGGTGGCTTCTTCGGCGGGCATTGCAGAAGCCATTAAATCACAACTATAAGAATCAATAAAAGCCTGATCTTTTCGATGAGTCAAAAGAGAAATGATTTCTAATATGTTTTGTGGAACTCCTAATTCGTTTAATTTCTCTGCGGTGTAGTGGGTGGACTCTCCCATTATATCTTGTAAAATAGCAACAATTAAAACATCTTCTGGTTCTTGGGCTTCTTGAAGGTCTCGAACTACAGCTTTTAGATAATCCACATAAAGTCCTCCAGAACGATTCTTTTGATTTTTGTGTGCTTCGGTAGCAATTTCAAGTGCATTGTCATAAGTGAACATGGCAAAATCCTTTAAAATAAAAATGAACTATAAAGTAGTCATAAAATAGAGGTTAAAAAGCTAAAACCAAACAAAATTGAATGAAATAAATTCAAAATAAGTCCAATAATTAAAACTTTTTAAGCATTCTTTTAATAATATAACATTTAACACTTTAATAAATAGTAAAAAAAACTAAATTTACTTCAAATTGAGCCGCCATAGCTCAGCTGGATAGAGCAACTGCCTTCTAAGCAGTAGGTCGTGCGTTCGAACCGCGCTGGCGGTACTTAAAAACAGCTGGAAGAATCCAGCTGTTTTTTTATTTTAGAGTGATTCTCAAAAAAAGCGTGTATTTAGCTCAAAAAGACTAGTCCAATTTAGACTATTTTACTTTAAATCATCAATTGTAAAAAAAAACTTGCAATTGAATCTAGAGTCTTGTATATTATGAATAGAGTCTTCCGTTAGTTTTGGTTTAGAGAAGGGATGCTGGATCAAATCACGGGGTAAAATTGACGGAAGACTCTGCTTTTACTTATTGGCAAAGATAAAGGTCGTGCTTTTATCTTTGCCTTTTTTTATTAAAAGAAATTCATATTGAGCCAGGCCACAGACCTCGTTTCATCGTAAGCGATTTCACAAGCAAGGGAGTGGTAAGATTCGTTTTTCATATTCAAATAGTGACCAATCTTATTATATTCGGTTTCACCGTTTAAAACCATTTCTTTTTCATCTTCCCACATCATTTTTAAATAAGCAGTTAAAATTTTAGTTTCAGTATTATAATATTTTAATGAGATCGAAGGCCCGGTGTTTTGTGCTCGCTCTTTACATATTCCAAAATGACCATGTGCTTTTTTTTCTTCTAAGTCCAATGCAGATTGAGCGAGGGTGCAAGAATCTTGTGCTTGTGTAGCTCGATTCAAAGGTAAAATAGATTCACTAGCTCGGTAGTCATTGACTATTTTTAAACACAAATCTTGCATAGACAAAGAATCAGCAGAGTAAGAGCTAGAACTAAAGCTTTCAATAGGCAATAAAGAGCTTGAACTTTGAAAATAATAGAGGGAAGAACTTAGTTTATAAGTGTTAGAAGAAGAGCTAGAAAAAAGAGTTTCAGAAGATAAATTAAGAGAAGTATCCAAAAATAAAGAAGATGAAGAAGGCTTGTGCTCTTCAAAAAGACTAGAAGAAATCGAATAGTCTTCTAAAGGTGCTTCATTTGATTTTTCACTACATGCCACTAAGAAAGATAAAAGTAGTATATAAAAAACACCCATCATTCTACACTCCTGAATACAAGTTTTTAATGCAATACGAAGTCAAAAACCTAAGTTATTGATTTTTTCATATTGTGAATTCAATTAGCGAAGTCACCTCATTCTTTTTTTAATTTAAACAAAAAACTAGGGTTTTCATCATTTAAACTTTTTCTTAGGCGATTATTTGATTTTTTTTGTGAATCCAACTCGTTTTCTAGTTTTTAAGTCTTTTGCTTCGTTTAAATTTTCTGCATAGACTCGAAGTACTCTTTTGTAGTACGCTATCGGTGTGTTTTTAGAAAAATTGGCTTGCTTCATGACCGCCATTTGGTATCTTTATTATAGCTTTTTGGAGGTTTTTATTTTTAACTTAAATTCTAGCATATTGTATTTCCAGAGAATTTTCTTTTTTTTGTTGCTTTTAAGCTCTTTTCTATTTTCAAACAATACATCCACAAAGAAACACTTGGATTTTTCCATATCCGTAGCGAATCCAAGTCCTTTGCTTTTGGGACTTGCCTATCACCACCCAATAGAGGCTTCTGTTTTTGCATTGACTAGATTAGAGTCGATGGGCTTTTACTTTAATGCCGATAAATTCTGGCTTAGTGTAAGAGGGAATGGCGGTATATCTTTCTTTAGAGAAAGACCCGCTTTTATGGAAATCTTTTTAAGTGGAGGATATTTTTATGCTCGAAGAGAAAATAAAATGCACCAAGATTTTAACTCTATTCAAAAAACCAGTTTTTTACTCCCTTATTCTCAAAAAGAATTCATTGATATATCTATAGGGGCTAGCTTTCATTTTTTTGGATTTTTTGTTAAAAATGAAGTCCCTATATTTTACAATGAAAAATACTTTTCTTACTTGTGGGCTATAGGATATTCCTACTCCTTTTAAGAGACTCCCAAAGCTTCTCGAATTTTTTCCATGTTTTCTTTGGCTCTAAGCCTTGCTTTTTGGGCTCCATAATCCAAGATCTTTTCTATCTCTAAGGGGTTGGCCATTAAATGAAAATACTTAGTCCTAGCTTCTTGAAAAGTCTCTTCTAAAAGATGGTGTAACTCTGCTTTGGCATGCCCCCACCCCAAACCACCTGCTCTGTATCGTGTAGCCAAAGATTCTGTAGCTTCTGGACTTGCAAAAAGCTTGTACAAGGCAAAAATGTGGCAAGAGTCTGGATCTTTTGCTTCTTCGATGCTTTGTGTATTGGTGACTATTTTCCCGATTTTTTTCTTTAATGCCTTGCTCTCCAAAAAGATTTCGATAGTGTTCCCATAAGATTTGCTCATTTTTCGACCATCTAAACCAGGAATTACATCGCTTTTTTCTTGAATAATGGGTTCTGGGATGGTGAAAATTGGAGCGAATGTTTTGTTGAATCGAAGAGCAATGTCTCGAGCAAACTCTACATGCTGTTTTTGATCTTTACCCACAGGGACGACATTGGCGTTAAATATTAAAATATCCGCATTCATTAAACATGGGTAAGCATAAAGACCCATATTCACACCATAGTCTTGATCTTCGCCTGCTTCTATATTTTTTGCCACTTTGTCTTTGTAAGCATGGGCTCTATTCATAAAGCCTTTGGGAGTAATGCAACTCAAAGCCCAATTCAATTCAAAGATTTCGGGTATGTCACTTTGTTTATAAAACAAAGCTTCTTCTGGATTTAATCCCAAAGCTAGCCAAGTGGCGGCTACCTTATATATATTGTCTCGCATTAGAGAGGCGTCTTGCACGGTAGTTAAAGCATGATAGTCTGCGATAAAATAGACTGGCTCATATTGTTGAGCTAGGTCCAAAGCAGGGCGAATAGCTCCTAAATAATTTCCCAAATGTGGGGTTCCTGTGGGTTTAATACCCGTAAGAGAAATAGCTTTCATAATTACAAATTTAACATTTGATTTTTTAAAATGTTCTCTCTTTTGTTTTTTTTATTAGATTCATAATACTTGTGACTTTAAACCCCAAATATACATTTGTCCATGATGACTCATCGTTGAAGCAACTTTTATACCATTTGCAGTTTTATGATATTGCTGCTGTGGACACAGAAGCCGATCCTATGTATCATTATGAGATTAAATTGTGTCTTATTCAAATCACCATCGGAGAGACTCATTGGCTTGTGGATACTTTAGCGGGGCTTGATTTATCTCCAATCTTTACTTCAAAAGCCATGAAGCATATTATTTTGCACGGTGCTGATTATGATTTGAGACTTTTATGGAAAAACTTTAAATACTCTCCAGTTTCTGTCTTTGATACCATGCTTGCAGCTAAATTTTTGGGAGAAAAAAAATTAGGACTAGCAGATTTGGTCTATAAATATTTTCAAGAAGTTTTAGAAAAAGACAAACAAAAATCCGATTGGACTTTGAGACCTTTGCCAGCTGAAATGTGTCGCTATGCAATGAACGACACTGTTTTTTTACACGAACTTTGTGCACTACTAGGCGAACAGTTACTCCAAAAGAATCGATTCCATTGGTTAAAAGAAATGGGAGCTTATTTACTTCAAGTCACTCAAATCCCTAGTCCCGAAAAAAAAGAACCGTGGCGAATTATTGGTTCGCATCGACTCTCAGCCAAAAGCCTAAACTTGTTAAAACACCTTTGGTATTGGCGAGAAAAAGAAGCAAAAAAACTAGATCGACCTTCTTATAAGGTTTTAGCTCCAGGATTTATGCTGAATTTGGTCAAAAGGATCACACCTCACCAGGATTTCGACCCTAGTATTTTACCTAAATTACCTAAAAATTTTACTGGAAAGAGGCTAGAATCTTTTTATAATACTTTAAGAACAGCTTTTAGTGTTAAAAAAGAATCTTATCCTTCACCCTACAAACACCCACCACCACCCGAACTTTTACCCGAAGTTAAGCTTTTAGACCAGCTTAAAACCATTCGAAATCAAAAAGCTGAATCTTTGCAAATAGACCCTTCTATTATCGCCAATCGTCCGCAACTCATCGCTTTGGCAACCAGGCCTCCTTTTTCTTGGGAAGAGCGTTTTAGCCAAGCCCATTTAATGAATTTTCAAATAGATTTGTGGCAAAAAATTTTAAATGAAAATGAACTCCTATGAATTTAACACACCCAGAAGAATCCGCATGGATAGTAGACGAAGTTCAAAAGCTCTCGGTTTTTCAAAAAGCAAAAACGGTGGCGGCATTTTTTCCATTAAAAACAGAACCCGATATTAGCCCTTTGCTCTCTATTATTATCCAAACAAAAAAACTTTTACTTCCACTAGTTACTAGTGACACTACAATGCACTTTGTTGAAATTAAAGATTTAACACAAGAGCTGCAAACAGGACATTTTGGCATTCAAGAACCGCTTGCAAAACTCCCTATGTGGCAAAAAGAGATAGACTTATTTTTAGTGCCAGGAAAGCGTTTTTCTAGAGATGGAGCAAGACACGGGCATGGAAAAGGTTATTACGATCGTCTTTTAGTAAAATACCCACACTCCTATAAAGTGGGAATCGCATTTTCGACTCAAATTAGCTCTAAATCATTGAAATTAAAAGATCATGACATCAAGATGAATTATATTCTAGCAAAAGAATTTCGAAACAAGGACACCTCGAATGAACAAAGCTAATTCACGCCCTTTTGGCAGAAACCCCCAATTTAAGAAAACTTCTTTCTCTAAGCGGCCTTCTCCAAAAAATATAGCCGTAGCCATGAGTGATACAGAAACAACACCTCAGGTGGCAGTCGGAGGGATCTTAGAGGTTCAAGAGCTTATAGAAAAAGAACCCTACAAAGTGCATCGGATTTTATTTTTACACCAATCTAAAAATCCTCGACTCTATTCTCTTCAAAAACATGCGAAACGCAATCACATTCATGTGCAACAAGTAGAAGCCCGCGTTTTAGATTCTTATGCGACACCCAATGGGGGAGTGGTGGCTCTATGTAACGAAAAATCGTTGCTTGCATGGGAAGATGTTGCAGAAGAGTTTTTAGAAGCCAAAGCAAAAAAAGAAGATAAAATAATCGCAGTGGCTACCAACATCGAAGACCCTAGGAATTTAGGGGCTTGTATTCGCTCTGCCCTCGCTTTAAATGTGGATTTATTGCTGATCCCTGCAAAAGGAATGTGTGGTATCACTCCTACTGTAGCAAGGACTGCGGCAGGAGCCTTAGAAAAACTTCGCATTTGTAGACCTTCTAATCTAGAAGGAGTTATTAAAGAATTAAAAGAAAAAGGCTTTCAAGTCACTGGCTTAGATGCGGCTACAAACATTAGTTTAGCTGGCTATAAGTTTCAAAAGCAAGTGATTTTGGCTGTGGGCGGTGAAGACCAAGGGCTTCCACCATTTATAAAAAAACAGTGCGATGCTGTGCTTCGAATCCCCATGATGCCCGAAGCCCACTCTTATAATGCGTCTGTTGCTTTATCCCTCGGTTTATATGAGATCTCTAGAAAAAACTCAAAGCTTATTTAGCATTTAAATAATCCAAGACTTTTTGAGTGAGGTCGTTTTCATTTTTCCAAAACAAAACGGCCCCCGTTGCTCTGTCTATGACCATATCGTAACCCTCTTGGAGGGCAATCTCGTTGATGGCTTTTCGAATCAACTGGATAATAGGTGAGCTGACTTTTTCATTTTCAGAAATCAACTCTCCACTACGGCCGTAGACTTTGGAAATAAAGTTTTTTAACTCAGTTTCTTTTTTACTATAATCCGCTTCTAGTTCACCTTTCTTTTCGTCTGAAAGCATCAAAGCCTGCTTTTCAAGTCGTTCTTTGATAGAAGCCAATTCCTTTTGTAGCAAATTAGCTTGTTGTTCCCATTTTGCGACTTGGCGATCAAACTCATCTTGTGCTTTTTTTGTTCCCTTATAGCCATCAAATATCAATTTAGAGTCCACATGAGCCACGCGGAGACCGTCTACGGCAAAGCTCATAGAAAAGAAAAACAATAAAAGAGCAAAGAGATGATATTTCATATATAAACCCTTAAAAGCCTTGTCCTATCACAAAGTTAAATTCCATAGAGCCCACATTAGGAGCCTGGACCCCAGAGTAATATTCACCTGGATCTAAAGGCCATGCAAAGTCAAAGCCAATGATTCCAAGCATAGGCACAATCACCCTAAAGCCAAAGCCAATATCTTTTTTGAGTGATGAAGGGTCCCACTCTTTTAATGGATTTTTTTGATTTTTAGAGATTTTATCGTCTGGGTTGTATCGAGCTCCAAAAACATTACCTGCATCAAAGAAAAAAGGCAAAAGGTAGAATGTATTAGGCACAATTCCCAGCTGTAATTCTGCCCCTATATATTGATAGCTACGGCCAAGCCTTCTATAGCCTATAGAGCCCGAACTATAACCTCGCATCATACCTTCGTATCCAAGCACACCTCCCATAGAATAGAGTGTGCGGTATTGCAGTGGATTTCCAATCATAATGCCATATTCATTGGTGAGCTGTAAAGCCAATTTATCTCTAAATATTGGGAACCACCATTTGATAGTGATGTCTGTTTTTACAAAGTCAAAATCACTAGCCAAAATGGGACTAGCCACCTGAACTCCTAACTCGTATCGAGAGCCCTCTGTAGGGAAGATTGGAAGGTTTTTATCGTCTCGTATCAATCTAAAATTAATAGCCGATTCCAAACCCGAATATAAAATATAGCTTCCATCTATGTTTGGCCCTTGATCATTCATGAGCCAGCTATAGCCCACTTGTCCATAAAAATAGTCATCAGGCCATTTTAATCGTTTTCCAACATATACACTTGCACCATAACGAGTAATATCTGGATCTCCATTACCATCCCACCATGTATAGCTCACTGAAGACCCAAAAGTGATGGGCTTGTCTAAAAACCAAGGATCAGAAAAACTGAGGGAAGCGCCTTTTTTTGCTTCTCCGTATTCTGCATTTAATGCAGTGCTTAGACCGTCTCCCATGCAGCAATTTGGAATGGCAATACTAGTAGTGAAAGTAAGGCCATCGCTTTGGCTATAAGCTAGCCCTAGACTAAACTGTCCTGTTCCAGCTTCTCGCTCTGAAACCATAAAGTCCAAATCCACTTCTTGTTCACCAGCAATTTTAATATCGGGTAACACTGCATCAAAATAATTCAGCTGCATAATTTCTCGGAAACTTCTTTCTAAAGCAGATTGTCTATAAGTGTCACCCGGGAACAATCGTACTTCACGACGAATCACCTTGTCTTTCGTTTTGGTGTTTCCTCGAATATAAACCTTTCGAACTTGAGCCGGCAAACCTTCTTCAAAGTGAAAGCTTAGGCTGACTACAGAATCCGACTCAAAAGTTCGAGTTTCATCGAAGCGAGCAAATAAATATCCTTCTTCTCTATAGAGATCCATAAAAGCTTTTCTAAAAGCATCGTAAGCGTAGTAATCAAAAACTTCACCGCTATCTAAACGAACCACACTTTTTAGTAAAGCCTCGGGAAGGACTTGGTTTCCTGATACATGGACATTGCCCATATAATAGCGTTGCCCTTCGTGAAGCCCAATAGTGATTTTTATAGCGTTAGAAGTAGTTACAGAGTCATAAGATCTCAAAGAAGAAAAAGTTTCATCTAAAGTGTATCGAACCAATAGTTTTTCTTCAAAAACACTTCTTTTTTTAGTGTTGAGCAATTCAGCAATTTTAGGGTGTTTCCATTTTTTGGAACTTAAGGTTGAAATCCATTCTTTTCGTAATTCTTCGTAAGTGATAATCTTATTCAATATGTTGAGAGCAGATTCTTCGTCTTGAACTTGAGGTAGAGGTATGGCCTTTGCTTTTTCATTGTAGTTTTTTCTATGATGCCTAAAATAATGAGAAGATAGACTTTGAGTTTTACCCGCTATGTGGTGCATGGGGTTCGATTTTTCTTGAACCGCTGTATTTAATTGAGCATACAATAGAGCGAGCTTAGTGTCTTTTGCTATCGCTTGCCCCATATAGTAACGACACGAAGAGTCTGGAAGGTATTCTGATTTGTATTCTGTTAATTCTGCATCTAAAAAGCCAAAGTGGCGAGCCACATTTAACACAGAGTCTTTATCTGCCTCAAAAAGGTGTTCTTTAAACTCTCCTTCTCCCCACCAACGAGTGACTTTGCTTTGCATGTGCTCTATAATAGCATCTCGTGGCACTGTTTTATTGCCGTTCACCTCAATTTTTTGAATTTTGACTTTTTCGCCTTCGTGAATGATAAATTCTACTCTATTTTCATGTTCTGAAACTGGGATTTCTCTAAAACCGACTTCTGCGAGTAGATAACCTTCTGAACGATAATGTTCTAGCATTTTTTGACGATCCCTTTCGAGCTGGCTTTGACTATAAACTTGCCCTCGAAGGAGTGAAACTTTTAACTCTAAATCATCGGTAGAAATGGCGTCATTCCCTTCTATAACAAAAGTATCCAAAGCGGGGAGCTCTTGAACCTTAAACAACAAATGGACATCATTTCCTGTCCCGATATATTCAATCCAAGCACTCACATCATCAAAAAAACCTGACTCATATAGAGCGGCTACACTACTTTGAACTTTTTCGGCAAGTACAGCCGGAAAATAAGCCTGCCCTTCACGAACAGATAAACGACTCAATACAGAGCGTTCATCCATATTGACATGGCCTTCTACCGAAATTTTTTGAACTTTATTTTCGGTTACAGACATCTCTGAGACATCTAAAAGTTGGGCATTGACAATGCTTACAACAAAAAATAATGGAATTAAAATACGGAAAAACAGAATAAACCCACTTATGAAAACATTTTAGGTTCAAAAAATACAAAAGTTAAAAGCTAAATCCAACAAGGATATGAAAAAAGCTATCAAAAAAAGCCTCTATAAAGAAACTAAGGCCTGGTTCAGTGGTTTTGCTAAATTAAAATTTAATTTAACACTTTATTTGTGATATACGGCTTTTTTTTATTTAGATTAAAAAAAGTTTAAAGTTTACCATACAAAACAAAGTCGTTTCATGGAACTATTTTCATAATATTCTTGAACTTCTTTGTGTGAGATGAGTATTATTGATGAGGTTTTAATGAAAAAGTGTTTTTGGAACGACCAAAATGGTTCTTTTTTCCCCGAAATGGCCTTGGATTTTATGCCGACAGAAAAATTGAGGCAAGTTCAATTGCAACGATTGCAAGCCACTGTAACGCACAGTTACAACAAAGTTCCTCTTTTTCGCAAAAGAATGGAGGATTTAAAGCTGAAGCCCACAGATATCCAACAACTATCAGATATCACTTTACTTCCATTTTCTACCAAAAAAGACCTTAGAGACACTTACCCTTACCAGCTTTTTGCAGCCGAAATGAAGAAAATAGTCCGTTTGCATGCGTCTAGTGGTACTACAGGCAAACCTATTGTCGTTGGTTACACTCAAGAAGACATGGAAGTCTGGGCTCAAGTGGTGAAACGAGGCCTTTTGGCTGCAGGTTTTTCTAGCGAAGATATTGTACAAAACTTTTATGGATACGGTTTGTTTACAGGAGGGCTTGGCGTTCATGGTGGCTTAGAATCTTTAGGGGCTACTGTGATCCCAGTGAGTGGTGGAAACACAGAAAGACAAATTATGATTATGAAAGATTTTGAAGTCACAGCCATCGCTGGAACACCTAGTTATTTTATAAGAATGATTGATGTTGCAGAAAAAATGGGAGTAGATCTTAGGAAACTTAAAATAAAGCGAGGGCTTTTTGGAGCAGAACCGTGGTCAGACGGCATGCGTGAGTACATCGAAAAAAAGGCAAACATCAAAGCCTTTGATATTTATGGTTTATCAGAAATTATAGGACCTGGTGTGGGCTCTGAGTGTGAGTGTCAAAGTGGAATTCATGTTTTCGAAGATCACTTTTATCCAGAAATCATAGACCCTGAAACTTTAAAAAGCTTGCCCGATGGCGAAGAAGGAGAATTGGTCCTTAGCACTCTTAGCAAACAAGCGATGCCCATACTTCGTTATCGTACTCGAGACATTACTTCTATAGAAACCACTCCTTGTTCTTGTGGTCGCACCATCAGACGAATCAAACGAATAGGAAGGCGGTCTGACGATATGTTCATTATTCGAGGAGTCAATGTGTTCCCTTCCCAAATCGAAGCAGCACTTTTAAAAGCAGAAAAATCCCTCCCTCATTATCAAATCATCTTAGATCGAAAAAATAGACTAGACACTATAGAAGTCAAGGTAGAAATTTCTCGTGAAATGTTAAGTGACAACATAGGAGATATGGAAGCCCTTAAAAAAAGATTCAGTCATTCCATAGAACAAATCTTAGGGATTTCTATTATGGTGAGTCTATGTGAGCCAGGTTCACTTCCAAGAAGTGAAGGCAAAGCCAAACGAGTCCTAGACAAACGACAACAAGGAGCTACACTATGATTATCCCTCAAATTTCTGTCTTTTTAATTAATAAACCAGGGCGTTTGCACGCTCTTTGTGAGTCTCTAGCCAAGGCGAATATCAATTTACTTTCTATGACTCTTGCGGATAGTGGTGAATTTGGGTTGATACGACTCATTGTCTCTAAGCCCAAAGAAGCTGTTCAAATTTTAGAAGATTCTGGCTTAGCGGCCACCATTACCGATGTGGTAGCTTGTGAAGTTTCGGCATCTAAAGGTGGTTTAGCCAAACTTTTAAGCACTCCAGCAGGTAAACTGCAAATTGATTATGCTTACGCCTACCCAACACCAAGTAAAAAAGATGTTGCTGTGATGATTTTTAGATTCAATGACCCAAATGTGGCTATTTCTAAGCTAAAAGCTTCTGGCGTCAAAATTTTAAGTGCTGAAGAGTTGTTGCAAGACGATCCTTAGGATTGACTTCCAATAGACTTCTATACTAAATCGATGCCATTAAAAGAAATAGTATTGTTTCTTTTGAAAAAAAAGTATATTATTAGGCATTCACCCATTTTATTATTGGAGGTTTTATGAAAAAATATGTTTGTACCGTATGTGGATATGTCTACGATGAAGCTGAAGGCGATGTGGATTCTGGCATTGCTCCAGGCACCAAGTTTGAAGATATTCCAGAGGACTGGGTTTGTCCAGTATGCGGTGTTTCAAAAGCAGATTTTGAATTAGAAGACTAAAAAGTTTCTTTTTAGAGTTTTATAAGGCTATGTCCTTATAATTTGACAAATGCCAGTACAATCTGTAAGGGCATTTTTTTTATTGTAAGGGTGAATTCAAATGGCAAGCTACTTTTTTAATCTAACTCCAATACCTTGGATTAAATTTTTTGCAATTTAGCACAATAAATGGGGCCCATTCCTTTTGCTCGATCAGGTAATATGTGTACTCCATATTCGGTTCGTTCCGCACCTTCTAAGATGGGAAAGTCTAAAATCACTCGTAAGCTCCCTTTTCTTTTTTTTAGAATTTTATGAATGACCGCATCGTTTTCTAGAGAAGATAAAGCACAAGTGCTATAGACCACAATTCCTTTTACTTGTAAGGCATCTACCGCAGACGCTAACAAAGAACCTTGCTCTACAGCTAATCTTTTGCTTCTACTTTTAGTCCATTCCTTAAGGTGTTTGGGAGATTTTAAAACATGTTGCTCCGAAGAGCATGGAGCGTCTAATAAAATACGATCAAAAAAGTTTTTACGATGTAAACCAAATCGAGAAGCATCGAAATTGGTGATTTGAATTATACTTTTTAATGATTTTGGTAAACTATTATCTAAAACACGACGCAAACGGTGTAATCGTTCTTTGGAGCGATCGTTTAATTGTAAAGAACCATTCCCTTGGAGTGCTTTGGCTAGAATCAAAGATTTTCCACCTGGAGCCGCACACATATCTAAGACTTGTTGACCAGGTTTCACCTCGAGAGTTTCTGCTACAAATACAGAGGCGGGGTCTAAGTAATAGGCTTCTAGATCACTAGAAAACTTCAATTTAGAAAACTCTCCTTCTTGTAGTAAAGCTTTTAAAAGTGTTTCCCAACGGTCACCATATTGCTCTAAATAGAACTTGTAAAAATCTGGATTCATCATAAGAATTTGAGCTACCTGGATTCGAACCAAGACAAGCAGATTCAGAGACTGCTGTGCTACCATTACACCATAGCTCACCATATAAATTTTAAGAATAAGGTCTGACAAATTTATAAAAAAAATAACAGTGAAACAAGAGTATTGACTAGAATAAACTCTTATTCGAAGTGTGTTTTATAAAAATTTATTTGCAACATAAGGATTCCTCCTCATCACGGCGAGGCTTTAGTTTGTTTACGGACTTTGTTCGAAGTAATCTATACGAGATGATAGGGGGAACTTGGAAGTGAGAAGCCTGCTTTAAAAACCAGGCGTGTGTGAGACTTCCAGAAAATAGTTTTTACTGATACCTTGAGACAATCACTTGGCTTTTGTTGGAGGAGTGTAAGTGATTCCTTGCTGTGATAATATGTCGTTCTCGGGCAAATTGATGATGAGATTTTGTAAATAAGGTGTTAATGAGTCTTCTTCACTTTTTAGTTGTTCCAAGATGTTAAAATCAGCAGTGTAAAAAACAAGCTCTTGAGGCCCTGCTGGAAGTGCTGACATATAAATTGAGTAGCAAGTGATTTGTCGAACAAAGTGGCTGGTACCCTTAAAGCCTACAATGATACTGTTGAGTATGCAATTTTTTGAAGAAATAGGGTCATCAGGATTGGCCACCAAAGTGATAAGCCCTAAAAATGCAGAAGGTTTTTTTAATTGAATTTCATTTACTTTGAGTGTATCCCCTTGTTTTTTAAGGCTGTTTTTATGAAGGTAATTCGACACGGCTGTTGTAGAATCTGGAGCGATAATCTCGACTCGAAAACTGTCTTCTGGTACCTCATCCAAAGCTAAAGTCCATAAGCCTTTTTCATTGGTGGTGGTTTTTGTTTTTACTAAATCTTCATTGGCCTTAGCAAAGCGAAAGCCATATATATCGTCGATGAGTCGGACCTCGGCTCCGGCTTTTGGCTTTCCATTCATATCTAAAATCGAGCCTTGAAGCCACGCTTTTGTGGAGGGGGTGGTTGCTGTGTCTGCAATAGAATCAAGGTAAGGAAATTCCCAACGCAAAGTGTCTAAATTTAGCGTGTCTCCTTTGCTTGTTTTAAAGCTCACTTGTTGATAAATCATGGAATCAGAAATGCCTAATTCTTTTATCTTGTTGATCATAAAAGGATCTGCAGGGTAAATTTTTAAGTTTTGAAGCCCCACGCCAACACCTATGATAAACGGCTCACCAGACAAAAGACTGTGTTCGAACGAAGTTCCTTCTATTTGCAGTGTGAAGTGGGAACCTAAATTCAATGGGGCTTTTTCTGAATTGGTGTGTTCAAAGAAACCCTTAATATAAGATGGTTTTTGTAGTTGTATTGTTTTTTTGTTTTTTTGATCGAAATCTTTAGCAACTAAACTTTTTAAAACAATCATTTCAGTTAAAATATTGGCATCTTCTAAACGAACTTCTAAATTGAATGTGTCCGACAAAAGAGTGTCAAAACTGAAAAAACCAACAGAATCGGTTTGTGTTTCTATAAAGTCATTTACCGAGAAAGAGTTTAAAGGCTTGGAGCGAGCAATCATGCGTACAAATGCTTGATTTGCAGGTTCTCCCGTTGAAGTTTCAATGTACCCTGCAATGGTGTTTCCAGTATCTGTAGCTGTTCCAGCTGTCGAAGTGGGCTCAGAAGTACAAGAAATAAAAACAAAAAAAAGAAGAGTCCATAAATACTTCATTGGGGCTCCTTTTCTTTTGAAATTGGAAAAAATTGTATGTTAAATTCACAAACCATAGTTTCATCCTCATCCGATCTCACAATATCTATAATTTCTTGTCGAAATGCATCTATTTTATGAATAATTCTCTCTAAACCCTGTGCAGAAACACTCATTGTGGTGCAAGATATATTTCGCCGCTCAGCACTAAAGTGATCTAAAGCATTTTTTGCTAAATCCATCATTTGCTTTTGAAATTCGTGTACAAATAAGGGTGAAAGTTCTGGACTACTAGATATGGTTTTGTGCATTGGTTTGTAAAAACCGTCTACTTCTTCGATTAAATCTAAATCTAGCAACAGTTGTATAGTTCGCTTTGCTTGAGGAAGGGTGATTTTTGGAGTTAAAAACAAAGCCAATTCTTGAATGTTTTTATTGTTGATCTGGAGCACTGCTAAAGCTTCTCGAACCACAATGTGGTACCATTTTGAATAATATTCTTGCTGATTCCTAGTGAGCAATTTAATGCTTCTTGGCAATAGAGAAGACATTTTTTCAAAAATTAATTGTTTAGATTGAGGGTCTGTGGCATGAGTGAAATCCACCATCAATTTAAAGTATTTAGTTTCTCTTTCATTTAAACCAAGTGCTGTAACAAATTTAATGAGCATTTGAGGTGTTAGAGATTTTCGTCCTTTGACCAAATCTAAGTATAACCCAGAAGAAGTGAAACCCGCTTTTTTTGCAAATGCTCTATAAGAAAAATAGCGATTCACCGATTTACGATAGTCGTAATAATCTTTTAAATAATTTCGATAATTGTAATAGGCGAAAACATTCATACTTATTAATATAGTTTTTTATAGAATTTCGGGAACACCTAAGGAAAAAAAAAGAACGATTTGAGAACACTTTTAGGGGGAAATTTGTTTTTGTTGTTATTTTTACTTCTTTTTTTACCTATAATTAGAGAACACCCAATCCCATCCTTAGGAGTTCTGTTTAATAAACAGAGCTCCTTATTTTTTTTATCGCAAAAATTTAAAACACTACAGTTTCTGGCTAATATTTTTACAAAGCTTATTGTCCGCTAAAAAAGCTATTATTGTTTTGATGTTATTTCTAAAATCTACACTCTTCAGGTTACTGCGAATACTAGGCATTCTAGTTTTAGTCTATTTTTCTATGGTTTTTTATTTGATGCTTACGGAAAGGCAACAAGCTTATCCACGAGCCATTACACACCAAGAATCGCGAAAACACATAGAATCTACAAGCATTCCCATACACTGCGTATTGCCAGACAAGACTATTTTAAATGGATGGAAATCAAAACATCAATCTAAAAAATCTATACTCTACTACCCCGATTCCGAAGAAGATGCGGCACAATTTTTGGCATCTACAAATACTTTAGATTTTGAAGTCATTGCATTTAATTATAGAGGTTCTGCCGGAAATAAAGGACGAGCTTCTCAACAAACTTTTCTTGATGACTCAAAAGCCATTTTAGAGTGTGCTCAACAAATAAATCCAAATCTTATCTTAGCAGGAAGGGGGGTGGGGGCCATTGTGGCAAGTCATCGAGTGACAAAAGATCAACTATTGATTTTAATAGACCCTATCCCAAGCATTAAAGAACAAGTGAACGAAAAGTATCGTTTTTTGAGACCCAAGTTTTTAATCAGAGATACGACCAAGTTAAAAGATTTATCTACAGGGAATGAAAAAAACATCCTGTTGATTCAGGATAAGATCGAAAAAGCCAAATTCACTCAAAATTCTATTCAAAACCACAAAAAGGTTAAAGTTTTCTCACGAAATGGAGATGATTTTGTTAAAGTATTACAAAATGCTTTGAATTTGTATAATTAAATGCTATTTGTAAAAAAAGACTAGTTTCTTAAATATGTTTTTTCTAGTTTATATAGATGAAACTCCACAACTCCAGTTTTACTTAGTTTACCCTCCAAGTAAAGCGTTAAAATGTGTATAAGCTACATTTTTTATAAGATATAAAAAACTTTATTTGTTTGGAGCAAATAAAAATGTTTGTTAAAATACATTTATAAATACACTTTAACCATTCTATGAAAATGAGGTCAATATGTTAACAAGTATTAATGCCAAAATGGACATCCGCGGTTTTCTTCGCATACAAGCTGCGGCTGCCGAAGAATTAAACTTAAAATCCACCCCTTATGCGGAGTTGGAATACAATTCCACAACAAAACAAATTCGTATCACTCCATTAAGTAATGTTACAGAAACTTCATTTAGAGTGATTCCTAGTAATAAAGGTTTTATCCTTTTCTTAAAAGGAGCTATGACGAAAGCGGGAATTAAAGTTTCTATAGGCCACCTAAAGTTAAAAAGAGAAGGTAAAAGTCTTATATATTCTGGCAAAAGAAGTCCTGATAATCTCCCCACCGGCGGAGAGTGGGTGCACTTTCCTTGTCGAAACTCTTCTGGACTCCCTATGGTTTCTATTAGCACTCGTGGGACTCTTATCTTTGACAAAAAAGCCATGGAAGAGATTGATACAAGAAAAAACCACACTTTTATCCCTTATTATGATTCAAAGAAGAAAGAATTTACTTTGAAATTTATCCAAAGAGGTTTTATCAATGTACGCTCCATTGCAAGCCATGCCAACGCCTCTTTTATGGGTACACTGAGTGCAGAAGGTATCCCTCTCCCCAAAGAAAGCTACAGGACTCGCTGTCATATTAAGGGAGATACCGTCACTTTTAGTGTGAAGAAGATGCTTCAAAAATAGTGTTATAAAATCATTTTTTGGGAGGATCTAAATGTTTGAAGTGCTTAAACAATTTTACTCGGTCCACTACAATGTTGGAGCTTTTATCATTTTACTTGTTTTTACCTTGATTTATATGTTGAGTAAAAAAAATCACAGGGGAAGTATTATTATATCAGCGATCATCATTGCTTTGAATGTTTTCGTTTACAAAAAAACAGTGGATCGAGTCTGGATTCTCACTGAAAATGAAAAAACAATGCGTTTTTCTGTACATCAAGATTGGACTATCACCGATGAAAATGGAGAGCTTCACCATTGGTGTTGGCTAGACGAGTGGTGGGATCGCATTGCCAGTACTGATTTAGTGGGTACTTTGTGGGGTAGCAAACAGGTGAATAGCTATCGAAAAACTTCTGAAGAACGATTGAATCAATAAACTTCTAATTTTACAAAAGTTCAGGTTTTACTTTTACCAGTTGAAAGCCGTTTTGGGAATCATAAACAGCATAAGACAAAAAGAACAACCATTGTCCAGGGCTCACCACTTGACCGTTTGGAATGTCCCAGACTCCTTGAATATGGTGGTGTCCATGGATAAAATAATCCACACCTAGATCTTTTATTTTGTTTTCGCCTGCTTTGAAATAAGAATCCAGATCGATTTCTGCTTCTTGATTCCATTGGCGGCTTTTTTTCCCTATTATGGCGGCTAAGTTCATACCCCAGTCTGGATGCAAAAGTTTAAATAAGAAACGATTCAAAGGAAAGTCTAAAATTCGACGCAAAAATCGATAGCCCCTATCAGAAGGGGGAATCCCATCGCCATGCACACACAAAAACTTTTTTCCATGGGCATTTAAAACAAACTCCTTATGAACTTGAACCCCTAATTCTTTAGGGAAAAAATCTTCTAAGGCAAAATCATGATTTCCTTTGATATAATGCACTTCCACACCCGACATTTTCAATTCTAAAAAAGCCTTAAAAAGCTTAAAATGATGTCGATTGACATAATGTTTATATTCGAACCAAAATTCAAACAAATCCCCTAAAATAACAATATGGCTAGCCTTTTCTTTCCAGGACAATAAAGTTTTTATGAGCCATTCCTCTCGATCCTTCACGGAGTTTTCTGGAAAAGCCCCTAAATGGGCATCTGAAATAAAATAAATCTTGTCTCGCATTTTTTAAATTTAGTAAAACTATATGATTAAAATAGGAAGTTTCAGAAGCGCCTGGTTTATTTCACATTTCGACACTCATTCTAAGTAAAATAAATTTATTATTCTATTTTGTTTTGATATGCTAACAATCCTTCTTCTCATTTTAGCTTTGTTTTTACAAGCTTGTAGTCCTGATTATTCTGGGACTAAGTTAAAGCATTCCCTTGCAGAAACAGCCTATAGGCCCAAAACATTTTCCCTTTATTTAAATGGAGAAGCGATTGTTCCTTCAGAAAATTTGATTTTAGCCTACACAAAAATTTTACCCGATTCTGTTCAAACGGCGTGTCAGTTTTCAATGCATATCGAAGAAAAAATCCAACATCAAAAAGAGAGTCTCTGGTATATTGGACTTGCCATGTTTGTACCCTTTTGGCCGGCACTCCCTGTAAATGGAAACATTGTTTTAAAAGGGAAATTAGAGCTGATTTGTGATGATATTTTGGTGCAAAGATTGGTTTTTATAGAAGAAGAGGACTTTGAGTTTTTTTGGTATGGAGTTTTTAGAGAAAAATCCTTAATGAATAGAGTGGATTGGGTGCACGAAAAGTTAATTTATAGGTTACAGCATGCATTGGAACTGCAAAAAAAAGTGGATGAAGGCATTATTTTTGAATTTTAAGTTAAATTTTAAATATGAATACTCTTTATATTGTCTCTACTCCTATTGGAAATTTAGAAGATATTACTTTTAGAGCTGTACGCATTTTAAAAGAAGTTCCTTTGATTTTGGCCGAAGATACTAGACATTCTAGACTTTTGTTAAATCACTATGGGATTCAAACTCCTGTAGAGGCTTACCATGATTTTAATAAAGAAAGGCAAACCCCAAAGTATGTAGAATACCTACAAGAAAAGGGGAGCATCGCTTTGATAAGCGATGCAGGCACTCCCGGTATTGCAGACCCCGCCTTCAATTTAGTTCGGGAGTGCGTGCGCGAACAGATTCCTGTTCGCTCCATCCCCGGTGCTAGTGCCATGCTCACCGCTCTTGTGGCTTCGGGCATGCCCACCGATAAATTTAGATTTGAAAACTTTTCTCCCAAAAAAAGTGCCCAAAGGATACGACTTTTAGAAAAATTAAAAGAAGAAGCAGACAGCACATTGATCTTTTATGTGAGCCCCCATCATCTCCTTAAATTTTTAAATGAAATACACCTTGTTTTTGGAGACATTCTACTCGCTTTAATGCGTGAACTCACCAAAAAATTCGAAGAACATTTGATCCAAAAAACATCAGAACTCATAGAGCATTACCAAAATAAAAATCCTAAAGGAGAGTATGTTTTAATATTTCACCCGCAAGGAAAAGGTGGTTTATGAGTTTCCGCATTTTTTTTCTAATTCAATTTATCTTACAAGTCGTATTATTCTTTTCCACTCCAACTCATCTTAAAGGTTTTTACTTTTATCCTTGGCAAGTCATTCCCTTTTTAGTGGCTTTGATTTTGTTCGCATTGAAAAAAACACGGCCTCCATTCTTAAAAGGGATATATTGTGTCTCTGCTTTGTATTTTTTGTTTTTAATTATAGATTATCTTTTTTACAGACACATAGGCTCTTTTTCGCTAGCATTATCCACACTGCCTCTTTTTATTTTATGGTTTATTTATTTTGCCAAATGGAACTTATTGCATTTTAAAACTAAAAATTCCATTCGAGTTTTGGCTATTGCCACTCTATCTTGGCTTGCTTATGCTTTTAGTTTTCCCCCACTCCCTCTAGGCCCTTTAGCTTTTGTGCTTTTGGTGCCTTGGTTCATCATCTTATACAAAGAATCCGTTTCTACAGCCCTTTTTGCTTCTTTTTGGGCTGGATTTATTTACAATATTGTCAATTACTATTGGATTTATAATGTAATGAAAGTGGGGCCCGCTTTTGCTATTTTGTCGGGACTTTTTTTGTTAGTGTCTTTTTTTGCGGCTTATCATGTTTTGGCAGCTTTTGTATTTGTAAAAATAAGAGACAAAGCATTTTTAGTGATTTTGTACCCTCTATTTTATGCTGGTTTAGAAATGACCCGTAGCAAAGGTGATTTTAGTTTTCCATGGAGTCATCTTGGGTATAGTTTGGGCCATCACCTCAGTTTGTTACAAACACTCCCATGGATCGGGATTTTTGGTTACACCACTTTAATCGTGAGTACTAATCTTTTGGTGAGCCATGCTATCTTAAAAAAACGCTATTACTTGGTCCTAAGCCCTCTTTTAGTTCTAGGACTTTTGTGGTTTCATGGGAATTATGTGCTTTCACAAAAAGAAGCGCAAGCCTTTTATATAGCAAATAAAAAAGAAAGCCCTAATATAGCAATGGTGCAACCCAGCATCCCTCAAATCAAAAAATGGAGTAAAGCTTATTTTGATTCGGTCACTAGCAAAACATGGGATTTAGTAAAAGTAGAAAAAGGATTAGATTCTATAGATTTATTGGTTTTGGCAGAAACCGCTATCCCCGATGTCTTGAATAGACACGCCGAACAAATCGAATTTATCCAAGGAGTGACTCAGAAGCACCAGCTTTCTTTGTTTATCGGTGCACTGGATTATAAAGTGCTCCCCCATCCAAAACACAATAAAAACATAGAACTTTACAATGCCGCCTTTTTATTTGATCCAGTGCCAGAGAGTACTCCTCAAAGGTACATTAAACAGCATTTGGTTCCCTTTAGTGAAAGGATTCCCTTCGATGATGTTTTTTCTATTTTAAATTATGTGGATTTTGGTGAAGGTGATTTTACTCCAGGAACAGAAACACCTGTGTATGATTCATACCAGTGGACACCTTATATTTGCTATGAGGCTATTTATGGAGATCAAATCCGAGATGCCATTAGAAAAGGTTCTCGGCTCATGGTCAATATCACTAATGATGGCTGGTTCGGAAAAAGCACCGCTCCATGGCAACACCTCAACTTAATTCGGTACCGAGCCATAGAAAATGCATACCCTGTAGCACGAAACGCCAACAGTGGTGTATCTGTATTCATTGATTCTTATGGCCATTTAAAACACCAGACAGAGCTTTTTTCAGAAACTATCATCCATCAAAAAATGCCTTTGCGAAATAGGATCACTTTATACACACGCATCGGTGATCTAGTAGAAAACTCCCTTTTGGTTTTTTTCTTCTTCTATTTGGGACTAGTTTATTTGGTAAATCAAAGGCAGTTCAAAAAGACAGACCACTAAAATTTATGGAAGCCCTTTTTCTAAGAGATGGTCTGAAAGCCGTATCAAAGTATCTAAAGTAGCTCGAAGTTTATCTACTATTTGAGGTTTTTCTTTGCTCAGATCTTGTGTCTGATATATATCCTCTTCGCGAAACAACCAAGAGTGGCTGTTTTGGTTCCATGGGTAAGGGGTGATCAATCGATAGCCTTGGTATCCAATGGCAGCCGAGTTTGAATAAGCCCCCAAAGACAAAGAACCATTGTTGTTTTGAATGAGACTGTGTCCCATAAAGAAGTTTTCTACAGAAATGCCTGCCAAATCCAAAATAGTAGGAGCAATATCTATTTGAGAAGCACTTCTAGAATCCTCTCCTTTTTCAAGGCCTTCTCCATAAATTAAAAATGGAATCCAAGTCGCATTTGAAAACGCACCGCCGTTCATGGTGGATACGCCATTTTCACCTAGAGGGAACCCGTGGTCAGCAAGTACAATCAAGTATGTGTTTTGAAACCAAGCTTCGTTTTGTATGGATCGAATAAACCGGGCGAGTTGCCTGTCGGTATAGTTCATTGTAATATTAATACGTTCGATGAGAGGCTTTTTTTTATCTTCGCTAGACATTCCAGCGGCAAAATTAAAGGGGTAGTGATTCGATCGAGTCATTAAAGTGACTAAAAAAGGAGCTTTATTCAAAGCTAAGGTGTCTTTGATATAAGAACTGGCATGCTTAAAAAAAGTAGAATCATCCTCTCTATTTCGGTGATAATGCTGCGATTGATACCACTTGCTCATCCAAACTCCTAAATTATCCCATGCTGGATCTGCGGCAGAAAAATAATGGGTGTTGTAACCAGAATCCGACAAGACAGAAGCAAAACTGGGGATAGAAATGTGAGCTAAATCAGTGGCTTGGGCCAAGTGAGAGTGGTGAGGCAAACCGATATGAGAAGAAAGTAAAGCCCCTGTAGTGGGAAGTCCACTCGTATGCATTCGAGACCAGAATCTAGAATATAAAGAAAGAGAATCCATAAAAGGAGTGGGAGAGACTTTTAGTTTTGGATTGAGAAAACCCACATTGAGTGCTCGATGGGATTCTAGAAACACTACGATAAAATTAGGTGGAGCTTTTTTGGAGTCCTCTTTTGCATCGTTCTGGTTTATATTTTTTACTGGAACTTTGTACAATGGAGATGTTTTGTTGGGGATAAAAGTCCACAATGAATCACCTTCGATTTCTAGCCATAATTTTTGGTAAGATTTTCCGTATAAAATCAAATCGTCTGTAGTCAAGGCTTGTTTTTTGACTTTATTAAAAACTTCAAGGTAAACTAAACTGACCACTGGCCTCAATTTGGTCATTCTGGCATTTCCTGTCCACAAGTAATGAACAAAAAGAAAAGAAATAATATAAAACACAAAGCTCCCTATAATTGTTTTGGAAATCATAGAAGATTTTTTCAAGAAAAGAATTTTCAAATACCGATACAAGAAAAATGTCGATGGCAAAATAAGGACTAAGACAAAAAATTGAAGGAAAGGAACCGAATAATCATTGGCCACATAATCCCAAAACATTTTAATAGAAGAAGAATCGCTATAGGTGTTTAATAAACCAAAAGACAAATGACTCCCCAAAAATCGATGCACTTCGTGGTCTAGCAAAGTAAAAAGTAAAAGGATAGCGTGTAGCAGCACATAAAAAACAAACCAGACATAATGATTGTAATAAAACACCTTCTTAGATAAAAGATTGTTTTGAAGTGAAAAGTGTTTTAAAACAATGCTACTCACTATTTGTAAAAGAAAAAAGAAGACTAATAATTTGCTAATCCATAAAAAATCTAAAGCCAAAGCATGGAATATATACCAATCTGGTTTACTCACAAAGGGGAGACCATAAGGATCGCTTCGAAACAAGAGTAAAGCTCGTAAAAAAACATGGAAAACCCAAAAGGCAAGTGAAATAGCGAGCCATTTTTCTACTTGAGTCTTATCCAATAGGAGCTTTAGTTGTTTTTGAATCAGTAAGTTTTTCATAGAGTAAAATGTAAAAAATAAAAGATTCTTTTTACGCTTCAAATAAAAAAATCATTAAATCCCCTATAAATAATACCATGTACCGTGTTTTCATACAAAACATCTTTTTTTTTAATTTAAATAGCTAGAATGTTTTATTTGAGAATTCAATTAACTATTGTGATTTTCTTTTTATGTTATTTAAATAGAAAACTTGGAGTTTCATCACTTCAAAGTTTTTTTGAAAATCATCTAAACTTTTTGCGGTTTCTATGATAACTATTTTAATCATAAGTTTTTATTTTTAAGATAGTATTGAGTAAGGCCACCGTATATTCATCAAATCCTCTTTCGCACGAGTAATAAATTTGTTTGCAAGGCATTCATTCCTTTGTGATGTCCTGTTATTTTTTTTATGAAGTCTCACATACGCCTGGTTTTTTAGCAAGAAGTGGTCTGTGATTAGTAGATAGAGGTTGGTTTTAGTGTTTAGAAATTAACATTTTTTTTGAGGCGTAGTATTATTTAGACACTGGCATGCCTTTTGTAATATATTGTAGATATGCATCCCCTCGTCATTACGAGGTGGTAATCCATACGAGATGGAACAGAGGAGTTAGAAATGTTGCAAATAGTCGAAGCATTCCTTTAAAGTATTTTCGCAATGTGTTTTTTTGAAAAATTTGCTTGTATCATAGCGTAAATTTGGTATCTTTTTTGTAAAACTAGTTGTTTCATGTAATTTATCCTTTTTTGGTTTCAATAAAAAATGTGCATTTCAGCTAGCCCTTTTATTTTTAATTTGCATTAGTTACTGGAATTCAAGTTTTATAAAAAGAGTGCTGTTCGACAGATCCAATGTATTGCATTTCGACTAGCCCCTTTTAATTTTATTAAATTGTATTAGTCAATAGAATTCAGATAAAATAGAAATGGATAATATGAAAAAGTCCTACTCAGAAGATAATAAACGACTAGCAAAAAACACGGTGGCTCTCTATGTAAGAAATGCCGTTACTATGCCTGTGGCTTTGTATGTTTCGCGCGTATTGCTCAAAATGCTTGGCGTGGATGATTTTGGTATTTACAATGTTGTAGGTAGTATTGTCATTTTATTTTCTTTTATGAGCACAGCGATGTCTTCTGCATCTCAGCGTTTCATTACTTATGAGCTTGGAACTGGGGATATGCAATCGACAAACCGTGTGTTTTGTGCTTCTTTTATGGCACAGATTTTTATTGCTGTGATTTTGATCGCGATTGTAGAAGTATTTGGATATTGGTTTTTGAACTATAAATTGAATATTCCAGAGGGCCGCCTAATGGCTGCCAATTATGCATTTCAGTTTTCAATATTTGCTTTTGCTATACGCATTTTGCAAGTTCCCTATGAAGCGACCGTAGTCGCGAATGAAAAAATGACCTTTTTTGCTTATGCCAGTGTCGCTGACTCTCTTATGAAATTAGGCCTTGTGTTCCTTCTAAAATTAAGTGATTATGATAAATTGATTACTTATGCAGCTCTAATTGCTGCTGAATCGTTTCTGATGTGGTTTGTGTATAGGTTATATTGCAAAAGGCATTTTTCTACTTGTGATTTCCACATTGTTCAAGATAAAAGTTTATTTAAACGATTGTTTTCTTTTACTGGATGGAGCTTGTGGGGAAGTGGCGCCAATGTTCTTACGCAGCAAGGTTTTACGTTTATTCTCAATATCTTTTATGGTGTGGCTGTGAATGCTGCTATGGGGATTGCTAACCAGATCAATTCTGCAATGAACAGCTTTGTCGGTAGCTTTCAAACGTCTTACCGACCGCAGATTGTAAAAGCATATGCGAGAAATGATTATGAACATTTGAATGATCTTGTTTTTTCCACTTCAAAAATGTCTTACTGTTTAATGGTTTTGCCTACGCTGCTTCTCATCTTTAATATGCCTTTGGTACTCAATGTTTGGCTTAGTAACCCGCCTCCTTATGCGATTCAGTTTTGTCAAATGATTTTAATCTGTATCATTATTGATGCTACAACAGGTTCATACAATGCAGCGATTATGGCTACAGGGAAAATTCGCAATTACCAACTCGCGATTAGTGCTAGTTTCTTCTTGGATCTAGTGATGAGTTTCTTGCTTATTAAAGCAGGTGTTCTCCCTTATCTTGTGCTAATTTCAAGAATAGCGACTCGTGGATTATTTAATATGTTTATCGGGCTCTTCTTTTTAAAATCCATGCTTTTATTTAGAATCAAAAACTATCTACGCCATGTCATCGCTCCGATTGTAGCTCAATTATTCATTATGGTTCCAGTCTTATCATTTTTTTATGGGCGTTATGATTCTTGGACGATGCTTGCGATTTCGTCTCTCGTAGTAATAACGCTTGGCTTTATTACTATTATCTATGTGGTGTTTAATTCACAAGAACGCTCCTATGCGTTTGGTATTTTTAAGAATAAATGGCTTGCTTTTCGAGGGGTTAAAAAATGAGATACCATTATGTTTTTATGAGCCAATGGGATCATTTGAACGAGGTGATTTATGGTGATATTCTGCATTTAGAAAATGTGGAATTCTTAGAGGCGCCTGCTAATAATTGGTCTATCAAATTGATGAAACTATTACCAAATCCTTTGAAGTTTTTGTGGAATAAAAAGTTTTACAATAAAAAAATAGATGGGCCAATATGCTTTGTTTTTAGAATGTCGTCCATGATGAAAGGGCGGGAACCTTTATTTCGTTATTTAAAAAAGCGTTATAAAGGGTGTAAGTTTGTAGCGTATCTAGGCGATGTCATTGCTAGCAGGCCTTATGCGGATTTATCTCTTTTGGATAAATATTTTGATTTAGTATTCTCTTTTGATCAAGGCGATTGTGAAAAATATAGCGAACATCATTTGTTGTATTTTCCAACGATGTATTCTAAACAAGAAATTCCAGATAGTTCTGCTTTTGCAGAAAGCGATGTGTTTTTTTGTGGAAAAGCTAAGGACCGTTATGAGTGTATCGCAGAAATATACAAACGGTTAACAGCTTCAAATATTCGTTGTGACTTTAGCGTCTCTCGATTGAATAATGGCGTTCATTTGGTGGATGGCATTAATTATATAGATAAGATGGAGTATAAAGAATATCTTCAGCGTTTAGATAAATCAAAATGCCTTTTAGATGTTTTACAAGGAGAAAGCAGAGGATTTACTTTACGAGTGTGGGAAGCACTTGTTTATGGGAAAAAATTAATCACGACTAATAGCGAAATTTTAAATGCACCTTTTTATGATGCAAGGCAATTCTTGTATATTAGTTCACCAGAAATTCTAGATGTAAGCTTTGTTACGCAAAATTTTCAGCCAGAACCTAGGTATATTAGCGAAGTAAGCCCAATGAAATTCCTTCAGTTTCTGGAAAATAACCTTTAAATTTCTATATTAAAATAAATGGGAACAAAATTCTTATATATCTTGGTTAGTCAGGAAAAAGATATCTTTTACGAGCAGACGCTTGTTTCTGCTGTCTCTCTTCGCTATCACAATCCAGATGCTTTTATTTCTTTGTTAGTAGATGATCTAACAGACAAAAACCTCGTAAACTTCCGAGGCCAGATTAAAGAATTAGTGAATGAATATAAAGTGGTCGAGTACCCAAAAGAAACATCCAATAAAGTGCGTTCTCGCCTTCTAAAAACAAATATGAGAAATTTGATTGATGGCGATTTTCTATACATTGATGGAGATACAGCGATTGTAGATAAACTCGATGCAAAGTTCGGAGAAGAATGTGATGTGGGTGCCGTGTCTGATTTACACGCAAGAGAAAACGATAAGTATCATACAAAACACAAACTGATAAATGCCAGAATTAAAAAGTTAAACTTTTCCTTCTCACTTAAAAACCTTTATTTTAACGGTGGACTTATTTTTGCAAAGGATAGCTTAAAGGCAAAAGAGTTCTTCAATAAATGGCATGAGCTTTATTTGTACTGCGTTACAAAAGGGATCGATGTCGATCAACTTTCATTAAATGAAAGTAACCACGTTCTCGGTTTTCCTATCAAAGAAATGCCTGGGGAATGGAACTGTCAAGTGCGTGAAGCATACAATCATCTTTATCGAGTAAAGACAATTTATCCGATTTTATGCAGAGCAAAGATTATTCATTTTTTTGGTTCAGGAATAGATGGAAGAAGTGAACCTCATCCGCTAATGAAAAATGAGTTTTTTGAGAAAATAAAAAGAGAAGGAAAAATTAGTGATGAGGCATTACAGATTATTTATAATGCAAAATCGGCTTTTATTTGTGCACCGAAGGTTTTGAATCCTTCTGTACGATTCCCGTTGTTCTTTATTTTCCGTCAATTCCCAAGGCTTTGCCGTATTTTGATGCAAATAAAAAAACAGGTTTTTGGGTATAAGTGATGAAGTATTTATTTGTATTAACAAGTTCTCCTAAAGATTTTTTTTGTGAGCAAACGCTAGTGGCGATTGCCTCTTTACGAGTTCATAATCCTAAAGCTTTTGTTACGCTTTTAATAGATGATAAAACGGCAGAGTCATTAACTGGGAATCGTGCGGTTTTAAAAGAGGCCGTAGATGAATTAAAGGTTTTAACTTTAGATGAATCTCTTTCTCCTATGCTTCGCTCGCGTTACCTTAAAACAGTGATGCGTAATGAGATTGACGGTGATTTTTTGTACATGGATTCCGATATTGCAATAGTTGGAGATTTATCTATTCCAGAAGAATGGCGAGGTGGAATTTATGCCGTACTTGATTTCCATACTAATTTGCATAAGGCCATCAATCGAAAAAAAGTATTGAACAATGCAAAAATGATGGGCTTTTCTCCAATATTGAATGATGAGATTTTTAATGGGGGAGTCATGTATGCAAGTGACACGCCTGATTGTCGCCAGTTTTTTAAAACATGGCATGAACTTTGGTTGTACTGTGTCTCTAAAAATTTTCCTTATGATATGGCTTCTCTTGCAGAAACGAATTTTAAGTTTGGTTATATCACAAAGAAAATGCCAGGCGAATGGAATTGCCAATTAGCTTATGGAAGGCAATTTATTCCAAATGGAAAGGTTTTGCATTTCTTTGGTTCTCGTATCATTGATACTTGCGGGCGCTATGTGCCTAAAAGTATGGACGTGTTTTTACCAAAGATTCTTCGTCGAGATTTTTATACGAATCTTAAAAATATCCCTGTGACTGTAAATGCAGATAAGAGTATTAATATTAATGAATACTATGACGATGTCATTGCTCATGTGAAAGAAGCTTTTCTTGATCAAGAAAAACATGTGGGCGGTTTTGGTGCTGATATTGTGCGCTCTTATGCTTTTGCAAAATCACTTGGTTTTTTATATAAAAAGATGCCGTTTTTAGTTCGTCCTTTGGAATTGCTAGGTCGTTTATTATGAATTTACTTTTTAATCTGGTGGCCGTGCAGCCTATACACAACGCCAAATTCCATGGAGGAGGCTCTTATGGTGAAGAAATCTTTTGGGCTTTAATTAGGCGTTTAGAATCTTCGGTATTTCAAAATCAAGAACTTCAAATATTTTGTGCTTATGATAGCAAAAAATATCTTGATGAAAAAATTTTAACGGCATGCCAAAAATATGAAATACCGCTTTTAGATATTCATGAATATACGCCGCAACAAATGGTGAATCAACACGCCATTAATACTTTTTATACACCACTTTATTCGCTTGAAAAAAAATGGCAAATACAGGTAGAACGCTTTGTGTTTACATGGCATGGGGTGCGCGCACTAGAAATGCATTATAGTCATCTTGGAGTTGCTTTTGGAAAAACAATTTCTCGAAAATTAGAAGCTTTGATTAGGTATCGAGAATGTTGGAAAAAATATTTTTATAAACCAAAATACCAGTTACTTGCAAAACAAATCGCCGAAGGCCGTGTTCAAGCCATGACGGTGAGTGAACATAGTAAGGCTTCTATTCAATCTTTTTTTCCAGAATTAATGCATGTCGAAATCCCTGTGTTTTATAGCCCGCTTGCCGAAAACGAACCTATAGGAGAATTACCTAAAGGGGTAGAAAATAAAAAGTATTTTCTTTTAACGAGTGGCGCTCGCTGGGAAAAGAACAATTTGCGTGCGGTAATGGCTTTTGATGATTTAATCTCTTCTTGGAAAGCTCAAAATAAAAGTTTTGATTATAAGGTCATTGTTACAGGTGTTACAAATCCAAAAGTGTACACCAAAAAAATACGCCACCACGATTATTTTATTTTCTTGAATTACATTGAAAATGAAGCTCTCGAATATTTGCATCAAAATGCCTATGCGTTTATATTCCCTTCTTTAAACGAAGGCTTTGGTTACCCACCAGTGCAATCTATGCGTTATGGAGTGCCTGTAGCAGCCAGTGGCACCACTTCTATTCCAGAAATTGGTGGCGATGCGGTGCTCTATTTTGACCCTTACTCTATTACTGAAATAAAAAATAGACTTATTCAATTACTCGATAGAACCATCTATAATGATTATTCAAAACGAGTAAACAATCGATACAATGAAGTTTGCCAAAGGCAAAAAGAAGACTTAGATAAAGCAGTACATTTTATTATTGGTTTAACATGAATCCTTTTATTTTAATTTCCTCAGTGGCCCTTGTTTTACAAAGCATCATGCTTGTGCTTTTTTATTCTCTGCCAGATCCTCTCGGGCTTTCGTTAACCGAAATGTTTTCTGGAAAAACAATTTGGCAGATTTCTATGGCTTTTGGCGCTATTTTGGTTCTTTCTTCGATTTTTGCATTCTTAAAAAAACCTCGTTTGCTTGCCATCTTTTTAGCTTTTTATTTTCTCATCGCCGTTGTCGATTATGAAGTTTTTCGATTTTCTCACCAGCGATTATCTTACTCTTTTTTACGCACTTATTTTCATTTTTCAAACATTACTGATAGCACGACCATTTCCACTCTTGGGGGCGATTTCAAAGGAACCATTTTATGGCTAATGATTATGCTTGTTTCTGTGGGCGGAGCGATTGCTTTTATTTTGTATTATTCTAGGCAGAAAAAAAGAATAAAGAATACAATACAAAAAATGACAGTGAAAGTCCCTGTTTTTTTAGGCCTCGCTGGGATTATCCTGTCTATAATCCCTTTAGTTTTATTTTTGACAGGGACTCGTGGCGTCAAAACGATACCTATTATAAATGTCCCTGTCGATATGCGCTTTACACTTGGTAAGCATACTCTCACTTCTCCAGTTTTACATATCGCTGCCGTCGAAACATTTGAGTTTATCCGAGACAACTATAAAATCACAGACAAACTTATTGAAGATGTGGATGCTTTTTTACCCGATCATTTTGATTCTAATCGTATAGATGCAAAACAATATCCTCTTTATAGAAATGCCCACACTCACGAATACAAGGCAAAACAGCCTTATAACATAATCTTTGTGTTTGGGGAGTCTTATAAAGGCCGTATTTTTAATCAAATGTTAGAAGGAGATACCACTTTAGCTCCTAATATGTGGAAACTCGCAAGCGGTGCTTTCTTTACAGAAGGCGGTGGTGGCCTTTGGTTTAAGAATGCCTTTAGCGGTGGGTACCCTACGGTCAGAGGGGTTATGGCTACTTATTTAGGGTTCCCTTCGCACCCCAATCGAGATCTGCCAAGTTTTTATGCCTCCAATCATTTTAAAGGGTTCCCTGAATATTTAACGGATTATGTAAAATCTTATATGACTGTTTCCAATCCAGTTTTTGATCATACGCTGCCGTTTGTAGAAAAGTTTTATGGTGATAATTGGCACTTGCCAGAGACTGCTGAGATTAGTGGAATAGCAGATAGTTTGGGAATGGATTTAACATTAAAACTTTTAGATGATTTACCGACTGATACCACTTGGTTATTAACTTATAATACAATTGCATCGCATATTCCATTCCGTGGTTATCCAGATGATTTTGCTTCTAAACCAGACGATGCCATGGAACGATATAGAAATGCCGTATTATATACCGACAAACATTTTGGAAGATTACTCACAGCACTCGCTGCTCGTGATGATTTTAAGCGTACGGTGATTGTAGTATTGGGCGATCACGATACCCCTGTAGATTCTATTGATTATAAAGTACCGCAGCCATTGGGCGTTTCTTCTTCTCAAATTTTCATGGGCATTTTTTCTGCAGATTCGAATTTATTTCAAGGTTTAGAAATTCGAGAGGATGTAGCATCGCAAATGGATATTGGCCCAACCATTTTAGATTTAGCTCAAGTGAGAGCACCTAACCATTTCTGGGGATACGATTTACTCACAGAAAAACGCCCCGCCGAACAACCGGCCGTATTTTTCTCTCAAAATGCTTATTTTTTAGGCTTTAGAGATTTTGTGTTGACAGGAGCTTTAAATAGCAAAGAAATCTATAAAGGGATCGACGGAGACTATGAAATAGTAGAGGATTCTACTTCTGTTTACTGGAAAGATAGAGTGGTAGGTGCAAGTCAACTTTTAAGGTCTTTGCTTCGTAACGATAAAATGCAACCTCATCATTAAATTACTCTAAAATGTCTGAAATTTATCTAATTTTGTCGGTAAAAGCACAAAAAATTCTATATTGAATTTATGCCTTCAAAACCTACTCTTCAAGAAAGATTCTCTAATTGGTACATACCCATTATATCGAAACATAAATTCAAAGCCCTTGCTTTTTATTTGTTTCTTCTTTTGCTTTGTGCTATTCCCATTTTTATATATCCGGGTTTAAGATTAGATGCAGATTTATCTAATCTTCTTCCAGAAAACACAAAAAGTGTGATCGCTCTAAAAGAGTCTTACACTCGTTTTGGCAGTACCGATCGATTTATGCTTGCTATTCAAAGCGAAGACCCAGAGCTTGTCGCCGCTTTACAAGATTCAATAGAAGTTTATATCCACAAGAATTGGCAAGGAGACTTTGTTTCTACGCAAGTAGATAATGACAATCAGTTTTTCCAAGACAATGCTCTTTTGTACCTTCCGATAAAACATTTAGAGCACATTAGAGACAATTTGGAAGATGTTCAATTTGAAATCGGTCGTAAAAATCTTCCTTTATTAGTAGATTTAGTGGAAACCGAAATAAAACAAGAACGAGTATGGTTCGATGCTAATATCCCACAGGAACTTGGACTCCCCGACGAAGCTTCAAGTGCTTTTGATGCTTTTTTTAAAAAATCAGAATCTGAAAACAAAGCTAAAAAAGACACGCCTAGCTGGGATCCAAAGGCACCTCTCCCTAGTCATTTAAAAACTCGCTTGATTGGATCTCCAAGACCAGATAGCACGGGAAAAGTTTTGTTTAATGGTGTAGTCAATGCAAAGCTTTTAAAACCTTCTACAGATTATGAATTTGTCACCCATATATTAGCACGCACAGACACACTTTTGGAGCACTTTAACAGCCAAACATACTCTGTTCCCGCTCGTTTTACAGTAGAGGGGACCTATGAAGGCTTAAAAGAAGTCGAAGATTTACAAAAAGACAGCTTCTCTTCTTTTGCTATTAGTTTAGTGCTCATTATTCTTTTAACTTCATTCTTTTTTAAAAGCATGAAAGGGCCCATACTGGTGATTTCTTCGGTCCTTTATGCCTGCGTTCCTATGCTTGCTTTTGCAGCTATATTTTATGGAAAACTAAACCCTTTTACCATTTTTGTTGCCACAATAATTTTAGGAATAGGCATAGACTATAGCATACACATGTTAGGGACGGCTCAAAAATTATTGCACAGACATGCCACAATCGAAGAAGTGCTCATCCACACCCATCATGAAATGTTCAAGCCATTCCTTATAGCCAGTGGCACCACCATTGCTGCTTTTTTAAGTTTATTAGCAGCGCATTTTAGAGGCTTTTATGAATTTGGAGTCATAGCATCGGCAGGTGTTTTTTTGAGTATGGCTACCGCTATTTTAGTTTTACCTGTATTTGTGATTTGTCTTGGAGGGATTCCAGCGGCACCTCAATTTAGTTTTTTACCAAAAGCTTGGAGCGACAAAAAGGTCTATTCGTTTTTTAAGCGCTTGGCTATTATAGGTTTTGTATTAGGTGCTATTTCAGTTTGGTTTTTTCAATATGTGGACTTTGAACACAATCTTAAAAACCTAAGGCGAGAATCCACAGTTTCCACTCAAGAAAAAAAAGGAATAGCTACTTCTGTCACTAGAACTAACAATCGAGCCACCTCTACTCCTGCCGCAGTGATGGGCTCCACACCAGAACAACTCGATCAGCTTTACGACACATTAATGATCCGTTTGCATCAAGAAAAAGACCCAAGTTTAAGGAGTTTTTTGACTTTAAAAACTTTTGTGCCCCCTCTAGATTCACAGCAAAACCGTTTAGAAATCATAGAAGAAATTCGAGACCTGGTCCATTATAAAATCTTTGATAAAGCTGAAGGTGAAGACTCTGCAAACATTGCGGCCCTTAGAAAACTCTCCATGGTAGACAAAACTTTTGGCCCCACAGACATTCCTGATTGGGCTTTGGACCTATTAAGAGAAAAAGATGGTAGTTATGGAAAAATAGGTTTTATTTATGGAAACTTCCCCAGTTGGGATGCCAAAGCATTGCAAAAATTTCAAAATGAATATGGTCAATGGAATTTTGACGGAGAAGATTTACGGACTTTTTCTTCTCAATTCATACTGTCCGATGTGATTGCGTCTGTAAAAGCAGATAGCTTCAATTTAGCCCTCATTATCACTATTGTGATTTTTTTGAGTCTAGCCATTTCTTTAAGAAAGCCCAGGCTTTTCATTACAGGTTTTTTCTCCTTTGCAATGGGCATTGTATTGACTCTTGGTTTGCTTGGAGTTTTAATGCATTTCTTTGATTTTAGCAAAATAAGCATTTACAATGTCATCGTCATCCCTTTAGTCTTGGGAGTCGGGATCGATGCATCCATTCATTTTGCTGTAGCGTGGACCACCAACAAAGGGATTAGCTTAAGAAGACTCTTAGACACCACTGGCCGAAATGTCATGGCAAGTGCTACCACCACAACTGCAGGTTTTGTAGGCATGCTATTTACCACACACAAAGGCCTCAAAAGTATTGGAGATTTAGCTTGTGTCGGCATCATGATGTTTTTAGTCACCAGTGTCGTGTTTTCTTTGTTTTTCTGCAAGCTTTTGTTAAAAAACGATGAATAAATCTCAAGCAAAGGATGGGCTTACAAAAAGCGTCAGAAATTTGAGTTTATAATATCAGTGTCTGCACCCAATGCCCTGATTTAGGCCTTTCCTTAAAAACGGCAAAAGGGATATACTCGAGGCATTTTTTGACAAGAGCCGGTGGAATAAATTGATTTTCCCTTCCATAATAAATAGAAGTGGGAGCTTCTTCATTTAAAACATTTGTCAATTTGTTTTGGGTCAAAAACTCTAAACCTTTAGAAAGTAAATCCAAATCCATTTTTAGTGCAGTCGATAACCATTGCTCTTGCACCTCTTCATCGCAAGGACCCATCAAATCCAAAAAACTCTCCAAACTTGGCTTAGGGGCTTTTTTTATTTGACGCGCCAAACCTTGAACACTCAAGCAAGACCACTCTCCAGCCTCATCACAAAAATCCACAAAAGGAGAAAGTAAAATCCACTTTTGATTTTTAGGCCTTTGTTCTGCAGAAAGTAAAAGCACAAGAGCACCAAATCCCGAGGCCACCACTGTGTCAGCATTTTTTAACCCTGTTATGGACTCATAAATAGCTGCGTTTTTTTTGATTATTTCTTCGTAAGAAACAAAAGTATGATCCGCATCTGACGAAGTTTCACTCAACTCATCACTCCAAATATTAAAATCAGAAGCCCAATCCGACAGCCACAACCAGTTTTCACTCATCTTCATTCTCCAAATTTTTCTCTTTATTTTTTATTTAATACCATTTTAATATAGTTTTTTTTACAAAATATCAGCCTTTTTCACATTTAAATAGGTGGATTCAAAGCATTAGGGAAACAAATACTTTTATAATTTAATTAAAATATTCGCAGCACCATCATTAAAAGTTTTTTTGGTCGAATATTGAAAGCTTTACTCTTTTGAATCTAGTTTTCTTAATCAGCATCAAAAAAAATGTGTTCCTGAAAACTCATCGATTCATTGCAGCATCAACAAAAAACAAAATGCATTCACCTCCACACTAAATTTCTTGATAATAAAGTCTCACACACGCCTGGCTTTCAAAAAGGAAGCTCAATTTTCATCATGATGAGGACTTAAACTCCCAATGACCCACAACAAAAACTCTCTTTTAAAATGCTAAAAAACCACTCTTAGAAAGCTGCCTTCTCCCTCACTTTAACGCCTTATTCGCAGTACATTTTATAGTAAGAATGAAGGCAAAGTATATAGCATACTGTTGTCCTTTGACAACGCTTTTAAAAAAGATGACACACTTTATCTAATATCAGTATAAATTGAAATAGAAGAGCTTGATAAAGACAAGGAGTTGTATGGGTTTAGCTAAAGTATTAAAAGCAATGACATGGTTTGTTTTTTTGGCGATGTACGCAAAAGCAAGCTCTGTTGCCGTTCATGACCCTTCGATAGTGATCGTTTATAAAGATGCTTCGGGTAATTCTTATCCTGAAAATGATGCTGCAAAGTCCCGAGAAAAATTCTACTATATTTTTGGAACTCAAAATGGTGCAGCCTATTCTAAAAATATGTTAGATTGGACTGAATTCACGCCGAAATTCAGCATCGAAGGAAAATCCACCAATAGTTTTTATGAAGCTTTTAAGCCAGCAGCTCAATGGTCGGGGCATACCACCAGTGATGCAGTCAAAGGCAATATGTGGGCACCAGACATTATTTGGAATAAAAAGCTAAAGAAGTGGTGTCTATATACTTCTATTAATGGCGATGATTGGATGAGCTCTATTGTGCTGCATAGTTCAAGCCATATTGAAGGCCCCTATGAATACTCCGGGACCGTAGTCTGGGGAGGGATGGACACACAATCCGAAGGCAAAGTGGATCATGGTGTGATTTAATAAGAGGGTAAATAAAGCAATCATATTCATTGTTAAATTCCAAAAAAAAAGGAAAAAACAATGTCAAGAGTCCATTATAATGATGAAATGCGGCTACAGACGGTAAAACTCGTCCTTAAAGGTGAGAAATCCGCTACTAAAATAGCCAAAGATATCGGAGTTAACCCAAAC
>Ga0209075_1000217_pt1 | contig 53834 bp, 49 predicted proteins | sample Stecom2011_FD_187523 | JGI IMG/M metagenome (GOLD analysis project Ga0209075, IMG submission 187523) | Agricultural soil microbial communities from Utah to study Nitrogen management - Steer compost 2011 (SPAdes) (version 2) | ecosystem: Environmental > Terrestrial > Soil > Agricultural land...
GATGGTTGGCAGGTTTCTGCGAGGGGGCGCATGTTAGCGGTCAACAAAAAGTTGTCAGTTATGTGATGCGCATCACATTTTTGAGCAGATAACGCTAGGTTTTTGTTTTTACAAATCTTTTTGAAAATAATCGGTTAGCAGAAAAACAATACATTACGTCAGGTTACAAATTTCTATCGAGCAGCCAGGCCGGGCTACAGCTCACTGCAGTCCCCTGGCGCCTGATCACTGGGGCTGCAAGGCTCCGATTGACCGGGTGGGCGACGAGCCGCTGTGGGGCTCATAGGTCGACCAGCGATACTGCTGATGCAGCCGCGTTCGATGGGGAGAAGACTGGCGGGGACGATGGGGAAGCAGGCGGATCGGGATCTGGTCGCCCACCTGGATCAGGTCGAACAGGCCAATCTCCGGCTCGCTGAGAATAAAGCTGTCTTCGATGGTGTCACCATCCATCTCATAGCGGTAAACCACCTGACCAAACCGGACCAGCCGGGGGTTATCCGCGCCTCCCGGGCGGGAGCCGTTCAGGCGCACTTCTGCCAGGTCCTTGGCCAAGACTTGGGCGCTTCGTGTGATCCCGTGTTTCTCGAAAAGATAGTGCTTATAGCCATGACGGATGACCAAATAGCACATGAGCAGGGCGACAAACGCCGCTCCGCAGAAGAACAGCCCCAAAACCCGCCAAAATGCCAAGGGCAGGGCATCAAACCACTCAGGCCGTAGCGCCAGCCCGAACTGTGACGCCGACAGCAAGAGCAAAAAGCCGATCAACAGCAGCAACGCCGCCAATGAACAGGTCGAGGAGTTTTCTCGTATTGCTTTGGAAAAAAGCCTAGCGTCTTTCATATCCACCCTTCCTTGGTGACCTGGAGCCAGTCGATAACCCATGTATGCACAGCCCTGCCGTTAAACTTTAACCCACGGCAAAAGCCATTGCTGAGACCTACGTCGTTTTCACAGCCCATTTCTGAAGGATGATAGAGTCGAGGGCACAGGCAGACTAGCGAAGCCATCCAGCGACAGGCCGATGCCCAATCTACTTGGTGTCTGGCGCCAGATCCGCTAGTCTGCCTTCCAGAATAAGAATGTCGGTGGAAGGAAAGACGCTCATGTCGAAGGTCGTAAACAGTGTTGCCTATCGTCAGGGGCAACGTATCGGCGAGGTGCCGGTGGAAGGCATCCGGCAACTGATCCAAGACCCACAGATCTTTGTGTGGATTGGCCTGCGGGAGCCGGACCAAGCCCTGTTACTCAACATTCAGGAAGAATTCGGCCTTCACGAACTGGCCATCGAAGATGCCCAAAAGGCCCATCAGCGCCCGAAGCTGGAACTCTATGGCGACTCCCTGTTTATCGTCGCCAAAACCGCCACCATGGTGGACAGCCGGCTGGTACTGGGCGAAACCCACCTGTTTGCCGGCAAAAACTTTCTGATCTCGATCCGCCACGGAATCTCGGCAAGCTACTCCAAAGTGCGGGAACGATGCGAACGGGTTCCCCATAAACTGAGCCTGGGGCCCGGCTTTGCCATCTATGCCCTGCTCGATGAAATTGTCGACAATTATGCAATCGCCCTTGGCGAGCTCCGACTGCAATTCCAGACGCTGGAGGCGGGTCTGTTCCAGGAAAACCTGGGACGGCTCAGGCTAGAGCAGGCCTATGCCCTTAAACGGGAGCTGTTAAGCCTGCAAGAAGCCGCGGCCCCCATCGTCGATGTCTGCAATGAGCTGATGCGCTTTCATGACAACTTGCTGTCCAAACCCTTGCATGCCTATTTACGGGACGTGCAGGACCACTGTCTGCGGGTGATCAAGGACGCGGAGAGCATGCGGGAGATGTTGATGTCCGCCATGCAGATCAATCTGGCCCTGGTCACCATTGGGCAAAACGACATCGTGCGGAAACTGGCCGGCTGGGGCGCGATCCTGGCCATTCCGACGGTGGTGTTCAGCCTTTATGGCATGAACTTCGAGTCCATGCCCGAGCTGAGTTGGAAATATGGCTATTTGGGCGTGGTTTCGGTCACGCTGCTGGGGTGTGGATTTCTGTACCGGAAGCTGAGAAAGGCGGGCTGGTTGTAACAGCACCGGCGATACCTGTGAGTTCGGAAACCTGTCTGAACTCATTGAGGTGCCCGACAACTCTGGGCGGACACATAGGTCCGCCCCTACCAGGGCCCGAGTGCCTGCTGCACCCGGTTGCTGGCCTTCATAACCTATCTGGTCAGTCGGTATAAATCATTTTGCGAGTCATGCCGCCATCGACCACAAAATTCTGCCCGGTCACAAAGCCCGCCTCCGGCGAGATCAGATAATGCACCAGGGCGGCGACATCCTCGGGCCGTCCGACCCGTCCGGCCGGATGCTGGTGATGATCCAGATCACCCAGCGGTCGCAGCTCTTGGGGGACGTGCGCTTGCCAGGCCCGCACATCAATCCAGCCAGGACTGATGGCATTCACGCGGATATCCGGCCCCAGACTGATGGCGCAGGCGTGGGTCAGTGCCACCAAACCACCTTTGGAGGCCGCATAGGCTTCCGTATCCGGCTCTGACTGCAAGGCGCGGGTGGAGGCGATATTCACAATGGCGCCTTTCGATTCCCGCAGGTAGGGTACCGTGTGCTTGGTCATCAACATGGGGCCGGTCAGGTTCACCTCCAGCCAACGCTGCCAGTCTGCCAACGACAACTCCTCAATCGGCCCGGAGTGGGGGTTGGCGATACCGGCATTGTTCACCAGGGCATCCAGCCGTCCACCCCAGTTATAGGCTTCTTCCACCGCCTGCTTTACCGCATCTTCCCGTGAAACATCCGCCGGGATAAAACAGATCCCGCCATTGCGCCCCACCTCTTCTACCAGCTTGGTGCCGGCATTTTCATCCGCATCCAGGAAGACCACCCGCCAATCATGCTGAAGCAGGTAAAGGACTATGCCTTTGCCAATTCCCTGGGCCCCACCGGTCACCAGGGCCACATTTGCTTCCCGTTTCATGACATCTCCTCCTCACTTCAACCACAACATCTGCTGGAGCAGGCTCAGCAACCGGCATCCGGCTGCCGTATAGCGGCTCAAAGGCTACATCCGAATCTGCTGATAAGCCAACCACATATCCCCTGCATTATGGGGCGCGCGAAAAAAGCCGGCCAGCCGGCCCTGGGGATCAAACAGAACGATCTGGCTGCTGTGGAGAATATCAACATGACCTTCATGACCTTCATGACCTTCATGACCTTCATGACCTTCATGACCTTCATGACCTTCATGACCTTCATGACCTTCATGGCTCTCATGATCCCCATGCCCCGCGCGGTGCTGTGCTTCAAACACCACGTGCAGCTGATGGGCCAGGGTCTGGATGTTGGAAGGCTCGCCGGTGACGCCAATAAAGGACGGTTCAAACTGCTTGGCGTAGGCCCCGATAACCTCGGGGGTGTCATGTTCCGGGTCCACACTCACCAAAACCACCTGGGTATTGGCGGCCAGGGGCGATCCCCCCATGATGGTGTGAAACTGCTTCAGCGTCGCCATACCGGTCGGACACACATCCGGGCAGCGGGTAAACCCGAAGAACGCCAACGTCCATTTGTCCTGCAGCCGCTGATTATCAAACACCTGCCCCTGGTCATCCACCAGGGCAAACTCACTCAACTCTCGAGGCTCGGGATACAGATAAACGCCCCACGCCTGTAATTGCTCCGAAGAAACCGTGGAGGAACCTTCCAGGCGCTGCACCAGCACCAAAACGCTGAACACCAGCATCCCCGCAATCAGCGCACCCGTGATCCATCGTTGTGTCATTCGCCTATCCATTAGCTTATCCCTAAAGTCCGGTAATAGTGATCCGCCAACAGCACCACAAATAGCAGCATCAAATAAGTAATTGAGTATTTGAAGGTTTTAACCGGCGCATGGGGGCGCCAGTCGAACATCAGGGCCAGAGCCCAATACAGGAACCGGCTGCCCAGCAACACCGCCCCAATCAGGTAAATCAACCCGCTCATTTCGGTGATAAAAGGCAACAGACTGACCGCGAACAGGATCAGGGTGTAGAGCAGCACATGTAATTTGGTATAGGCCACCCCATGGGTGACCGGGAGCATGGGAATATCCGCCTGGGCATACTCCTTGCGACGATGAATCGCCAGCGCCCAGAAATGGGGAGGCGTCCAGGCGAAGATAATCAGCACCAGCAGCAGCGCATGGGGGTCGATCTGGCCGGTCACCGCCGTCCAGCCCAGTAGCGGCGGCATGGCGCCGGCCAGACCGCCAATCACGATATTCTGGGGCGTCAGGCGCTTGAGAAAGACCGTATAGATCACCGCATAGCCCAGCAGGGAGGCCAACGTCAGCCAGGCCGTCAGCACATTCACCTGCCACACCAGCACCACCATCCCCACCACCGCCAGACTGAGGGCAAACGCCAGTGCCTGGGGCGTCTCCACCTTGCCGGTTACCAGGGGACGCTGACGGGTTCGGGCCATGATCGAGTCAATCTTGCGGTCCACAATATGATTTACCGCGGCCCCGGCGCCGGCCAACAGGCCGATTCCCAAATTGCCGAATAACAGGATCTGCCAGGAAACCGGCTGATGACTGGCCAACAGCATACCCACCAGGGAAGTCAGCAGGAGCAGGGCCACCACCCGGGGCTTGCAGAGCTCCAGATAGTCATGCCAGCTAGAGGTGGACAGGGATTCTGTGGTTATTCTCATGGACCGTCTTCTCCTCGACTTGGGCCTCCGCGGAGGCCGTGCCTTCCGTTGCGATGAACAACCGCTGGTTGAGCCAGACCAACGACAGCAACAACAGGGCTCCGCCTGCGTTATGGGCCACCGCCACCGGCAAAGGCAGCAACCAGAAAATATTGCTCAGCCCCAGGCTGATCTGCAGCAGCAACGCGGCGGCGACCGCAGCCGCTACTGGCCGAAGGCCGGTGCCGGCCGTTCCGCGCCATAACCTGGCCAGCAACACGGCGAGATAAACCAGCACCAGCAGGGCGCCCAGGCGATGGGTCATATGAATGGCGGTGCGAGCCTCACTCTCCAGCAATCCCCCCAGATAGTTCGGGCCAACCTGCTGGAGCAGATCAAACCCCTGGGGAAAATCCATCCGCGGCCAAAAGCTGCCCTGACAGGTTGGGAAGTCCGTACAGGCCAGGGCGGCATAGTTAGAACTGGTCCAGCCCCCCAGCGCGATCTGCGCCACCACCAGCACCAAGCCTCCCAGGGCCCAGGGTCGGAAGGAACGCAGCCTTGAACGTTGCGCGGCGGCCACCGGCGGCGGCAGGGGACGCAGGCGCAAATACAGCAACAGCAGCAGCGACAGGGTGGCAAAGCCCCCGAGCAAATGGGCGGTGACCACCTGGGGCCAGAGCTTCAGGGTCACGGTCCACATGCCAAATAACGCCTGGGTAATTACCAGCGCCAACAATCCCGTGACCAGTCCGACCGGCATCGGCTCCTGACGAGCCCGGCGCAGGGCGATTACCACCAACGTGCTGATCAACACTAACAACAATCCCGCCACATAGCGGTGTACCATTTCCGCCCAGCCCTTATGCCAGTCCACCGGCGCATCGGGAAAGCGCTCCAGGGCCAGGCTGAGTCGGGCTTCGGTGTGGGGCACCATGGCAAAGCCATAGCAGCCCGGCCAATCAGGACAGCCCAGCCCGGCATCCACCAGGCGGGTGTAGGCGCCCAGGACGATCACCACCAGCGCCAGAAAAATACCGGCCAGGCTCAGGTAACGTAAGCGATTGATTCCTTGAGAGGGTATGGGTTGCTTCATGCTGTGATCATCCAATCTTGGAAACCCGCAGCAGCTTTTTCATGTCCTCCAGGACAGCGCTGCCACTTTGACCCGGCTGATACCTCAGCATCAGATTGCCCAGCGGATCGACCACATACACCGCAAAGTTGTCCGCCGGACGCCGTTGGGCTCCGAACAGGGCATCCAGCAAACCCCGCTCGACCTGGCGAATCTGCAACAGGGGGTAGTTCCGGGCCAGGGATTCCCGCGCCAAGTCCACCCCTTCGGGCACCACCAGCATATGACGCACCCGGCTCCCATCCCGCCCCAGCGCCAGGTTAACCTGACGGATCACATAGAGGCTCTGGTGACACTGCTCGTCACAGGCACCTTCCCCCCAGGTCAGCAACGTCCAGGGAGCCGGGGTGGACAACGAGCTATCCACCCCCACCAAAGCGCCGGCAGCCAGGGGCGGCAGGATCAGCTCACCAAAATTGGTGCGCTCAGCCGGGACCAGGACCTGGCCGAAGTACATGACCATGGCAAACAGCAGGGGAATACCGGCGATCGCGAACAAGCCCAACAGTTTGAAACGCCCGGTGCGGGGCCTTCGAAGCGGCTCTGAAAGTGGTGTCATGATTTCTCCTTCCTTGTCTTAACCAGGGCAATCACTGTCCCCGTCAGCAGTACCAGTGCCAGACCAAACCATTGCACCGCATAGCCCCGATGGGTCTCTGGCCCCATGGGCGACATCCGGGGCATGGCGGTTAAGGCACCCGGCTGTCCCTCCTCCAGCCGCACCAGCCAGGGCGCAAGCTCTTGCCCGGCCTCCGACTGCATGTGCTCCAGGCTGGCGTACTGCATCCGCTTGGGCCAGCCCGCTTCGGGTGGCAGTTCCTGTAACACCCAGTGGGGTCGCTCCACGGCTTCCACCACCCCGGTAAGCTGCTGCAAGCCCTGGGGAACGGGCAGCTCAGGCAAAATTTCCCGTCGGTTTGGGGCGGCAATCCAGCCGCGGTTGACCAACAGGACGCCAGCCCCGGATTCCAGACGAAACAGGCTCACCACCTCATAACCCACCCGGCCCCGATGGGTACGGTTATCAAGCAGCCACTGGCGGTCTTCCTGGTAATAACCGGTCAGCACGGCCTGGCGGTGTTGCCAGTCGCCCGGCTCGCTGAGCAACCATTCTCCGGACAGCACCGCCCGGGACAGCCGCTCCTCCCGCTCCACCAGCAGCTGCTCCTTTTGCTCCGCCCGATTCAATTGCCAAACCCCCAGGCCACACAACAAGGGCAGAAACAATGCCGCAAAAATAACCAGGGCGACCTGGGTTTGCCGTTGACGGGGGGAGCCGCCAAGTTCATTCTCTAACGATATCCCGCTGTCCCGCGTGCTCCCCGGGCTCCGCTCTTCGTTGGGGCACCGCTGTTGGCTCCGGGATATCTCGGGATTCGCGTCAGCTGCCATGGGAGGCCGATCCATCATGATCAAGTTTCTTATCGTGCTTGCCCTGATGGTTGTGCTGGCAAGCCTGTTCAGTGCTTTGTTCTTCCTGATCAAGGATCAGGGACGCGGGCAACGGGTGGTCAATGCCCTCCTGCTACGCGTCATTCTCTCTGCCCTGCTGCTGGCTACCGTCATGGTGCTGGTTTCCCTGGGAATCATCGAACCCCATCCCGGCCCCTTCTGAGGCCTGGATTGCCAATCCAGCAGCGGGCTCCTGCTCCTGAAGGCGTTACAGGATGTAGACGAAAATAAAGAGCCCCAACCAGACCACATCCACAAAGTGCCAATACCAGCTCGCCGCCTCGAAGCCAAAGTGATGATCCGGCGTGAAATGACCGCGTATGATGCGAACCAGAATCACAATGAGCATGATGGTTCCCAGGGTCACGTGAGCACCGTGGAAGCCGGTCAGCATGAAAAAGGTGCTGCCATAAATACCGGAGCGCAGCGTCAGTGACAGATGGGTGTAGGCCTCGACGTACTCGTAAATCTGAAAGCCCAAAAATACCAACGCCAAGCCAATGGTAGCCGCCAGCCAGAGTTTGACCGCTTGGCGCTGGCCCTGCTTGAGGGCTTTGTGAGCGAACGTGATGGTGACACTGGAGGTCAGCAGCAGTACCGTGTTCAACAACGGAATATGCCAGGGATCGATCGTGCCCGTCGGCCCCGGGAACAGCTCGTTATTGGGGTTCACCATCAGCGGCCAGCTGGACTGGAAGTCGGACCAGAGCAGGGCGGAAGCCCCCCGTTCCCCCTCCCCGCCCAGCCAGGGCACCGCAAAAAACCGGGCATAGAACAACGCCCCGAAAAAGGCGGAGAAAAACATCACCTCACTGAAGATGAACCAGGTCATTCCCCAGCGAAAAGAGCGATCAATCTGATTGCTGTAGAGGCCCGCCTGGCTCTCCCGAATCACATTCCCGAACCAGCCGAACAGCATATAGGCCATCACCAGGGCACCGCACAGAAATACCACCCAGGACAGTGTCGTGTCGTTCCCGGCGCCGGAGCGGACCATGAGGCTGCCCGCTCCCCCCAGGGTCAGGAACAGACCAATCGACCCGATAATCGGCCATTTACTCTGCTCCGGCACGTAATAACGTGGTGGAGACGAAGTCTGTTGCGTTGCCATAGTGCCTCCCGTTTAAGTTCAGCCTTTTGTTTTTATGGTGGTGGCCTTGGATATGTCGAATAGGGTGTAGGACAGGGTGAGGGTGCGGATATCCTTGGGTAGCGCGGTGTCCACCACAAAAATCACCGGCATCCGGATTTCCTCACCGGGCTCCAATACCTGTTGGGTAAAGCAGAAGCATTCCGTCTTGTGGAAGTAATCCGCGCCTCGGGAGGGGGCCACGCTGGGCACGGCCTGGCCGGTCATGGCGTGGGCGGCGGGATTGCGAGCCAGAAACTCCACCTTCACCGATTGCCCGGGGTGCACCTTGATCTCCTTGACCAAGGGGTAGAACTCCCAGGACATGTTCTCGTTGTTCTGGGTAATGAACTGCACGCGCACTTCCCGGGATTCATCCAGCACTTGGCTGGACGCCTGACGCGGTCCGGGAATCTTGCCGTTAATGCCAGTGATGTCACAAAACACGTCATACAGGGGAACCAGGGCAAAACCAAAGCCGAACATAGCTGCCGTCATCAACAAGAGCCGCTTGACCAGCCGACCATGACGAACCTGGGTTTCCTCCTTCATGATGCCTCCTTGCCTCTGGCTGCTCTAAACCACCTTGGGTGGGGTGGTGAAGGTGTGATAAGGCGCTGGCGAGGGCACGGTCCACTCCAGGCCTTCGGCGCCCTCCCAGACCTGGGCACTGGCCCGCCGTCCGGCACGGACACATTTGATCAGCAAGATCAGGAACAGGAATTGGCTGGCTCCGAACAGAAAGGCTCCGATACTGGCTACCTGGTTGAAGTCCGCAAACTGCAGCGCATAGTCCGGAATCCGCCGGGGCATGCCCGCCAAACCGACAAAGTGCATGGGGAAAAAGGTCAGGTTGACGCCAATAAAGGAAAGCCAGAAGTGGGTCTTGCCCAGGGCTTCGTCGTACATGTGACCGGTCCACTTGGGCAGCCAGTAATACACCGCCGCAAAGATGGAGAACACCGCCCCCGGCACCAGCACATAATGGAAATGGGCCACCACAAAGTAGCTGTCATGGTATTGGAAGTCCGCCGGGGCAATGGCCAGCATCAATCCGGAAAAACCGCCAATGGAGAACAGAATGACAAAGGCGCAGGCAAACAGCATGGGGGTTTCAAAGGTCAAGGCCCCCCTGAACATGGTGGTGATCCAGTTGAAGACCTTCACCCCGGTCGGCACGGCGATCAGCATGGTGGCGTACATGAAGAACAGCTCGCCCGCCAGGGGCATGCCCACGGTGAACATGTGGTGGGCCCACACCAGGAAGGACAGAAAGGCGATGGAGCCGATGGCATAGACCATGGAGGTGTAGCCAAACAGTTTTTTGCGGGCAAAGGTGGGAATCACATGAGACACGATCCCGAATGCCGGCAGGATCATGATGTACACCTCGGGGTGGCCGAAGAACCAGAAGATGTGCTGATACATCACCGGGTCGCCACCGCCGGCGGCGTTGAAAAAGCTGGTGCCGAAACGAATGTCCATCAGCAGCATGGTGATAGCGCCGGCTAACACCGGCATCACGGCAATCAGCAGGAAGGCGGTAATCAGCCAGGCCCAGGCGAACATGGGCATTTTCATCAGGGTCATGCCGGGGGCCCGCATGTTCAGTACCGTGGCAATCACGTTGATCGCGCCCATGATGGAGGACACTCCCATCATGTGAACCGACAGGATAAAAAAGATGGTGCTGGGTGGACCATAGGTGGTGGACAGAGGGGCATAGGAGGTCCAGCCGAAGTTGGGGGCGCCGCCCTCCATGAACAAGGTGGAGAGCAGCAGCATGAAGGCAAACGGCAGAATCCAGAAGCTCCAGTTGTTCATCCGCGGCAGCGCCATGTCCGGTGCGCCAATCATCATCGGCAGCATCCAGTTGGCCAGGCCGACAAAGGCGGGCATCACGGCACCGAAAATCATGATCAGGCCGTGCATGGTGGTCATCTGGTTGAAAAAGTTGGGGTCGACCAGTTGCAGACCGGGCTGGAACAGTTCGGCCCGGATCACCATGGCCATGGTTCCGCCCAGTAAAAACATGCTGAAACTGAACCACAGGTACATGGAGCCGATGTCCTTGTGGTTGGTGGTGAATAACCAGCGTCCGAGCCCCTTCGCCGGCCCGTGATGTTCGTGGATGTGGCTATCATCAACTACGGCGCTCATGAGCAAGTCCCTCTATCAGACGTCGTTATTGTTCTGTCGTTTCCATGATCTGCAGCGGCGTGACCATCTCCCCTGTTTCATTGCCCCAGGCATTACGCTCATAGGTAATGACAGCGGCCAGATCGATTTCACCGAGCTGGTCCCGGAACGCCTGCATGGCCGTGCCGGGTACGCCGTTGAGTACCACATCGATATGCTTGGCCATGTCGCCGGTGGCAATGGCACTGCCGCGAAGCGCCGGAAACGCCGGTGGCAGGCCGTTACCGTCCGGCATATGGCAGGATGCGCAACTGGCGCTGTAGACCTGCTCACCCCGGGCCATGAGCTCCTCAAGCGTCCACTCCTTGCTTCTCAGCTCATATTCCTCACGGGCTTTCTGCTGGCGTTCCGCCACCCAGATCTCATACTCTTCCTCGGTTACCGCCTTGACCACCACCGGCATAAAGGCGTGATCCTTGCCGCACAGCTCCGCACACTGCCCCCGGTAGATGCCCGGCTCGTTGATGCGGGTCCAGGCTTCGTTGATAAAACCGGGGATGGCATCTTTCTTCACCGCCAGTTCCGGCACCCACCAGGAGTGAATCACGTCGTTGGCGGTGATCAAAAAGCGGATCTTCTTGTTGATGGGCACCACCATGGGTTCGTCCACCTCCAGCAGATACTCCGGCGACTTCTCCAGACGGTTGTAGATGGCATCCTGGGAGGTGGTCAGGTTACTGAGAAACCCGAATTCTTCATTGAGGTAGTCGTAGCGCCACTTCCATTGATAGCCGGTGATCTTGATGTCCACCTCGGAGTCTGAGGTGTCATACATATCCACCAGGGTGGCCGTGGCGGGAATGGCCATGGCGATCAGGATCGCAAAGGGAATCAGCGTCCAGATGATTTCGATGGTAGTATGTTCATGAAAGTTGGCAGGTTTTGCCCCCTGGCTCTTGCGGTGGAACAGGATCGACCAGAGCATGACGCCAAACACAATCACCGCGATCACCACACAGATCCAGAAGATGGTCATGTGCAGGCTGTAAATATTCTGACTGATATCGGTGACACCGCGAGGCATGTTTACTTCCCAGGCGGCCAGTACGGTCGTGGGATGTAGCAGCAAACACAAAAGTGGAACTGACGTCCCCAAGCGCCTACGAGAAAGCATAATCTGTCTCCACACAGCTTGTTTTTATTGGTATGGACGACACTTCCCGAGGGACTGCTTTATCTAGGAAGTCCAAGGTACTTGTTCCGCAGTATAGTGTTCCGTCTTCCGCAGCGACAAGGCAGCCTGGGATACTCCCAAGTAAGCGAATCCTGCCAAACCGAAAATATTGAACTGAGTCACAAAGACCATTTTTAGGCGATTTTAGATGCTCTCCAACCGCTCATTTCCAGCCAGACACTAAGCCATGTCTCACGCCTCTCCCTACCGCAGGCTCTGGTCCCTGGCCTGGCCACTGATGTTAACCAACCTCACCGTTCCCTTGTTGGGGTTGGTGGATACCTTTGTGTTGGGACATCTGGAATCGCCGGTTTATCTGGCGGCGGTGGCGGTGGGCGCCAATCTGTTTACCATTCTGTACTGGAGCTTCGGCTTTCTGCGCATGGGTACCACCGGCCTGACCGCCCAGGCCCAGGGTGCGCAAAACCACCATGACCTGCGTCGGCTGCTGGTTCAAAGCCTGCTGCTGGGAGCAACGCTGGGCGCGCTCCTGCTGGTGCTCCACCAGCCCCTGATCCGCCTGGGCCTGACCCTGATGAAGCCGGCACCGGAGGTCATGGAGCTGGCCATGATCTATTGCCAGATTCGTATCTTCAGCGCCCCGGCGGTGCTGGCCCAGTATGCCTTGGTGGGCTGGCTGATCGGCCGCCATGACACCCGGGCCGCCCTGTACCTTGCCGTGGTGACCAACCTGATCAACCTGACCCTGGACCTGGTGTTCGTGTTGGGCTTGGGTATGACCGCCGCGGGTGTTGCCCTGGCCACGGTGATTGCAGAGACCTCCGCCCTGGGCCTCGGGCTTTGGCTGATTCGCCAGCGCCATCCCCAGCAATGGCAGCAGGCCGGGTTAGGACCGCTCATCCGGCAGTGGTCCGATTACCTGGGATTGCTGCGGGTCAACCGCTTTATTTTCGTACGCACCGTGACCCTGCTGCTGGTCTTTGCCTTCTTCACCGCCCAGGGCGCCCGGCTGGGCACGGATATCCTGGCGGCCAATGCGGTGCTGATGACCTTTCTGATGCTGATTTCCAATGGCCTGGATGGCTTCGCCAATGGGGTGGAGGTGTTGACCGGGGAGGCGGTGGGTGCCCGGCGTCTGGATCGCCTGAAAGACAGCCTACGGGCGGGCCTGATTTGTGCCGTCGGCGGCGCGGTGCTGTTTTGTCTGCTGTTCCTAACCGCCGGACCCAGCATTATCCGGATGCTGACCGACCTTCCCCAAACCCGTGAACTGGCCATGGTCTACCTGCCCTGGCTGATTGCCATGCCGCTGCTGGCGGTGTGGAGCTATCTTTGGGATGGGGTTTTTATCGGGGCCACCCAGGTTCGGGCCATGCAAAACTCCATGCTGTTATCCGCTGGCGTGTTCCTGCTCCTGTGGTGGGTCACCCGGTCACTGGGCAATCATGGTCTGTGGTTGTCCCTCTGTACTTTCATGCTGGTTCGGGGCCTTTCCCTGGGCTGGCTGGCCCTCTACAACACCCGCCAGCAACGCTGGTTCTAACGCCGGCTACGGCCGCGTCCTCTAACGCTCCATGAAAGCACCCGCTTACATTGCGGGTAGTTTCATTACGGTTTCCTCATGTTGATTCCCAAATTGTCGGCTACACTGAAAACGAGGGAAACAAGTTTTACCCAACATCTTGCAGTCATTTCTATAACGAGAACGACGATGAGACTCGACGCAGTAAACGAGATCATCAACCAGGCGAAAGCTGTCGAATTCAGGTCGCGCTATCTACAGCAGACTCTCACGACCCAATCCTGGCAGTTGCCGGAACTCATCAGCGTTGATGCAGATCCGGCTGGGCCACAGTTGTTGAACTTTATTATCGACTATATTGAGCTGGCTCCGCAGACCCTGGCCTGCATTGCCGGCTCCGCCGAACGGGTGGGACTGGATGACCTATTCCAGCCCTTCCTGCAAACGGCCATGGGCTATTTCACCCGCCCGGCGATCATTCTGAACTTCAAAAGCGGTCTGGATGGCATGATGATTCGCGCCTACCAGTGCCACCGTTTGATTGAGGAGCTGTACGAAAACAACCGCAGCCTGCGCAACTCCAAGATCTGTGAACTGGAAAGCACCCAGGCCAATCTGCTGGTGCATCACCTGATTGGTGAGCCTTTCGCCAATGAGATCGACGAGTCCGTGATCTACACCCTCAGTAAACTGGTGCACATGCCGGACTACTACAATCTGGATCTGGCCCACTATCTCGAAAGTTCCTGGGGCACGGACTGGCAGCACCTGAGCCAACGCTGGAAGCGGCTGCTGGACAAGCATCAGATCCACTTCAACCTGTATCTGCGCTTGATCTAGGTATACCGACGCGGCTGCCCAAAATGTGCCTGAATCCGGAGAGTCTGTCTGGGCCTGAACCATTGGCGGGCGGACACGCGGGTCCGCCCCTACAGATGGTACCTGTGGTTTGATCTATGGAGTACAGAGGCAATCTCGTGCGTAGGGGCAGACCCATGTGTCTGCCCTTGCAAGGCCTGAATCCAAGACGGAGTTAGGCAGGTCGGCAAATGCCTGGACGGTCACGCCATTCCGCAATGATCAGGACGACTTCTTTTTCGGCGGCGGAAAAAACCGGATCGGCTGAACCTGAGGGTCCGGCTTGCGCTCCTGGGTGACCCGGGTTTCCGGCTCCTTGAGCCCTTCCTCGGCCACCATTTTTTCCTTAAAGCCGCAGCTCACACACTCCCGGAACTGCCCTTGTTCGTCCTGGAACATCACGATGCGGTCCATCTCACCACAGCGGGGACAGACCGCTCCCGCAATAAAACGACGCTTCATTTGCATGATTGAACCACTCAAGCCCTAGGCTTTCTCTCAATGATGGACCCATAAATCCCGGCTAAGCCGCATCCAGCATGCCGGACTGGCGTAGCAGGGCGTCAACACGGGGCTCCCGGCCCCGGAACTCCACAAACAGGGCCATGGGTTCCTCCGAGCCGCCACGTTCCAACACCGTCGTGCGGAAATCCTCACCGGCCCGGGCACTGAACACCCCTTCTTCCTCAAAGCGGGAGAAGGCATCCGCTGCTAGCACTTCCGCCCATTTGTAGCTGTAATAACCCGCCGCATAGCCGCCGGCAAAGATATGGCTGAAGCTGTTCTGAAAACGGTTGAAGGCGGGTGCCTGGATCACCGCCACCTGACGACGGACCTCATCCAGCAGTGCCTGCACATCCAGCGGCTGGTCGCTACGGTACTCCGCATGGAGGCGGAAGTCGAACAGGGCGAACTCCAGCTGCCGTACCATCTGCATCCCCGCCTGGAAATTCTTCGCCGCCAGCAGCTTGTCGAGCATGGCCTGGGGCAGGGGCTCGCCGGTCTGATAATGACGCGAAATCAAGGCGATGGCTTCCGGCGCCCAACACCAGTTTTCCATGAACTGACTGGGCAACTCCACCGCGTCCCAGGGCACACCGTTGATCCCCGACACCTGGCTGCACTCCACCTTGGTCAGCATATGGTGCAGGCCGTGGCCAAACTCATGGAACAGGGTGGTCACCTCGTCATGGGTCAGCAGCGCCGGCTGATCGCCAAGGGGAGGATTAAAGTTGCAGACCAGATAGGCCACCGGCAGTTGCAGGCTGCCGTCGCTCAGACGCCGACGAACCCGGCAGTCGCCCATCCAGGCGCCGCCCTTTTTCTTTTCCCGGGCATACAGGTCGGTGTAGAACGACGCGACCTGCTCACCGTTCTGGTACACCTCATAGTAGCGGGCATCCGGATGCCAGAGTTCGGCCCGGTCAGAGGCCTGGATTTGCACCCCGAACAGGCGCTCGGCGACCTGGAACATGCCACTGACCACCTGATCCACCGGGAACCAGGGACGCAGCTCTTCCTGGGAGATGGCATAACGGTGCTCCCGCAGCTTCTCGCTGTAGTAGCCCACATCCCAGGCCTGCAGATCCTCGTGACCGAACTGATCCCGGGCAAACCGGGCCAGCTCCTCAAACTCCCGCCGCGCCACGGGTACGGACTTGGCAGCCAGCTCGTTGAGGAAATCCAGCACCTCGTTCTGGTCCTTGGCCATTTTGGTGACCAGGGAGTACTCGGCAAAATTGGCAAATCCCAACAATTGCGCCAGCTCATGACGCAGCTCCAGAATCTCATCAATCAGGCCGCTGTTATCCAATTCCGCACCGCCCGGGCCTTCAGCCGAGGCACGTGTGGTGTACGCCTGATACATTTCCCGCCGCAGTTCGCGGTTATCGCAATAGGTCATCACCGGATAGTAGGACGGGAAATCCAGGGTCAGCAGATAACCGTCCTGCTCCTTGCGCTGCGCGGCTTGACGGGCGGCGGCCAGGGCACTCTCCGGCATTCCGGCCAGCTCGGCAGCATCGGTCACCAGCTTGCTCCAGGCATGGGTGGAATCCAGCACGTTCTCGGAAAACTTGCTACTCAGCTGGGACAGCCGTTGGGACAGTTCCGCATAGCGGGCTTTCTTGTCGGCGGGCAGATCCACCCCCGCCAAGTGGAAATCCCGCAGGGTATTGTCGATGGATTTGCGCCGGGCCGGGTCCAGCCGGCTGTACTCTTCGCTGGCCGCCAGCCGTTTGAAGGCTTCGCACAGCTCGGCATTCTGGCCCACTTCGGTGCTGTACTCGGACAGTTTCGGCAGGCACTCGTTGTAAGCCTTGCGCAGCTCTTCATTGTTCATCACGCTGTTGAGGTGGCTGACGGGCGACCAGGCCTTGCCAAGGCGGTCTTCCACATCATCCAGCTGCTGGGCCAGGGAATCCCAACTGACATCCTCCTGCTTCACCAGCTCAGCGATCCGGGCACGGCTTTCCGCCAGAATCTGGTCGATCGCCGGCACCACATGCTCGGGCTTGATGGAATGAAACGCGGGCAGGATATCGTCTTGTAGCAGAGGATTCGTCATGGAACGCAGCCTTATGGTTAAACGGGTATTCCCTCAATATTGGGAATCAAAACCAGAAAAGCAAGCACCCCCTCAACCACAACTCAGCTGAAAGAGCGCCCCGCCCGCCCTCCAGGTGCTTGGTCAGACGCCCGCCGATGCAGTATGCTCAAGATCTTGGAGGAGAACCCTGTGAATCTGAGAAGCTATCAAGGTACCACGCCCAAACTGGGCGAACGGGTCTTTATTGATCCCACCGCATTGGTCGTGGGCGATGTCGAGCTGGGCGACGACAGTTCAGTCTGGCCCATGACAGTGATCCGCGCCGACATGCACCGCATTCGCATTGGTCAACGGTGCAGCATTCAAGATGGCAGCGTTTTGCACATCACCCATGCCGGTCCCTACAATCCCGACGGTTTCCCCCTGGTGATGGGCGATGACGTGACCGTCGGCCATAAAGCCGTGTTGCATGGCTGCCAGTTGCAGGACCGGATTCTGGTGGGGATGGGTGCCATTGTGATGGATGGCGTGGTGGTGGAGTCGGAGGTGATCATTGCCGCCGGCGCCCTGGTACCGCCCGGCAAGCGGCTGGAAAGCGGTTATCTCTACGCGGGCTCGCCAGCCCGTCAGATCCGTCCGTTAACCGACAAGGAGCGCAGTTTCTTCACCTATACGGCCGCCAATTATGTGAAGCTCAAGGAGATTCACCGCCAGGAGCTGTCCGGAACCAGCCCGTCTGATTGAGAACTGATCCGCCTAAAACGCCCTTAGCCGGCACCAAAGTTCAGCCAAGGGCGCGCCATCTGGAAGTCTATTGGTCCTGCTGCTCAGACTTCTCTTCTTTCTTCTGGGCCTTCCAATCTTCCAGTTCGTTCACGCTCAGGACTCCGTCCTGATCCTGATCGATCTCGGCAAAGGCATCCAGAATCTTCTGCTCTTGCTCGGCTTCAGCCCGGCTGATGTTCTGATCGCTGTCCTGGTCCAGCTGCTGGAATTTCTCTTGGGCACTTTGCCCATCATCCGCTGCAAACGCGCTACCTGCGACCACCAGCAAAGCGGTCATCAGAGTCTTTTTCAACATCATAACCACACTCCTTCGTTTCCTCTCTGAAAGATGCCGGCTACCACGCGACTAGCGCGGTGCCAGGCCTGTGCCTGAACGCCAGAAGATTCAGCCCGAGCATTCAGTACACTAGTGCAACCAAACAGGGAGCATGCCAACTTTTCTAACAGGCGGAATCTGAACCGCAATAGGCGGCCCGTTATGAGCGAAGGGCTATCGAGCGGGGGAAAGGGGCTGGTTTGTGCTTACTCTGTCAGAACTTCAGAGATTTATTCGGGCGGAAGCACAGAAAAAAGAGTCAGCAAGCTTGTAGAAACTGCCGAAGGCTTGCATAAATTTCAAGTTATGACCGAAGCCGTCCGCGTCTAGCGACAGCGGACGGCTTCTAGGGGAGTCGCGCCAGAGTTGTTTCAGAGTTCAGAAGACAACTTGCCGCCAGCATCACGCAACAGCTTTACGAAGGCTTGCGACTGGGCATGCTGGCTCACCCGATCCAGAAAGGTATTGCCCTGCTGGTTACGGGTGTTAAGGTCATGACCCGCTTCCTGGTAAAAACGCAGAAAGCGTTCAAAGTGTTCCGGAAGCATCGCCTCATAGGCTTTCAGCAGGATGTGGTAAGCCACTGGCGTGTCGTCGTAAGGACGTACGTCCAGCCAGCTGCGAACGCGCTCATCGCTCCATTCTTCATTTAAGGTCACGGGTTGCGTAGGTCCGGCCACGATTGTGTTCTCCTATGGATGTCGAAAAATATTATAAGCGCTGACGCAACTGGGCCAAGACTGGCGCCGTGTCGGGACGCAAACCCCGCCACAGGAAAAAGGCTTCTGCCGCCTGTTCCACCAGCATGCCCAAGCCATCCATGACTTTTGCGGCACCCTGTTCACGTGCCCAACAGTTAAAAGGCGTTTCCTGGGCACCGTACATCATGTCATACACCTGCGTGCCCGGGCCGATCACCGACGCGGGCAACGGCGGCAACTCCCCGGCCAGGCTGGCGGAGGTGCCGTTAATAATCAGATCATAAGGCTGGTCGAGGTCTTCAAACCGGCACGCCTGGACATTCCCCAGATGGCCGAACAGTTCAACCAACTGCTCCGCCTTGGCCAGGGTCCGATTGGCAATGGTCAGCTGGGCGGGTTTGCGCTCCAGGAGCGGCTCCAGGATGCCCCGCACCGCGCCCCCCGCACCCACCACCAAAATGCGCATTTCCCGCAGAAAACAGCCCTGGTTGCCGATCAAGTCCTGCACCAGGCCAATGCCGTCGGTGTTATCTCCCACCAGCTCCCCATTGAGGGACCAAATGGTATTGACCGCTCCCGCCAGCTCGGCCCGCGGCTGATGCCGGTCCACCAGCTGCCAGGCGCGTTCCTTGAACGGAACGGTAATATTCAGCCCGTTGCCGCCGTCTTGAAAGAAATTCCGCACTTCTTGCTCAAATTCTTCCAAGGAGGCTTCGATCGCCGTATACCTGAGGTTCTCACCGGTCTGGGAAGCAAACAAGCCATGGATTCGGGGCGACTTGCTATGGCTGATCGGATTGCCCATCACTGCATAGACGTCCATTGCATCATCCTCGCTCAGAAGTATCCGATTCAAGCCAATTACGGGGCTTCAGGAAATAACTCGTCAACCGCTCCTCCGGCGTCCCGGCTTCGAAACTCCGTCCGTAGTCCCAGCGCACCAGGGGCGGCAGGGACATCAGAATGGATTCGGTCCGGCCACCGGATTGCAGGCCAAACAGGGTGCCCCGGTCGAATACCAAGTTGAACTCCACATAACGGCCGCGCCGGTACAGCTGAAAATCCCGCTCCCGCTCGCCATAGGCCATGTCCTTGCGCCGCTGCACAATGGGCAGGTAAGCGGGGAGGTAACTGTCACCAACCGCCTGCATAAAGCGAAAGCAGGTTTCAAACGGCCATTGGTTGAGATCATCAAAGAACAAACCACCCACCCCCCGGGCTTCCTGGCGGTGCTTGAGGTAGAAATATTGATCGCACCATTCCTTGAAACGGGGATAGACCTCCTCACCGAAGGGTGCGCAGGCCTGATGAGCGACCTGATGCCAATGGCGGCAGTCCTCTTCAAACCCATAATAAGGGGTCAGGTCATAGCCGCCGCCAAACCACCACACCGGTTCCTCGCCGGGTTTTTCCGCCACGAAGATGCGCACGTTGGCATGGGAGGTGGGCACATAAGGGTTACGGGGGTGGATCACCAGGGAGACCCCCATGGCCTGCCAGCTGCGGCCGGCCAGCTCGGGACGAACCGCCGTGGCGGATGGGGGCAGCTGATCGCCATACACATGGGAAAAGTTCACCCCGGCCTTTTCAAACACCCCGCCTTCCGTCAAAACCCGGGAGCGGCCACCGCCACCTTGTTCGCGGTCCCAGGCGTCTTCCTGAAACCGGGCCTGACCGTCTTCCTGTTCCAGTGCCTGGCAGATCCGGTCCTGCAACTCCAGCAGATACTGTTTCACCTGGGCGATATCGGGTTGTGTTGTCATGTCGTTTTCCTCAAGCTCGCAGGATGGCCCCGGTCAGGGCATCCCGGATCGGTGTCGGCTGCGCCAGTCCACCCAGTTCGCCGGGCACAATCAGGTCCAAGGCATCCCCAAAATACTGACGTACCTGAGCCTCGGTCCGTGCCGGTGGCTGTGTCGACGGGTTGGCGGAGGTAGAAATGATGGGGCCGCCAAACGCCTCGCAAAGAGCCCTGATCACAGGGTGGGCGCTGCAGCGTAACGCTATCTGGTCATGCTCTCCCTTAACCCACTGGGGCATCCCGACCGGATCCGGCAGCAGCCAGGTGTGAGGGCCGGGCCAGCTCGCCAGGACCTGTGTTCGACAGTCTTCCGGCAGGGCTTCCAGCCAGGGGGCAAAATGGGCCACGTCACCGCTAACCAGAATCATCCCCTTGGCCATGGGCCGGGATTTCAAGGCAAGAATTTTCTGTGCGGCCCGCTCATTGGCCGGGTCACAACCCAATCCCCACACGGCTTCGGTAGGGTAGGCAATAACCTGCCCCTGTCGCAGGCGCTGTGCTATCTCGGAAAGCAAACCGTTGTGCACGCCAGACTTCTCGCTGCAAAAGGATGCACGTTACCCCAGCGTCCAGCGGCAATCAAGGTTCAACCCGTTACCTGCACCGCAACTCTGCTAACTGCAACTGCGCTGGTAACCTCCCGGGGTCCGGATCACCTGCCCCGCCAACTCCAAGGCCATCAGTTCGGCACTGACATTCTGGGCCGGCAGGCCGGTACGACTCACCAGCACATCGGCCGGCACCGGATCATAACCCAGTGCCTCCAGCAGGGCAGACGCAGCCGCGGACACTGTCACCGGTTCATATTCTGGAGTGGCCGGCGCCGCACCGTTAGGGCGTTGGGAACCAGCAAACAAGTCCTCCTGATTAGTGTTCACCACCGGCTTGGGCAGGGCTTGGTAGTGCGCCAGCAGGGCAGGTAGTTCTTCCAGCACATCTTCAACGGTTTCCACCAGTTTGGCCCCCTGCTTGATCAGCTGATGACAGCCCCGGGCCTGGGGATTATGGATCGAGCCGGGGATGGCATACACCTCCCGCCCCTGCTCCAGCGCCAGACGAGCCGTGATCAGGGAACCACTGCGAATGCTGGCCTCCACTACCAGCACTCCCACGGACAAGCCACTGATGATGCGGTTGCGACGGGGAAAGTTGCCAGCGCGGGGCGTGGTGCCCAGGGGAAACTCCGAAATCAGCGCACCCTGCTCCGCGATCCCCATCGCCAACTCGGCATGGCTGGCCGGATAAACCGTGTCCACGCCGGTACCCAGTACCGCCACTGTGGCGGACTGGGTCTGAAGGGCGGCCTTGTGGGCACAAGCATCAATACCCAACGCCAGGCCACTGGTGATGGTCAGGCCCGCCTGGCCCAACTCGCCCGCAAAGGCCCGGGCATTATCCCGGCCTCCAGCCGTGGGGTGACGGGTTCCCACCAACCCGATCTGCGGGCTGGCCAGCAGTTCCACCCGACCGCGTACGTAAAGCACGGGAGGTGGATCAGGCAGCCAACGCAACAAGGTCGGGTAGCGGTCATCCTCAAGGCAGACCAGATGATGGCCCTGTTGCTCGGCCCAGGCCAAATCCTGCTCCACACGCTCCCGCCAGGGGTGAGCGGCATCCGAGGCCAGACAGGTTTCAAGCTGATGCAGAATCGGCAAGGACACCTTGAAGGTGCGTAACAGGTGAGGGGAGGCCTGAAGAATCGCCTGGGCAGAGCCCAGTTCCTGATATAAGCGTTGCAGCCGCAACGGACCCAGTCCGGGTACATGGTGAAGTAGCAGCCAGGCGGCCAGGGGAGAGTCGAACATGTGTTTCTTCCTTGAATGAAAACCGGAGCATCCTGCTCCGGTCAATGGGCTCATAACCCACTCCTTGAACGGAGTGGGCGGAACATTCAACTAGGGGTTACGAACCTCGTCCAGCAGTGCCAGCGGACGCTCGGCACGCAGGATTAGACCATAGCTGAGTTTTTCATAGGTGCGGAACACCATCAGCAAGCCGGCACGTTCGGACGGCAGCTGAACCATCTCGTTCTTGATCGGGTCCTTCACCACGCCGCCTTTCTTGTAGATCGCCAGTACATTGCCGGGCGTTAAGCCTTCACGCTCACCGCGGTTGATCACCACCACCGCGTATTGGCCGATCTGGCTGACGCCATCTTGTACCGCAATCATCTGTCCACGGATTTCATCCTTGGGGGAACTGGGGTGGAAGATGGAACTCAGGGCGCGATCTTCGTCTTCCAGCAGACGGTCACCCTGGCTGACATTGGTCCGCGAGCGCTGCAGCAACACCGTCAGGATATCACCGCTTTTGGCGGTCACTTTACCCTGACCGATGGAGCGGGCTTCCAGGCCCAGGAACTCTTTGGTTTGAGGGTCCACATAACGTTCGGTGGCCCGATACAGGCCAAATACGTCCTGATCCCCCACCTCGCCCCGGGCATAAACCACGTCACCGGCACCGGTAACCAGACGGCCATCGCGGCCCTCCAGCACATAAGGGGCCGCTTCCAGCTCTTCCGGCTTCACGATCCGGTTATTGCTCAGGAAACTGTTAATGGCATCCAGCGGGATGGCTGGAATGGCGCTTTCCATCGGCGTGCTACGCACCTGGGGGGACAGCTTCACGGTCCGCTCCAGGGTGGTCAGCCGGGGTTTGCCATCGATATACACCAAGCCGATCACATCACCCGGATAGATCAGGTGAGGGTTGGCAATCTGTGGGTTGACGTGCCAGATTTCAGGCCACATCCAGGGGCTATTCAGGAAGCGGGAAGAAATATCCCACAGCGTGTCCCCCTTAACCACGGTATAGCGTTCCGGCCGATCAGGTCGTAAATCCACCTGAGCAAACACCAACTGGAAGCTGAAGAGGAAAAATAGAGAAACAACTGACAGCAGTTTCCTCATGGTTAGGTTCCCTTACTCTCATGGGCACAAGAGCGAGGCCGATCACGGCCATCACTCAGAAAATGAATGGTTCTTTGCGTTATGGCGATGCTGTAATCCGGTTAAGTCGCAAAATCCGCGCGGGCGAGAACTTTATCGACACAGAGGAGTCTCAGACATCGGTAGTGCAAGGCTTCGACTGTTCCCCACACCCAATAACTATTAGAATAATAGACGCTATGGCGAATATTAGTAGCCGGCAACTTGAACTAGATAGCAAATTTTCATTAAACGGTCCCTATGAGCAAGCTGCAGATTCTAGAATTTCCCGATCCCCGGCTGCGTAAAATCGCCGAGCCGGTCGAAGTCGTGGACGATTCAATTCGCCAACTGGTCGATGATATGTTCGAGACCATGTACGACGCCCGAGGGATCGGTTTGGCGGCCACCCAGGTCAATGTGCATAAACGGGTGGTGGTGATTGACCTGTCGGAAGACAAAAGCGGCCAACTGGTGTTGATCAACCCAGAGGTCACCGTGCTGGAAGGCGAGCCACTGGCCATGCAGGAAGGCTGCCTGTCAGTGCCGGGCTTTTACGAGGATGTGACCCGGATTGAGCACGTGCTGCTCAAGGCCCTGGGTCGCGACGGTCAACCCTATGAGCTGGAAGCCACCGGGTTGCTGGCGGTGTGTATCCAGCACGAACTGGATCACCTCAACGGCAAGCTCTTTGTTGATTACCTGAGCAACATCAAGCGCACCCGCATCCGCCAGAAGCTGGAAAAACAGCAGCGGATCCGCGCCTGACCCAAGCCTCACTCCCGTGAAGTGGATTTGCCGGTTCAGGCAAATCCCTTCACCCAGCTCCAGAGCTGACACCTTCCTCTGTTCAGGCTGTCTCCCGCTCCGGGAGCAGGCATAATAGAATGCTCTCGCCCAACGATATGGAAGAGCCATGTCCGAATCCTTGAAAATTATTTTTGCCGGCACCCCGGAGTTTGCCGCCGCCAGCCTGCAGGCCCTGCTGGATCAGGGTAAACACCAGGTCATCGCCGTCTACAGCCAACCCGACCGCCCCGCCGGACGGGGCCAGAAGCTGCTGCCCAGCCCGGTTAAAAAAGTCGCCCTGGACCATCAGATTCCGGTCTACCAACCCCTGAGTTTGAAAACGCCGGAAGCCCAGGAAGAACTCCGGGCGCTGGGTGCCGACCTGATGGTGGTGGCCGCCTATGGCCTCATTCTGCCCAAGGTTGTGCTGGACACGCCACGGCTGGGCTGCATCAACGTGCACGCCTCCTTATTGCCCCGCTGGCGGGGTGCGGCGCCCATTCAGCGGGCCATTGCCGCCGGCGATGCCGAAACCGGGATCACCATTATGCAAATGGATGTGGGCCTGGATACCGGCGCCATGCTCCATAAACTTCACACCCCCATTCATGGCGACGACACCGGCGGCAGCCTGCATGACCGGCTGGCCACCCTGGGTGCCCAGGCCCTGCTGGAGAGCCTGGAAAACCTGGCCCATTACCAAGCCCAGGCCGAGCCCCAGGATGACAGCCTGGCCACCTACGCCCATAAACTGGACAAGGATGAAGCCCGGATCGACTGGCAGCGCCCCGCCGTTGAAATCGAGCGGATGATCCGCGCTTTCAATCCCTGGCCGGTGGCCTTTACCGAAGACCAGGGCGAGCGCATCCGGATTTGGGCTGCCCAGGCCGACACGGCGCCCGCCAATCAGCCACCGGGTACGGTGCTGAGCCGGGAGCGGGACGGTGTACGGGTCGCCTGTGGGCAGGGTGTGCTGACCATCACCCAACTACAACTGCCCGGTGCCCGGGCCATGACCGTGGCGGATTTCCTCAACGGTGGCAAACCCTTCCTGCAAGCGGGCAGCCGCTTGGATGCCCGTCATGACTAAATCATCTGCCAAGCCACCCCGGGCTGGTGCCTCAGCCAGCCTGTCCCCCCGAGTGGCCGCCGCCCAGGCCGTCTGCCGGGTCCTGCAAGAAGGTGAGTCCCTGTCCACCATCCTGCCCGGGCTGGCGAGCCGGGTCAGTCCCATTGACCGGGGGCTGTTGCAGGAACTCAGCTTCGGGGTCTGCCGGTTTCAACCGCGCCTGCACGCGATCACCCGCGAGCTGCTGAAATCCCCCTTCAAGGCCAAAGACCAGGATATTCACAGTCTGCTACTGGTCGGCCTCTATCAGTTGCTGTATCTGGATACACCGGCCCACGCCGCGATTCATGAAACCGTGGAAGGGGCCCGTAGCCTGAACAAGCCCTGGGCCACCGGGGTCCTCAACGGGGTCCTGCGCAACTTCCTGCGCCAGAAAGACAGCCTGCTGGCCAAAGTGGATCAGTCCGAGGTCGCCCGCTACAGCCACCCCAAATGGTTGCTCAAGCGCCTGCAAAACGCCTGGCCCCAGCATTGGCAGCAGATTGTGCAGGCCAATAACGGCCGCGGCCCGATGACATTGCGGGTCAACTCCCTGCGCACCAGCCGGGAGGCTTTTTTGGCCCGGTTGCAGGACGTCGGCATCGAGGCCGGCCCCACCCCGTACAGTCCCCTGGGTGTGCAATTGGCCCAGCCCATGGATGTCAATTTGATCCCTGGCTTTGGGGACGGCCTGTGCAGTGTGCAGGACGAAGCCGCCCAACTGTGCGCCCAGTTGCTGGAGCTGGCTCCCGAACAGCGCGTGCTGGATGCCTGCGCCGCACCGGGCGGAAAAACCTGCGCTATTTTGGAAACCGAACCCGCCCTGAAAGAAGTCTGGGCCATTGACCAGGACCCGGCCCGGCTGGCACGGGTGACGGAAAACCTGGCCCGCCTGGAGCTTCACTGCGAAGTGCGCGCCGCCGATGTGGGCGACGCCCAATCCTGGTGGGATGGTGTACCCTTTGACCGGATTCTGCTGGATGTTCCCTGCAGCGCCACCGGCGTGATTCGCCGCCACCCGGACATCAAGCTGCTGCGGCGCAACGATGATATTCCCGCTTTGGCCAACACCCAGGCGCGTCTGCTACGGGAATGCTGGAAGACGCTGAAAGCCGGTGGCGTGCTGCTTTATGCGACCTGTTCTATTCTTCCTGATGAGAACCTCCGTATAATTGAACACTTTATCGCGGAGCAGTCGGATGCACAGCTGGATACCATTGAAGCACCTTGGGGGCTGGCCCTGTCAGCGGGTCGCCAGCTGCTGCCGACCGAGCAAGGCCACGATGGTTTCTTTTATGCAAAATTGCGGAAGACCGACGCATAAGGCATCGCAATGAAGATCATTATTCTGGGTGCGGGCCAGGTAGGCGGCTCACTGGCGGAGAATCTGGCCAGTGAGGCCAATGATATTACGGTGGTGGACAAAGACCTCAGCCGCCTGCGGGAACTTCAGGACCGCCTGGATATCCGTACCGTGCACGGCCCCGCCTCCTACCCCAGCACCCTGCGCGAGGCCGGCGCCGACGATGCCGACATGCTCATTGCCGTCACCAACAGCGACGAAGTCAACATGGTGGCCTGCCAAGTCGCCCAGACCCTGTTCAAAACCCCCACCAAGATCAGCCGGGTGCGCGCCGGCTCCTACCTCAATAAGAAAGCCCTGTTCAGCCCGGATGCCTTTCCCGTTGATGTGCTGATCAGTCCGGAACAAACCGTCACCCAATACATCAGCCGCCTGATCGATAACCCCGGCGCCCTACAGGTCCTGGAGTTTTCCGACGGCCTGGTGCGACTGGTGGGGATCAAGGCCGTCACCGGCGGGCCTCTAGTGGGACAGGAGCTGGCCTACCTGCGCCAGCATCTACCCCATGTGGATACCCGGGTCGCCGCCATCTACCGGAAGAACCGGGCGCTGATTCCTCAGGGCGATACGGTGATCGAGGAGGGCGATGAAATCTTTTTCATTGCCGCCAGCAAACATATTCGTAACGTGATGAGTGAGCTGCAGCCGCGGGATAAGCCCTACAAGCGGATCCTCATTGCCGGGGGCGGCAACATCGGGTTTCACCTGGCGCAGCAGTTGGAAGACCGCTACCACGTCAAACTGATCGAGCGTAACCACGAGCGTTGCGTGGAGCTCTCCGAGACCCTCAATCGCGCGATCGTGCTGCAGGGCAATGCCGCGGATAAGGATCTGCTCCAGGAAGAGAACATCGAAGATACCGATGTGTTCTGCGCCGTCACCAATGATGACGAAGCCAATATCATGGCGTCCCTGCTCGCTAAACGACTGGGCGTGCGAAAGGTCATGACGCTGATCAACAACCCCAACTATGTGGACCTGATCCACGGGGGAGAAATCGACATTGCCATCTCGCCCCAGCAAACCACCATTGGCAGTCTCCTGACCCACATCCGCCGGGGTGACATCGTCAACGTCCACTCCCTGCGCCGTGGGGCTGCCGAAGCGATCGAAGCCATTGCCCATGGCGATCAGCGCTCCTCCAAAGTCATCGGACGCCGCCTGGATGAAATCACCCTGCCAGAAGGGACCACCATTGGCGCCATCGTCCGCGGGGGAGAGGTGTTGATTGCCCATGATCACCTGCGTATTCAGGCCGACGACCACGTCATTCTGTTTATCGTCAACCGCCGCCATATCAGTGACGTGGAAAAACTGTTCCAGGTCGGGCTGACCTTCTTCTAGGATGAACTGACTCCATGCGCATGGCCGTTATCTTTCGTGTGCTCGGAACCCTGCTGATGCTGTTCAGCATCACCATGCTGCCGCCAATTGCCGTGTCGCTCCTCTATGACGATGGCCACGTCCGGCCCTTTTTGGCCGGGTTTGCCATTATCCTGGTGCTCGGTGTGGTGTGCTGGTTTCCCACCCGGCGCATCCACAAGGAATTGCGTACCCGTGACGGCTTTTTCATCACTGTATTAATCTGGACCGTGCTCTGTCTGGCCGGCGCTATCCCGCTATTTTTGAGTGAACAACCCAGTCTGCCCCTGGCCGATGCCGTGTTTGAAGCGGTCTCCGGACTCACCACCACCGGTGCCACCGTCATGACCGGCATTGACGAGCTTCCTCAATCCATTCTCTGGTATCGCCAGCAACTGCAATGGCTGGGCGGCATGGGCATTATTGTTCTGGCGGTGGCGGTACTGCCCATGCTGGGCATCGGGGGCATGCAGTTGTATCGCGCCGAGGCACCGGGCCCGGTGAAGGACAACAAGCTCAAGCCCCGTATCACCGAAACCGCCAAGGCCCTCTGGTATATCTACCTGGGCCTGACCGTCCTCTGCACCCTGGCCTACTGGGGCGCGGGCATGACGCCCTTCGATGCCATCGGCCATGCGTTTTCCACCGTGTCCACTGGCGGCTTCTCCACCCACGACGCCAGTCTCGGCTACTTCAACAGCCCCGCCATCGACCTGATTACCATCCTGTTCATGCTGGCCGGCGCCGTGGGTTTTGCGCTGCACTTCATGGCCCTGCGTCAGCGCAACCCCCGGATCTACTTCCGTGATCCGGAATTCAATTTTTACCTGACGGTGATTGGCGCGATCAGCCTGATCACCATCACCATCCTGATCGCCACCCGCCAATACGATGTGCCCAACGCCATACTCAACGGCGTGTTCGAAGTCGTCTCGATTGCCACCTCCACCGGCTATATGAAAGCCGACTTTTCCCTGTGGCCCCTGTTTCTACCCTTTCTGCTGTTTGTGGTGTCCTTTATGGGAGGCTGCGTGGGCTCTACTGCCGGCGGTATGAAGGTGATGCGGGTGTTGCTGATCTACAAGCAGGGCATGCGGGAAGTCCGCCGCCTGATTCATCCCAACGCCGTGGTGCCGGTCAAGCTGGGCCAACGACTGGTGCCTGACCGGGTCCTGGAGGCGGTGTGGGGATTTTTCTCCATCTATATGTTCATGTTCGTGGTACTGCTATTGATCCTGCTCGCCACCGGCCTGGACCAGATCACCGCCTGGTCGGCCGTGGCCGCCTGCATCAACAACCTGGGCCCGGGCCTGGGCGAGGTGACCTCTCACTTCGGCAACCTCAGTGACACCGCCAAATGGGTGCTGAGCTTTGCCATGCTACTGGGGCGGCTGGAAGTGTTCACCGTGCTCATTTTGCTGACCCCCGAATTCTGGCGCCGCTAAGGCAGCGCCGCTATTTGTCAATATTTGCGCCCAGTTCAAAAAATCTTCTGCTGATTTCCGGTAAAGTTTCGTTACAAAAATAATTTCTCGTGAATTCCTGCCGTTCAGAAACCATTCCAGCGCCATTCATATCCCCACCGTTGGATGGCTCAGAGCGGGGTAGTAGCCCCGCGAATGTATTGCCGTAGGTCTGGCATGGTTTCCAGAAGCAGCAAACGATAGGGCGGTTATCCATGAAGTCTGCATTGAAACCTTTGAGCACTCTGGCGACCGGACTCATGATTCTGGCACTCGCTGGTTGCAGCAGCGGCAGCGATTCCGAACCACCACCTCCCGCGCCCCTGCCTCCTCCCGGCCAGGTTGACACCACCCCCCGGGAACCAGAACCGGCGGTCAAACGCCTGTACTTCGTGGTAGATCAGTACAGCCAGGACAACCCCAGTCAACCCTCACAAACCGGGGTCTATCGGTACAACACAGACAAAAACCAAGCCACCATGGTGAGTCGAGGCGGGCCTGTGGAACTGCTGCGACCCACGGTGGCTCTGGCGCCAGACCGCATGAATCATGCCTTCGCGGTTCTGCGTGAAAAAAACCGGTTTTGGCTGCTGGAGCCCGATGGTGAAGAACTGACTCCGCTCAGTAGCTTCAACCAGACGATCTGCCCCTTACCTACCACCAACCCGCTGCGAGACACCGGCTCCTATCTGACCGGAGTCGGGCTGGCGCAGGCAGGGCTATACGTCCGCACCCCGGGCTCGGACGAAAAATGTAACTCTCCAGATGATCAGTTCTGGGCCATTCCCTTGAACACGCCATCAACCACACCCCCCCAGTCGGTGCACAAAGCCCGGGCGCTAGGGCAGGCCCTGCTGGATAAGGATTTGCAGCTACAGGGCTTTATCCATGCCAGTGCCGGCCAACCCATCGAGGTTCTGGATCGGGAAGGCCAACCGGTTGCACAGGTTGCCAGCACGGCCAATGGCCCGGTCGCCCTGCACCACGCCTATGAAGAGGACCGGAGTGTGCTGGTGATCGGCACCGAGGTCTATCTGGTGGATACCCGTAAAATCCAGGAACCCGACTTTGTTTTGCCCGGCTCGGTGCTAACGCTGAGCTCGCCGGAGATGGCGGCCAACATCCGGTTTGATCAGGACGCTTTGTATGTCATCGACGGGTCGTCGCTCAAGGTCGTGAGATACGCCGATCCAACGGCGTTCACGCTATTGGACGCTAATGCTGAAAACCTGACCAAACTTTCCTTTGGCAACTCGGCCAGGCCCCATTCGCAAGTCTTTACCGCCAATCATGTGCTGGTGTTGGGAGAATCCAGCACCGGACGGCAGCTCTTCGCAGTCAATAAAAGCTCAGGGGCTTCCGCGACCAAAATTGCCGATCAGGTGACCGAGGAATACCTGGCCACAGAACGCTATCTGTATTTCAGTACAGCCACGCCACCAGGAGCCGGAGAAAGCGCCCGGGCCTTGGTCTATGAAGAAGTCGACGGCAGTCTGGCCCCCACGTCCCATCAGCACGATCATGGGCGTTGGCACTTCTACACCAATGCCAACACGTACCGGGCTTTGCTGATCCAAGCAACCAACACATACCAGGACGGCTTTTTTCGCAACGCCCAATTAGCGGTTTACGAAACTGGCCAACCTCAAACGCCTGAGCGGAAGATGTCCAGCCTTCAGAACGAGAACTGGGGCTATCAGGTGGCGGAATTGGGCCATGGAGAAGGAGATCACCTGTTGCTCGTCCTAAAGAACTCCCAGGGCGACCGGGGCCTCTTTCATCTCAATCCAAGAGGTGTGTTCACTCGCATAACACTCAACGGAGAGTTGAATAGCATCAGCTGCCCACGGATTAGTTTTGACCAGCCCAGCTCCTATTGCGGGCCCCTCTAATCAGCGACGGTCATAGAAGCGTGCCTCCCCCGGAGGACGCTTCTTAAACCGCTTATACTCCCATTGATACTGCTCCGGAATCTCCCGCACGCAGTTTTCCACACTGAGATTGAGCCCAGCCACGGAAGTGCTCAGATCCGGGCTATAGAGTTGCTCATCCACCGCACGGAAACAGATATCAAAACCACGTCCATCCGGCAGCCGCTTGGCAAACACACAGAGTGCTTGGGCACCGGTCTTCTGAATCAGCTTGGACACCAGCTTGATGGTATTGGCCTGCACTCCGAAAAAAGGAGCAAACTCGCCCCCGGCCAGATCCGGCTCCTGATCGGGCAAAATCGCCACCAGCCCACCGGCCTTTAAGATCTGCAACAGCCGCATCACACCGCGCTTATTGGTCGGTACCAACTCCGAACCCACCCGGCTGCGCTGGTCGATCATAAAGGATTCAAACTCCTGGAGCTTGGGCGGCTCGTAGAGAGCGGCCATCTGGAAGCGGGACGACAGATACAACCCGACCAGCTCCCAATTCCCCAAATGGGGTCCCAGCATGATCAGTCCCTGACCCCGGGCCAGGGCCTCCTCCACCAGCTCCTCTCCTTCCACCCGGCGAATGGTGGCCAGGGCCTTTTCGGTCGGCCATCCCCAGGCCATGGCCATTTCCAGCGCCGTCTTACCGGTCTCGCGCATGCTGTCCCGGGCCAGCTGGTCACGCTGGGTCTCGCTCAGTTCAGGCCAGCACTTGGCCAGATTAACTTGGGTCACACGGGCGGAACGCCCCCGCAAACGCCAGGCCAGCGCGCCGAGCCAAGCACCGATACGCTGCTGATTGCGCAACGAAAAAAGGGCGAAGAAACGAATCAGAAAAATGACAATTTTGGCCTTCAAAACAACAACTCATCGCAAGTGAAAGGAAGTTATTTCAACAGGAGTCGCACCGGTTGACAATGCGCATTCCCCTCATCCCTTAGGATAGAGCTGCCAAACCTATCCCTTAGACCGCTCACCCCAGCATCGGAAGAGGGCAGAGGCGCCCCGGAATCCGCCCAAAGGAACCCCAAGCCCCCTTTAAGCCCTCCCTGACACTGCCACTTGGTTCACGCCCCCACACAGCATACCTGCAAACAGCCCCTGACCATTGTATAATCGGGCGCTTTCCGTATTCTCCGCAGGTGACATCCGTGACAACCATGACCAACCAACCTGATGTCCGCACCTTTCAGGGACTTATCCTTGCATTGCAACAGTTCTGGGCCAACCAGGGCTGCGTTGTACTGCAACCGCTCGACATGGAAGTAGGCGCCGGTACTTTCCACCCGTCCACCTTCTTGCGCGCCATTGGCCCGGAAAACTGGAATGCCGCCTATGTGCAGCCCAGCCGACGCCCGACGGATGGCCGCTATGGGGAAAACCCCAACCGCCTGCAGCACTATTACCAGTTCCAGGTGGTTATGAAGCCGTCTCCCGACAACATTCAGGAACTGTACCTGGACTCCCTGCGGGTGCTGGGCATTGACCCGACCGTACACGACATCCGCTTTGTGGAAGACAACTGGGAGTCCCCCACGCTGGGGGCTTGGGGCTTGGGCTGGGAAGTCTGGCTCAACGGGATGGAAGTCACCCAGTTCACCTACTTCCAACAGGTTGGCGGACTTGAATGCTACCCGGTCACCGGTGAAATCACCTATGGGTTGGAGCGGATCGCCATGTATCTGCAAGGGGTGGACAGCGTCTACGACCTGATCTGGACCCATGGCCCCCAGGGCGATGTCACCTATGGCGATGTGTTCCATCAAAACGAGGTGGAAATGTCGGCCTACAACTTCGAGCAGGCCGATACCAAAGCCCTGTTTGCCAGCTTTGACCATTATGAACATGAGAGCCAGCGCCTGATCGGCGTGGGGCTTCCCCTGCCAGCGTATGAGATGGTGCTCAAGGCCTCCCATACCTTCAACCTGCTGGATGCCCGTCACGCCATTTCCGTGACGGAACGCCAACGCTACATCCTGCGTGTGCGCGGACTGGCCCGCGCCGTTGCCCAAGCCTATTTCGATCGCCGCAAGGATCTGGGTTTCCCCATGGCATCGGAAGCGTTGCGCAATGAACTGTTGGCATCAGAGTCCCAAGGTTAACCGCTTAAGGAGCCCCTCATGAGTAGCGCACAGGATTTTTTAGTTGAGATCGGCACCGAAGAGCTGCCACCGAAAGCCTTGAAATCTTTATCCGAAGCTTTCGCCCAGAGCCTGGCCAGCCAGTTCACCGAGCTGCACCTGGGATTTGAGGATATGGACGTATTTGCCAGCCCCCGGCGTCTGGCGGTGCGGGTCAACCAGCTGACCACGGCGCAGCCGGATATCGACATCGAGCGTCGCGGCCCCGCCAAGCAGGCCGCCTTTGATGGGGAAGGCAAACCCACCAAAGCCCTGGAAGGGTTCTTACGCTCCTGCAATGCCACGCCGGACCAGTTAACCACCCTGGAAACCGACAAAGGCGCCTGGATGGTGTTTCGCAGCAAACAGCCCGGCAAACAGGCGGTGGAACTTTTGCCCGACACCGTCCGCAAGGCGCTGGATGCCCTTCCCATTCCCAAGCGTATGCGCTGGGGCAGCAGCCGTACCGAGTTCGTGCGGCCCGTCCACTGGATCGTGATGATGCTGGGCGAACAGGTGATTCCCTGCGAGATTCTGGGCTTGCCGGCGGGCCAAACCTCCCGCGGTCACCGTTTCCACGCCAATGTGGACATCAAGATCAATCATCCGGATTTCTACGAAACCCTGTTGCGGGAGAAAGGCTACGTCATTGCCAACTTTGCCGAGCGTAGCGACATCATCCGTCAGGCGGTACTGGAGCAAGCTGCGTCCGTTAATGGCCAAGCCCTGATCGACGAAGACCTGCTGGAAGAAGTCACCGCCCTTAACGAATGGCCGGTGCCTTTGATGGGCCGTTTCGAAGAGCGCTTTCTGGAAGTGCCCGCCGAAGCCTTGATCTCCACCATGAAGGGCAACCAGAAATATTTCCCGGTGGTGGATGCCCAGCAGAAGCTGATGCCGTATTTCATCACCATCGCCAATATTGAAAGCAGCGATCCTCAGCAAGTGGTGGCCGGTAACGAGCGAGTGGTGCGGCCCCGTCTGTCCGATGCGGCGTTCTTCTTTGAAACCGACCGCAAGATCTCACTGGCGGATCGCCTCGACCGGCTCAAGCCCATTGTGTTCCAGAACCAGCTGGGCAGCCTCTATGACAAGTCCCAGCGGGTGGCCCGTCTGGCCGGCCTGATTGCCAAGGCCATTGGCGGAGAGCCCCAGTTGGCCGAGCGGGCAGGGCAGCTGTCCAAAACCGACCTGGTCACCAACATGGTGTCCGAGTTCCCCGAGCTGCAAGGGGTGATGGGCCGCTATTACGCGTTGCACGACCAAGAGCCGCAAGAAGTGGCGGTCGCCCAGTTCGAGCAGTATCTGCCGCGTTTCTCCGGCGATGAGTTGCCCCGCACCAAAACCGGCTGCGCGCTGGCCATCGCCGACCGGATCGACTCCCTGGTGGGCCTGTTCGGAATTGATCAGCCGCCCTCCGGCACCAAGGATCCCTTCGCCCTGCGTCGTGCCTCCTTAGGCGTGTTGCGGATTATCGTGGAACGGGAACTGCCCCTGGATCTGGCCGAGGTACTGAAATGGGCCCATAAGGGATACCAGCAACTGCCGGCCGCCAATGTGGAAACCAAGGTGCTCGATTACATGCTGGAACGTTTCCGGGCCTGGTATGAAGAAGAGGGCATTCCCGCCGAGGTGTTCCAGGCGGTTCACGCCCGCCGGCCGACCCGTCCGGTGGATTTCCACCAACGAGTCCAGGCGGTACGTGCCTTCAACGCACTGCCGGATGCCGAGGCCCTGGCCGCCGCCAACAAGCGGGTGTCCAACATTCTCAGCAAGCATCAGGCAACGGATGTGGCGCTGCAGTTCCATCCGGAGCGCTTGACGGAAGCCGCTGAAAAAGCACTGGCCGAACTGATCGTGGCGAAGGAGACAGAAGTGCAGCCCCTGTTTGAGGCTCGCCAGTATGGTGAAGGCTTGGCACGGCTGGCGGAACTGCGCGGGGCGGTCGACCAGTTCTTCGACCAGGTCATGGTAATGGCGGAGGACGAAGCCCTGCGCAACAACCGGATCGCCCTGCTGTCACGTCTGCGCCAGCTGTTCCTGCAAGTGGCCGACATTTCCTACCTGCAAGGCCGGAGCTGATCAGTGAGCGCCAAGCCGCTGATCATCCTGGACCGGGATGGGGTCATCAACGAGGATTCCGACGCCTACGTGAAGTCGGTGGACGAGTGGATCCCCATTCCCGGCAGTATCGAGGCAATCGGCCGGCTCAGCCGCGCCGGTTACCGCATTGCAGTCGCCACCAACCAATCCGGTATTGGCCGGGGTTATTATGATGTGGCCACGCTCGATGCCATGCACAACAAGATGCTTCAACTGGTTCACCAAGCCGGTGGCCGGATTGAAGCCATCACCTATTGCCCCCACATCACCGAAGATGGCTGTGACTGTCGCAAACCCTTACCCGGCCTGTTGCGACAGATTCAGCAACAGCTGGAGACCCCGGTTGAAGGCGCCTATATGGTGGGCGACAGCATTCGCGACCTGGAAGCAGGCCAGGCGATGGGATGCCGCCTGGCGCTGGTACTGACCGGCAAGGGCGAGAAAAGCCGCCAGAAGCTCTCCCAGAGCGATCTGCGCGATGTTTCAATTCATGCTAACCTATCAGCATTCGTTGATCATCTTCTTGAGGCAGAATCCACCAGGAGCTGAAGACGGCTCGTACCTCAGGTACCTGTGCTCGTGCTCCTTGAGAAACTGGTTCTTAGTGAGTATCCGAGGAAGACCGATCCCGTGACCAAGTTAGAATTCTTCCCCTTGGGGCAGGCGCTTCGCAGTGCGCTATTCTATGTCGTACTGGTGGTCAGCGTTATTATCTGGGCCTCTTTAGTCATTGTGATCAGCCCGTTTCTGCCCTTTCACAAACGCTATGTCTTCGCCATTACCTGGTGGAGCCGCTTCATTACCCGGGCCTTAAGCATTTGCTGCAACATCACCTATCGGGTGGAGGGGCTGGAAAACATTCCCGCCCAGGCCTGCATTGTCTACAGCAACCACCAAAGCACCTGGGAAACCTTCTTCCTGCAAACCCTGTTCTACCCACAAGCCACCGTCATCAAGAAGGAACTGCTGTCGATCCCGTTTTTCGGCTGGGGCTTTAGCATGGTATCTCCCATCGCGATCGACCGTTCCGACCGCAAAAACGCCATGCAACAGGTGATGGAGCAGGGCTCGCAACGACTCAAGGATGGAATCTGGGTGATGATCTTTCCCGAGGGCACCCGGGTCGATGCCGGCCAACGCAAGCCCTTCAGCCATGGCGGTGCCCGCTTGGCCCTGGCCAGTGGTGCGCCCTTGCTGCCCATCGCTCACAACGCCGGGGAGCACTGGCCCAATAACCGGTTTCTCAAATACCCCGGCGAAATTCGAGTGGTGATTGGTGCGCCGATCTGGCCGGAAGGCAAGAGCGAAGCCGAATTGACCGCGGAAGGGGAGCGTTGGATCAACGCCACCGTTGACCGCATCAGCCATCGGGGACAAGCCAGTGATGCCCTGCTGGGCGCTCCGGAAAGCCGGGTCTGAACCAATGAAACTTGATTTTTGGCCGAAAAATTCTTAAAGTATCGCCTCCTTAATCGGCGTGTAGCGCAGCTTGGTAGCGCACTTCGTTCGGGACGAAGGGGTCGGAGGTTCGAATCCTCTCACGCCGACCAATTTTCCCGCTCAGTTTACTCTCCTTCTTATTTCATTTTAATTTCAATACCTTAGATATAACTCTGCTGCATCTTGTGGTGTTTAATCTAATTTTTTTGAGATTATGTTCTGCCGGGCAATGCATTGCTTTTACAGCACCTTGAAACCCGTCTGAAAGTTTAGCGGGCGGACACATAGGTCCGCCCCTATAAATAGGCTGCACGATTCGAATGTAGGGGCAAACCCATGTGTCTGTCCGCCAAAACCTCAGGCACATCCGCATTCAGAGAGGGCGTCCGCGCCTACAGGCCACACGATTCAAATGTAGGGGTAGACCCATGTGTCTGCCCGCCAAAACCTCAGGCACATCTGCATTCAGAGAGGGCGTCCACTCCTACACAGGCCACACGATTCGAATGTAGGGGCAGACCCATGTGTCTGCCCACGGCGTCCGCAATCACCTTTGAGCCCTTTAAGCCTCCATCATCACTTCATCCAGACGACAATCCAGACTACAAAAGTTGCATCCACGACATTGTTCTTAAAAGGGCAGGGCGAAGACGCTCAACAACACTCATTTTTATAACTAGCGATTACACTCCTGCACAAGTGATCAGCCACAAAAAAGCCCGCAGGGGCTACCTGCGGGCTTTTTCATTCCATCTCTTGAGACGTTAAATATCCAGGTTCGTCACGGTTAACGCGTTGGTCTGGATAAAGTCACGGCGGGGTTCAACTTCGTCACCCATCAGGGTGTTGAAGATCTGATCCGCGGCAATGGCGTCCTCAATGGTGACACGCATCAGGCGGCGGCTGTCCGGGTCCATGGTGGTTTCCCACAGCTGCTCCGGGTTCATCTCACCCAGCCCTTTATAGCGCTGGAGCGACTGACCCCGTTGGGCTTCACGCATCAACCACTCCAAAGCTTCCTCGAAGTTGCTGATCGGATGCTGACGCTCACCACGCTGGACATAAGCCCCTTCTTCAATCAGACCATCCAGCTTGTTGCCAAAGGTCGCAATGGCCTGATAGACCGGGGATGAGAAGAACTCATGATTGAACATGTATTCGTCTTCCAAGCCATGCATTTTCACGATGGCACAGGGCAGATACTGTTCACGCTCTTCATCTTCGCGCACTTCATAAGAGAACTGGCTACCTGTGGTGGAATCCTTACTCAGGGCTTCACGCAACTTCTGCGTCCAGGCCTCCACGGCAGCCTGATCCTTCAGTTGATCCGCCGCAAGCTCGGGCAGATAAATCATCTGATGCAGGATTTGCGGTGGATAAACGCGGGACAGGCGGTCGATCATCGCCATCACGGCCCGGTATTCGTTCACCAAGGCTTCCAACGCCGGGCCGCTAATCGGCGGTGCTGAAGGGTTCACAAACAGCTGGCTGTCTTCCAGAGCCGCCTGAGTGAAATAGGCCTCTTTGGCCTGCTCGTCTTTCAGGTACTGCTCCTGCTTGCCTTTTTTCACCTTATACAGGGGCGGCATGGCGATATAGATATAGCCGCGCTCAATCACCTCCCGCATTTGGCGGAAGAAGAAGGTCAACAGCAGGGTCCGGATGTGAGAACCGTCCACATCGGCGTCGGTCATGATAATGATGCGGTGATAACGGATCTTGTCCACATCAAACTCTTCCCGACCGATGCCGCAGCCCAACGCGGTGATCAGGGTGCCCACCTCGGCGGAGGAGATCATCCGGTCAAACCGGGCCCGCTCCACGTTCAGGATCTTACCTTTAAGGGGCAGGATCGCCTGGGTTTTACGGTCCCGTCCTTGTTTGGCGGAACCACCGGCGGAGTCACCCTCCACAATGAATAGTTCGGAGAGGGCAGGGTCCTTTTCCTGGCAGTCGGCCAGCTTTCCGGGCAGCCCGGCAATATCCAGGGCGCCCTTGCGACGGGTCATTTCCCGGGCGCGGCGGGCCGCTTCTCGGGCACGGGCCGCATCAATGATCTTGCCGACCACAATCCGGGCTTCCTGGGGGTTTTCCTGCAGGTAATCGCTGAAATAGGCACCCATCTCCTGCTCAACGGCGGTTTTGACCTCCGACGATACCAGCTTGTCCTTGGTCTGGGAGGAGAACTTGGGATCGGGCACCTTCACCGAGATAATCGCGGTCAAGCCTTCCCGGGCATCGTCCCCGGAGGTGGCCACCTTGTTTTTCTTCTGAACGTTTTCCTGGTCAATATAGACGTTCAGGGTGCGGGTGAGGGCGCTGCGAAAACCGGCCAGGTGTGTGCCGCCATCCCGCTGGGGAATGTTGTTGGTGAAGCAGAACAGGTTTTCCTGGAAGCCATCGTTCCATTGCAGGGCCACTTCGACCGTAATCCCATCTTCCCGCTCTTTAACAAAGTGGAACACCTTGTTGATCGGGCTCTTGTTGGTATTCAGGTACTCGACAAAGGCCCGCAGTCCGCCTTCGTACTGGAAGACTTCTTCCTTACCGCTACGCTCATCCTTCAGCACAATCTTCACGCCCGAGTTCAAGAACGCCAGTTCCCGAATCCGTTTGGCGAGGATTTCATAGTGGAATTCGATATTGGTAAAGGTCTCTTCCGAGGGCCAGAAGCGCAGGGTCGTACCGGTTTTCTCAGTCTCGCCCACCACGGTGAGGGGCTGCTGGGGCACGCCATGATGGTAGATCTGCTCATGGACCTTACCATTGCGGCGGATGGTCAGCTGCAGCTTTTTGGACAGGGCGTTTACAACGGAAACCCCCACACCATGCAGACCACCGGAAACTTTATAAGAGTTGTCGTCAAACTTACCGCCGGCGTGCAGCACGGTCATGATCACTTCCGCCGCGGATACGCCTTCTTCGGGGTGGATGTCCACCGGAATCCCACGCCCGTTGTCCGCAATGGAGACGGAGTCATCGGGGTGAATGACGATGCGAATCTCATCGCAATGGCCGGCTAACGCTTCGTCAATCGCGTTATCGACAACCTCAAACACCATGTGGTGGAGACCTGTGCCGTCGTCAGTATCACCGATGTACATTCCAGGACGTTTACGTACAGCATCCAGGCCTTTCAGGACCTTAATACTGGACGAATCATAAGACTTTTCTGTCATGTAAGAGTGAACTCCAGAATTTTAGAGGGTAGGAGCCTCGCTGATACTGCCATGTTCCACGTGGAACATTTTCAACGGAGTTGATTGGCTCCAGTACTTTTCAATCAGTGCATTATCCAAGGATGTGATAAAAACCTGCGCACCGGAATTTTCCAAAATTCGGCAAAAGGTGAGGGCATTCGCCTCGTCCAATTCGGCGTGCAAATCATCCACCAGATAAACGCTGGACACGTTGGTAACGCGAGACAGGAATAAACCCTGAGCTAGCTTGAGGGCGCAAATCACTACTTTCTGTTGTCCCCGTGATAAGTGCTCACGGGCATCCAACCCCAGTACTGAAATGCGCAGATCGGCCTTATGGGGACCATAACTGGTTTTACCGAATGTGCGGTCCCGTTCCAGACTCTCTTCCAACGCGTCACGATAGGAACGATCTTTGGGCCAACCTCTCACATAGTCCAGCCGTACATCGGCCATCTGGGGATTGAACTCCATCAGCATGGCTTTGATCGTATCGCGCAACTGACCCAGGTATTCCGTCCGATACCGGTCGATCAGTTCTGCCGCTTCCACCAAATGATCGTTCCACACGGCTAATTCAGCAGCGTCTATTCTACCACGTCGGAGCAGGCTATTCCGCTGTTTCAACGACCTCTGGAAATTTCGCCACACCCCCATATAGGAATGTTCCACGTGGAACACACCCCAGTCCAAGTATTGACGCCGCTCCCGAGGCCCGCCGGTGAGCAACTCAAAGGTCTCGGGCACCACCAACACCATCGGCAGCAACTTGGCGACCTCGGCCATGGAGTTCACATTGGTGCCATCCAGCCGCAACCGGGTTTCGCCGCTTTTGGTTTTGGCGATGCCAATGGCATGGGAGAGATTCCCCCGCTGGATCTGGCCGAAGATCACCAGCTCGGACTGGCCGCTGGTAATCAACGGCGCCGCCAGACGACTGCGGAACGAACGTCCGAGCCCCAGGAGGTGGATCGCCTCCAGCACGGATGTTTTTCCACTGCCATTGGCGCCATAAATCCAATTGATTCGGGGTGACAGTTCAAGGGATACCGAGGACAGATTGCGAAGCTGATTGACCCGAAGTTTCTGTAGCTCACTCATCCAACATCAAACCAGTTATCAGCATCACGACCTGGGTCATAACCTTTCAGGGGAGGGTTTTCGATCACACCATTCTAGGCCAAGGCTCGTGCCAGCGAAAGCGCGGGGCCGCGCGAGCGTCCAGCGCCTGCAGTGCCTTCGCCGTGATCAACTTTGCAGGTATTGCTTAAAGCCATCCAGGAACATCTGCACCGCGATCGCCACCAGCAGCATGCCCATCAGGCGTTCCATGGCAATCAACCCGCGCTTTTTTAGCGCCCGATACAGCAGATTGGACGACAACAAAATCACCGCGCTGGCTGCCCAGGCAATAAACAGGGCCAGCGACCATTCCGCCATCCGCTCCGGTTCCCGGGTGGTGAGTAACATGATGGTCGCCAAAATGGACGGGCCGGCGAAGAAGGGCACCGCCAAAGGGACGATAAAGGGTTCTCCCTCCAAGGGGTTATCCCGCCATTCACTGCGCTGGGGAAAAATCATCCGAATCGCGATCATCAACAGAACGATGGCGCCGGCAATGCTGATGGATTCAGGGCGCAATGCAAAAAACTGAAGGAAATATTTTCCGACAAAAAGAAAGCAATACAAAATAACCAGCGAGATCAAAATCTCCCGCACCAGGACCCAACGGCGCCGGGCCGGCTCCACGGTTTCCAACACCGACAGATACAGAGGCACATTTCCGATCGGGTCCATAATCATGAACAGCAAAATCACGACCGACCAAAATTCCATACCACCTCCTGAGATTCAAAAACCGCCACGCCTGAATCCAATATACCTCAACAGAACCTATCAGGCCCTGACCGAACCACAGGCTGCTTCAGACAAGCCTCAGTACTCCATCACCATAAACCAGAGCTTGGGGGCTGCGCTGAACTCGCGCGGAAAACACCATCAAAAACGGACGTCAAAAAAGAAGGGGCTCTCGGCCCCTTCTTTAGTGCAGCATATTCAGCCGTTCATCCATAAACATATCCAACTCGGGCGCCAGGATATGAATATAGCGGTCGAAGTAGAGGAACTGCTTTAGCAGCAACGCGAATTCCCGGGGGAAGTGCAAACCGTGCTGTTCGCCGAGTTTTACCAGGTCCAGTAGGATATTGTTCACTTCGTCCTCGGTGACTTCTTCCGGTCCGGTATACTCCGGCACCATGGTGTCCATCCGCAAATAGAGGTTGCGAATATCGCCGGCCAACCGGGAGACATCCACTTCGTTTTTAGTAACGCCAATACGCACCATGGCGTCGGCCATCCCTTCGAAGTTCCCTGTCATGATCGCGGAAATAAAATCTGAAATACCCTGCCAGGTGCCGGGTGCCATTCGTCCGACAATGCCGAAATCAATAAAGCCCACGCGGCCATCTTCCAACACCATCAGGTTGCCGGCGTGCACATCGGCATGGAAAAACTCGCACTGGGTCAAACTGGCAAACCAGGTGTTCATGGCCAGGATCAGAGTCCGCTCGGGGTCCTTGCAATACTTCCGGATTGTTTCCAGATCGGTAAGCGGCACCCCGTAAAACCGCTCCATAGTCAGCACCCGCATGGTGCTGCAATGCTCGTAGACCTTGGGAACCGTGGCCTGATCATTTTGGGTGTCGTTTAAAAACTGCCGGAAAACCCGAAGGTTATTCGCTTCTTTGTAGAAGTCGCACTCTTCCATCATGGTCCGCTGGATTTCCTCGACAATGCCGGACAGGGAAGTCCAAGACAACTTGGGCGCGAGAAACTCCAGTACCTTGGCCGCCACAAACAGGAAGTTCAGATCCGTTAGCAGCACATTCGCCACACCTGGCTTCTGAATTTTGATAACCACATCTTCGCCACTGCGCAGCTTGGCCGCATGGACCTGGGCAATCGAGGCAGATGCCAGCGGCACCGGGTCAATTTCGGAATAAATCTCGTGCAGTGGCTTGCCCAGTTCCTCGTTGAGAATTCGCTTCATCACGGAAAAGGGCAGGGGTGGGGTGCGATCCAGGCAATGCTGGAACTCTTCCACATACTCCTGTGGAAAGAAGGTGGGCGAGCTGGCGATAAACTGACCCAGCTTAATATAGGTCGCACCCAGTTCCTCAAAGGTGCGCCTCAACAGACGCGGCGTCGGCGGACGTTCACCGAGCGCGTAGTTCAATCCAATTCTGGAAAGCACCGCTGCGGTTTGCCCGATGCGCAACGCGCCTTTAAACGTATTGACCAATGTATCCTTCATCATCCGATACGCTCACGCTATCCTTTTGAACACAACGTCCTTTTGACTCTTTTTCGATCAGATCAGCAACTGGCCGATCCCGTCTTGCCGTCCGCGCCTCAGGGCGCGGACAAACACTAGCGCCAATTAAAGACGCATGGGCATGACCACGTACAAAGCCAGATCGCTTTCCGTGGATTCCAGCAAGGCACTGCTGTTGGGGTTGGCCAGCGTCATTTTCACGGTGTCGCCGTCAATCACGTTCAGCACATCGGTCAGATAGCTGACGTTGAAGCCAATCTGCAGCGGCTCGGCCTGATATTCAACCATCAGACTGTCTTCCGCTTCCTCATGCTCGGGGTTATTGGCAAAGACCTTCAGCTGGTTATGCTCAAACTGCAGTCGTACCCCACGCACGTTTTCGTGGGACAAAATCGCCGCCCGGGCCAGGGTACTCCGCAATTCCTGACGATCCGCGATCATCACCATATTGCCGCCACGGGGGATAACTCTTTGATAATCCGGGAATTTACCTTCGATCAGCTTCGAGGTGTAAACAAAACTGCCGATGGTGGCCCGCACATGGCTGTCACCGAACTTCAGGGTGCAAACCTCGTTGGCATCGGTGAGCAAACGGGCCAGCTCCTGAACACCCTTGCGGGGTACGATCACCTGGCGGGGCTCACTGACCGGCAGGGCCGCCTTATGGGTCGCCATGGCCAGACGGTGACCATCCGTTGCCACCACCCGCAAATGCTCCGGGGTGACTTCAAACAGCATACCGTTCAAGTAATAACGGACATCCTGTTGCGCCATGGCAAAGGAGGTCGCATCCAGCAACGCTTTCAACTCGCCTTGCAACAAGGTCAGTTCAAAGCCGTTGGCTTCTTCCTCAATATTGGGAAAGTGCTCCGCCGGCAGAGTCGAGAGGGTGAAGTGGCTGCGCCCGCTGCTGAGTTGAACCCGGTTCTCTTTCAGGCTCAAACCGATGGTGGACTGCTCGCTCAACGCCCGACAGATATCCGACAGCTTTTTGGCCGGTACCGTCACCCGGCCGTACTCTTCCACTTCCACATCATCGATATGACTGACCAGCTCCACTTCCATATTGGTGCCGGTCAGGCTTAGCCCGCTTTCATCCGCCACCAACAGAATGTTCGCCAATACTGGCATGGTCTGCTTTTTCTCAACGACACCGGCAATCGCCAATAGGGGCGTCAGGAGTGACTCGCGTGTAATGGTCAGTTTCATCTCTATCGCTCTCGGTAATTCGCTTGTACTTGGGCCTACCGCATCTGCCACTAATGGAGGTCGTTCGACGCCATTAGCTGGTCAACATCCTCAGGAAATTCTGGTAATCCTCACGGATGGACGGATCCTGCTCCTGGAGCTCCACGATCTTTTTGCAGGCGTGAAGTACCGTGGTGTGATCCCGCCCCCCAAACGCCTCGCCGATTTCCGGCAGGCTATGATTGGTCAGCTCTTTCGCCAGTGCCATCGCCACTTGCCGCGGCCGGGTCACGGAACGGGTCCGACGTTTGGACAACAGATCCGAAACCTTGATCTTATAATATTCCGCAACCGTCCGCTGGATATTATCAATACTGACCTGTTTCTCGTGTAAGGCCAGCAAATCCTTCAAGGATTCCCGGATAAAGGCCGGCGTAATCTCCTGACCGGTGAAATGGGCATTCGCCGCCACCAGCTTGAGTGCGCCCTCCAGCTCCCGGACGTTGGAGCGGATCTTCTGGGCAATAAAAAACGCCGCCTCACTGCTGAGCTTCACATTGCTCTGTTCCGCCTTCTTCATCAAAATCGCCACCCGGGTTTCCAACTCCGGTGGCTCAACCATCACCGTCAGTCCCCAGCCGAAACGGGACTTGAGGCGTTCTTCCATATTCTCGATTTCTTTCGGATAGCGGTCACAGGTGAGAATCATCTGCTGGCCGCCTTCGAGCAGGGCATTAAAGGTATGGAAGAACTCTTCCTGGGAGCGCTCCTTGCGGGCGAAGAACTGGATATCGTCAATCAGCAACGCATCCACCGACCGGTAATAGCGCTTGAATTCGTTGATCGCGTTCAGCTGCAGCGCCTTGACCATGTCCGCCACAAACCGTTCGGAATGCAAATAGACAATCCGTGCATTGGGGTTCTTCTTCTGAATGGCGTTCCCCACGGCATGCATCAAGTGCGTTTTCCCCAGCCCCACGCCTCCATATAAGAAGAGAGGGTTGTAGGCGCCGCCGGGATTATCCGCCACCTGCATCGCAGCGGCCCGGGCCAACTGGTTGGATTTACCTTCCACAAAAGTATCGAAGGTAAAGGTGGGGTTCAGGGAACTCTGATGCTTGATCGCCCCTTCAACCTCCACCGACCGCTCCTGGGGCACTGGCTCACTCTGGTGCTCGGCATTGGATTTCACCGACACCGCCCGCGCGGGGGAGGCCACATCCGCTTCTTTTTTTGAACGAACGCTGCCAATCCGCAGAACGATCTTGGGCGCCTGGCCTTCGGCCACTTCACCCAATAGTTCCCGAATCCGGCTCAAATATTTGTCTGACACCCAGTCCAGCACGAACTTATTTGGCGCATACAGCTGCAGCTCGCCATTCACGTACTGTGCCTGTAAAGGTCGTAACCAGGTATTAAACTGCTGGGCAGGATATTCTTCCTGCAGATAATCCAGACACTTTTTCCATATTTCCAAAGACACAGAATCCCCCAGCCTACGACATGGCGACTGCACAGGTAAGGTATTGAACGAATTTTGTTCGATCGCAATCGGTGGCCCCTGAACCGGACGCACTAAGGCACCAAGTCCGGTTGAACCGAATCTCACGGATCCTATTGGCCATGAATGACGTCATCTCAACGTCCTTCCATTGCTTAGTAACCCGGTGCAGCTCACGGCCACAAGTTCAGAGTGAACAACCAATTTACAGAGACAGGCTTTCCTTGCGTAGAGAGGAAGGCATTGCTTCCTGACTCTTCCATCTTCTTTATATGTATCCAGACAGCGGCTTGATAACACCTGGCGGCACCCACACCTCCTGTTCCGTTGTTCTCCGGGCTTTTAAGAGCCTCCTAAAGCGACCAACGGGTCTTGTGTCAGGTCCGAAGGACAGGATTGTACCCCCTCCCGGCCGCTGAAGCCACCCTCGAAAATCCGCTTACTCCACAGCCTGTTAATACTTTTTATTTTTATTTTCAATAAATTACCGATTTGTCAACAGGGTTGTGCACAAAATTGACCCTGAAATTTTTTGTGTCAGCCGCCGATCCTGAACAACTTCTTAGCCACCCTGTGGAAAACCGGGGGGTAGGGTTGTGGATGGTTTCGCCGGTGGATATCTGCACATTTCATCCACCGGTCTGACTCAGCTTATGGACCTGTCACCCCCGCCTTTTCCCCCTGGTTATAAAAGCCGTAAATCTTTGTCCTAAAAGGCCTCTATGAGGTTATCCACAGAAAACGGCCTGCTTAAGTCTTAATAAACACAACAAAACTTCTTAAAAAAGATCTTTTTATTAATTAATAAGCGAACGAATTTCTTTTGTTTATTTTTTGTTCAAAAGAGCTCTTTTTCCGCAGATGTGCTACATTGCCGCTTAACTTGCAGGTGGATCTGTATTGGAAATTGAATTCCTCGGTTAAATTCAATACAATCCGGCTCCTATTTTTACTGTATCTTTATCTCCAACCATCGAATTCGAGATTTCGACATGAAAAGAACATTTCAACCCAGCGTTCTGAAGCGCAAGCGCACTCACGGCTTTCGTGCCCGCATGGCTACCAAGAAAGGCCGTCAGATCATTGCTGCTCGTCGTGCTAAGGGCCGTAAGCGTCTTTCAGCATAAGCTGTCAGCGGATGGGACTTTACGACTTTCCCCGGACGGCACGGCTTTTATCCTCCGGGGAGTTTCGGAGAGTCTTTGAGCAAACGGATTTCCGAGCGCCACATCCGTTCTTCTTGATGCTTGCTACCCGCTCGTCGCAGGAGTCTGCGCGGGTCGGTTTGGTAGTGGCAAAGAAGAATGTTCGGAAGGCAGTTGACCGGAATCGAATCAAAAGGTTGATTCGGGAATCCTTTCGCCACCACTTACCAGAGCTACCGAGCCTGGACATTGTGGTGCTGGTGCGAAAAGAGGCCGCGCAAGCGGACAATGGTCAGCTTCTGATGGCACTGGATAAACTCTGGTCGCGCCTGATCCGGCAAGCGACGGAGGCAGCCAGCAAAAGTGAGGCTCCTGCATGATCTTTCGTCGGCTCCTTTTGTTACTGATCCGCGGCTATCAATATTTGATCAGCCCTCTCATGGCTCCCCATTGCCGCTACTATCCCTCATGCTCTTCCTATGCAGTGACTGCAATCACACAGCACGGCGCTGTGAAAGGGAGTTATCTCGCCACACGTAGATTACTCAGGTGTCATCCCTGGAGTGCCGGCGGTTACGATCCGGTGCCCGGAACCGAAACACACTCCCCAACCAGCTGCCATTGTCAAACTGATCAGGTGAAGTCGTCTTAACCCATGGATGCTCAACGGACCATTCTCATAGTCGCTTTGCTCGTCGTCTCGTACCTCATGGTTTTGGCCTGGAACGAGGATTACGGCCAGCAACCCTATCCTCAACAAGCAGTGGTGGAACGTCCCGCAATTGATGCCACCACGAGAGCTCCCGACACCGCACAGCTTGATCTGCCCGAGCAGCAACAGAGCCTGGTTGCAACCAATCCGGCGCTGAATAACGATGCCAGCGGTTTTATCCAAGTTGAAACCGATGTGCTGGCGGTGCGCATTTCCCAACGGGGGGGTGAACTGGTCGAGGCCCATCTGAAAGATTATTTGCGCGCCTTGAATATGCCGGAGCCTCTGGCGTTGCTGGAAAATGGTCCCTACCGCACCTACGTGGTGGAAACGCCGCTGTTAGGTCGTGATGCCCTGCAATCACCGGTATTTGAAAGCGCCCAGTCCAGCTATACCCTGGCTGAAGATGGTGATGAACTGGTGGTCGACCTGCTTCATACCACCGAATCAGGCGTTAAAGTCACCAAGCGCTATCAGTTTCAGCGGGGCAGCTATGAGATTCAGGTGTCTTACCTGATCGACAACCCCACCGAAACACCCTGGGCGGCGAACTTCTCCGGCAAGATTCTCCGTGATCAAAGCCCGGATCCGTCCCAGACCACGGCACTGGGAATGCAATCCTTCCTGGGCGTGGTACTTTCAACGCCGGCGGAAACCTATACCAAGCTTGATTACGACGATCTGGTCAAAAAGCCGGTCAAAGCGGATGTGAATTCCGGCTGGATCGCCTTTTTGCAGCACTATTTCGTCACCGCGCTGATCCCAGCCGAAGGCAGCAACCCGACCTTCCAGGCCAAAACCACCCAAGGCCACTACCTGGCTGGCTTTGTCCTGCCCCAGACCGTGGTGGCTCCGGGTCAGCAAGGAGAAGTCGGTGCCAAGGTCTATGTCGGACCCAAGGTGATGGACAACCTGAAAGCGGCGGCTCCCAACCTGGATCTGACCGTGGACTTTGGCTGGCTGTGGTTTGTGGCCAAGCCCCTGTTCCTGGCCCTGGACTTCTTCCATGACTTTGTGAAGAACTGGGGTGTGGCGATTATTATCCTCACCATCGCCATCAAACTGGTGTTCTTCCCCCTGTCCGCGGCCAGCTATCGTTCCATGGCCAACATGCGTCGGGTGGCTCCCATGCTCCAGCGTCTCAAGGAGCAATATGGGGATGACCGTCAGAAAATGTCCCAGGCGATGATGGAGCTGTACAAGAAGGAAAAGATCAACCCGCTGGGTGGCTGCTTGCCGATCCTGGTCCAGATGCCGGTGTTTATCGCCCTGTACTGGGTACTGGCGGAAAGTGTCCAGCTGCGTCATGCGCCCTTTATGCTGTGGATTCATGACCTGTCGGTGAAGGACCCGTTCTTCATCCTGCCGCTGCTGATGGGGGGCACCATGTTCATCCAGATGGCCCTGAACCCGACGCCGCCGGATCCCATGCAGGCCCGGATCATGAAGCTGATGCCGATCATCTTCACCGTGTTCTTCCTGTGGTTCCCGGCCGGTCTGGTACTGTACTGGTTGGTGAACAACATCCTCTCCATCGGTCAGCAGTGGTATATTACCCGGCAGATCGAAAACGCCAGTAAAGAGAAAAAGGCGTAACGCCTGAATCCCAAAAGGCCCTTTCGAGGGCCTTTTTTGTGGTCGCCATTTAACTGACGTGTAGGCCCATGAAGCTTCAACATCAAGACACCATTGCTGCAGTCGCCACGCCCCCGGGCCGTGGTGGCGTCGGAATTGTCCGGGTATCCGGTCCCCAGGCGGCCGCTATTGCCGAAGCCCTGCTTGGTTTTGTCCCCAAACCCCGCTATGCCCACTACGGACCTTTCCGGGATGAACGGGGAGAACAACTGGACGAAGGCCTGGCCCTGTTTTTCCCCAACCCCCACTCCTTTACCGGAGAAGACGTGCTGGAACTGCAAGGCCACGGCGGCCCGGTGGTGATGGACTTACTGCTGTCCGCGGTTGTTAAGCTGGGGGCACGGCTGGCGCGGCCCGGTGAATTCACCGAGCGGGCCTTTCTCAATGACAAGATCGATCTGGTGCAAGCCGAAGCCATTGCCGACTTGATCGACAGCAGCTCGGAACAGGCGGCCCGTTCCGCGCTGAAGTCCCTGCAGGGGGAGTTTTCCCGGCAGATCAGCACCCTGGTGGAGCAACTGATCCAGTTGCGGATCTATGTGGAAGCCGCCATCGACTTCCCGGAAGAAGAGATCGATTTTCTGTCGGACGGGCGGGTACAGCAGGATCTTGAAGGGATTCTCGCCCAGCTGCGGCAGGTACTGGTGCAGGCCAACCGGGGCTCGATTCTCCGCGAAGGCATGAACGTGGTGATCGCCGGCCGGCCCAATGCGGGCAAGTCGAGCCTTTTGAACGCCTTGGCCGGACGGGAAGCCGCCATTGTGACCGATATCGAAGGCACCACCCGGGATGTGTTGCGGGAACATATCCACATCGACGGCATGCCCCTGCATATCATCGACACCGCCGGGTTGCGTGACAGTGCGGATGTGGTGGAGCAGATCGGCATCGAGCGGGCCTGGCAGGAAATCCGCCAAGCCGATCGGGTACTGCTGTTGGTGGATTCCAGTCAGACAGCCAGTTCGGACCCCCGGGAAATCTGGCCGGACTTTGTCGCCCAATTACCATCGCTGGAGCATTTGACGGTGGTTCGTAACAAGATCGACCTGTCCGGTGAAACGGTCGGGCTGGATCAGGCCAACGGCATTCCGGTGTTGCGGCTCTCGGCCCGCGCCGGTGAGGGGGTTGAGGTATTACGTCAACACCTGAAGGATTGCATGGGCTATGAAACCACCACCGAAGGTGGCTTTATTGCCCGGCGTCGTCACTTGGAGGCGCTGCAACGGGCGCTGAGTGCGCTGGAAACCGGCCAATCCCAGCTGCTGGTCCATCAAGCCGGCGAACTTTTGGCCGAAGACCTAAGAGCCGCGCAACAGGCACTTTCAGAAATTACCGGTGAATTTACCAGTGATGATTTGCTGGGGCGGATTTTCTCCAGTTTCTGTATTGGGAAGTGACGGCATGCGGGCGGCTTCACCGCCTTTACAAACTGCGTAGATCAAGAAGAAGCCTGGTTGGTCAAAAAACTTGAATATCCGCTGCAAAAATATGCGTTTTTAAAGCCTTTCGAATGATCCTATAGTAACTCACAAGAACAATCTGATTGATGGAACTCCATCAATCAGCCACCCCGGTGGGGCTGGCAGAAAACCAATCAAGTTTTCTGGTTTCCTCATGAGCCTGTCATCTTAGGAGCGCAGTTGAATGACTAAAGTATTGGTATTGTATTACTCGTCTTACGGCCACATCGAAACCTTGGCCAATGCGGTGGCAGAGGGTGTGAAGTCTGTGGACGGCGTTGAAGTGACCATCAAACGGGTACCGGAGCTGGTGCCGGAAGAGGTGGCCAAGAACGCGGGTATCAAGCTGGATCAGGCCGCTCCCATTGCTAGCCCCAATGAGCTGGCCGATTACGATGCCATCATTTTCGGAACTCCGACTCGTTTCGGTAACATGGCGGCGCAAATGCGCAACTTCCTGGACCAAACCGGCGGTCTGTGGGTCAAAGGCGCGCTGGTGGGTAAAGTGGGCAGCGTGTTTGTGAGCACTGGTACCGGTGCGGGTAACGAAACCACCATCCAGTCTTTCCACACCACGTTGTTCCACCATGGAATGGTCGTGGTCGGTCTGCCGTACTCTTGTCCGGAACTGTTTGATATTTCCGAACCTCGCGGCGGCTCCGCGCTGGGTGCGGGGACCTTGGCCGGTGGCGATGGCTCCCGGATGCCGTCCGCCAATGAGTTGGCCCAGGCCCGTTTTCAGGGCGCCCATGTGGCAAAAATTGCCCAGAAGCTGGCGTCGTAATCTTCGAGATTATTCCCAAGGGAGGCGAAAGCCTCCCTTTTTTGTTGGCAGTCTGTTCAGACAAGCTATCTTATTCAGAGCGCGAGGCGCTTTAGCCTCCCGGAATTCAATCAAATGGCTTGCTGACGGGGAGGCTCTCGGACAACACTTTAGGTTGTCAGGTATTATGAAGTGGTGACTTCTCAATCTTTAATCAGCTTGATGATGTGAAGCGCCTGCAGTGAATTGGTGCATTACGCTATGTGGAAACAGTGGGTTTGTGGGTTTTTCGCTGTCTTGTTGGCGTTTCCAGCGCTGGCCGAGGAGGAGGATTCAACTCCGGGATCGTCGGCCCATTTCCGGTTGTATGCCACTGAGCAGGATGAGCAGCTGCTGAGTTCGAACGAGCCCATGTATTTTGTGGTGGGTGGCGATGGAGATGAGATCACCGCACACTTCCAACTGAGCTTCAAGTATCGGCTGTTTGATCGGGAAAGCAGTCTGGTGAAACGGTATGGTTGGATGGATCGGCTCTATTTTGCCTATACCCAAACCACGCTGTGGAATCTCAGTGAAGATTCCCGACCCTTTGAAGACAGCAGCTATCGGCCCAGTTTCTTCTGGCAGGAGATCCTGGGGCATGAGGGCTGGTACCCCGCTGCCCTGCGGATGGGCTATGAACATGAGTCCAATGGTCAGCCCGCGGAAAAGTCCCGCAGTATTGATACCTTGTTTTTCCAGCCAGCGTGGTTTTTTCCCGTGGGGCAAAAAGAACTGATGCTGGCCCCGAAATTCTATGCCTATCTCACCAAAGGCGATGAAAACCCGGATATCACCGATTATCGGGGGTATCTGGAGTTGATTGCCCGGTATGGGGATGTGGACAACTGGGAGTTCACCACCCGGATTCGTGTGGCGGATCGTCCCAGCATTGAGCTCAACGCCTCCTATCCCTTGCGCAGCCAGATGTTTACCCGGGTCGGCGGCTTTCTTTATATGCAGTTGTTCCACGGCTATGGCGAGAGCCTGCTTCACTATAACGAGAAGGAAGACTTGCAACTGCGAGTCGGGTTTGCATTTGTGCGTTAATGAGGCGATCACTGATTCCCCTCTCCCTCCTGGGGAGAGGGGCTAGGGGAGAGGGCCTGAGCTATCCGAATGCGCACAAACACTCAGCCAGGCAGGAACATTCCCCCCTTTGATAAAGGGGGATTAGGGGGGATTTCTGCAGAGCACCCCGATCTGTCTTGCCCTAACGGTGTGACATGATGCGGGAAGGTCGGGCTTTCAGATTAGGGACTAATCAGACACCAAGTGCTGATCTGAGAATTCGAGCCCTCTCCCCCGACCCCTCTCCCCAGGAGGGAGAGGGGAGGTAACGTGCGCGCTGCGACCTTGAACAGAAGAAAAATTTCTTTCCCTCAAAGCTCCACCGTGTCATGAATTTCCTTGCCGGCTTTGGGCGTATCACCGGTGACATAGGCCTTCGCCGCCTGAAAAGCATATTGGATCTTGTTGGTGCCCCGTTGGTCCCAGTATTCACCCCGCTGCGCCCGGAAGCGGAGCAAGCGGATATTGGGATCGTCCGGGCCTTGGGAAAACCAGATCCGGTAAGGCTCTTGCCATAACGCCTTGACTAACTCCTGGTCGCGAACGATCTCGACCGTGCCGCAGATGGACAACCAGCTGTCGTTCTTGTCCTGGGCGACGACCATGGCGCCTGGGTTTTTCTTGAGTTCGGTGATCTTGCCGTCACTGCCCGACATAAACCAAAGGTCGCCATTGTCTTCGGCTTTGGCAATGTGCATGGGGCGGGCGTCGAGTGTTGCGCCATCATGGGTGATCAGCATCAGGTTATCGAACGATGCCAGCAGTTCCAGAATCTTTTCCTTACCTTCAGCCATGGTGCCTCCTCGCCTGGAATACAGGACCTTGCGTAGGGTATTGCAGCTCAGCCCGAGCCCTTGGCGTCAGGCGCAGGGGATGAACGGTTATCCGTTGTTATGCTGTTCTTCTGGAAAAGATC
>Ga0209075_1000218_pt1 | contig 53832 bp, 47 predicted proteins | sample Stecom2011_FD_187523 | JGI IMG/M metagenome (GOLD analysis project Ga0209075, IMG submission 187523) | Agricultural soil microbial communities from Utah to study Nitrogen management - Steer compost 2011 (SPAdes) (version 2) | ecosystem: Environmental > Terrestrial > Soil > Agricultural land...
GAATGCAATCGCCGCCATGTCCATTTACCGTATATTACGATGGTGTAGATTCTGTAATGTTTGAAGAATTTCCAAGTGGTGAAGCCCTTAGACATCTTGCAAAAGAATTAGATACAAGAGATGAGCTCATAAAAAACCCAGAGTTTCGAGATAATTTCAAGAAAGAAATCAAAAATAAATTCGCTCCAAAGGTTTGGCATAAGGATTTAAGTAAAACGACTATTATAGCTTGTCCAGATGAAAGTATGATAGGGAAAAACTTCTATGAATTAGCTGAAGAAAAAAACCAACATCCCGTCGATTTGTTTTTAGACACGATTATCAAATACGATAAACAAATTAGATGGACCACAACCATTGCCAACGATAGAACAGAAAAATACAAGAGGCTTTATAATTTCCCATATAATCTGATTAGTTTTTCAGATGCTGGAGCACACTTAAATAATATGGCTTTTTACAATTTCCCTTTGAAAATGATAAAAATAGTACAGGATTCTATCGATAAAGGCCAACCTATTATGTCTATGGAGCAATGTGTCTGGCGACTTACAAAAGAGCAAGGAGATTGGTTTAACATAGATTGTGGTTACCTAGCAGAAGGTGAAATTGCCGATTTGGTGATTATTAATCCTAAAAACTTTCATAACATCACAGAAGATGTTGAAATAGATATTATTGAAGAATTTAACAATCATGAAAGACTTGTCAACCGAAATAAAGGCGTAGTTTCTAGAGTGATGGTTGGAGGGAAAACCATTTTTAAAAATGATGAGTTTGTTGAAGATTATGGAAAAACAAAAAAATATGGACGGTTTTTAGAGAAAGTAATCTAAATCCTACTCCTCCATCAATCCATTAACAAACCCTTCAAACTCTCTTGTAAACTCCGTATATTTCTCTCCAGTTGCAGGCCCATTAAATCCGGTATGAATTTTACGCACTGCTCCTGTTTTGTCAATAAAAATAGTGGTGGGATAACTCAATACTTGGTTAAGCATGGGAAGCTTCTCTTGAGCAGACACCTTACTGGAACTTCCGTATTGAGCCAATAATACAGGATAATCAATACCTAATCTGTCTTTTAATCTTTGGATGTTAGCAAAAGCTTTCTCTTCAGTTTTAGTGTATTCGAAAGCCAAACCTATAATTTCAAAATCTTTGTCTTTGTTATTTTTATAAAATTCTATAAAATATTTGCTTTCGTCTAAACAATTTGGACACCAAGTTCCCATAATTTGTACCAGAACTACTTTGTTTTTAAAGCGTTCGTCTTCTAAAGAAACCATATGGCCTTTTTCATCAGGAAAAGAAAAACTCATCTTCTCGTAACCGTCTTTTAAGTAGGTTAAATTATTAGCATCAGGTAATTCGAAGCTTTCGTTGCGTTTCGCCGTAAAAGGCTCTTTATAATGGTTTCCAGAGTAAAACATACCTTGTATAGTACTATCTGTAACGGTTGCTATAAAAAAATAGGCATGAGCCCCATCGAAAGTAGATAGTTTTAATTGGTTGCCATCTAAAACGCCTTCCAAAAACCTATAATCTCCAGTTAGGGTTCTAAAAGTTCCAGTTACCTTGTTGTTCTCTTGTTTAAAAATGCCTTTGGCAATATATTTATCGGTTTCAGAATTTGGACTAAAAGTCGTTTCCCAAATCCCGGAAACATCAGTTTTGGCTTTATTTACAGTCTCAAAACGTTCGGTTTCACCAAAAATGGCTTTAAAAGGAACTGTTCGGTTTAAATCGTCTTTAATATAATTTCCTTCTAACCCCTTTTCTGTAATTTTTGCTGCTATATAACCTTCAAATACTGGAGGATTTATAAATACAGAATCATTTCTGTAAATAACCTCATCGACTTCAATAATTTCATCCCCATTGAAGATTTGAAGTTTATCTATACTTAGAACTTCAAAAATAAAAGGCATATCTATACTATCGTTTATTTTTAAAAGCGCTTTGTAAGTTCCTATTTGTAAAGTTTTAGGCTGTTCTTTTTCCAATTTACAAGAAACCAGAAATATCAAGACCACTAATAAGCTTAAATGTTTCATGAGAAATTAGGGATGTCTGTTAAAATAAAAAAAGCGACCTGTTGGTCGCTTCTTTTTTATTTATTTTTTCTTCGGAACAAATATAGGAAGCAACTCAGTTGAGACTTCACCAAAACCAATTCTGGTACCATCTTTTTCGCAATGGCCACGCATAATAACCGTATCGTAGTCGTTTATAAACTTACGCTCTGAACCGTCTTGAAGTTTAATAGGTTTTTCACCTCTCCAACTTAATTCCAACATGGAACCGTAAGAATCTGGCGTTGGTCCTGAAATAGTTCCAGACCCCATCATATCGCCCGAATTTACTGGACATCCATTAACAGTATGATGCGTTAATTGCTGTACCATATTCCAGTACATGTATTTAAAGTTAGACTTGCTAACAATCGTTTCTTTGGCCGATTTAGGTTTGATGGCAACCTCCAATTTAATGTCGTAACTTTTCTTTCCTTTATATTGTAAATAAGGCAATTGTGGTTTCAATGGTTTTGGGCCTTCAACTCGAAAAGGTTCTAAAGCATCTAAAGTTACAATCCAAGGTGAAATGGACGATGCAAAACTTTTTGCCAAGAAGGGTCCTAATGGTACATATTCCCATTTTTGGATATCTCTTGCAGACCAATCATTAAATAAAACCAAACCAAAAATATATTCTTCGGCTTCCTCAATAGGAATAGGTTCACCTAAATCGTTGGCAGCTGTTGTAATAAAAGCCATTTCAAGTTCGAAATCCACTAATTTTGATGGTCCAAAAACTGGTGTATCACTTCCAGCTGGGAGGGTTTGTCCTTGTGGTCTATGAATTGGAATTCCCGAAGGAATAATAGAACTACTTCTTCCATGGTATCCCACAGGAATGTGCAACCAGTTTGGCATTAAGGCGTTTTCTGGGTCGCGAAACATGGTTCCCACATTGGTAGCATGTTCAATGCTTGAGTAAAAATCGGTATAATCTCCTATTTGAACAGGTAATTGCATTTCAATCTCGTCTAGGCGAAAGAGAACAATTTCCTTGTGTTTGACGTTGTTTTTTAATTCGTCGTTTTCTGCATCAAAAATATGCGCAATTCTATTTCTAACTGTTCTCCAAGTTTTTCTACCGTCTGCAATAAAATCGTTTAAGGTATCCTGCAGAAAAATATCGTCGGTTAATGGAATTCCTTCAAAATAACCTAATTGATGTAAAGCTCCTAAATCGATGGCCGTATCTCCTATTCGCGTTCCGATTGTAATAATATCATCTCGCGTTAAGAACACTCCAAAAGGAATATTTTGTATTGGAAAATCTGAGTTTTTATCTACATGTAACCACGATTTTCTATGTGGATCATTAGCTGATATTGACATAACCATTGTGAGTTTTTTTATATTGTTAAAAATCTATTCAAACCTACATAACTTTTTATTTTTATACTAATAATTAAGAAAGAATGTGATTTTAATTGATTCCTTAATGAAATCCAAAAAGCAAAGTAAATATATGTTTTTTGATGGTTTAAACTAATCTATTTGTTATTTTTGACATGATTTTAACGATAACAAGATTTTCATTAAAACCCATCGGGATTTATTGAATTAAAAAACAAATAAAATGATGCAACGCGACGAACAAATCTTCGAATTAATTGAAGCTGAAAAACACAGACAACTGGAAGGCATTGAGTTAATTGCTTCCGAAAACTTTGTAAGCAACCAAGTTATGGAAGCTGCAGGTTCTGTTTTAACTAACAAATACGCCGAAGGCTATCCTGGAAAACGTTATTATGGTGGTTGTGAGGTGGTTGACGAGGTAGAACAATTGGCCATAGACAGAGCAAAAACTTTATTTAATGCCGAATACGTAAACGTACAACCACATTCTGGAAGTCAGGCCAACACAGCTGTTTATGCGGCTTGCTTAAAACCAGGCGATAAAATATTAGGCTTCGATTTATCTCATGGTGGACATTTGACCCATGGTTCTCCTGTAAATTTTTCAGGAAAATTATACAACCCAGTTTTTTATGGAGTAAAAAAAGAAACTGGTCTAATTGATTACGACCATGTGGAAGAAATGGCTAAAAAAGAAAAACCAAAATTAATTATTGCTGGGGCTTCTGCTTATTCTAGAGATATGGATTTTAAACGTTTTAGAGAAATAGCAGATAGTGTTGGTGCTTTGTTATTGGCCGATATTGCACATCCCGCTGGTTTTATTGCTAAAGGTATTTTAAACGATCCGTTGCCTCATTGCCATATAGTAACCACTACCACACACAAAACCTTACGTGGACCAAGAGGTGGAATGATTATGATGGGACAGGATTTCGACAATCCGTTTGGATTAACACTTAAAAACGGAAGCTTACGTAAAATGTCGTCATTATTGGATTCTGCTGTATTTCCTGGAAATCAAGGTGGTCCTTTAGAGCATATTATTGCCGCTAAAGCGATTGCTTTTGGTGAAGCTTTAACCGATGCGTATTTACATTATATGCTACAAGTTCAGAAGAATGCAAAAGCCATGGCACAATCTTTCGTAAATAGAGGTTATCATATTATTTCTGGTGGCACAGACAACCACATGATGTTGATTGATTTAAGAAATAAGAATCTTACTGGAAAAGATGCTGAACAGGCTTTAGTAAAAGCAAATATTACAGTAAACAAAAACATGGTTCCTTTTGACGATAAATCTCCATTTGTAACTTCTGGAATTAGAATTGGAACGCCAGCCGTTACCACTAGAGGCCTAAAAGAAAAAGACATGGAGGGAATTGTAGCTTTAATCGATGAAGCACTAATGAATCATGAAGATGAAGCCAAGCTAGAAGCTATTGCTGAAAAAGCCAATGTCATGATGAGAGACTTGCCTTTATTTGCATAGGTTTTTATAACTTTTATATAAAACAGAAAAACCTGCTGGATCAGCAGGTTTTTTTATGTTTACTTTTTAGAATGTTTTGTTTAAAACATAATATGTTGGTAAGCTCCAGAATCTGGAGAACCCATTCTACTTACACCTAAAATATCGTTTGGTACTTGTCCGGCAAAGCCAGGATTCCCTAGAGCATTTGCTTTGGAATCCTCGCCAATTATCATTTGGTTCCTGTCTCTATCTTTAAAATCTGGATTTTGATTAAAAACATTCCCTTCATATAAAGCTGAATCATTGAAATTATAATTAGAGCCAGTAAAATTATTGTTATTATCTTGAAATCTCATCAAGCTGTTTGTAAACTTAAAGTTGAAGACCACGCCTGGATCTTCAATTTCATCCAGAATAAATTCGATATTATCGTTTCCGTAAATAATGCAATTGTTGAAATTGGCTTCGGTTAAATCGGCTAAATAAGCCACGTTATCCGCATCTAAAAGAAAATTATTGATCAATAAGGTTGGAAACTGTCTATAACTATTATTCCAAAAATTAGCAATCGTGCTATGTGTTACATTATATTTTCCTCCAAAAGTAGCAGCAAAACTACTTTGTCCAGAATTATTAATCACTAAGTTTTCAGCTAAAATAGAAGTTCTCCTTCCTAAGATTCCAAAATTACTGGAATTGTATATTTTCGAATTGGTGATATTTAGTTTGTTGTTGACTTCATTCGGATTTCCTTCACATAAAATACCAACAGCGCCATTTTTAATAGTTGCGTAATTAATGTTGTTATTAACACTGCCTTCAAGCAACCAAATGGTTCCCCATTGCCCCGGAATATTAGAAAAACTAGGTTCTAGTCTGTCTCCTTCAAAAACAACTTCATTTTCCAACAACTCCTGATCGGAACTTAAAGCACCATTAACTTGTAAACTAGCACCTTCTGAAACCAAAATTCCAGAATTGGCATGAAAATGTACGCGTGCTCCAGCTTCAACCGTTAAAGTTTCGTTGTTTGGAACGGCTGCATACCCATAGACCACATAGGGTTTTTGGTTTGTAAAAGTTAATTCGCTTGGCAATAAATAACGACCTTGAATATCGGTTTCTATAAGCTCTCCGCCTATGTTTATAGTCAAGGTTTCAATAATTCCTGTCGTATTATCTTTATCAGGATAGATAAAAACGGCATCCTTTACTAGGGTTACCAATTCTACCGATTGAAAGTTGGAACCAGAGTCGAATTCTATTTTATCGGTATATAAAAATTCGCCATTTAAATTCGGTAAATTATTGATATCGATAGTTGTTTCTATAAATACGTACATACTATCTTTTGCAAGAATCTCTACGTTTTGGAACACTTTTCCAGGCATTCCATCTACATTTAATCGATAGTTTGAGTTTTCGCCCAAAGCCAATCTAAGAGAAGGAATACTAATATCGTTACTGCTTCTATTATACACTTTAAGATTGTAGGTACTAGACCCAATATTTGTAAAAACGGTGTCTAAGTAAACGGTATCTTTTGAAAATTCCAGATTTCCAGAGCTCGGTCCAAAATCCAAATCTTTTCTACAGGAACTGGTAAAGATAAAAACGCTTAAACAAATAATAACATAAAAGGTTTGCTTCATTTTTGAATGATCATTTAGGAATAATATCTCGAGTACTTGGTAAAAATATAACTTTTGAATTGATGATTTAGTATGAAACTAACATTTTAGTAAAATATTTTAAAAACCTCATCTATTATCCTTGTTGGTTTTAGAGTCTTTGAACTTATAAAACACCAAGTTGTTTCAGATTTTGCCAAAAGCTTATTTGTGGTATTATTTATAATTTCAACAACTCTTGTACAGGTTACCCCTTCAGATTTTGTGATATAAGTTTTAATTTTAATGGCATCGTCCAATATGGCTGGGCGTTTATATTCTATAGAATGTGTGAGCATGACCCAAAAGTAAGCATCTCTTATTTCCTGGGAAGCATAAGTAACCCAATGTTCTTTGGCAATATCCTGAACCCACTGAACATAACGCACATTATTAACGTGATCTAGATCGTCTAAATCGTCTTTACTAACCGTTAAAAAGCTCTCGAAAGTTTTCAAAATTATTTATTTATTTATTAGAAATGCCTCTGAAATATATCCACTTAGATTAAATTATAATTTTCTATTTTTCAATAATCTCAACTTCAAACAGCTTATCCCAACGTTTTCCTGTAATAAAAAAGGTTTTGGTATCTGGATTATAAGCAATTCCATTTAATACATCTAATTTTGGATGTTGGGTAACTAGCTTTCTTAAAGGTGTAAAATCGATGACCCCTTCCACAGCACCATTTTTAGGATTTATAATGGCCACGCCATTTTTGTTATAACGGTTGGCGTAGATTTTACCATCCACCCATTCCAATTCGTTCAATTCCACGACTTTTCCTTTATTATGGTAAGCTTGAATAAAGCTCTCTTCAGTTAAGGTATCTGGATTTAGGATCCAAATTTTTTCGGTTCCATCACTTTTATACAGTTTTTTGCCATCGTTGCAAATTCCCCATCCTTCTTTACTTTCACCATATTTAAAGCTTCCTGTTCTTTCAAACGTGTTTACATCGTAAACAAGACCTGTACCACTTTTCCATGTAAGTTGATAAATTTTATCGTTTAAAATGGTTAAGCCTTCACCAAAATAGGCATCGGCCAAATTGATGTTTTTTAAAACCTCTCCTGTTTTATAATCTACTTTTCTAAGTTTGGACTCCTTGTATTGTCCTGTGCTTTCGTATAATTCACCTTTGTAAAACTCCAAACCTTGGGTGTAAGAAGTTATATCGTGAGGATATTCGTTAATAATTTTATACGAATATACTTTAGGAGTCTGATTGTTTAAAATAGTGATTTTCTGAGTAATAATTTCGGTTGTTCCATCTAAATTAAGATGTGCTTCAACCAGATGTTCACCCAACCTATATTCTTTTAAATCTATTGGTTCTGAAACTGGATTTCCATCTATTTTAAACTCTACCGAAGAAACTTCATGGTTTTTTGGATTGGAAATCGAGAGTTTCAAGGTTTCATCTATCGTAATAGCTTGCCCTTCGGCATTAGTTTTAATAGAAATATCATTTTTTTTCTGTGCAGAATTACTTCCACAAGACAGTAAAAAACTCCCTAAAAATATGATTGTAAGATGTTTGAATGTCTTCATTTTAACTTTATAATTTTCGGCAAGTTATTTATTAAAATTCAGTTTAAAAAATCATTGCATTAAAATTAAAAGTATTGTATCTTTGCACGAGGCAAGTCCTACACAACTAGCTCCTGTTGAATCCTCCAGGGCGGGAACGCAGCAAAGGTAAATGGTCGTAGCAGTGTGATGTAGGTAACTTGCCTTTTTTTTTGCCTATCCTTAATCCTTTCTTAAGAAAAGGACATAAAAATAACAAAGATTTGAAAGCTCCGGTTTTCAAATCTTTTTCTTTTTACCCCTACTATTTGCAATTCATTTTTAATTTTACAATTTTATTATATCTTTAACGCTATGTCTAAAATTGTTTTGATTACAGGTGGATCTTCTGGAATAGGAAAATCTGTTGGTGAATTTCTAGTCCAAAAAGGATTTATTGTTTACGGAACAAGCCGATCTCCCGAAAAATACCCCGAAAGTAAATTTGCCATTGTAGCTTTAGATGTTACTAAAAAGGAAACTATTACAGGTGCCATTAATTACGTACTTTCAAAAGAAGGACATATAGATGTTTTGATTAACAATGCAGGAGTTGGTATTACAGGTCCTATTGAGGAAATTCCTGAATCTGAAATTAAAAACAACTTCGATACCAATTTATTTGGTCCCATAAATGTCATTAAAGCCGTGTTGCCTAGCATGCGCACTCATGGTTCGGGATTAATAATAAACGTTACTTCCATTGCTGGTTATATGGGTTTACCTTATAGAGGTATTTATAGTGCCAGTAAAGGTGCTTTTGAACTGGTTACCGAAGCTTTTAGAATGGAGATTAAAGACTTCAATATTCAAATGACCAATGTGGCACCTGGCGATTTTGCGACTAATATAGCTTCTGGGCGATACCACGCTCCTATTTTAGAGAATTCCCCATATAAAATTCCTTATGGAAACACCTTAAAACTCATGGATACGCATGTAGATGAAGGCAAAGATCCCTTACTTATGGCTAAGGCCATCTTTAAAATCATTAATACTCCCAAGCCTAAAGTTCATTATAAAATTGGAGAATTCATGCAAAAGTTTTCTATTGTGTTAAAAAGAATTCTGCCCGACAAGACTTACGAGAAGCTTTTATTAAAGCATTATAAGCTGTAAACTTCTATTGTTCTAAAAAGAAAGCATTGAAAAACAAACTAGCTATGAAGAAATTATTATCACTCTATATCATTTTAAGTGGATGTATGGGTTATGCACAAATACTCGAGATAAACAATCCCAGCCATGCAGAATCGCGATATAGTTTGCAGGAATTAGTAGAAAACGTATTAATAAGTGGTGATTGTGCCGAAGTAAATAATTTTTCCAACCAAGCTTTTGGAGCTCCGAACCAAACATACTCTAAAAGTTATGGCTATTTTAAAAAACCTCTAGGAAGCACCTTTGCTTTCGATGAAGGGATTATATTAACTAATGGCCAGGCTTATCCTGCTGGAAATAACACAATAAATATTAACGGAGAACCTAGCAATGAAAACTTCATGCCTGGAGATTCCGATTTAGAAGCAGCTTTAGGTGTGTCGGGAACCTTAGATGCCACTTTTGTGAAATTTAATTTTGTGCCTACCTCTGCGGATTTTAGCTTTAACTTTATTATGGCTTCTGAAGAATATAACAACTATTTTGAATGTTTGTACTCAGATAGTTTTGCTTTCTTATTACGTGAAGTAGGTGCCGCAACATATACCAACTTGGCAATACTCCCAAATGGACAACCAATAACTGTTACCAATGTTAATAACTCAAATGGATGTCCTGCCAATGTTAACCTCTTTGAAGGATATAATCTACCTCACACCAATTATGGCGGTCAAACCAAAGTACTAACGGCAAGTGCCACAGTAGTGCCTTTCCAAGCCTATGAAATTAAGCTTGTGGTAGCAGATCAAGGAGATTATGCGTGGGATTCTGCCATTTTTATAGAAGCTGGAAGTTTTAATATTGGCCTTAATATTGGGGAAAATTTAACCATTGCAAATGGTAACCCTGCGTGCTCTATCGATACTGTTGTTTTAGATACTCAAATTCCACCAAATTCTGTAGCTCATACTTGGTATTTTAACGGTGTTGAAATTATTGGAGAAACAGAGCCAACTCTTATAGTTATTGAAGACGGTACCTATAGCGTGCTTGTTGCTTATGGAACAAGTTGTACAGCAACAGATACCGTGACAATTGAATTTACAACCAGCCCCATAGCAAATCCGATTCCTGACCAGATACTTTGCGATATTGATAATGATGGGTTTATAGAATTTAATCTATTACTACTAAACGAATTTATTTTAGATACTCAGCTAGAAACCGATTTTTCAATAAGCTATCACACAAGCCAAGCAAATGCAGATGCCAACATCGATCCTTTAGAAGATTCCTATACCAATCAAGTAGCCTATTTTGAAGAAACCATTTTTGCAAGAATAGAAAGCAACCAAAACCTTAATTGTTTCGACACCACAAGCTTTTTAATAGATGTCACTCCAGCTCCCATTGCCGCGCCAGTAATTTATGAATTATGCGACAATATCGACGATGGAGATGATACTAATGGCATGGTTGAGTTCGATTTAAATACCCTTGCTGCTCAAGTTTATGGCAATCAAAATCCTGCAGAGTTAAATATTTCTTATCACATAGATCAAGCAGATGCCAATATCAATGCGTCACCCCTTTCTTTATTATACACGAATATTGTTGCAGATCAACAAGAAATTATTGTCAGACTGGAAAACATAGACAATCCTACTTGTTACGGTACAGCTACAGTTACTCTTGTAGTTAACTCTTTACCTATAACTGCAATTACCGTTACCTTGGAACAATGCGATGACGATTTAGACGGATTAACCTTATTTAATTTAACTCAAGCCTATAATTTAATTTCTGCTAATTATTTGGACTATGAAATTACTTTTTATGAAACCGAAGCTCTTGCACAAACTGGATTAGCTGTAGATCAGATTACAAATCTAACGGCCTACCCAAACCTAAACCCATTTAATGATGTTGTTTATTCAAGAGTTGAAAATGAAGAAGGCTGTCATAGAATTACTAGAATAGATTTAATTGTTGGAGCCTCCCAAATACCAGCAAACTTCCACTTAGATTACGTGGTTTGCGACGATGCGCTTGTTGATAGTGACAACAGGAACGGAATAGCCTCCTTTAATTTTAGCGATGCAACTACTCAAATTGAAGCCTTATTCCCGATCGGGCAGAATGTAGTAGTTAGCTATTATGCAAGTATGGCAGACGCTCTTTCTGAAGAAAACGCCATCTTGAACATCACCGATTTTAGAAATGAGAATTCCCCTTTTACTCAAAATATTTTTGTTAGAATCGACAATGAAAACATCAATGCTTGCCTTGGTTTAGGCGAACACATAACCTTAACAGTAAATGCCTTACCGGAACTCAATCCAATTTCTAATTACGCACTTTGTAGTGATAATAACGAGGCTACTTTCGATTTAACAACAAAAGACATAGAAGTTATAGGCACGCAACCAACGCCATTGTTAATTTCTTATTTTGAAAGTTCAGAAGATGCCAAGAACAACACAAACCCAATTGTTGGAGCTTATATAAACAATCAGAATCCAAGAACTATATATGTTAGGGCACAATTTGATAATAATAACAATGGTGTTGGAGATGTCGATGAATGTGTAGCAACAGATATGAGTTTCAATTTGATTATTAATGCAAACCCAAGTGTTTTTGAACCAACTCCCATTCAAATTTGTAGCTATCAAATAAATACCGAATATAATCTAACCATTAGAAAAAATGAAATTACTGGAAATGATAATTCCATAATCCTGGTTTATTACGAATCGCAATTAGATGTAGATAACAACAACCCAATAACCAATCCGTCGGCCTATTTAAATACTGTTTTAGATAATAACATTATTGTTGTGGCAACAGGTACAAATGGCTGTATCTCTCAAACGACTTTAACACTAAACACTGTTTTATTTGCTAACTTAAATCTAACACCTGCTCCTATTGAAGAATGTGAGGTAGATAACGATGGTTATGATGCCTTTGATATAACTAGAAGTGAAAACAGTATTTTAAATGGTCTAAATGCTTTAGATTTCGTGATTACCTATTACGAAAATGAGCAAGATGCTTTAGAAGGAAACACCAATACCATTAACAATCCGTTAGATTTCACAAACACAGAGCCTGTTAGTCAAATTATTTATGTGCGTGTTACGCCATTCACTAACAATTGTTCTCAAATAATACCATTAACCCTTATTGTAAATCCAGTTCCTGAAATAGCGTTCGAAAACAAATATGTTATTTGTTTAGATACGAATAATCAAGTTATAGATCCAGTAACTGAAACTATTTTACCTAACCCGCCAATCGACACGCATTTAAGTGAAACCGAATATACTTTTCAGTGGTATTATGGGGAAGTAACCGATATAAACAACCTAATTACTGGAGCTAATCAAGCAACTTTCACACCAACAACAACTGGCTTCTATACAGTTAATGCAGTAAATATTTCAACTGGATGTACCATTCCTGGAACTACAGAAGTTGTAGACTCCTATCCTCCTGAAAGTATTACTGCTGAAGTTATCAGCCAATCGTTTACAAACAATAACGCCATTGAAGTAACTATTGTAGGACAAGGTAATTATTTAATTAGTTTAGATTATGGAGAGTGGAAAGATGCTACAACTTTCCATAATGTTAGTGGTGGAGAACATAATATCCGAGTTAGAGATACCTACAATTGTAATGAACTTGTATATGAACTAACCGTGATAGATTATCCTAAATTCTTCACTCCAAATAATGACGGTTATAATGATACCTGGAACCTATATGGGATGCAAGATCAGCCTGAAGCAAAAATTATTATTTACGACAGATATGGCAAACTCATAAAACAAATTAGTCCTAATGGAACTGGTTGGGATGGCAGATTTAATGGTGAGCCTTTACCAACCAACGACTATTGGTTTACAGTGGAATACACCGAGCCAATCTCCTCGGTTAAAAAGATATTCAAAGCGCATTTCACCTTAAAAAGATAAACGAGATTTAACAGTTTTTTTGCTAATTAATAAGCGTACCAAAACATTATAAATTGTAATTTTGCACGACCGAAGTTTCGGAATAAACACAACGAAATTCACCTAAAAGGAATTAAAAACCAATTATTTATGAAATTTTTTATTGATACTGCCAATTTAGACCAAATTAAAGAAGCCCAAGACTTAGGAGTACTTGATGGTGTTACTACAAATCCTTCATTAATGGCAAAAGAAGGCATTACTGGTCATGATAACATTTTAAAACATTATGTAGACATTTGTAATATTGTGGATGGCGATGTAAGTGCTGAAGTTATTTCAACAGATTTTGAAGGTATGGTTCGCGAAGGAGAAGCATTGGCCGAGCTGCACGAACAAATAGTTATTAAATTACCTATGACTAAAGATGGAATTAAAGCCTGTAAGTATTTTTCTGATAAAGGCGTTAAAACGAATGTTACTTTAGTGTTTTCTCCAGGACAAGCCCTATTGGCTGCCAAAGCAGGTGCTACTTATGTATCTCCATTTATTGGTAGATTGGACGATATTTCTACAGATGGATTAAATCTAATTGGTGAAATAAGACACATTTACGATAACTATAGTTTTGAAACTGAAATTTTAGCAGCATCTATTCGTCATACCATGCATATTATAGATTGTGCTAAATTAGGAGCCGATGTTATGACAGGTCCTTTAGATGCTATTGAAGGACTTTTAAGACACCCTTTAACTGATATAGGTTTGGCTAAGTTTCTAGAAGATTACAAAAAAGGAAACTAAGAGTTTATTTCTATCATAAAACATACAGCCTCAATATTATATTGGGGCTTTTTTATTGATTGATTACGCCTAATAGTTCTTCTTCAAAATTAATAGAGAACATGTTGGCATGGGAGTTTTCAATAAATCCTTTTCTGTTTAAAATAATGACTTTGGTAATTGGAAAAATGGCCAGAGTTTGCTTAGCCTCTTTTGGATTTTTCAATAGATATTCTCGAGCGGTTTCAAAATGATACTTTTCCAAAGTTTTTTTCCATAAGTCCTTACTGTCATTGTTGGCATTAATTCCTAAAAACAACACTTCTGGATACTTCTCTTTAAGTTCAGCTACTTTTCTATGGCTTTCTACCACATGATTCATGGTGGCTTGAGACCAGAAGAAAATAACACAGGGTTTATTTTTTAAAACCGAACTTAAATCCAGTTCGTTGTTAAGCACATCAAAAACTTTCACGTTTGGTAAAGGGTTTCCTGGTTTTAAGCTAATTAAGGCACCTACTAGATTACTTACATACTCTTTATGCTTCGTATTGGTGCTCTTAGCGAGATAAGACTGCAACATACTATTGTAGATGTCTACATTCTTGTTATTACTAATAAATTCGATAATGGCACTAATCAACAAAGAGTTCTTAATGTTTTCGTTTGTCATTAAACTATCTATTAACTGCAATCTAATTAAACTATAGTCTAAAGATTGTTTACTAAAAACACTATCTTTTGAAGTTTTAAAGTGTTCTGTAAGCGCTAAGTTTTCAAAATGGTGCTTTAAAAATGAAGAGTATGGAAAATAATCAACTAGATTCTCATCATTATAATCAATGTTATCTCTATAACTATAAAAATCTACTGGTAAGGATTCAAAATTTTCACGTTCGTTCTTTGTATAATTAATAAACGGATAAGTTTCTTTGCTTAAGTAATAATCGTAATTAATATTAGATTCTGCCAAATGGTAAAAAAGCTCGGAGGTTCTTTGTCTGGAAGTAAATTCGTGTAATTTTTTTAACTTATATTCTTTGATAGAGTCTAACTTATATTCAAAATCCTTAGGAGAAAGATGACTAAACCCCAAAACCTGTTTATCTTCAATCTCTCCGTCCAAATATAAATTAATTAAATAATTGTTCTTTCTTGCGCCTTTTCCTGTAAACACTAAAGATTCGTCAAACTCCATGGTATTTAGCCTAAACATAATACTATCAAGGGGTTCCAATAAAACCATTTGAATTTCACCACCATGCGAAAAGGTATATAAACCAGGGATTAACTCCTTAACTTTATAAAGAAATCTGTTTTTGGTATCAAGCGGTAAAGTATCTATAACAGAATTACCTTTTAGTAAAACCACATAGTTATTGGAAGGATTTATTATTTCGCCTCCTAGGTAGGCTATTTCACCTTCGTTTTGATTGGCATCTTTTTTACATGATACCAGAGTTACCAATAATAATATTAATAAGTAAAGATGCTTCATAAATCTTTTAAAGATATTTCGTTTCATTAAATCAAAGACAAAAATAAAAGTTGCTAGCTTCATCTGTTGTTAATTCGCTGTTAAATATTAATAAGATTGCTTTTGTTTTAGGTTGTAGTTGCTTTTGACTATTTTTGCAAAAATTTAAATTATACGCTTATGTTATCAGTTTCTAATTTATCCGTCCAATTTGGAAAACGTGTTCTTTTCGACGATGTGAACATATCTTTTAATCAAGGAAATTGCTACGGAATTATTGGTGCCAATGGCGCAGGAAAATCTACATTCTTAAAGATTCTATCTGGAAAACAAGATCCAACATCTGGACATGTTCATTTAGAGCCTGGTAAACGAATGTCGGTTTTTGAACAAGACCACAACTTATACGACGAACATACGGTTTTAGAAACGGTTTTAATAGGAAACAAGCCTTTGTTTAAATTGAAATCGGAAATAGACGCACTATATGCCGATTATACAGATGAGAATGCTGATAAAATTGGCGAATTACAAGTGCGATTTGAAGAAATGAATGGTTGGAACGCAGATAGCGATGCTGCTGCTATGCTATCTAACTTAGGAATTACTGAAGACCTTCACTACACATTAATGAAAGATGTAGATGGTAAACAAAAAGTACGAGTGCTTTTGGCTCAAGCGCTTTTTGGAAATCCAGATGTGTTGATTATGGATGAGCCTACCAACGACTTGGATTACGAAACCATTTCGTGGTTAGAGAACTTTTTGGCAAATTATGAAAACTGTGTGATTGTGGTTTCTCACGACAGACACTTTTTAGATGCCGTTTGTACACATATCTCTGATATAGACTTTGGGAAAATAAGCCATTTTTCTGGAAACTATACGTTTTGGTACGAATCGTCTCAATTGGCAGCAAGACAGCATGCACAACAAAACAAGAAGGCTGAAGAAAAGAAAAAGGAATTAGAAGAATTTATTAGACGATTTTCTGCGAACGTTGCAAAAAGTAAACAAGCAACAAGTAGAAAGAAAATGATTGAAAAATTAAATATTGGAGATATAAAACGCTCTAGCCGAAGATATCCTGCCATTATTTTTGAAAGAGAACGAGAAGCTGGCGATCAAATTTTAAATATAGAAAACCTTGCTGCATCTATTGATGGCGAAACCTTGTTTACTAAATTGGATTTGAATTTGGTAAAAGGAGATAAAGTGGTTTTGTATTCAAAAGATTCTAGAGCTACAACCGCACTCTTCGAAATTTTAAACGGGAAAATTGAAGCCGATTCCGGAGTGTATAACTGGGGAATTACCACCTTACAATCTTATTTACCTTTAGATAATAGTGAGTTTTTTGAAAATGATTTAACCCTTGTAGATTGGTTACGCCAATGGGCCAAAACCGAAGAAGAACGTGAAGAAGTACATATTCGTGGTTTTTTAGGAAAAATGATTTTTAGTGGTGAAGAAGCTTTAAAGAAATCGAATGTACTTTCTGGAGGAGAAAAAGTAAGATGCATGTTGAGCAGAATGATGATGGTAAGAGCCAATGTTTTAATGTTAGACGAACCTACAAACCACTTAGATTTAGAGAGTATTACTACCTTTAACAATTCGCTAAAAAACTTTAAAGGCACCGTATTGTTTTCTACGCATGATCATGAATTTGCACAAACTGTAGCAAACAGGGTTGTAGAATTAACCCCAACAGGAATTATAGATAGATATACTACGTTTGATGAGTATATGCAAGATCCTAAAATTAAAGAATTACGTAATAAAATGTATGCCGTTAACGTGTAAGGTATGCAGAGTTCAGTAGACAGTCGCAATTTTTCGTTTTAAACACTAAAAACTGCGACTGATACTGTAAATATTTATATTAAGGCTGCAACTCGGCAGTTACACTCTCTACAATGGGTACGGCAGCATCGAGTTCTTCTTCACTAACAAAAATCTCTTGATACCCTGGTACAGGAGATCCAAAACCTGCAAGTCTCCCCGATTCCGTTTCATCTTTTACAATGGGACTAATCCCTACTGCATCCAATTTATCCACTATTAATTGAGCAATAATAAAACTTCCTGTATAAATTTTTATATAACTAGATTCCATAGTATTTAATTTAGCATTGCTTTTAAAGATACAAAATTACCTTGTAATTCGTCGATAATATGATTTAAAAGCACCCTTCTAAAAAAATTGTGAAAAACACAAAATGTTAAATTATATGATTATATTTGATATATTATTAAATTATTTAAATTATTACAATGAGTAAAGGAACAGTAAAATTTTTCAATGATTCAAAAGGATTTGGATTTATTGTTGAAGACGACACAAACAAAGAGCATTTTGTTCACATTTCTGGATTAATCGATGAAATTCGCGAAGGCGATGCCGTAGAATTCGATTTACAAGAAGGTAGAAAAGGATTAAACGCAGTAAATGTTAAAGTATTATAATAATATTTAACTTATTGACATTAAAAAGCCTCGATATATTTCGAGGCTTTTTTTATTCTATGCGTTCATATTTAGAAACTTAATTTATCGTAATTCGGCACCAAGCTCCAAAGTGAAATTCTCTTTTAATTTTTCCATAATCTTATCTATCTGCTTATCTGTTAATGTTTTATGTTCATCTTGAAACGTAAAGCTTACAGCATAGCTTTTTTTCCCTTGAGGCAAGTTTTCACCTTGAAACACATCAAACAAATTAACGGTTTTAAGAAGTTTTTTTTCTGTATTATAGGCAATTCTATTAATATCTTCAAACAGCACTTTATCTTCTATCAATAAAGCAAAATCTCGTTTAATCTCCGGGTATTTAGGAATGCTAGTATAACTTATTTTATTAGTGTTTTTAACCAATTCAATAATCGTATCCCAGTTAAAATCGGCAAATAAAACATCTTGAGAAATCCCGAAATACTTTAAAACAGATTTTTTAACTAAGCCAAACTCGACTACTTGCTGTTTCCCTATCGAGAAAATAAGACCTTCGCTAAGCACGTCGGCATTAAAAGGCGACACGTTAACATCTGTAAAACCTAAGCGCTGTAACACACTATGCACCATTCCTTTTAAATAAAAGAAATTCGTTGGTCTAGAGTCTGCATTCCATCTTTCAGCCTGTTTGCTACCTGTTACAAATAAAGATAAATGCTTATGTTCCGCTCTGTTTTCCTTGTAATTATGATAGGTTTTTCCAAACTCAAACAGTTTCAATCGATCTCTTTTTCTATTGATATTATGACTAACATTTTCCAAGCCAGAAAATAAAACAGATTGTCTTAAAACACTTAAATCATGACTTAAAGGATTCAGCATTTTTACTTCAAATTCTTCCTTAAGTTGCTCGCTTAACTTGGTGTATTCGGGCGTTGTTAAGGAGTTTGTTAGGGTTTCAAAAAAGCCTTGAGCTACCAATTGATTCCCTATAATATTCTGTAATTTATAGTCTTCAAATCTAGATGTATTAGAGATGGAAGCATTCAACTTTTCTGAAGTTACAATATTATTATAACCGTAAACTCTAATAATCTCCTCTATAACATCAGCTTCACGTTGTACGTCGTTTCTGTATGCTGGAACGGTTAAACCCAAACCTGTTTCGGTAACGTTATTAATTTTAATATCTAAGGAAGTTAAAATATCTTTAATGGTATCTTCAGGTAGAACTTGACCAATTAACTTTTTAGCATTTTCAAAACTTAAACGCACTTGAAAATCCTCAATTTTTTTCGGATAAAAATCAAATATTTCACTTGTAATTAGACCACCAGCAATGTCTTGTATCATCAATGCCGCTCTTTTTAAAGCGTATTCAGTAATATTGGGATCGATACCTCTTTCAAATCTAAAAGATGCATCGGTATTTAAATGATGTCTTTTGGCTGTTTTTCTAACGCTTACTGGATTGAAATAAGCACTTTCTAAAAAAATACTTGTGGTTGAAGCTGTAACACCAGAATCAATTCCTCCAAAAACACCAGCAAAACACATCGGTTTTTCAGCATCGCAAATCATTAAGTCTTCTTCGTGCAATTCGCGTTCCACACCATCTAACGTAGTAAATTTTGTTCCTTTTTCTAAGGTTTTTACTTCAATTTTATTCCCTGTAATTTTAGCAGCATCAAAAGCATGCAAAGGTTGCCCTAGTTCGTGCAACACATAATTTGTAATATCTACAATGTTGTTTTTTGGGGTTATTCCAATGGCTTTTAATCTATTTTGTAACCAGATTGGCGAGTCTTCCACTTGTAAACCCGAAATGGTCAAACCACAATATCTTGGTGATAGCTTTTTGTTTGTAACATCTACATCTATCCTTTGGGTTCTATTGTCCACATGAAAAGCACTTACTGAAGGCGTTATTAACTCCAAACTAATGTTTTTTTGAAGCAAGCCAGCTCTTATATCTCGAGCCGTTCCATAATGACTCATAGCGTCTGCCCTATTTGGAGTTAAACCAATTTCAAAAACATGATCATTTTCCACTTCAAAAATTTCGGTAAGTAAGGTTCCTACTTTCAACTTTTCGTCAAGAACCATGATACCTTCATGAGATTTACCAAGACCCAGTTCGTCTTCGGCGCAAATCATTCCATGACTTTCTTCTCCTCTAATCTTACCTTTTTTTATGGTCCAAGCTTCGCCTTCTTCAGTATATAAGGTTGTACCAATAGTTGCTACGGGAACTTTTTGTCCAGCTGCCACATTTGGAGCGCCACAAACTATTTGCAACGGCATATCTAAACCTATGTTTACGGTAGTTAGTTTTAATCTATCTGCATTTGGATGTTGTACACAAGTTAAAACCTCACCAACTACAATACCTTCCAATCCACCCTTTACAGATTGGAAAGAACTAAGCCCTTCAACCTCCAAACCTAAATCTGTTAGCAGCTCGCTAAGTTCATCTGGGGACCAAGTAGTCTTTATAAATTGCTTTAACCAATTGTAAGAAATCTTCATGTTTGCTTTTTATTTAAGACGGCAAAGATAAAATATTGCCCTCAGCATTCAAACAAAGCGTTGAAAATTGTAGAGAATAAATGACTTTAAATATAAAAAAGAAATAGGTTGAAGAATAACAGATTATTTTACAGAAGAAAAAATCAAAAAAAAACACATTTTTCAATTAAATCTTCTCTAAATAAACTAACTATTTAATGGAAAACAACCTGTGTATTTAGGTTAACACTAATCATGAACCAACAAACTCATCCAAATGTATACTATTGATAGAACCATGTGACGCATGTGCTACCACTACGCCATTTTTAATGACAAGTAATTGAGGGGATTCATGCATAACTTGAAATTTATATCCAGTTTCATTAGAAACATCTCTATAATTCAACAAATCCAAGAAATATAGATCTAAATCAGTTTCAGATATATCATAAGCACTAACAAATTGCTTTAAAACCATTCTACTTACGCCGCAACGTGTAGAATGTTTAAAAATGACCTGAGTTTTGATTTTCGATTTTTCTTCAATATCCTCCAACTGGGCAACACTTGTTAGTCCAATCCATGGCAATACTTTTTCTTCTTTTTCTTCGGAAGAGCTACTAAATATTTTATTAAAAATTCCCATAAAAATATAGTTTTTAGTTCTTGTAAACTTGTCTTACAATATCCAGTTACAAGAATTATATGAATAGATATAATGGTAAGTCGAAACTATTTTAACTATCTTACAAACTGACTAAATGTCTTATAAACATTGACTCTATCAGACATTTTGTCCTGCGGTTTGAATTGGTAAGATAATTGAAATAAACACTACAAAGAAAGCAAAATAATTTTGTTAGACTGAAAAATTGGGATCTTAAAATTTAAAGATCTCAAATGTTTTTTAGAATAATTATAAATAAAAATTAGATATATGAACTTAAATAATTTTACCATAAAATCGCAAGAAGCCATCCAGCAAGCGCAACAACTTGCCCAGGGATATGGCCATCAACAAATAGAAAACGAACATTTATTTAAAGCTATTTCTGAAGTTGACGAGAATGTTTTACCGTTTATCCTTAAAAAACTGAATATCAATATTCCAGTTTTATATCAGGCTGTAGACAAGCAATTGGAAAGCTACCCCAAAGTATCTGGAGGAGATATTATATTGTCTCGTGAAGCTGGAAAAACTCTTAACGAAGCTGAAATTATCGCTAAAAAAATGACAGATGACTATGTGTCCATTGAACATTTAATTTTGGCCATTTTTAAATCCAATAGCAAAATTGCCCAAATGCTAAAAGATCAAGGAGCTACAGAAAAAGCACTAAACGCAAGTATAAATGAGTTGCGTAAAGGAGATAAAGTAACCTCACAGAGTCAGGAAGAAACCTATAACTCCCTAAATAAATACGCTAAAAATTTAAACCAATTGGCAAAAGACGGTAAACTGGATCCAGTAATTGGTCGTGATGAAGAAATACGTAGAATTCTACAAATTTTATCCAGACGAACCAAAAACAACCCGATTCTTGTTGGAGAACCAGGAACTGGTAAAACAGCTATTGCAGAAGGTTTGGCCCATAGAATTATAGACGGAGATATTCCTGAAAACTTAAAAGATAAGCAAATTTTCGCTCTAGATATGGGTGCTTTAATTGCTGGAGCAAAATATAAAGGAGAGTTTGAAGAACGTTTAAAAGCCGTAATTAAAGAAGTAACGGAAAGTGATGGAGACATTGTTCTTTTTATTGACGAAATCCACACCTTGGTTGGTGCCGGTGGTGGTCAAGGCGCTATGGATGCTGCCAATATTTTAAAACCAGCCTTAGCAAGAGGTGAGTTAAGAGCTATTGGTGCGACAACTTTAGACGAGTATCAAAAATATTTTGAGAAAGACAAAGCGCTTGAAAGACGTTTTCAAAAAGTCATGGTGGACGAACCAGATACAGAAAGCGCAATTTCCATTTTACGTGGAATTAAAGAGAAATATGAAACGCATCATAAAGTTCGAATTAAAGACGAAGCCATTATTGGAGCTGTAGAATTATCCCAACGTTATATTACCAATCGTTTCCTTCCAGATAAGGCCATCGATTTAATGGATGAAGCTGCTTCAAAATTACGCATGGAAATAAATTCAAAACCTGAGGAATTAGATGTTTTGGATAGAAAAGTCATGCAGTTAGAAATTGAAATCGAAGCTATTAAACGTGAAAAAGATGAATCGAAATTAAAAACCTTACGTTCCGATTTAGCAAATTTAAAAGAAGAACGCAACGAGATCAATGCGAAGTGGAAAAGCGAAAAAGAAGTTGTCGATAATATTCAATCTTCTAAAGCAGATATAGAAAATTTCAAACTAGAAGCCGAACGTGCAGAACGCGAAGGGGATTATGGAAAAGTAGCTGAAATTCGTTACGGAAAGATTAAGGAAGCCCAAGAAACCTTAGAAAAACTTCAAAAAGAACTAAAAGAAAACCAATCTGAAAGCTCTTTAATCAAAGAAGAAGTTACTTATGAAGATATTGCAGATGTGGTTGCTAAATGGACAGGAATTCCAGTCACTAAAATGTTACAAAGTGATCGTGATAAACTATTAAAGCTTGAAGCCGAATTACACAAACGTGTGGTTGGACAAGAAGAAGCCATAATTGCTGTTAGTGATGCCGTAAGACGCTCAAGAGCTGGGTTGCAAAACCCGCAAAAACCTATTGGAACCTTCTTGTTTTTAGGAACTACAGGGGTAGGTAAAACAGAGTTGGCAAAAGCCTTAGCAGAATATTTATTCGATGACGAAAATGCCATGACCAGAATAGACATGAGCGAATATCAAGAACGTCATGCCGTAAGCAGATTAATTGGTGCGCCTCCAGGATATGTGGGTTACGACGAAGGTGGACAACTTACCGAAGCGGTTAGAAGAAAACCTTATTCTGTAGTCTTATTGGATGAAATTGAAAAAGCCCATCCAGATACCTTCAACATACTATTACAAGTATTGGACGAAGGTAGATTAACAGATAATAAAGGGCGTGTAGCCGATTTTAAAAACACGATTATAATTATGACTTCAAATATTGGAAGCCAGATTATTCAAGAACGTTTTGAAGCTACCAAAGATATCGATTCGGCAATTGAAGCTGCTAAAGTAGACGTATTAGCGCTATTAAAACAAAGTGTTAGACCTGAGTTTATAAATAGAATAGACGACATTATCATGTTTACGCCTTTAAGTAAAGAAAACATTAAAGACATTGTTGGCTTACAATTAAAAGGCTTGACCAAAATGCTATCTGAGCAAAACATTACTTTCGATGCCACAAACGAAGCTATCAAGTATTTAGCTGAAAAGGGCTATCACCCAGAATATGGAGCTAGACCTGTAAAAAGAGTCATCCAGAAAGAGGTTTTAAACGAATTAAGTAAAGAAATTTTATCTGGTAAAGTAACTACAGACAGTATTATTTTACTGGATTCCTTTGACGATAAACTTGTTTTTAGAAATCAATCGCATTTGGTTGAAGAAGATTTATAAGAATAGTTTTTTTATGTAGTTAGTTAGTCTGCCTTCTTACAAGCAGGTTAAAAGCAACGCAACTCCTTAAAAAGAGTTGCGTTGCTTTTTGTTTTTTTTTAGGTTTTATGTATTAGACCTTGACCTCCTAAAATTAATAAGCTTATTAAAATTTGTAGGTTAAGTTCACGCAAAATTAGATGGATCCCTTTTTAAATATTTCAAACTAAACATGTTAGAAAGTAACATCATTACTTAAAAAAAAAAAATTGTTTGAGATTAATCTTTATCAAAAAAGCACCAACTTCTTCTATTAAAGCAAAGATGTCTTATAAAAACCAATATCTTAACAGCTAAACTACAACTTCTGTCCTATGAGCATTTTTTTTTATTATAATTTTCCTGAAACGGAAGTATTTGTTTTCGATGAATTTTTAATTTGTCAAATCAAGGAAGGAGAATCGATCCAACCGGACCACAACATCAAATTAAACGAAATTATACAAAAGCACTTTTCAGGAAAAAATATCGCCTATATTTCCAATCGAGTGAACTCCTATTCCGTAGATCCATTGACGTATGTGGAAACTGAAAAAATACCTAATTTACTAGCTATAGCCTTGATATCACAAGAAGGTATTATGCGAAGAAATGCTGAATTTGAAAAAGATTTTTATGATAAACCTTATGAGATTTTTAATAATTTAAGCGAGGCTATAAACTGGGTCCATCGAATCATCCGAAATGCGGATTAATAATTTTCTATAGCTTATAATACATGTATTAAGAAAATAAGCTTAGATGAGGCATTCCCATACTTTGGACATATTTCCATAGTATTAGTTTGTAGTTGACTTAAAGAGGTGGTTTTCTTAAAAGAACAAAGAGTTAAATAAAAATAAGTTTTCACTTAGAATTCATGAGAAAAATAAGAGATTTTATCGCTCTAACATAAATGAGTGGATGAAAATTTCTTAATGTTTTAATAATTTTCAAACGAAATAGCAAAAGTATAAACAGTTAATCGTATTTTTGGTACCACTTAACCTATAAATATGTGCTTATGTCCATTAGTAATTACATTGATCACACCCTTTTAAAATCGTCTGCCACCAAAACTGATATAAAAACTCTATGTGAAGAAGCAAAAAAGTATCGATTTTATTCGGTATGTGTTAACAGTTTCTATGTTGCGCTTGCAAAGCACTTATTACATAGAAGTAATGTAAAAGTATGTGCAACTATTGGATTTCCTCTGGGAGCCATGAGCACTGAAGCTAAAGCGTTTGAAGCTGCAAAAGCCATTGAAGATGGCGCCGACGAAATTGATATGGTAATTAATATTGGCATGTTAAGAAGTAAAAATTATGTGTCGGTTTACAAAGATATTTATGATGTAAAATTAGCTATTGGAAAAACACCATTAAAGGTTATTTTGGAGATTAGCGAATTGTCTAAAAATGAAATTATTAAAGCGTGTCAGATTTGTTTAGATGCCAAGGCAGATTTTATTAAAACATCTACAGGTTTTTCAAAAAGTGGAGCTACCTTGACAGCGGTAAAAATGATTAGAAAAACCGTTAAGGATAAAGCGAAAATAAAAGCTTCTGGCGGAATTAAAGATCTTGAAACAGCCATGAAATATATAGATGCTGGAGCCAACCGAATTGGCACTTCATCTGGAATTAACATTGTTACCGATAAAAAATCGAAAGTAACAAACAACGATTATTAACTTTTTTATTTATCCATTGCTATGAGTGTTCATATTGAAGCAAAACCAGGAGAGATTGCGGAAACTATTTTATTACCTGGAGATCCGTTACGTGCTAAATGGATAGCCGAAACTTTTTTAGAAAACCCTGTTTGCTTTAATAGAGTACGAAACATGTTCGGTTATACAGGTACTTACAAAGGCAAACGTGTTTCTGTTATGGGAACAGGAATGGGCGTACCTAGTATTACTATTTACGCGCACGAACTAATTACAGAATATGGTGTAAAAAACCTTATTCGTGTTGGAAGTTCTGGATCCTACCAAAAACATGTTGAAATTAGGGATATTGTTTTAGCTATGGCAGCCTCCTCCAATTCGGGACTTAACGAATTACGCTTTGGCGGTGCCGATTATGCTCCAACAGCAGATTTTAGTTTGTTCCAAAAAGCTGTAGAAGTGGCGAAAGAAAAAAACATTCCGCTAAAAGCTGGAAATGTATTTACCTCAGATGAATTTTATGCGGACGATTTCGAGTCTTACAAAAAATGGTCGAAATTTGGAGTGCTTTGTGTAGAAATGGAAACTGCAGGTTTATATACAGTTGCAGCCAAACACAATGTCAAAGCGCTTTCCATATTAACTATTTCAGATTCTTTGGTTACAGGAGAACGTACCACTAGCCAAGAGAGGGAAACCACCTTTAAAGACATGATCGACATAGCCTTAGAATTGGCTTAAGCCTGAATAATTGTTTTTTTTTAAGAATGAATGGATAAGTGCAAACTTAAATTTAACCATGAAGTATCTTATTCTAACCATGTTTGGTCTTTCATCTTATTTCTCAAGTTTTGCTCAAGAAAAACCTGTGGAAAACACAACCTATTACTTGATACGACATGCAGAAAAAGATAGAAGTAATACATTAGACAAAAATCCACATTTAACGAATATAGGAAAAACGCGAGCTATAAAATGGAGCGAGGTTTTACAACACATCTCTTTTGATGCAGTGTACTCGACCAATTATTATAGAACAAAGGAAACCGGATGGCCCACAGCAGAAAAAAATAGTTTAGATATAATAATTTATAACGAAAACAATATAAACATTTTAAAATTCCTTGAAGAAACTCAAGGAAAAACCGTTTTAGTAGTTGGACATAGCGATACGATTCCTCGATTTGTTAATACCATTTTAAACAAAGACACGTATCAGGACATTGAAGATTCCAACAATGGCAATTTATATATTATAACCGTTTTAGATGGAAAAAAGCTAGACCAAGTGTTAACCATCAATTAACTGTTACGTTATTAAGTTCTATTTTAGAAAGTAATTCCAAATTATTATTTTCAAATAAATGACCTAATTCGTTCAAATTGACTTCCTTTTGTTTTGGCTGATAATTATTATAATCAACAAACCTAATTCCGTTGATATAGCGTTCGTTATAAACTTCTCTAAACCTAAATCCCAAACCAACCTTTTCATGAAAAGAATAGGCTAAATAATCGATTTTAAAAGTTTTCTTATCTATCCAATAGATAAAAACATCCTCATAATCCGCTCCTCCTCCATCTTGTTTAAAAGTAACTTCAATTTTAAAATAATTTTTATTTTTTATCGATTCTTCACCTAAAAAAGTTTTAATCACAGCCTCATCATTCAAACCGTAAGGAAGCACCGAAAAATAATGTACAGAATTTACAGAAGCTGCATATTTTACAGCCATCGAATCCAAAAGCTCTAAAGGTTCATTATCAACAAAACGATTGAATCCATTGTTATCTACCACATCTCTTAAGGTGAAGATAGAGTCCTTAAAATGACGTTCTAAACTAAAATCGCCATGATTTCTTATGGCCTTATAGTGCTTGTCCCTAAAATCGAATGCAATGGTCGAAGCATCAATCAGCTGGGATCCAGAAACCTCTATGGACTTATTGATAACTTCCTGAGCGTTTAAACCTAAAGGTTTTGCTTTTTTACAGCTCAAAAAAAACAGGCTACATACTAAAGGCAGAAGAATGAATTGTTTCATAAGGTGAAAATTTCAAGTGTTGTGGTAAAATTACTGATAAAATTCAGGAGTATTCTAAAAGTTCTTTTAAATTATTTATCTTTGACAAGTATGCAAAAAAACGTAAACATAAAGAACCGAAAAGCCAGATTTCAATACGAAATATTGGACACCTATACTGCTGGCATTGTTTTATCGGGAACCGAAATAAAATCCATTAGAGATAGCAAGGCTTCAATAGCCGAAAGTTTCTGCGAATTTAACGAACATGGTGAGTTGTTTGTAATAAATATGACCATTGAAGAATATATCTACGGCACATATTACAACCATAAACCAAAAGCCACTAGAAAGCTTTTATTAAATAAAAGAGAGTTAAAAAAACTAGAAAAGGAAGTTAAAAATACGGGACTTACTATTATTCCTTTACGCCTATTTATTAACGAAAGAGGTTTGGCAAAAATGAGTATCGCGCTAGCCAAAGGAAAAAAACTATTCGATAAAAGAGACACTATTAAGGATAGAGAAAATAAAGTGAGATTAGACCGAATTAAAAAAAGCTTTTAATTGAAGCATAGAATCAAACCTTAGTTTTGGTATGATTTCAAATTTTATAAAACTTCTTAAACTTTAAAACGAATTTAGTCGTTCTTTTTTAAACACCCTCAAAACTTTAAAACAGATGAAAAAGTGGAATTTATTACTTTGTTTGTTCGCCCTTAACCTATCTATAAATGCTCAGGAAAGTGCTATAAAATATGGACATAAAGTAAAAACTTTAGAAACTACCGTGCAAACACTTTACAATGTGGTTTCTGGTGAAAAAGGAGATAAAAGAGATTGGGATCTTTTTAAATACCTGTTTATGCAAAATGCAAAACTAATTCCCACTAAAAAAAATGAAGAGGGCTATTTTATTACCCGATATATGTCGCCTTCAGATTACATTTCTATTTCTGAAACCTGGTTGCTCGAAAACGGCTTATTTGAAAAAGAAATTCATAGAACCGTTGATTCCTATGGTAATATGGCCCAAATTTTTAGCACTTACGAATCCTTTCAAAATGAAACAGATCTTGAACCTTTTATGAGAGGTATAAAAAGTATTCAGTTATTTTTTGATGGTTTTAGATGGTGGATTGTTAATATATTCTGGACCCAAGAAACCGAAGATAATAAGATACCTATAGAATATTTACCTCGATCTAGATATTAGTTTTTATCTTCTAATAAAGGTACAAACCTAAATTCGCCAAACTCGTGTTTTTCGAAATCTTTAGGTCCTTTTCTAATAAAAAGTGTCATAACTTGTACGTCGTCTCCAACAGGAATTACCAGACGTCCACCAATGGCTAGCTGACTTAATAAGGGTTTAGGAACAAAAGGAGCTCCAGCTGTTACAATAATTCCATTAAAAGGTGCTTCTTCTTCTAATCCGATATAACCATCTCCAAAAATAAGTTTTTTGGCCCTATACCCTAAACTAGGTAGAAATTTACTTGTTTTTTTATACAGTTCCCGTTGTCTTTCTATACTATAAACAACAGCTCCAAGCTCGCATAAAACAGCTGTTTGATACCCACTTCCTGTTCCAATTTCCAAGATTTTATCGCCTGGTGTAATTTGTAATAATTCCGTTTGAAAAGCTACTGTATAGGGTTGCGAAATAGTTTGGTCTGCAGCAATAGGAAACGCTTTATCCTGATACGCATGATCCAAGAATCCAGAATCCATAAATAAATGCCTAGGAATTTTTCCAATAGCCTCCAAAACTTTTTTATCAGTAATCCCTTTACTATTAATCACTTCAACCAGTTGTTGCCTTAATCCCTTATGTTTAAACGTATCCTTCACAGTTAATTTAGTTTTCTAGGCTAAAATAATCCAATAAGTATCAAGTTCAAAGTTTAAACTTTAAAGTTTCGTTTAATTTCTATTTTCTATTCTCCAATTTCTAAAAGTAAAATCTTATTTTTGTTGAAAACGTAATAACATGCTAAAAGCTGGAGTTCTAGGTGCTGGACATCTTGGGAAAATTCATTTAAGGCTACTTAACCAATCAGAAAAATATCAACTCGTTGGTTTTTATGATGCAGACGAAGTGAATGCAAAAAAAATTGAAGCTGAATTTGGTTATAAATATTTTAATTCCATCGATGCCTTAATTGATGCTGTGGATATGGTAGATATTGTAACCCCTACGTTGTCTCATTACGAATGTGCCAAAAAAGCCATTGCAAAAGGGAAACATATCTTTATTGAAAAACCAATAACCAATACAGTTGAAGAAGCCGAACATATAAGAGAACTTTTAGCCCAACACAACATTCGTGGACAAGTGGGACATGTGGAAAGATTCAATCCGGCGTATTTAGCTGTAAAAGATCAGATTGTAAACCCAATGTTTATTGAATGCCATCGTTTGGCTGAATTTAATCCTCGTGGAACAGACGTTCCCGTAGTATTGGATTTAATGATTCACGATATAGATATCATCTTAAGTGTTGTAAAATCCAAAGTCAAACATGTTTCTGCCAGTGGTGTTTCGGTAATTAGTGATACGCCAGATATTGCCAATGCTAGAATAGAATTTGAAAATGGCTGTGTAGCCAATTTAACAGCTAGTAGAATTTCATTAAAGAACATGCGTAAATCTCGTTTCTTTCAAAAAGACGCCTATATCTCGGTTGATTTTCTAGAAAAGAAATGTGAAGTAGTTAAAATGAAAGATGCTCCAAAAATCCCTGGAGATTTTGATATGATTCTGCAAAATGCTGAAGGCGTTAAAAAACAAATTTATTTCGACAATCCTGAAGTAGAAAACAACAACGCTATTTTAGACGAGTTGGAATCTTTTGCAGATGCCATAAACAACAACAGACCTCCAATTGTAACACTACATGATGGCACAGAAGCCTTAAGGGTGGCGACCATGATTATCGATCAGTTTTAATTCCATCCTTAATCCTTCTCAAAGGGAAGGAAACTTAGATGGAAAATATAATCTTAAATAAAAATATTAACTATAATTAAAAATTCCCTCTCCTTTGGAGCGGGTTAGTAGAGGAATGAAAAACGTAGCAGTAATAGGTGCTGGAACCATGGGAAATGGCATTGCACACACTTTTGCTCAAAGTGGATTTAAAGTACAACTTATAGATATTAGCGAAGCTTCTTTAAAACGAGGAATGGACACCATTTCTAGCAACTTGGATAGAATGGTTGCCAAAGAAAGAATTACCGAAGCTGAAAAAGTGGAAACCTTAGCAAACATAACTACTTTCACTAATATTAACGAAGGAGTAGCTCATGCTGGTTTAGTGGTTGAAGCTGCCACCGAGAACCTCGATTTAAAACTTAAAATTTTTAAGCAATTAGACGAGGCTTGTTCTAAAGACACCATTTTAGCTAGTAATACCTCTTCTATTTCCATTACGCAAATTGCTGCAGCAACTTCTCGACCAAGTCTGGTTATTGGAATGCACTTTATGAATCCGGTTCCGATTATGAAATTGGTGGAAATTATTCGTGGTTACAATACAAGCAACGAAGTAACCAATACCATTATGGAATTATCCAAAAAACTTGGCAAAACTCCAACCGAAGTCAATGATTATCCAGGATTTGTAGCCAATAGAATTTTAATGCCTATGCTTAACGAAGCTATAGAAACACTTTACAATGGTGTGGCTGGAGTTGAAGAAATTGATACAGTAATGAAACTTGGAATGGCACATCCAATGGGACCTTTACAACTAGCCGATTTTATTGGTTTGGACATTTATTTATCTATTTTAAACGTGATGTACGATGGTTTTAAAAATCCAAAATACGCTCCTTGCCCACTTTTAGTAAACATGGTAATGGCTGGTAAGTTGGGCATCAAATCTGGCGAAGGTTTTTACGATTATTCTGAAAGTAGAAAAGCAGAAAAAGTGGCTGGACAATTTTTGAAGTAATTTTAATTACCGACTAACACTGTTTACTGAACACTGTTTACCGAACACCGAATACTTAAAAAAAATGGCAAGAATATATCCTTTTAAAGCAGTACGTCCTACTCGAGACAAAGTGAGTTTGGTTGCTGCTAGGCCGTATCAAAGTTATAGTAAAGAGCAATTGGAATCTAGGTTGCGAGACAATCCGTTTTCGTTTTTACAAATTGTAAATCCTGGATATAGATATGATAAGGAAATTTCTGGAGAATCAAGATATAACCTAGTAAGAAACAGGTATTTAGAATTTAAGGAAGACGGTATTTTTACTCAAGATGAAAAGCCCTGCTACTATATTTATAAAATTGTAGATCGAGAACAACAGGAGTTTAATGGGATTGTAGCCGCAGTGAGCAATTTAGATTACGAAACGGATGTTGTAAGGAAACATGAAGATACTATTGAATATCGTGAAGAGATTTTTAAAGAATATCTAAAAACGGTTGGATTTAATGCAGAACCTGTACTCCTAACCTATCCAGATAATCCGGCGATTAAATCTATTATAAACAAAATTCAAAAAGAACGTGCCGAATTCGAGTTTACCACCACGTATAGAGATACCCATTATTTATGGAAAGTAGAAAATGAAAAAACCATTGAAAGTCTAAAAAAGGAATTCAATGAAATTCCAACAATTTACATTGCAGATGGCCACCATAGATCGACTTCTTCATATTTGCTATATAAGGATTTAAAGGAAGCCAACCCCGAACACATTGGAAATGAGCCTTATAACTTTTTTATGAGTTATTTAATTCCGGAATCCGATTTACAGATCCATGCTTTCAATAGACTGGTTAAGGATTTAAACGGATTATCCAAAGAGGATTTTTTAATTCAATTAGACACTAATTACCGAATAGAAAACAGAGGTAAAACGCCATATCAACCCATAAAAAAACATCATTTTAGTATGTATTTAGATGGCGATTTCTATTCGCTTCATTTACGAAAAACCATTTACAATATGGAAACATCTTTAGACGGTTTAGATTCTCAAATTCTTTATAAAACTATATTAAACCCTATTTTAGGGATTGAAGATTTAAGAAACGACCAAAGAATTTCATATATTAATGGAAAGAAAGACCTAGTAAACATTAAAAGCAGTGTGGACAGTGGCGAGTTTAAAGTTGGTTTTGTAATGATTCCCGTGTGTGTGGAAGAAATGAAACAAATTGCAGACGACGGTCTAATTATGCCACCAAAGAGCACTTATATAGAGCCGAAATTGCGAAATGGTGTTACTATTTATGAATACTAAATTCCTGCGAAAACAGGAATCTCTTAATCGGAAGTTTATATAAATTACCAAGAATAAAAATTACATATGTCAATAGAACAGAATCTTAATAAGATAAAATCCTCTTTACCAGAACAAGTAACTCTTGTTGCCGTTTCTAAAACTAAATCTGTTAAAGAAATTATGGAAGCTTATCAAGCTGGACAACGCATTTTTGGAGAAAACAAAATCCAGGAAATGGTTGAAAAACATGGAGAGCTGCCAGAAGATATCAAATGGCACATGATTGGAAATGTACAAAGAAATAAAGTAAAACATATGGCTTCGTTTGTAAGCATGATCCATGGGGTTGAAAACTTTAGAACTCTCAAAGAAATCAACAAACAAGCTAAGAGAAATGATAGAATTATAGATTGTTTACTTCAAATTAAAATAGCATCGGAAGATTCTAAATTTGGGATGAGTCCAAGCGAAGCTTCAGACATATTAAAATCTAGCGAATTCCCAGAACTAAAAAACATCAAAGTCGTAGGAGTTATGGGAATGGCGACCTTTACAGACAACCAGGAGCAAATAGAAAAAGAGTTTAATTTATTAAAAACCACGTCAAACCAACTAAAAACCATACATTCGGAACTGGAAATTATTTCTATGGGAATGAGTGGCGACTACCCATTGGCTATAGCTTGTGGCAGCAACATGGTTCGTGTTGGAAGTAGTATCTTTGGAGAACGAAATTATTAAAATCAATGGATAGTTGTAATCGCTAATAACCGATTTCAACTTAATAACATTTAAAAAACAGCACACAATTTACGCTATATTAGACATAGAAACCACTGGTGGTAAGTACAACGAAGAAGGTATAACCGAAATAGCAATTTATAGATTTGATGGCCATAAAGTGGTTGATCAATTTATTAGTTTAGTGAATCCTGAGAGAGAAATCCAGCCTTTTGTTGTTAATCTTACAGGTATTAACAGCAACATGCTTAAAAATGCCCCTAAATTCTATGAGGTAGCCAGACGTATTATAGAAATTACCGAAGATTGTATTGTTGTTGCCCATAATGCAGATTTCGATTATAGAATTTTAAGAACCGAATTTAAACGTTTAGGTTTTCCGTATAAGCGTAGAACACTTTGTACCGTTTCTCTTTCTAAAACACTTATTCCAGACCAAGCATCCTACAGTTTAGGCAAACTTACACGAGCTTTAGGAATTCCAGTTAGCGACCGACATAGAGCTAATGGAGATGCAGTTGCAACGGTAAAACTCTTTAAGATGTTATTGGCAAAAGACATTGAAAAAGTAATTGTTCAAGATGCTATTAAAGTGGAACCTACCTTTAAAATGGAACCTAGTTTAAAACAAATTTTAAACAATCTCCCACATATTACTGGTGTCTATTATATTCATAATGAAAATGGCGAGATAATTTACATAGGGAAAAGCAAAAACATTAAAAACAGGGTCAGCCAGCATTTTACAAACCTAAATGGCAAGTCTAAAAAAATTCAGTTACAAACAGCTGCAGTTACCTACGATGCCACAGGAAATGAATTGATTGCCTTATTGAAGGAAAGTGAGGAAATTAAACGTAACAAACCTATTTTCAATAGAGCTTTGCGAAGAACTATTTTTACACATGCACTTTATAGTTTTGTGGATGAAGATGGCTACATCAATCTAAAAATCGATAAAGCAGATGGGAGAAAAAAAGCCATTACAACCTTCAGCACCAAAAGCAGCGCCAAACAATTTTTATTTAAAGCGGTAGAAGAATTCAATCTTTGTCAAAAACTATCAGATTTGGACCCAACAAAAGGCAGTTGTTTTAATTATACCATTAAACAATGTGAAGGTGCGTGTATAAAAGAAGAAACAGCTATATCCTATAACGATCGTGTTAATAAACTCATAGAAAAATACAGCTATAAAAATGCAAATATGGTGCTAGTAGATAAGGGCCGAGAAGTTGCAGAACGCAGTGTTATCTTAATAAAAGATGGTGTTTACATGGGTTTTGGTTATGTCAATCTTAATTATCAAATTTCCAATTTAAATGTTTTGGAATCGGTAATTACACCTATGGAAAACAATAGGGACACACAACATATTATTCAAAATTATTTAAGGAGAAATAAGCAAATAAAACTAATCCCACTTAATAACCCGTGAAAAAAATCTACCTAACCATCCTACTTATCACCCCATTAATTTTTCATGCGCAATCTGGTTTTAATTCAACTGATTATTCTGTAACCCATACCGATCTTAAAACAAATGTTTTTGAGAAAGATTCCACTGCCAATGCTTTAGTAATTTACGAGTATGGAAACACTTACATAGACGATAAAACGTTTAATCTCATTTCTGAAGTAAAGCGAAAAATAAAAATTATAAATACGAAGGGTTTTGATAGGGCCACAATAACCATTCTATTATACAACAACGGAAAGAAAAGAGAAAAACTTCGAGAAGTCACTGCAACCACTTATAATTTACAAGGAAATTCAGTAATCCACACAAAATTAATAGAAAGTGATATTTATGAAGAGCGATACAACGACAATTATACTTTGGCAAAGTTTACTCTTCCCAACGTTCAAGAAGGCTCTGTTATAACCTACAGTTACACCACCGAATCCCCTTATGTTTTTAATTATAAAGGCTGGGAATTCCAAGACGATATTCCAAAATTATACAGCGAATACAACACTAGTATTCCTGCAAATTATGAATACCACATTAAACTAGTAGGTTTTTTAAAGTTTACGGTGCACAAAAGCGAAATTAAAAAGTATTGTTTGACAGTACATGGTGGAGGACATTCGGATTGTACTGATTCCAAATATGTTATGGAAGATATTCCCGCTTTTAAAGAAGAAGACTACATGACCACTAAAGATAATTATTTGGCTAAAATTGGTTACGAACTCAATACCGTAAAAACATTTGATGGGAGAACAGACAAAATAAGCAAAACTTGGAAAGATGTAGATAAGGAATTAAGAGCGGACAGTAGGTTTGGAAAACAACTCAACGTAAAAATTTCAAACAACTCGTTTATGTCTGAAACGGATGATTTACAACGAGCTAGAAATATATTCTCCTATGTTCAAAACTCCTATACATGGAATGGGGATTTTAATATTTTTGGCGATGTTTCAGTAAAAAACCTCATGAAAAACAAATCTGGAAACGTTTCGGAAATAAACATGCTCCTGCACAATCTTCTTGAAGAAAACAAAATAAAGGTTCATGCTGTTTTATTATCCACAAGAAACAATGGTTTTGCCACCAAAATATTTCCTATTATTTCAGAGTTTAATTATTTAATTGTTCAAGCCACAATTAACAATGAAACTTATTTATTGGATGCCACAGATGAATATTTACCTTTTGGGGAACTCCCATTTAGATGCTTGAACCAAGAAGGTAGAATGCTTGATTTTAAAAACGGTAGCTCTTGGATAGATTTAACCCCAAATAAATTATCGTTAATTCAATACAAGGTAGATTTAAAGTTAAAAGAAGACCATCTTTTAGCTGGAAAACTAAACACAACAGCTACAGGTTATCATTCCTTAGCTTTAAAAAAGGAATATCACGCAGGCCATACTGCTTATTTAAATGGATATAAAGAAAAGTACCATTCAGTAAACTTTATAGATCATTCAGTAAGCAGTAAAGAGAAATCCAGCGATACGTTTTCAGAAGAATTTAACATAGAATACACTGCAGAAGAAATAGGCGGAAATCTCTATATCAATGCGTTTTTAATCAAATTAATGGACGAAAACCCTTTAAAACTTCAAGAAAGAACCTATCCCATAGATTTTGGTTTTCAAGATGCCTTTTTATATACATTAAAAGTAGATTTAAATGAAAACTACGAAGTACTTGAAACTCCAAAAGATTTAACTATTAGCTTGCCTAACAATAAAGGTCTTTTAATTTTTAGTACAAAAATAATTGAAGATGCCATTATCTTATATTTCAAGTTTAACTTCAAAGAGGCTATCTACAATCCGGAGTATTACGAAAGTTTAAAACAATTTATGGGTACACTTGTGGATATTCAAAAAAACTCCCTAATCGTATTAAAGCATAAATAGATTTTCTTTTATTACTTTTGACCTTATGGCTGAAAAAAAACCACTTGCCGACTGGAAAATAAAGGTTCATGATATTATTTATGAAGCTGAAACACCTGCAGGAAAGTTATTCGATATTATTTTACTTATAGCCATTGTAGCAAGTATTTTGCTAGTTATGTTAGAAAGTGTGGAGTCTTTAGACAAACAATATCACACGTTTTTTAATATTTCAGAATGGGTTATAACCATCATGTTTTCAATAGAATATATCTTACGGATTATTTCTGTTAAAAGACCACTTAGATACGTTACTAGCTTTTATGGAATTATCGATTTACTATCAACTATTCCAAAATACCTTTCCTTAATATTTGTAGGCACTCATGCTCTTGTAGCTTTTAGAGCCATTAGATTGTTACGTGTTTTTAGAATATTAAAACTGGTTCGGTTTTTATCAGCATCCAATCATTTAGCTACGGCCTTAAAAGCGAGTAGAGCAAAAATTATGGTCTTTGTGCTTGCCATGGTTATTACAACCATTATTTTAGGTACAGTTATGTACCTGGTTGAAGGTAAAGAAAATGGTTTTGATAATATCCCTAAAAGTGTGTACTGGTGTATCGTTACACTTACCACTGTTGGTTTTGGAGACATCACACCACAAACACCCTTAGGTCAAGTTATAGCTTCATTTGTAATGATTATGGGTTATGGAATTATTGCTGTACCAACAGGAATAGTTACGGCAGAATATGCTAAGCATGATAAAGGAACTGATTCAAATAACCATAATGCAAATGCCATTTCTCCAATACCTAAACACCCAAGGAATACAGACTCCAATTCACTGTCTTGTCCTAATTGTTTAAATGAAAACCATAAGGATTCAGCTAAATTTTGTCACGAATGTGGTCATGATTTAAACACAATATCATAAAACCTTTAAGTTATTACTAGCAAAGGCAACCATAAGTATTTAATTTCTATTGTAGGACCAACTGCAATTGGAAAAACAGCGCTAAGTATCAAGTTAGCGCACTATTTTAATACCGAAATAATCTCGGCAGACTCCAGACAATTCTATAAAGAAATGTCTATTGGCACAGCTGCACCTACTCCAACCGAATTGGCTGCAGCCAAGCACCATTTTATTCATCATAAATCCATTGAAGACAACTATAATGTAGGCGCGTTTGAAAAAGATGCCTTACAGCTATTAGAAATATTGTTTAAAACACATGATGTGGTAATAATGGTTGGAGGCTCTGGCTTGTATGTAGATGCTGTAATTAATGGCTTGGATAGTTTTCCTGAAATCGATTCCAAGATTCGAGAAGATTTAAACAAACAGTTGGAAATTGAAGGTCTAGAGACACTTCAAGAAAAATTGGAAATATTAGATCCAGAATCCTACAAAAACATAGCTATCGACAATCCGAAACGAGTTATTCGTGCTTTGGAAATCTGTATCGGATCTGGACAGCCTTATTCCTTTTTTTTAAATAAAGAAAAAGAAAACAGACCCTTTAAAGCCATTCATATTGGTTTAACCGCCGAGAGAGAGGTTATCTATCAAAGAATTAACCAACGGGTCGATATCATGATGCAACAAGGTTTATTGGAAGAAGTAAAAGCGTTGATAGATAAACAAGAACTCAATGCCTTAAACACGGTAGGCTATAAAGAGCTATTTAAATATCTTAAAGGTGAATGGTATTTAGATTTTGCCATTTCTGAAATAAAGAAAAACTCCCGGAGATATGCAAAAAGACAACTTACTTGGTTTCGGAAAAAAGACAATCATCTTTGGTTCGATTATAAAACATCTATAGACACCATAGTAGAGGCAATAAATTTGAAAATAGCCGAGAAAACCTAAAAGAAAAACATTTAAAAAACCCAGCTAAATCTTGGATGTTAGCTGGGTTTATTCAAATAAAATAAATAAAAAAACCGAAGCTATGAACTTCGGTTTTTTACTATATAATTAGTAGCTACTATAATTTAAATAATAAACCAAAAGCAGCATTACCTCCAAATGGGTTAGCAACGTCTCCAAAACCTAAGTTGAAATTTGTTTCTGCTTTAGCTCCAGTAACATCTGCCTTCGTACTTGAAAAAGATAATAAGTTCTTTAAACCAAAGGTTAAAGCAATCTTTTCGGTTACAAAATAGTTGATACCTAAGTCTAAACCAGCACCAAAAGTGTTGTTAGTTACATCTACAATCTTGTCTTTGTCACTTGTGTAACCAAGACCAAGTTCTGTATACGTTTTAAAACGTTTTCCTAAATCTAAAAAGTAATAACGTCCAAATACACCTGCACCAAAACCAGAACGGTCATTAGTATCAGTACCAGCAACTTCTCTCTTATAAGAAGAATAAGCTACATCGATTCCTACAGCTAAATTCTCCATAATAAAGTATCCTGCTTTAGGGCTAATGTTAAAGTTGTTAGTTTTAGTTTCTGAATTTTTGTCGTTTGTACTACCAAATCCAACAGTACCTTCTATAAAGATATCACCTTCATCAAAACCAAAAGAACCTTCCTCTTGATTGTTAGCATATCCTAAAGTGCTTACGCTTTCTTGTGCATTAACGTTAGCAAATCCAAAGACTACTACCGCAGCCATAATTAATGATTTTTTCATAATAAATTTGAGATTATAATTGTTTTTTAATTATTCGGCAAAATTAAACATTATATCTATTCTGACCTACAAAAAAGTGAGAATCTTCTTCTTAAAAATAAACACAAAACAACCGACCTATAACTGCCTATATTTTAATGGCTTAAGCAGGTGTTAAAAAATTAAAATTTATTTTAATCATGAAAAAAACGCAAAAAAAAAGACTATCTTTTCAGACAGTCTCTTGTATTTATATGGATTATAGAAATTAGAATGAAAACTCTACTCCTAAACCAATGGTTGACCAATCTCCTCCATCTAAGCTTACGCCTGTGTAAGAAATATTGGCACCAATCATATCAGTAAAGCTATATCCAACTCTTGGACGGTAGTAAAAACCACCATCATTACCGTCGTTAATTCCAATAGCATAACCTAAATCGGCTCCAACATAAAGCGCATCTGTAGCATTAAAACGTGCTGCAGCAGCAACAGGAATAAACTGTACATCATCATAATCTACTTCAACTGAATAACCGAAAATATTGATAGATTCAGTTTTACCAAAAGCATTAGTAAAACCTGTGGCACCACCAACAGAAAATTTATCAGAAACCTCAATTAAATAAGCTGCATCTAAACCAATACTAAAAGATGAGACATCTCCTGCATCACCAACTGGTAAAGCAAAGTTTGCACCTACTTTGAATCCTCCTTGAGCACTCATTACTGAAAATCCGAAAACTGCAATTGCTGCAGTAAATAATAATTTTTTCATAATTTATTAAGTTTTTAAATTGATAGAACAAACTAAGTACTTTTTTTTCAATTTACGAACAAAATAACTCATAATTATCAACATTTATAAGAGGCTGTAATTCTAAACACCTACTAATCAGCATGATGTGTAATAAGTTATTAACAATTTATATCAATTCTAGCTTTAATTATCTCTAACCCGCTTATTTAACTAGTCTATTTAGTTTATTTTTGCACTAATGAAATGGGAACACGCCTTAAAAGACTATAAACTTTACTTGAAAATTGAAAGAGGACTTTCTGCCAATTCCATTGCCAGCTATGGTTTGGATGTAGAAAAGTTAATGAAATTTTTGGAGGCTAACAAAATGCCAGCTAATCCTATATCTATTACCAAAGAAAGCATTCAGCCTTTTATTTACGAAACTGCCAAGCATGTAAATGCCAGAAGCCAATCTAGAATTATTTCTGGGCTTCGAAGTTTTTTTAACTATCTCATTTTTGAGGATTATAGAACGGATAATCCTTTAGAGTTAATAGAATCCCCAAAAACAGGTCGAAAACTTCCAGACACACTTTCATTAGAGGATATTAACCATTTAATTGAAGCTATAGATTTAAGCAAACCTGAAGGCGAACGCAATCGAGCCATGCTAGAAACCTTATACAGTTGTGGCCTGCGTGTTAGCGAGTTGACCAACTTAAAGATTTCTGATTTATTTTTTGAGGAAGGTTTTATAAAAGTTACTGGAAAAGGAGACAAACAACGCTTTGTACCCATTGTAGAATCCGCTCAGAAATACATTAATTTATATAAAAAGGAGATCCGAGTTCATTTAGACATTCAAAAAGGACATGAAGACACCTTGTTTTTAAACCGAAGAGGAAAACAGCTTACCCGAGCTATGATTTTCACCATTATCAAACAACTTGCCGTAAAGATAGATTTAAAGAAAAGCATTTCCCCACATACCTTTAGACACTCGTTTGCCACGCACCTATTAGAAAACGGAGCCGACTTAAGAACCATTCAACTCATGTTGGGTCATGAAAGTATTACCACAACCGAAATCTATATGCATGTGGATAAAAGTCATTTAAAAAATGTGCTTCATAGCTTTCATCCAAGAAAATAAACAAAACTTTCTTGTGTATTACTATTTAGATAGCTGATTATTAACTATTTTAGTAGTGAAAACTATAGCATTTTTTAGATTCTCCCCATATTAACTTCAAAACTATCTTAAAAATTGTTTAGAAAATATGGATTTTAAAAACTCAAAAATATCAAACGATTTAAATTCCCTCAACGGTTACAACGAAAAACGCATGTGGCAGTTAGCCGTTGAAATGACCAATGTTGGCGTATGGGAGTTTAACGCTATAAGCAACAAGGTGTATTTCTCTGAGGCCTCCAAACGCATTATTGGTTTTGAAAACGACCCAACATTTGGCGACAACATAAACGCTTGGAACGATCGTGTACATCCAGAAGATAGAGACAAGTATTTTCAAGATTTCCAAGATCATATCCATGGTGTAAAAAACCTGTATGTTAATGAACACCGTATAAAATGCAAAGACGGCAGTTATAAGTGGATTTTGGATAAAGGAAAAATTACTGAAAGAGATGCCAATGGCAATCCCATTCGGTTTATTGGAACCCATGTTGATATTAGCAAGCATGTTGAAAGTGAAATCAAATTAACCGACACGCTTAATATTATAACCAAACAAAACAATCAGCTTAAAAACTTCGCACATATTGTTACACATAATTTAAAACAACATGCTGCCAATTTTGAAAGTCTCCTTATTTTTTATGAAGAAGCCACATCCAACCATGAGAAAGAGGAAATAATAACTTATTTAAATACCTTATCTGCGTCCTTAACAAAAACTATAGGAAATTTAACTGAGATTGTGTCTGTTCAAAACAATCGAACAGCCCGAATAGAAAAACTATATCTGGCAAAAGAAGTCAACCATATCCTAAATGTACTAAACATGGTTATTTCAGAAAACAATGCTAAAATCACCAATCACATCAACCCTAATTTATATGTTTATTACAACCCATCTTACATTGAAAGCATCATTCAAAACCTATTGACCAATGCTATTAAATATAAGCATCCAGATAGGGATCCAGAAATTAAGATTGAAAGTGTTATTGATGATAAAAACATACAAATTAAAATATCCGACAATGGCCTAGGAATCGATTTAGTGAAGTTTGGCGATTCAATATTTGGACTTTATAAAACCTTTCATAAAAACAAAGATGCGGAAGGAGTTGGTTTATATCTGATAAAAAATCAAATAGAAACTTATGGTGGGAAAATTGAGGTTGAAAGTGAAGTTAATGTGGGCACTTGTTTTACCATTAGCATTCCAAACGAAAAAAGAATAACGCCTAGTGAAGCTATTCCAAGTTAAGCCCTAAGCCACACGTGTACTTGAATTTTAAAATTTAGTTCTGTTTCTACTGGATTCTGAATTTTTATCGAAATTCTTCTATCTAAAGCATCTAAGAAGTGAGAATTACAAAAATTATTAGAGATTTTCCGACCTAAAAAATTTAATTTGTTGTTAAAAGGTTTTCTATATCAGAGTAAACGTTATTTTTGTAAATAAACAAATAAGAATGCAGTTTAAACATCCTGAACTTCTTTACGCTTTATTTGCGCTGCTTATCCCAATTCTTATTCACCTATTTCAACTTAGAAAGTTTAAAAAGCAGGCGTTTACCAATGTGGCGTTTCTTAAAAAAGTAACGGCCCAAAGCAGAAAAAGTTCTCAAATAAAAAAATGGCTCATTTTATTTACAAGAATGTTGGTGTTTGCAGCTCTAATTTTTGCATTTGCCCAACCTTTCACTTCAAAAATAAATGCGCTAAACACCCAAAAAGAAACAGTAGTGTATATAGATAACTCCTTTAGCATGCAAGCCAAAGGCGAAGAAGGTGAATTACTTAAAAGAGCCGTCCAAGATCTCATTGAAAACCTAGAGGTAACAGAAAATTTCTCGGTTTTCACAAATAACTACACTTTTAAAAACACAACAATTACTGCTATTAAAAATGAATTGCTACAACTGGACTACGCTTCCAACCAACTTAACTACGACGCTGTTTTATTAAAAGGCAAAAACCTCTTTTCCACCAATTCAGGAAACCAACAACAGTTAATCCTGGTGTCGGATTTTCAAACCAAGGAAACGGCATTCACACCCACATTAGATTCTTTAATAAGTCTCCATGCCGTTCAATTAAAACCTGTAAACTCCAACAACCTGTCTATTGACAGCTTATACATTTCTAACAAAACACCATTAAACATCGAGCTTACAGCACATGTTTCCAACCAAGGAAAACCGCTAAAAAACATTCCAATCTCTTTGTTCAATAATGAAAATCTAATAGCAAAAACAGCCATAGATATTGAACAAAATGCTACAGCTGTTTTTACTGTAAACAATGAAGAAAGCGTAAACGGAAGCATTGTTATTGACGATATCAACCTAGCTTTCGACAATACCTTGTTTTTTAGTATCAATAAAGCAACTAAAGCAAACGTACTTGCCATAAACGAAAGCGACGATACGTTTTTAAAACGAATTTATTCGGAAAATGAATTTCAATATACTTCAGTCTCTTTAAATGAGCTCAATTATAGCGACATTGAAAACCAAAACCTCATTGTTTTAAACGAATTGGAAAGCATCCCAAATTCTTTAACAACCGCTCTAAAGGCTTTTACCGATAAAGGTGGTTTTCTAATGATCATTCCATCAGAAAAAAGTGATTTACAAACCTATAACGACTTGTTGCTGCCATACAACATGCGTTTTACTGCATTAAATTCTTCAGAAAAGAGAATTACAACCATCCATTATTCACATCCACTTTATAAGGATGTTTTTAATAAAGAGGTTTCTAACTTCCAATATCCTAAAGTTCAAAGTTTTTACACACTAAACAGTTCCAATGGAAGTACGCCATTACAATTTGAAGATGGCAAAGCATTTTTAACAAAAAGTGACCAAGTTTATGCGTTTTCAGCTTCCTTAAAAACTGAAAATTCAAACTTTAAAAATTCGCCTTTAATAGTTCCTACGCTTTACAACGTTGGAAAACAGAGTTTAAAAACCTCGGAATTGTACTATGTTATCGGGGAAGAAAATAAATTTGACATTCCAATAAGTTTACAACAGGACGATATTTTAATGATGACTTTAAATGATGAAAGTTTGATTCCGCAACAGCAATATTTCAATAATAAAGTCCAAATTACAACGAATGATGTTCCGGCTACAGCAGGAACTTATACGGTAAGCAATAAACTGGATTTTATAGAAAATATCAGTTTTAATTATAAAAGAGACGAAAGTATGTTGCAATATCAAGATCTTTCGGGTATAAAACACATCAACTTATCCCATTCCCTACCCGATTTATTAGGGAATTTAAAAAGTGACTCAAAAATTAACGAGCTATGGAAATGGTTTGTTATTTTTGCACTAGGCTTTCTAGCCATTGAACTGCTCATCTTAAAATACTTTAAATGAACGCACTTTTAAAATCTGCCACAATTATCGACCCTAAAAGCGATTTCCATAATCAAACGGTTGATATTTTAATTGAAAATGGTGTGATTACCGAAATTTCAAAAACACTAAAAAACCCTAAAAGCATTCAGGAAATAGATTTAGAAAATCTGCATGTATCCCAAGGTTGGTTTGATAGTAGCGTGAGTTTTGGAGAACCTGGTTACGAAGAACGTGAAACCATAGAAAATGGTTTAAAAACAGCGGCGCTTTCAGGTTTTACGTCTGTGGCATTAAACCCCAACACAAATCCAGTAATCGATTGCAATTCTGATGTGTCTTTTGTAAAAGCAAAAGCAGAAAAACATGCTGTTAACCTCTACCCTATTGGTGCTTTAACCAAAGAAAGCAAAGGAGTGGATTTGGCTGAATTATTCGATATGAAAAATGCGGGTGCCATAGCTTTTGGTGACTATGAAAAACCTATAGAAAATCCGAATTTACTTAAAATAGCCTTGCAATATGCCAGTAATTTTGATGGCTTGGTACTTTCTTTTCCACAAGAAAATAAAATTTCAGGAAAAGGTGTTATGAACGAACAGTTTACCAGTACTTCTATAGGATTGAAAGGCAATCCAAATATGGCCGAAGAATTGCAAATTTCCAGAGATTTGTTCTTATTGGAATACACGGAGGGAAAACTTCATATTCCAACCATTTCTACAGCAAAATCGGTGGAACTGATTCGCGAGGCAAAAAGGAAAAAATTGAATGTAAGTTGTAGTGTGGCCATTCATAATCTAATTATAACAGACGAGAGTTTAACCACTTTTAATACCAACTTTAAAGTACTTCCGCCTTTGCGTACCAAAGAAGATATAAGTGCTTTAATAGATGGTTTAAAAGATGGCACGATAGATATGGTAACTAGCAATCATAACCCGATTGACATAGAGCATAAAAAAATTGAGTTCGATTTTGCCAAATACGGAACTCTTGGTTTAGAATCTGCTTTTGGTATTTTAAACTCCCATTTTAGTACAAAAAAAACCATCGATTATTTAACCAAAGGAAAAAACAGATTTGGAGTAACTTCTCAAGCTATTGCTATAGGAAACAAAGCCGATTTAAGTTTGTTTAATCCTAATGGGACACAAAAATTCACGAAAGATGCTATTAAATCGACTTCAAAAAACGCCATCTTCCTTGGTTACGAAACCAAAGGCAAGGTATATGGTATTGTTGCTAATAATAAACTTATTTTAAATTAAATTCATGATAGATCAAACCGTTCAAGAAGGAAAGACCATGGCAATTATTAGTTATTTGACCTTTATTGGGTTAATAGTAGCTATTATAATGAATCTTGAGAAAAAGAATCCCTTTACCTTTTTTCATGTCCGACAGATGTTGGGATTAATCATTATGCTTCTTTTTTCAAATTTAGTTGAAGAATATGTCAACAGTTTGTTAGGGACTAGCTTTTGGATTATAACCTTTGTTTGTTGGCTTTTTGGAATATTTTATGCTTCAAAAGGACAAGCAAAACCAATTCCCGTTCTTGGAGAAAAATTCCAGGAATGGTTCAAAAATATTAATTAAAAAAACACAGTAAATTGAGCTTAACATATATTACTAGACCATCTACCTTAAAAGAAAATGCGCCATTATTAATAATGTGCCATGGCTATGGAAGTGATGAGAACGACTTATTTTCTTTTGCTTCAGAATTACCTGAGGAATTATTTATTATTTCACTTAAAGCACCATATCCATTACAACCCTATGGAAATGCGTGGTTTGCCATTAATTTTGATGCAGATCAAAACAAATGGAGCGACGACGAGCAAGCCAAAACTTCAAGGGATTTAATAGCCAAATTTATAGACGAAGCTTGTAGTAAATACCCAGTAAATAAGGATAATGTTACTATTTTAGGATTTAGTCAAGGTACTATTTTAAGTTATGCTGTGGCTTTAACTTATCCTGAAAAAGTAAACCAAGTTATTGCTTTAAGTGGCTATATTAATACGAAGATTATTCCTGAAAACCTTACCGGAAAAGACTATTCACATTTAAGTTTTTATTGCTCGCACGGCAGTGTCGATCAGGTATTACCTGTTGAATGGGCTAGAGAAGCACCAAAATTCTTAAATGCTTTAAACATTGAGAACCAGTATTCCGAATTTCCTGTGGGTCACGGTGTTGCTCCACAGAATTTTTACGAGCTCAAAAAATGGTTAATCGATAGAATTTAGAGTTTTATTGCGTTGGATATAAAAACGAATCGATAAGTTTAAATTTTAACTGCTCGTCTTCGGTTATTTCATAATGAATCAATAATTCTCCCCAATATTTCCCATCAGAAAAGTTGGCAATGATCCATTTATGATTTAAAATTCTAATGGAATTAATAAGCATTTTTGCGCCGGTCATGGATGCATAAGGAATTAGCACGTGTTCTTCACCTGGAAGTGCGTTCAACTCGTATATTTCATCTTTGATAAAAGGAATCAATTCAGAGACATTAAAACCTCGTGCTTCAAAATAAGACAGGGCAGCTTCTGTTTGGTCGAGTTTAAATTCAGATAAAGTTAAAATTCGATCTCGTAAAACAGAAATTGTGTCTTCATAAGCTTGCTTTTTCTCAAGGCTTCTTTCGTATTTCACATCATACGCTTCTAGAATATTTTTAGAATTCACATATTGAAAAACAACGAGTAAAAGCGCAAAAACAAATAGGTACATTAAAATTTTATTCTTCATTAGATAGTAATTTGTAGGTTATCATAAGCCAGAAAAATATTTTCTGGTAAGTTTTGTTGCACGTCGTCATGAAACCCCATTAAATGGCTAATATGGGTTAAATAAGCTCTTTTAGGGTTTACTTTTTCAATAAAATCTAAAGCTTCTTCCAAATTAAAATGCGTAGCGTGAGGCTGTTGCCTTAACGCATTGATCACTAACACGTCCAGGTTTTTTAGTTTTTCTATTTCTTTATCCTCAACCGTTTTCATGTCTGTTAAATAGGCAAATTTATCAAATCTGTAGCCAAAAACCTGAAGATTATAATGCATCCCATCAATTGGAACCACATTTAGATTGGCTAAAGGGAATGCTTCATTCTTAACTTCGTTTATAAGAACACCAGGTGCTCCAGGATATTTGTCTTCGACAGCAAAAATATAATCAAATCTACGCGTCAATTCTCCTATAACCCGTTTATGAGCATACACAGGAATAGGACCTTGATTAAAAAAATAGGGTCTAATATCATCTAAACCGGCTGTATGATCTGCATGTTCGTGAGTAAATAAAATGCCATCTATTTTGTTGCATCCTACCGTTAACATTTGTTGTCTAAAATCGGGGCCACAATCTATCACGTAAACAAAAGAATCCCATTCAATAAGAACTGAAACTCTTAAGCGTTTATCCTTAAAATTTGTACTTAAACAAACAGGATGAGTACTTCCTATAACCGGAATTCCTTGCGATGTTCCCGTGCCTAAAAATGTCACTTTCAAACCTTTTAATTTTAAAACAAAAATAAGGTTATTTTTTTGTTTAACCTGCTAATTAATTACCTTTGTAGTTAAGATTTAATCCAAAATTTAGAATGGAAATAACCCTAAAAGGAGATAAAGAGTTTGATGACATTCCTTCATTAAAAACAAAAGCCCTTCGTATAAATTTAAACGAGCATATTTACGGAACTTTTGCAGAAATTGGTGCAGGACAAGAAACGGTGAGACATTTTTTTAGGGCAGGTGGCGCTTCGGGAACCATAGCGAAAGCTATGTCGGCATACGACAAGGATTTTAGCGATGCTATTTACGGTGTAGAAAAGGATGGACGTTATGTAACTGAAGCTCGTTTACGTAAAATGCTAAACCACGAAATTGGCCTCATTGAAAAACGTTTGACAAGAGATAAACATCCAAATAAAATGTTCTTTTCTTTTGCCAACACAGTAACCACCATAGATTTTGCAAAACAATACAAAGGTCATGGTTGGGTTGGTATTCGTTATCAAATAGATCCTGAGAAGGATTATAACGAGATTATTTTACATCTTAGGTTTAAAGAAAACGATGCCAGATTACAACAAGAAACTTTAGGGATTTTAGGAACAAACTTGATTTATGGTGCTTATTATAAATATAAGCAACCTAAAAATTTACTTCGTTACTTATATGACCATTTAGATAAAGACCAGATTGAAATTGACACCATAAACTTTTCAGGCCCCATTTTTGAAGATGTGGACAACCGATTAATGAGTTTACAGTTGGTTAAAAACGGGATGACAGATGCCGTAATGTTTTCTCCTGATGGAAACAACGTTTTGCCAGCAAAAGTTTTATACAAAAAGAATATTTTAGCTTTACGTGGAAGTTTTAGGCCTGTAACCAAGGTAAATATGGACATGTTCCATAGGTCTTACGAAATGTTTATTAAAGAAAATAAAGTAGAGGAAGAAAGAACCCAAGTTGTTTTCGAAATTACGCTATCTAATTTACGTGCTGAGGGCGAAATTGATGAACAGGACTTTATGGATAGAGCCAAGTTGCTTTGCTCTTTAGGACAAACCGTTTTAATTTCTAATTTCCAGGAGTATTACAAATTGGTGGAATACTTCTCTCAATATACCAAGAGCAGAATGGGACTTGCTATGGGTGTTAACAATCTCGTGGATATTTTTGACGAAAAATATTACCGTCATTTAAGTGGTGGTATTTTAGAGGCTTTTGGAAAGTTATTCTTTAAAGATTTGAGAGTATACTTATATCCAATGCACAACGATGATGGCACAATTACCAATAGCGAAAACGTAAAAGTTCATCCTAGGATGAAAGAATTGTACAAATTTTTTAAGTACAATGGTAAGTTGGTGGATATTACGGATTACGATGAAACCATTTTAACCGTATTCTCAAGAACTGTATTAAAAATGATTACGGATGGCGAAGAAGGTTGGGAAACTATGTTGCCAGAAGGTGTTTCGAAATTAATTAAAGAGAAAAGTCTGTTTGGTTGTGAAACTGAGGAAACTTTTAGAAATGAGTAAATTTCCAGATAGAAAGCGCTGTCTTAAAAGCAGGTTTTAGGTTGGTTCGATCACAGTTTAAAACAAGAAAACCTCAATATCCATTGAGGTTTTGACTACAATGAATCTAACAAAATAAATTAATCCTACTTGTAAGACAGCGTATTATTACTTTAATATTTGATCGGTATGTTCTTTGGTTTTCACTTTTGATATTACATCCTCGATAATTCCTTTTTCATCAATTACAAATGTGGTTCTATGGATGCCTTCATATTCTTTTCCCATAAACTTTTTTGGTCCCCAAACCCCATAAGCTTCAATCACGCTTTTATCTTCATCCGCCAATAATGGATAAGGGAACTTGTATTTGTTTTTAAAATTGCTTTGTCTTTTCTCACTATCTGCACTCGCACCTAGAATCTCATAACCTGCTTTTTGAAATCTAGAATAATTATCGCTTAAATTACAAGCTTCAGCTGTACAACCTGGCGTACTTGCTTTTGGATAAAAAAACAACACCAATTTTTTTCCTTGAAAATCTTTTAAAGAAATGCTGTTTCCATCTTGGTCTTTTGCAGTAAAATCTGGTGCTTTATCTCCTGGTTTCAAATTTGTCATAGTATCTTTGTTTAAATTCAATTTTTGTAAAAATACAACTTATGACTAAGCAAGAAAAGGTAGAATTCGTTATAAAAACGTTAAATGAAATTTACCCAACCATTCCTGTAGCGTTAGACCATAAAGATCCTTATACTTTACTAATTGCTGTATTATTGTCTGCACAATGTACAGATGTTCGCGTAAATCAGATTACTCCATTATTATTTGCAAAGGCAGATAATCCGTACGATATGATAAAGCTTTCTGTTGAAGAAATCAGGGATATTATTAGACCTGTGGGCTTATCGCCAATGAAAAGCAAAGGCATTTATGGCCTGTCGCATATATTAATAGATAAACATGATGGGCAAGTACCAAAAACATATGAAGAACTAGAAGAATTACCAGCTGTAGGACATAAAACAGCTGCTGTGGTTTTATCTCAAGCTTTTGGAATTCCAGCATTTCCAGTAGATACACATATACATAGATTGATGTATCGATGGGGATTTACCAATGGGAAAAATGTGGTTCAAACAGAAAAAGATGCGAAACGCCTGTTTCCAGAAGAAATTTGGAACGATTTACATCTACAAATTATTTGGTATGGACGTCAATATTCTCCCGCAAGAGGTTGGGATTTGAATAAAGACATTATTACAAAAACTATTGGAAGAAAAAGTGTTTTAAAAGCACATCCTCAATATATAGACGACAAAATATAGAATTTTAGCTATCTGGGATTTAATCCTTCAAACTTCATGCATATTGATAAAAAGAAACTAAAGCAAAAAAGTCCTAACGACTAATTAGGACTTTTTCAAAGTTTAGTTGAGAAGCGCTTCAAACTTCATCTTATTACAATTTATAACACTTAAAGCCTTCGAATAATCAAGAAGAAACTGTATGGTCTCTTCTTTTGGGTTTAAATCAAGCTGCCTTTGGGGATTTTTTTCAGAGTAAAGTTTTGCCATTTAGTTTTATTTTTTAATGGGTTTATTTACAATCTAAAACGCAACAGTCTGATTATTATTGTTTAATTGGTTAAAATAATATTATGTTTATCAATAATTTTTCTCATATTAATTAAAGCGTAACGCATTCTACCTAATGCTGTATTGATACTAACACCTGTTTTATCGGAAATTTCCTTAAAACTCATGTCGTTGTACATACGCATCATCAATACTTCTTTTTGATCGGCTGGAAGTTCTTCAATAAGTTTTCTAACATCAGCTTCAACTTGCATTTTAATTATGCTTCGTTCAGCATCTAAAGTTGTATCGCACAAGACCGAAAAAATATTAAAATCTCCCGAATTGCTAAATTTAGGCATGCGATTATTTCGCCTAAAATGATCGATTACCAAATTATGGGAAATACGCATCACCCAGGGCAAGAATTTACCTTCCTCGTTATACTTTCCTCTTTTTAAGGTTTTAATTACCTTAATAAATGTGTCTTGAAAAATATCTTCAGCCATATCCTTATCCAAAACCTTGGAATAAATAAAACTAAAAACGCGTTGTTTGTGTCTCTTAATTAAAACCTCTAAAGCAGGTTCATCACCTTTAATGTAGTTACTGACTAGCGTAGCATCTGTGACAAGTTCGTTTTGCATAATTATTACTTTGAACACAAAGTTTCCTTTATGTTTGGGGTTAAATCTATTTTAAAGTAATTTTATGCTATAGGCTAGACGAGTGATTTTAAGATTAGTAAGTCCCAAATATAACAACATTCTTTGTTATTCTACAAATTAATTGAAATTATTTGAAAAAAAATATTCGATAAGATTCTATTTTCTTGGTTGATTTACTTATAGTATCTTTGCAAAATTAGCGCCTATACAACTTATGACTCCTAACATTTCTCAAGTAAACCCGAAAGAAAATATCATTATTAAAGGTGCTAGTTTGCACAATTTAAAGCATATCGATGTTGTAATTCCAAGAAATAAATTGGTTGTTATTACTGGTTTGTCTGGCTCTGGGAAATCTAGTTTGGCTTTTGATACATTGTATGCCGAAGGACAACGCCGATATGTGGAAAGCCTGTCCAGTTATGCCAGACAATTTTTAGGAAGACTTAACAAACCTAAAGTTGATTACATAAAAGGCATTGCTCCTGCTATTGCCATAGAACAAAAAGTAAATTCTACCAATCCTCGTTCTACAGTAGGTACTTCAACAGAAATTTACGATTATTTCAAATTACTGTTTGCCAGAATTGGAAAAACCTATTCTCCAAAATCCGGAAAGGAAGTTAAGAAAGATACGGTTTCAGATGTTTTAAACTATATTAAAACTTTTGATGAAGGTGAAAAACTCCTGCTCCTCGCTCCTATTTATTTAGAAAAAGGACGCACCATGGAAGACAAGCTAAAAGTGCTTCAACAGCAAGGTTATGCTAGAATTAAAGTGGATAAAGAAGTTTTAAGAATTGAGGAAGCAAAAGATGTTTCTGAAAATGATTCCATATTTTTAGTAGTCGATAGAATTATCACCAAAAACGAAGAAGATTTTTACAACCGTTTGGCAGATGCAATCCAAACTGCATTTTTTGAAGGAAAAGGAGAATGTTATATAGAAACATTAAAAGATAGCAAACAACGATTTTTTAGCAATAAGTTCGAATTGGATGGCATAGATTTTTTGGAACCCAATGTGCATTTATTCAGTTTTAACAATCCCTATGGTGCTTGTCCTAAATGTGAAGGTTATGGAGATATTGTAGGTATAGACGAAGATTTAGTAATTCCAAATACAGCTTTATCTGTTTTTGAAAATGCTATTTTCGCTTGGCGTGGAGAAAGCATGAGTTGGTATCGCGATCAATTGGTGAACAATTCCCATAAATTCGATTTTCCCATCCATAAACCCTTTTTTCAGTTAAGCGAAGAGCAGAAACAACTTATTTGGGATGGTAATAAATATTTTGAAGGCTTAAATTCATTTTTTGCCGAGTTGGAATCCAAAGCTTATAAAATCCAAAATCGTGTGATGCTTTCTCGTTACAGAGGAAAGACCAAATGTAAAGCTTGTAAAGGAAAGCGTTTAAGACCAGAAGCAGATTATATTAAAATTGGAGGTGCCACTATTACCGATTTAGTAGATCTGCCATTAAACAAACTAATGGCCTTCTTTAAACAGTTGGAATTAAACGACTACGATTTAACAATTGCCAAACGC
>Ga0209075_1000219_pt1 | contig 53821 bp, 44 predicted proteins | sample Stecom2011_FD_187523 | JGI IMG/M metagenome (GOLD analysis project Ga0209075, IMG submission 187523) | Agricultural soil microbial communities from Utah to study Nitrogen management - Steer compost 2011 (SPAdes) (version 2) | ecosystem: Environmental > Terrestrial > Soil > Agricultural land...
AGATTTGTCTGGTGATTTTAGCGGTATGGTCACACCTGTTCCCATCTCGAACACAGTAGTTAAGCATTCCAGCGTCGACGATAGTTCTAAGGAGCGAAAATAGATCATTGCCAGGCATTCTCTTATTAATGGAAGATTAGCTCAGCTGGGAGAGCATCTGCCTTACAAGCAGGAGGTCGGGGGTTCAAGTCCCTCATCTTCCACCATTAAAGAAACTTTAACAGCCGAAATAGCTCAATTGGTAGAGCAACTGACTTGTAATCAGTAGGTTGGGGGTTCAAGTCCTCTTTTCGGCACCATTTTGACCCGTTAGCTCAGTAGGTAGAGCACCAGACTTTTAATCTGGGTGTCGAAGGTTCGATCCCTTCACGGGTCACCATCATCTTGCCCGGATGGTGAAATAGGTAGACACGTGGGACTTAAAATCCCATGATCGTGAGGTCATGCCGGTTCAAGTCCGGCTCCGGGTACCATTTGGGGACTTAGCTCAGCTGGGAGAGCGCCTGCCTTGCACGCAGGAGGTCAGGGGTTCGATCCCCCTAGTCTCCACCAAATGATTATTAATTTAATGTTGAAATAAAAAAAAGTATATATTATAATAGAACTGCAGGCCAAAAAGCCAAGCAGAGAAGTTGCCAATCTGGCGGCGTAGCTCAACTGGCTAGAGTGCACGGTTCATACCCGTGAGGTTGAGGGTTCGAGTCCCCCCGCCGCTACCATATTTGGACCCGTAGCTCAGTTGGTTAGAGCTCCCGGCTCATAACCGGTCGGTCGTAGGTTCGAGTCCTACCGGGTCCACCAACATAAACTTAATATATACGGAGAAATACCCAAGTCTGGCTGAAGGGATCGGTCTTGAAAACCGACAGGCTGTCAAAAGCGCGGGGGTTCGAATCCCTCTTTCTCCGCCAAACTTAATCTTATATCGCGGGATGGAGCAGTCTGGTAGCTCGTCGGGCTCATAACCCGGAGGCCGTGGGTTCAAATCCCTCTCCCGCAACCAAAACGGTCCAGTGGTGTAGTGGTTAACATGCCTGCCTGTCACGCAGGAGATCGCGGGTTCGACCCCCGTCTGGACCGCCACTTAAATGCCCCTGTAGCTCAGTTGGTAGAGCAATGGATTGAAGCTCCATGTGTCGGCAGTTCGACTCTGTCCGGGGGCACCACTAAACAAATTAATGGCTTAATGAAGCCTTTTTTTATTTTTGAGGGTTTGAGTTCTTGAAAAGTTCTTAATATTTTGTGAACGTAAAATATAAGCACCCTACCAAATTAAATAATACTAAGTTAAAATTCTCCCATAGAAAGAAGTGAAGTGATAAGATAAATGGATCCAGTTATGACGGTATAACAGGACCCACTTTTGTTAAATAAACACAATTTTATATTATAATATTTACATTAAAAGATGAGGAGATATGACATGATAATTAATGTAAGTATTAACAATGATTTTCTTGACTTTGGTAAGGCAAGCCTCCAAAGTGACTCATAGTTGAAATACTATGCCACGTGCGGACAACATGTCCGTATTTTTTTAATAAAAAAAGAACCTTTAGGTTCTAAATTTAATTTATTATGTATTTACTAAATCGTTCTATTTCACTTTTACTTAAAACAGTTTTAATAATATAACCAGTTTCAATATATTCAGTATTAATAATAGTAGAATTATTTTTCAAATAATTAAAAAGAAAACTATCATTAAAATCTATTTTTAAAGTAACAATTTTACTATCTAAATAAATCTCACCATAAATAGCACTTATTAATTCATCGATTCCTTCTTTAGTTACATTAGAGATAAAGAGGTAATCATCACTTAAGATTGGATTAGTGGCTGCTATTTCTTTTTTTGTTAATACGTATAGTTTAGGGATATCATTAGCTTTAATATCGTTTAAAATATTAAGTGTTTCATTGATTTGATAATCTTCAAAATCTTTTCCATCGGCAACAATAACTAACAAATCAGCATCAATAACATCTTTTAAAGTGGACTCAAAAGATCTTAATAACTCTCTTGGTAGTTTTCTAATAAAACCAACTGTATCAATTAATAAAAAGGGTGGATAATTATTTTTTTGCATTCTTTTAACTTTAGTATCTAGGGTTGCAAACAACATATCTTTTTCAAAAACACTAGGAGTTTCATTATTAAGAATTATAGATAAACTATTCATTAATGAAGATTTACCAACATTAGTATATCCAACAAGTGCAACCACCGGAATACTTGATTCTAAGCGTTTCTTTCTTGAAATATCATGTTCCTTAGATAAAGCTTTTAACTCATTTTTAATATTACTAATATCTTTTAATAAACGTCTTCTATCCATCTCAAGTTTAGTCTCACCTGGCCCTTTAGCATTATATGTTCCACCACCTTGTCGTGATAAAGATTTTCCCATTCCAACGAGTCTAGGTAACATATATTCTTTTTGAGCAAGTGATACCTCTAACATTGATTGTCTTGTTTGTGCTCGCTCAGAAAAGATTGATAATATTAAAAAACTACGATCAATAACTTGAACATCTAAAGCATTTTCTAAATTATTTATTTGTGCGGGAGATAGTGGATCATCAAAAATTACCATTGATGCTTCATAAACATCAACTAAGGTTTTAATCTCATCAACTTTTCCTTTCCCAACATAAAACCTTGAATTAATCCGTTCAGCTCTTTGAATAACTATATCAGCAGTATCAATATCAACTGCACTAGCTAAGTGTTTTAATTCATCTAAAGAGTCTTTCATCTTATACTTACTATTAATTAGTTCTAATCCAACTAAAATTGCTAAATCTTTCTTTAAGTCCATAATCTCACCTTTTCTTCAAGTATTATATAATTTATAATAACTAATTGCAAACAAACATCATTTATAATATGTTATAATATAACATACTAAGGAGCGTGAAATTATGAACCTACTTTTTTCTATGCCAGATGTGGCATGGTGGAAAATATTAATTGATTTCTATCTTGTTTGGATAGTAGTCTTATTTACTGTTAGAATCGTTTTTTCAAATAGTAGATTATTAAACTTTGCGATTATATTTATATTTTTATTAATCGGAAATTATGTAATTCAATATTTTGATATTAAAATAGCATCAGGTTTATTAGAATATATTATCGAATGGTATCCGATTGTAGTTATTGTTATTATGGCTCCAGATTTAAGAAGATTAATTGAGTTTATTTGGAAAAAAGATACAAAAGAAAGTGTCGCTATGATGGGTAATGAGCAAACAAGACAACAAATAGTAGAGGCAACCTTTCATTTATCAAGAAGAAAAATTGGTGCACTCATCACAATTGAGAAACATAATACCCTTGATCATTTTGCTGATAAAGCAATTATGATGAATTCACAAATATCAAAAGAATTATTAATTAACATCTTTGTTCCTAATACACCACTACACGATGGAGCGGTAATTATTAGAGGAAATGAAATACTTTGTGCAGCAGCTTATTTTATCTTATCAGAACGCGAAGTAGAAGATAGGACAATGGGTTCACGCCATAGAGCAGCCTTAGGTATTAGTGAAGTATCTGACGGTTTAACAATTGTTGTTTCAGAAGAAACTGGTGATGTTTCAATTGCAGTTGAAGGCATATTATTAAAAATGAATGATCCAGATAAGTTAATGGAATACTTATCAATGTTTATGAGGTGAGATAAAAATGAAAATATTAAAAAATATTATATTATTTATTATAAATCCTTTCAGAACTTTTGGATTAGGAAGAACATCAGATAAAGTTGTTAAATATACTAATAAATATCCTTATGTTATGTATATATTAAGTTTTATTATTGCGGCAGCGTTTATTATTTTTTATTATTTTATTTAAGGAGTCAATTAAATGTTTTTACAAAACCCGATTTTCCCACTTATAATGACAATATTTACATTGTTTGTAACAATAATTAATAGTATTCAAAACGAAAAACTGACAAAGAAAAGTTTGTCTTTTTCGTCTTTAATGTTAATTATTTCAATTACAACTTTTGTTATTTATCCTTCATTTATTGAGGGAAATGACTTACATGAAGAAGTATATTCCTACTTTAGTTTATTTGTTTATCTATACTTCTTTATTATCTTTATTTTAGCTTTTAAAACAGCTATTTTAAGAGCTAATCATTATCAATTATTTGTAAAATCAATAAGAGAAAGTAATTGGAATGCTTATTATATAGTAGATAGTAAAGAAAGAGTTAAAGATATTTCACAAAGTTTCTTAGAAGAACTAGGAATAGAAAAAAGTGAAGTAATCGGGAAAAAGATTTTTACAACCTTTAATAAAACAATTAGATATCAGCAATTAAATGGTGCTCCAATTACTAACAAACAATTAGAACATTATTACAACAATTATAAAAAAGAAGCTAAAATTGGTGATAGTGAAGTTCAAGAACTTGTTATTTTAAATTTTGAAGGTGAACAAATTATATTTAAACTTTATATGCAACCAGTTTTTGCTTTAGGTAAATATAGAGGTAGAATAGTTGTTGGTGAAAAAAAGACTGATTTTGATTTATTAGGTGTAGAAAAAAAGTTATCAAAAAGCGAACAAACATTAGAAAGTATTAGACTAAAATTTATTTCTACTTTAGAAATAAGTAAAGAAGGACTATTTTCAATTGATTTAGATGACAAATCAATTTGGGCAAGTAGTGGCTTAATAAATATATTGGATCTACCAAGTTCACATATGAACTTAAATGACTTTAGAAACTTAATTCATGAAGATGATTTAAAAGCATATTTAACGACAATAGGTGAACTATCTCTTTCAAAACAAAGATATACAATAAGATACCGTATCTTAAAAAATGGTAGTTATATATGGGTTGAAGAAAGAGGTAAAAGAATCTTTGATGATCACTACACAACAACTATTATGGGAACATTAAATCCTATTAATGTAAAACATTTTAGAGCATCAAACATAGAAGCACTAGATACACTAGAAGGATATCATCAATTACTCGTTAAACTAGCAAGACTAATTAAAGAAGATAGATACTTTTATTTAATGTTATTAGAACTTACTAATATACCAACTATTAATGATAATTATGGTTGGGATGTTGGAAATATGATTATGGCTGAATATATTACTAAAATGCGAAATTCATTTGTTACAGAAAATGGTGAAATCTTTAGAATAAGTGGTTTGAAGTTTGTAGTTATTGTAACTAATCCAAATAAAATGGATACATTAAATAAAGGAATAAGACAAAACGAAAAATTGTTAAATCTTGATGTTAAATACGGTTCAATTAATACAGAACTAATTGTTCATGCTGGTATATCTATAAGTAAAGAAGACTTTGTTGTTGAAGAAAAATTATATCAAGCAGCAGAAGAAGCTTTAAAGATTGCTAAAAATGATAAAGTGACACATCAAGGAATTTTTTATAAGGATATAAAAAATGAATAAAAAACAAGCCAGAGTTATCGCCAAACATAAGCGCATGCAAATAACTAAAGCTGATCATATAATAAAATCAAAAATTATAACTCAAAAAATCGAAAATCATCATAAATTTATTAACGCGAATATAGTTGGTATATATGCACCAATGCAAAACGAAGTTAATATAAATTTTTTAAATTTAGATAATAAAAAAGTGGTTTATCCAAGAGTTAATAAGAAAAAAGCTTTAGAATATGTCTTAGTTGATGATAAGACAAAATGGGAAATTAACAAATTTGGTGTAAAAGAGCCTAAAAATGGTAAAATAATTAATGATGAAACAATTGATTTATTAATTATTCCAGCGCTAGCTAGAAACAATAATAATTATCGTTTAGGTTATGGTGCAGGCTATTATGATAGATATTTAAAAGATAATTATCCATTATATACAATTGGTGTTATATTTGATAATTATACAGTTGATTTTATTGAAGATATTTGGGATATAAAATTAGACGAATTTATTTCGAATTAAGGATGTGTAAAAATGATAGTTGAAACAGAACATGGAACATATGAACTAATAAAAAACTATAAAGAAGGCTTTGATTTATTAGCCTTTAACGAAAGATATGTTGATGTAGCTTTTGATAGATATCAATATTTAGTTGGTGATGTTTCAGCAGGTATTTTAAGAATTAAAGGTTTTAATTCTGATCCAAAAAGTCTAAGAGGCTTTAAAGCAATTCCAGATTATTTAAATGAATCATGTAATCTTAATACCGCATATTATATTTTAAAAAGAATTAAAGTAAAGGAGTAACCTACTATGTCAGATATTAATAAACAAGTTGATGCTATGATTGATAAAATTAGACCATATATTTTAAGAGATGGCGGTGACATTGAAGTTACCAAAATTGAAGAGGGCATTGTATATGTCAGAATGTTTGGAGCATGCGAAGGTTGCTTTGCGCTTGATGTTACGTTAAAACAAGGAGTAGAAAGATTGCTGCTTGAAAATGTTCCAGGAATAATTGGCGTAGTTAACGTCTAAATAAAAAAAGAAAGTAGATGAACGATGAGAAAAATCGGATTTGTGGTAGACTCTACCTTTGGTTATAAGGGTAGTGAGGCAACCGTTGTACCGCTAAACGTCTTTATTGATGACAAAGAATATGTAGATGGCGAATTTGATGGTAGTTTAGTTGTTGAAGCATTAGAAAAAGATTTAAAAATGTCAACAAGTCAACCCTCACCAAATGCATTTTTAAATGCATATGAAAAAGAACTAGCAAAAGGTTACGAACATGTTATTTGTTTGACGATAGCTAGTAGTTTAAGTGGAACATTTAATAGTGCAAACTTAGGAAAAGATATTTTAGAAAATGATAATGTAACAATTATTGATACTAAAACTGTAAACTTAGGTTCAGAATATATCTTAGAAGAAGCGATTAAATATGCTAATTTAGGAAAATCTTTAGAAGAAGTTATTGAATATATTAACGACTTAATATCAAAAGGATCAATAATTTTTAGTGTTGATAATTTACAAACACTTGTCAAAGGTGGTAGACTTGGAAGATTAAGTGCTTTAATTGGTAGTGTATTAAAAATCAAGCCAATTTTAAGATTTAAAGAAGGAATTTTAAATGTTGAAGCTAAAGTTCGAGGATTAATGGGAGTTTTTAAATACATAACAAACCAAGTATTAGAATTATTAACAGGTGAAAAAGTAGTTGTAAGAATTACTTATGTTGATAATAAAGGTTATGCTGAAAACTTAGAAAGAATGATTAATGATTTAAATGACAACAATTTAGACGTAAACATTACAGGACAATTAAATGCTTCTGTAGCTGCTCATATTGGTCTTGGTGGTATGGGAATATATTTAATTAAATTATAAATTTTAAAGGTGCTATTTTTGTAGCACCTTTTTAGTAGATTGATTAAATTCATGTTATAAGCTATAATTTATATATAAGAAAAACAATTTAGAAATGGGGAAATTTTATTATGAATGTATTATTCGCATCATCAGAGGTATTTCCGTTTAGTAAAACAGGTGGGCTCGCTGATATAGCAAGCTTCCTGCCAAAAGCACTAAACAAAATAGGACATAATGTTATTACGGTAACACCTTATTATCCTTCTATTGCTAGATATCATAATGATTTAGTATATTTAGGCACTAAAACAATTTATTTTGGCCTAGATAATACTAAAGTAAATTATTATGAATTAAGTGATGGCGACAACAAAATAATATTTGTTCAAAATCAACATTATTTTGAACGCGACTTTTTCTATGGCTATGAAGATGATGATATCAGATTCATGGTTTTTTCATATGCGGTCTTAGAGTTAGTTGATATTTTAAAAGATATTCCGCAAATTATTCATGTTAATGATTGGCAAAGCGCAACCATTCCTTTTTTACTAGACCGCCATTATCGTTATCGTGAAAAATATCAATACATCCATACACTATTAACTATTCATAATCTTCAATATCAAGGTAGTTTTGGACTTAACTCATCACGTTTATTTAATGTTGAGTTTGATTATACATATGTTCATTTTAATAGTGTTAACTATTTAAAAACAGGAATTGAAACCGCAACTAAAATTAATACAGTAAGTCCTAATTATCGCAATGAGATTATGACAGAGCAGTTTGGTTTTACACTTGATGGTGCGCTTAGAAAACGTGAAAGTGATTTGTCTGGTATTTTAAATGGGATTGATTTAGAAGTTTTTGACCCCGAGAAAGATCCATCTATAATAAAAAATTATACATCAAGAAATTTAAAATTAGGGAAATTTACTAATAAAAAAGAATTAATGAAAAACTTTGATATCAAAGTTACTAAAGAGCAGCCATTAATTTCTTATATTGGTCGTCTTGCAGTCCAAAAAGGAATTAATTTAATGAAAGAAGTTTTAGAAGATGTAATTAATAATAGTAACGCAGTCTTTATGTTCTTAGGAAGTGGTGATGAAGAATATCAAAATTACTTCCAATACTTACGTAATAAATACCCCGCTAAAGTTGCTTATTATCAAGGATATAACGAAGATTTAGCTCATAAAATTTATGCAGCAAGTGATATCTTTTTAATGCCAAGTGAGTTTGAGCCTTGTGGACTTGGTCAAATGATTTCAATGCGTTATGGAACAATTCCAATTGTAAGAGAAGTTGGTGGATTAAAAGATAGTGTTGTCCCATATAATAAGTATAATAATACTGGAACAGGCTTTAGTTTTTATGATCAAAACAAAGATGTATTTAAAGACAAAATTTTTGAAGCAATCAATTTATTTAATAATGAACCAAGAAAATGGAGCGAATTAATTAGAAGAGCGTTAAATGAAAATTTCGGATTAGAAAGAATGGCTAAAGAATATTCAAACTTATATAAAAAAATAATAGGGGGTAAGTAAAATGGAAGTTTTAGCATTAATTTTAGCGGGCGGTAAAGGAAGTAGATTAGACCTTTTATCACAAAAAAGAAGTAAACCAGCAGTACCTTTTGCAGGGAAATATCGAATTATTGACTTTTCATTAAGTAATTGTACTAATTCAGGAATTACGGATATTGGTATTTTAACTCAATATTTACCATTTTCTTTAAATGAACATATTGGTGTTGGTAAACCATGGGATTTAGACCGTAAATATACAGGAGTTACACTTCTTCACCCACATAATTATTGGTATGCTGGAACAGCTGATGCGGTTTTAAAAAATATTGCGTTTGTGCAAAGAAGAAAAGCAAAATATGTTTTAATTTTATCAGGCGACCATATATATAAAATGGATTACCGTAAAATGTTAGAAGTCCATAAAAACAACAACGCAGAACTTACTGTTGCAACCATTCCTGTTGAACCACATGAGACTGAAAGATTTGGAATGCTTGAAACTAATAATAAAGACCGTATAGTTGCTTTTGAGGAAAAACCAAAACAAACAAAATCAACGCTCGCTTCAATGGGAATTTATATTTTCAATGTTGACACTTTAGTTAAAGCTCTTGATACGGTAAAAGAAGTTGATCTAGATTTTGGTAAACACATCATCCCGCACTTAATAGACGAAGGAACACCAATTTATGCTTACCGTTTTAATGGTTATTGGCGAGATGTTGGAACTTATGATTCATATATCGAAACAAACTTAGAATTAACTGTTGATAATCCACCTTTAAACCTATATGATGAAGAATGGAAAATCTATACACGAAGTGAAGAAAAACCACCAGTTAAAGTAAGCGAAAATGCGATTATTCAAAACAGCTTAATTTCTAATGGTTGTGTTATTAAAGGGAAAGTTATTAATTCTGTATTAAGTCCTGGTGTATATGTTGGTGCGGGGACTGTAATTGAAAATAGTATTATTTTAAACGATAGTGTTATAGGGAATAATAGTTATATTAATCATGTAATATTAGATAAACAAGTCGAAATTGGTAACAATGTAAAACTTGGTTACGGTGATGATAACACAGCTAATATTGAAAGACCAGATTTACTATCATCAGGGATAACTGTTTTAGAAAAACGGACAATTATACCTAATGATGTTATTGTTGGTAAAAATGTAAGAATTTATCGTGAAGGTAAAATTAATGATATGGTAATTAAAAGCGGTACCACAATTAAATAAGGACAAAAAAAACCGTTTTGATAAGCTTTCTATGGTAAAATACATATGCAGACGCAAATATTTTAAGAACTGAAAGGGAGTATTATGAAAAGTATTTTTACTAATAAGGAGAGCTTTAAAACAGCTTATAGTGCTGCTTTAAAAGATCGCTACAATTTAACAGTTAAAGAAGCAACAATGTCACAACTATATCAAACACTAGCTTCTTTAGTAAACGCAAATTTAGATAAAAATTATGATGCTACTACTAAATATGTAAAAGATAATAATTTAAAAAAGACAATATATTTCTCAATGGAATTTTTAATGGGAAGACTAATTACAAACAACTTACAAAACAGTGGCTATTATAATGTCGTAAAAGAGGCTTTTGCTGATTTTAACATTGATTTAAACAAAGTTGAAGATGCCGAAGCAGATACAGGACTTGGTAATGGAGGTCTTGGTAGACTTGCTGCATGTTTCTTAGATTCAGCAGCTTCAATTAACTTACCATTATATGGAAACTCACTAAGATATAGTAAAGGATTCTTTATTCAAGAGTTTGTTAATAACCAACAGATCGAAAAACCTGATAATTGGTTAGAAAAAGGTTTTATGTGGGAAGAAGAAAAACGTGATGAAGCAATTGACATCCCATTTTATGGTTATGTTAATAATACAAAATTAATTGATCCAATTTGGGTTAAAGCTGTCCCATACGATGTTAAAATTGTTGGTGACCAAAATGGTGTTGTAACTCACTTAAGACTTTGGAGTACAACAGCTTCAGAATTACAAACACACCAAGATGATGCCTATTTTAAAATGGTTGATACAATTGCTGAATCACTTTATCCAGATGATTCAAATGAAGAAGGTAAAAAATTAAGATTACAACAACAATACCTCTTAAGTGCAACTGGTGTACAAACAGCAATTAAAGAACAACTTGATTTAGGAAGAGACATTAAAGACTTACATAAATATTACACATTCCAAATTAATGACACTCATCCAACTTTAGTTATTCCAGAATTAATGCGTATTTTAATGGATATATTCCACTTAGGATATGATGAGTCATGGGATATAACAACTAAGACGGTTGCTTTTACGAACCATACAATTTTACAAGAAGCATTAGAAAAATGGGATATTAAAATATTCCAAACATTATTACCAAGAATTTATGAAATTATTCAAGAGATGAACCGTCGTTTCAAACGTGAATTAGAAGCTAAAGGATTATCAAAAGAAGAAATTTATCCAATGCAATTAATTGGCACAAATAACCTTAGAATGGCAAATATTTGTATATTTGGTTCATTTAGTGTTAATGGGGTTGCAGCACTTCATACAGAAATATTAAAAGCGGAAACCTTTAATAATTTTTATAAATTATATCCAGAAAAATTCAATAATAAAACTAACGGTGTAACACATCGTCGTTGGTTATTCCATATTAACCAAGAGTTAGTAAGTCTCTTAGACAAAACTATTGGTAAAGCATGGCATAAAGATTTAAACAAACTAGAAGATTTATTAGAATTTAAAGATGATAAAAAAGTTCAAAAGTTAGTTAAAGATATGAAACATGCCAAAAAAGTTCAATTAGCAGAACGTATTAAAAAATTAGAAGGAATTGAAATTGATCCAAATTCAATCTTTGACATTCAAGTAAAAAGATTACACGAATACAAACGTCAATTATTAAATGCCCTTCATATAATTTATTTATACTTAAGACTTAAAAAAGATCCGGAATTTAAAAAGAATTTCCATCCACAAACATTTATATTTGGTGCGAAAGCAGCGCCAACATATTACATGGCAAAAAGAATTATTGAACTTATCAATGTTGCAAGTAAAGTAATTAATGCTGATGAAGAGACAAATGATTTACTAAAAGTTGTCTTTGTAGTTAACTATAATGTTACATATGCAGAATATATTATGACTGCAGCAGATTTATCAGAACAAATTTCAACTGCAAGTAAAGAAGCAAGTGGAACAGGAAATATGAAATTTATGATGAATGGTGCATTAACGATTGGAACAATGGATGGTGCTAATGTTGAAATTGTTGGGCTTGCTGGTGCAGAAAATAACTTTATTTTTGGAATGACAGCTCCAGAAGTATTGGAAAAATACGCTAAAAACAATTACAATCCAAGAGAAATTTATGAAAACGATCAAAGATTAATTGATGTCTTTAATTTCATTGAAACATTAGATGAAAATCCGCATCACTTTGATTCGATTAAACATAACTTATTAAATAGTGACTATTTCTTTGTATTAGCTGACTTTGATGCTTATGTCAAAGCTCAAGAACTAGCAAACGCTAATTATAAAGATAGTGCAGACTGGTGGAAGAAAGTAATTGTTAATATCGCTAAATCAGGTTTCTTCACATCTGATCGTACAATTGGTCAATATAACGAAGATATTTGGAAATTAGATAAAATTAAATAATAGGAGTGATAGTAATGCATAATAATAACCAGTTTGATTTATTTTTAATTGGAAAAGACTATAATGCCCACAAATGGTTAGGGGCACATTTATTAAGAAACAATCATGGCGAAATTTATGCAACTAAGTTTACTGTATATGCGCCACACGCAAAAGAAGTTAGACTAGTATCTAGCCATAATAATTATGAAGGTTGGAAACATGTTTTAACTAAAGTAAACGAACAAGGGTTATTTAGCATTACTATTCCTTTAAACCTCGAATGGGTCGTTTATAAATATGAAATTCATACCTTTAATGGTCAAGTTTTATATAAAACTGACCCTTTTGGTTTTTTTGCTGAAGAAAGACCTTCAAACGCTTCAAAAGTTTATGATATTGATGGATATCAATGGAATGATCACAACTGGCTAAAAAATAAAAAGCCAGTTTATAATCAACCAGTATTAATATATGAAATGCATTTAGGTTCATGGCAAAGAAAATATGGTGAATTTAAAAAATATAATGAAATTGTAGACGATTTAATTAACTATTTAAAATATAATAGCTTCACTCATGTTGAGTTTCTACCTGTTTATGAACATCCGCTTGATGATTCATGGGGGTATCAAGGCACAGGATTTTTCGCAGCAACCTCAAGATATGGTAGCCCGAAAGACTTAATGTATTTAATAGATAGGCTCCATCAAAATAATATCGGAGTTATTATTGATTGGGTCTTGGGTCATATTAACCGTGATACCCACGGTATATCATATTTTGATGGAACACCACTTTATGAAAATGAAAACCAGTTTTTAAGAGAAAACACTGTTTGGGGAACAAATAATCTCGACTTCGGTAAAGGTATTACAAGAAGTTTCATGACTTCAGCATTAACTTTTTGGATGGATTATTTCCACGTTGATGGCTTTAGAATTGATGCAGTAAGTAATTTAATTTATCATTTAGGTGATTCTAACAATGGTGAGAACATAGACGCAATTAATTACTTAAAAGAGCTCTCAGCTCATTTATTTGCGAAAGATGAGACTTTAATCTTTAGTGCAGAAGACTCAACAAGTTATCCAAAAGTAACTCACCCGGTACACTTAGGTGGAATTGGCTTTAATTATAAGTGGAATATGGGCTTTATGAATGATACATTAAAATATTTTAAACTTGATCCAATTCACCGTAAATTCCATAGTGATTTAATAACATTTAGTATGGTTTATGCTCATAACGAACAATTTATTTTACCGTTCTCACACGATGAAGTAGTTCATATGAAAGGAAGTCTTGTTAATAAAATGCCAGGTGATTATTACTTAAAACTTGCAAATTGGCGCCTACTTCTTTCATATCAAATGACATTTCCAGGTAAAAAGTTATTATTCATGGGCCAAGAGTTCGCATCCTTTAGTGAATGGAATAATAATAAAGAACTAGACTGGCATTTATTAGTTGAATATGAAGCACACCGGAAAGCTGCACGTTTCTTTAGAGACTTGGCGCGCGTATATAATTACCATCCCGCATTATTTGAACTTGATCATGATCCAAAAGGATTTAAATGGTTAATTTTAGACCATTATGATAGTAGTTTGTTTTCATATGCTAGATTTAGCAAAAATGAAACACTTGTGATAATATTAAATATGACGCCAAATTACTATGAATCCTATGAAATAGGAGTGCCTTTAAAAGGATATTACGAAGAAATATTTAATAGTGATAAAGGTGTATATGGTGGAAGTGACCAATATAATGGTCTTCCTCTTAAGACTGTTAACGAACCGCGCAATAACGAAGAACAACACATTAAAGTAAAAGTAGGTTCATTAGCAGCAATAATATTAAAATATAAGAAAGACTTGAAGTGAAATGCAAATATTTATTGATGATTATAATTTAGTTAGAATTGAAAGCAGCGCATATATATATGATGTTAACTTATTAGGAGAAAAACTTAATTTCGTTGAAATTAAAGGTGATTTTCAATATTTTAAAACTAAGGATGTTATACCACTACACATCGCTGATAAAATATATATAAACCATAAAGAATATAATTTACAAATCGGCCTTGTAACAATTAAAGAAGACTTTAATAAACGCTATCAATATGATGGCGTTTTAGGTGTGATTTATACAAAAAAACATACAACTTTTAAAGTATTTAGTCCGGTTGCTAAAGAGATGTTTGTAGTTATTGATGATATAAAACATCAAATGGAATATGAAAATCCAATATGGAAAATAAAACTAGAAGGTGACTTCTTAGATAAGAAGTATTATTATTTAGTAAGAATTAATAATACTTTTGAAAGAGTTATAGATCCATACGCAAAAGCCGGAACTGATCAATACTCAGTAGTAATAAATGTTAGAAATACTAACAAACAAACATCAGACTTCCTACCATTTAAAAACCACGAAGAAGCAATCATTTACGAAGCTCATATAAGAGATTTAACATATAACTTAACCGTTTTAGAAAAAAAGAATTACTTAGGATTAATTAATCCTTCAAAAGAATTAAAAAAACCGGTTTTAAACTACATCAAAGACTTAGGAATGACACATATCCAACTTCTTCCTATTCAGGATTTCTATGAAGTAGATATTAATGATAAAGACAAACAATATAATTGGGGCTATAACCCAAAACAATACTTTACTTTATCTAGTTGGTATAGTAGTAAACCAAATGACCATTATGAAAAAATTAATGAATTTAAAAAAGTTGTTGATTACGCTCATAGTATTAACTTAGGAGTAAATATTGATGTTGTATATAATCATGTTTATGAAAGAGGACTCTTTCCTTATGATAAATTAGTACCAGGCTATTTTTATCGTCACGATAAAAACTATCAGCCAACTAATTCATCATTTGTTGGTAATGACGTAGAAACAACTAACTATATGGTTAGAAAATTAATAATTGATAGTTTAGTTTATTTAACTAAAACCTTTAAAATTGATGGTTACCGTTTTGATTTAATGGGGTTAATGGATATTGAGACAATGCTCAAAATAGAAAAAGAGTTAAAAAAGATTAATCCAAGAATTATGTTATATGGTGAAGGCTGGAATATGGATAATGCACTAGAACCTAGTCTTAGAAGTAATATGAATAATAATAAACTATTTAAATCATATGCGCACTTTAACGATCAATACAGAAATATTATGCGTGGTGAGCAATATAACAAAAATGAACGTGGTTATCTAAGTGGCAACAACAAGCATATTAAAAGAGTTCCTGATTTATTAAAGGGTAGTAAAAATATGTTTAAAACAATTAAACAAACAATTAATTATGTTGAATGTCATGATAATCACACACTAAATGATCAAATGATACTTGCTGGTGTAGATAAAAAAGATATAAAGATCTATCAAGATTTTGCTAATCATGTTATCGCTATTTCAAAGGGGATTGCTTTTTATCATGCAGGTCAAGAGTTATATCGTGAAAAAGATTTAATTAATGATAGTTATAACAAACCTGATAGTATTAATAGTATTAAATGGAAAATACCTAATAGTATTACTAAATTTAAAGAAATCATTAAAATTCGCAAACAATATTTAAATAAAGATAATAAAATATATAATGTTAAAATAGATAATAATTTAATTATAATTAATGTTGATAATAAACTAAATATCTACTTAAAAAATGATTTTACTAAAAACAGCATTAATGAGAAAAATGAATTAATATTTAATTCACAAGCCTACAATAAACCAAATGGTAATTATGAATTATTAATGCCAGGTGTTTATATCTTTAGAAAATAAAGCCGATTGGCTTTTTTTTCTAGATTGACAAAAATAGTTATAAATTATATAGTATTAATAGTTAAGAAAGAAGGATATTTATGATTGAGAAAAATAAAGAATATCAAGTTAAGATAATAGACTTAGACTATAAAGGTGATGGGATTGCTAAAATAGGTGATAGCTTTATTTATATTAGTGGTCTTTTAAAGGACGAAGAAGCAATTATTAAAATAACAAAATTAGGTCGTGGCTTTGGCGTAGGAGAAATAATAAAGATATTAAAAGAATCAAAAGATAGAACGAAAGAAACTTCAAAACTAGGAAGTCTAAACCTTTATCATTTAAGTTTTAAAGAACAACTAAACTGGCAATATAAAATAACTAAAGAAACATTAGAAAAAGTCTTAAACAAAAAAGTAAATGTCTTAGAAACAATAACTGATAATATAGAATTTAATTACCGTAATAAAGTTGTTTTTCATGTCTTAAAAGGTAAAAAGTTAAAACTTGGACTTTATAGCTTTAACAATCAAACCTTAGAAGTTATAAACAACTTTATTTTAGCTAACGAAGAAGTTAATAAGTTAATTTATGCTATTAATAATGAAAATATTATAATTGATGAAAATGTTTTAAATAACTTTATTTTCAGAAATAATAGTAATAATGAAATATTAGTAACAATTACATCAAATAAAAAAAGTTTTAAAGGACTAGATAATATTATTAAATTATTACAACAATTTAATAATATTATCGGACTTACAATTAATATTAAAGTCTATAAAGAAAAGATATTAAGTGATAAATCATACTTAGTATATGGAAAAAACTTATTAAAAGAAGGAAATCTCTTATTAAATGATCAAAGTTTCATGCAAGTAAATTATGGAGTAATGTATTTAACATATAATATAATTAAAGAACATATTTTAGGAAATAGCATTGTTGATGCATATGCTGGTGTTGGAAGTATTGGTTATTCTATTTATAATGAAAATATTAATTTAACAATTATTGAAAATAATTTAGCTAATATTAAACTTGCCGAAAAAATAAAAGATGATAATAAATATAATAATGTTGAAATTATTCATGCTAATGCAGAAGATGTAATTAAAGATTATAAAGTTGATTCAATTATTATTGATCCGCCAAGAAAAGGCGTTATGAAGTCATTAATCGATGAAATTATTAATAATAAAATTAATAGAGTTATTTATTTATCTTGTGATTTACAAACACTAGCAAGAGATTTAAAAATATTTAGAGAAGCATATGTAATAGATTATGTTTATCCTATTAAAATGTTTCCGCAAACTAATTCATTTGAGACATTAGTAATAATGACTCTAAAGGAGTAAATTATGAAAAAGAAAAGGTTTGATTATATTGAAGATAGTTTGGTTTTCCATAAAAACTTATTTCCTAATGAAGCGTTATTTAATGAAGTAATGAATTTTAATGAAAAGTTTGTAAGTAAATGGATAAGACTAGTTTTAATCTTTAGCATATATCTTGCAGTGGTGTTCTTTATTTCCCTGGAGCTTGATGAAGGAATTAGATATATCTTTGGAACAACCTTAATTTATTTAGATTTTGTTTTATTAATTTTATCAATATTATATATCTATAAAGATAGAAGATTAATATTTAGAAAACAAATAAATGAAATTAAAGCAGATGAAGTAAAATATAAATATCAAATTATTCTTCATGAAAATTACCGGAAGTATAATAAAAAATGGAATATAATTTATTCGATAGTTTTAATTATTACGTTTTATTTTTCACTAAGTCTTTTTATTTCTGATTTAATTAAAACAAAAAACACAAGTTATGGTCCAATTTTCATACTTTTTGTGGGATTAATACTTTTTGTAATACCTACCTATTTATTAAATATGTCTAGTTACAAGAAATTAAGAATAAAACTGCGAAAAATCGAACAATTAATCAAACAAGATAATAACATCTAAAAATACTAAAAAAGATTGAAAAATGTTATAATTGTTAAAAGAAGAGGTTTTAGTATGAATGAAAATAATATAATTACATGTGAAATAGTTGGTTTCCAAGAGTATGGTGTTTTTGTTAGATGTGATGAGTATGATGGTTTAGTTCATATCTCAGAAATATCTGAACAATACGTTGAAAACATTGAAGAAATTTTTGAAGTTGGTGATTTAGTTAAATTACTAGTTTTAGATGTTAATGAAGAAGATAAAAAATTAAAACTAAGTTATAAAAAATGTCATAAGATTCATAAAAGAATTTTAAAAAATGTTAAAATAACGAAAGGATTTCATAAACTATCAACCGAATTACCAAAATGGATTGAATATAAAAAGCAGGAATACAATAATGAAGACATATAAAACATATAGCGATTTAGAAACAATCGCTTTAGGAGAAAAAATCGGTAGAGCTGTTAAAGACTTAAATGTCATTATTTTGCTTGATGGAGGACTTGCGGCTGGAAAAACTACTTTAACTAAAGGAATAGCAAAAGGACTTGGAATAAATGATATTATAAAAAGTCCAACTTTTACTATTATGAGATTTTATGAAAATAATAATATAAAACTATATCACCTAGATCTATATCGCTTAAATGAATTAGGTCTAGATTTTGATTTGGAAGAATATGTTTACGATGATGAAGGGGTAATTGTCATTGAATGGCCTTATCAAGTAGAGGAACTTCTACCAAGTAAATATATAAAAATAAATATTACAAATGATTTTGATTCAAGAACATTTGTAATATCAGCAACTAATTATCAAGAGGTATTAAACAAAATATGAAAACATTAATAATGGATACAGCAACTAATTTTTTAATTGTTGGACTAATAGATAATAAAAAAGAAGCTATAGTTACTAGAATTGGCAAAAATGATAATGCCGCATATTTAGTAAATAAAATTGATGAAGTATTAAAAAATAACAATACAACAATTGATGAAATCGATGAAATTATTGTTGGGATTGGACCAGGTTCATATACAGGAATTAGAGTAAGTGTTGTAGTAGCAAAGACACTTGCTTATAGTAAAGGTATTAAACTAAAACAAATTAGTAGTATCGCTCTATTAACAAGTGGATATAACTTTTTAGTATATGGCGCGATTGATGCAAGAAGAAATCACTATTTTGCTGGAAAATATTTAGAAGGAAAAGAAATAGTTAAAGATAGTTATATAAATAAGGAAGTCTTAGAACAATTATCAAATGTGATAATTTTAAATGAGGAAACAATTAAATTAAATTTAAATAAAATAAGTGAAAATGCAAGACTTGTTGAAGATACCTTTTCACTTGAACCAAATTATTTAAGAAAGACAGAAGCAGAAAGAAATTATGATAAGATTAATGAAAAACGATGATATTTTTGAAGTTGAAAGACTTGAAAAAAGAGTATTAAAAGAAACTTTAGGAGCAAGTTTTTTTGATCAAGAATTAAACTTAAACCCTTTCGCTTATTATTATGTTTATGAGCATAATAAAGAAATTATCGGTTATATTGGTTTAAGAATATATGATGATATATGTGAAGTTATAAACTTTGTTATAGCTAGTCTATATCAAAGACAAGGTTATGGTCAATTGATTTTTGATTATATTTTAGAAGAAGCCAAGAAAAGATTAGTTAAGACTATCTCACTTGAAGTGAGAAAGTCTAATAAACAAGCATTAAACTTTTATTATAAAAATGATTTTTACAAAGAAAATGTAAGAAAAAAATATTATGATAATAACGAAGATGCTTTAGTATTGATAAGGGATGTATAAAATGATTATATTAGCAATAGAAAGTAGTTGTGATGAAACTAGTGTTGCAGTTTTAAAAAATGGTAATGAAGTATTATCGCACTTAATTTTTTCACAAATTGATATTCATAAATTATATGGCGGGGTTGTACCTGAAATAGCAAGTAGAAACCATGTTAAGCATGTAACAAAATTAATTGATGAAGCTTTAATTGAAGCTAAAATTTCTGCAAAAGACATTAATTATATTGCTGTTACAAAAGGGCCAGGCTTAATTGGTTCTCTTTTAGTTGGAATCAATGCAGCAACCGCTTTTGCATATGCCAATAATCTTCCAATCATTGGAACAAACCACTTAGCTGGTCATATTTATGCTGCAAGTATTGATCATGAATTAAAGTTTCCCTTAATTGCATTACTCGTCAGTGGCGGACATACAGAATTAGTATATATGAAAGATCATTTTGATTTTGAAATAATTGGCACAACTCTTGATGATGCCGTAGGTGAGGCATATGACAAGGTAGCAAGAACACTAGGTCTATCATATCCTGGGGGACCAATTGTTGATAAGTTAGCACAAAAAGGGATTGATGAATATAATTTACCAAGAGTATTTTTAGATAAAGAAAAATATGATTTCAGTTTTTCAGGTTTAAAAAGTGCAGTAATAAATACTGTTCATAACTTAAAACAAAAAAATAAAGAAGTTAATGTTAATAATATGGCTGCATCTTTTCAAAATAGTGTAATGGATGTCTTAATTGAAAAAACTAAAAATGCTGCTAATAACTATAATGCTAAACAAGTAATAGTTGTTGGTGGGGTTGCTGCTAATAGTGAACTTAGAAGAAGAATTAAAGAAGAAATAACAAATAAAGAAGTTATAATCCCTAAATTTATTTATTGTACTGATAATGCTGCAATGATTGCAGCAGCAGCCTTTTATCAATTAAAAAAAGAAAGTCCAAGTAGCGACTATATAATTAAAGGATTCTCCACTAAACAAATGATTTAGTTTGATACTCAAAATAATTGCAAATTATCTTAAATAAGTGTATGATTAAATCATAATTAAAGGAGGAAATAAAATGTTAAAAATATTATTTAAACCTATTAAATGGATCTTAGGAATAATTCTAGGTATTGTTATTATGATTGCTATTCCAATCGCTTTATTATATAAATCAGTAACTCCTCCAACCACAAGCGAAGTTGAAATAGATTTAGAAGAATACATTTATACAGAAGTTGATCATTTAATTGATCCGGAAAATGAAGATAAAAGTTTTAGTTTAACAATAGATGAAAATACAGTTAATAACCTAATTTATGAACAATTAGTTCTTCAATTTGGCGAATCAGAAAATCCAAACTATTTATATGAAGATGAAAATGTTATGTTTCAAGGAGCATGGGTAGAATTTAGAGAAGATACTGTAAATATTATTGCTGCCGCTCATGCTGATGCCCGGATATTTACGTTCAAAACAAGAGTGTTAATTTCATTTAAAATTATCGAAGATCAAGAAAAACCAGGTGAATTAATACTAAGGCTTGATAAGTTTAAAATTGGTAATTTATCTCTTAGATGGGTATTGAGAGTTGCTCCTAAATTAGCCGAAAGATTTATTGGGCAAGATATCGATAGTTTCATTGAACAAACTATTGGTGATTTTGCAACCTATAACGGTGATAAGTTAGAATTATCAATTAACATATATGATTTAACTAAACATTTAGAAGAAAACAAAGAACTAGGCGATTTATTAATAGATTTAATATATGGTAATGATTTATTAGAACTAGGCGTTTTTAACGATGATGATGAATATAAATTGGGAGTAAAACTTAATTTAAACAAAGTTAAAGATGATAGCGCAAATTACGTACTACCAGAATCGGAAAAAATTAATACAGAAGAAGAATTTAACAACTTTTTATACAATAAAGCTCTATCTGGAATAATATCATCTAATAACGCAATCCGATTTAACAACCTCGAAATGAATAAAATTATTGATTATATATTTAAACAAAGTAGCGAAGTAGCCGCTGATTATTTAATGAGAACAAAAATCTATCAAGAATATGAAGCAATCATAGGTAATCCATATTTAGAAATAAGTGAAGATTTAGTTATAAATGTTCCGATTGAAATAGGTAAAGACAGTAAATTCTTCAAAACTAAATTTAAGTTATCTGTAGTTTTAAATGTTAGTGGAGATGATTTAATAATTGAATTTAAAAATGGTGCAATAGGACAATTAACTATTGATAACAACAATATTGATGAAATATTATCAGTCGCAGGTCAAGAGGATATAATTGAAAGTAGAATGTTAGTTGAAGATTTCTTCACATCATTTGAAGAAGCAGGAATTGAAATTACTAATATAGAAGTAATAAACAACAAAATATTATTTTATTTTGAAGGTATTAATGTAAATAATATTTTAGATGATATAAAGACATCGATTAATAATCCTGCACTTAATGATAAAGTAGATGAAATAATTGATAAAATTGATAATAGTGAAGAAATAACTGAAGAAGATGTTGAGGAACTTCTAGAGATATTTGAAAACTTTACAGAAGAAGAATTACAAGATATTCAAGATATTATTAACAACTATTTAAACCAATAAAGAAAATAGAGTGTGGAGAATTTCTCCGCACTCTATTTGTTTTAGAATGTCCGCTCTTTTAGTTGTTAAAATGATGTAAATATCATATAATTATATATAGTAGGGAGGCAGAAAAAATGGAAACACAATCAAATTTTATTAAAACTATTATGGAACAAGATATCGAAAATAAAAAACATACTAAAATAATTACAAGATTCCCCCCTGAACCAAATGGATATTTACATATTGGTCATGCTAGAGCAATCGTACAAAACTTTGAATTAGCTAAATTATTTGGCGGAACAACTAATCTTAGATATGATGATACTAATCCAGAAAAAGAAGAAGAAAAATACGTAAAAGCAATCTTAGAAGACGTTAAATGGTTAGGTTATGAACCAAATAACGTTTATTTTGCGTCGGATTATTTCCAAGAGATGTATGATAGAGCAGTTCTATTAATTAAAAAAGGTCTAGCTTATGTAGATCATTCAACTGCAGATGAAATTGCAACTCAACGTGGAACAGTCGGAAAACCAGGAACTAATTCACCTTATAGAAACCGTAGTGTTGAAGAAAACTTAAAGTTATTTGATGATATGAAAAATGGTAAATTTAAGGAAGGCGAGTGTGTCTTAAGAGCTAAAATAGATATGACTAGCCCTAATATGAATATGAGAGATCCGGTAATTTATCGTATTAATTACACACCACATCACAACACAAAAGATAAATGGGTAATTTATCCAATGTATGATTATGCTCATCCGATTGAAGATGCGATTGAAGGAATAACTCATTCACTTTGTAGTTTAGAGTTTGAAGATCATAGACCACTTTATGACTGGGTAGTTAGAGAAACTGAAATGCCGCTTGTCCCACGTCAAATCGAATTTGGACGCCTTGGCATAGAAAATACAGTAATGAGTAAAAGACATTTATTAAGACTCGTTAACTCAGGTTTAGTAACTGGTTGGGATGACCCAAGAATGCCAACATTATCAGGTCTAAGAAGAAGAGGTTATACTCCAGAGGCTATTAAAAATTTTATTATATCAACGGGACTTTCTAAAATAAACTCAAGTGTAAGTGAAGAAATGTTAGAAGCTGCACTACGTGATGATTTAAGTGAAAAAACTAAACGAGTAATGGGAGTAATTGATCCCTTAAAAGTTACAATAACAAATTATCCAGAAGATGAATTTGAAAAAATTTCAGTTCCTTATCATCCTAATATTGAAGAAATGGGTAGTAGAGAAATTATTTTTTCAAGAGAAATATATATAGACAAAGAAGACTTTGTATTAGAAAAACCTAACAAAAAATACAAAAGATTAGCACTTGGATTAGAAGTTAGATTATTTAATGCATATTTTATTAAAGCCAATGATGTTAAGTATGATAAAGATGGTAACATTATTGAAGTACTCGCAACATATGATCCTGAAACTAAATCAGGAAGTGGCTTTAATGAAAGAAAACCAAACGGAACAATTCAATTTGTTAGCACTTTAAACGCTCATCCAGTTAAATATAATTTTTTCGCACCAATGATTATAGATACAGAAGATGAAGAAAAAGATTTATTAGAACGTTTTAATAAAGAATCATGGCAAATTAAAACTGGCTTTATCGAAAAAGCTTTCGCTAATGCCCCAGTTAATAAAAAAATCCAATTATTAAGACACGGGTTTTTTAATGTTGATATAAAAACAACTAAAGAAACATTAGTGTTAAATGAAATAGTTCATTTAAAACGTTCCTATTAAAAGGAAAATATTGATGAATGACTTACTAGAAAAACAACTACAAGACTTAAATAAAGAACAATTAGAAGCGGTAAAGTATCAAGGCTCACCGCTTTTTGTTGTTGCTGGGGCAGGAACAGGAAAAACTAAAACATTAACAATGCGAATCGCATATTTAGTAAAAGAATTAAAAGTTAATCCCAACAACATTTTAGGTGTAACTTTTACTAATAAAGCTGCTGGTGAAATTAGACAAAGAGTTAATAGTGTAATATATCCTTTTCAAATGGGCTCTTGGCTTCAAACATTTCATGCTTTTGGCTTAAGAATATTAAGAACACATGCGGTTGATTTAAAACTTGGTTATAATAACGATTTTAATGTAATTGACGAAGTAGAATCAAAAGCGTTAGTTAAAGAAGTTATGGATGAATTAAAAATCGATAAAGAAGATATTAAATTAGGAGAAGCGAAAGATTTTGTATCATCATATAAAATGGAATTAATTGATTTTTATTATGATGATAAATTTTATGAAATATATAAGTTATATCATGAAAAGTTAATTAAAAATCAATTAATGGATTTTGATGATTTGATTAAATATGTTTATCTTTTATTTAAAAATAATAAAGAAGTATTAAATAAATATCAAGCAAAGTTTCATCATATTTTAATCGATGAATTCCAAGATACTGATATCATCCAATACAAAATCATTAAACTTCTCAATAACCCCCATACATTTGTTGTAGGAGACCCTGATCAAAGTATATATGAATTTAGAGGGGCAAGATATGAAAATAATGAGGCCTTCTTAAAAGACTTTAAGGCTCAAACAATCGTTTTAAATCAAAATTATCGTTCAACTAATAATATTTTAAAAACAGCAAATACATTAATTAAATATAATAAAAATAGAACTACCGAAAAAGATTTAAAAAGTGATCTTGGTCTTGGGGAACCCGTTAGTATCGCAACTCTGGATACTGACTTTGAAGAAGTTGATTATGTTATTTTTGAAATAAATAAACTTTTAAGAAAAGGATTAGACTATGAAAATATTGTGGTCTTATACCGTAATAACGTTTTATCTAGAAACTTTGAACATAAGTTTATGCAATTTGATATTCCATATATTATTTATGGCGGGATTTCTTTTTACCAAAGAAAAGAAGTTAAAGATATACTAGCTTATTTAAAATTAGTAATGGATAAAGAAAATAACTTTTTCTTTAAAAGGATTGTTAATACACCAAAAAGGTCACTTGGTGATGTTACAATAAAAAAATTAGAAGATTTTAGTGAAGCAAATAACATTTCAATGTTTGAAGCAATCGATAAAGTTGACCTACCAACTAGGGCTTTAAACAATTTGAAAGATTTTAAAAGAATTATTGAAACAATTGAAACTAAAATTAAAGATTTAGAAAATATTAAAGAAGTAGTTGACTTAATATATATTGAGTCAAAATATGAACAAGTTTTAGAATTAGAAACCGAAGAAGTAAGAGAAAATAGACTTGATAATATTAATGAACTTAAAACCGTTTTTAGTTTATCAAATAATAAGCCTGGCAACAACTATGAAAAGATTAAAGAAGCACTTGATGAACTAGCCTTATTTACTGACCGTGAAGTTAGTTATCAAAATAAAAACTCGGTTATTTTATCAACAGTTCATCAAGTTAAAGGTTTAGAGTTTGATGCGGTCTTTGTTGTTGGCCTTGAAGATGGAATATTTCCTAACCATCGTGCAAGTTTTGATGAAACTAAAATTAATGAAGAAAGAAGACTCTTCTATGTCGCAATTACAAGAGCGAAAAGGTATTTGTATATTACAAATACTCTAAGACGTAGGCTTTATGGCAGGTTTGAATATGCAAGGCCATCAGAATTTTTAAATGAAATAAGAAGAATTGAACCAAAGAAACCGACACCAATTTTAAAACCAACTCAAAACAATGAAAAGTTTATTTTAAGCGATATTGTCATTCATAGTGAATTTGGACGCGGCATTATTGTTGAAATAAAAGGTGAAATCTTAACAATAGCATTTAATATGCCACATGGGATTAAGAAAATACTAGCAACTCACCCTAGTATAAAGAAAGAAGATGAAAATGAAGAAGTATAGCGAAGAGCAATTAAATGCGATTAAAACAACAAACAATCATACAGCAGTTATAGCAGGGGCTGGATCGGGTAAAACAACAGTTTTAATTGCTAGAATTAATGAAATTTTAGATGAAGGAATAAATGCTGAAGAAATATTAGCGATTACTTTTACAAGAAAAGCAGCTAATGAGATGGTTTCAAGAATAAAAAACAAAAATGTTTTAATTAAAACATTTGATGCGTTTTGTTATGACCTTGTTTTAAATTATTATAGTGAAGAAATTAAAATTATTGACAGCACACCATTTAGTGAAACAGAAATTACTAAATTTAATAATTATGATGTTAATTTAAAACGAGGTCTAAAACCATTAAAATATGATGAATATGTAAAGTTTAAAGAAACAAATAATTTATACGACTTTAATGATATTGAATACTTAGCACTTGATATAATAAAAAAACATAAAATTACTTTTAAGCATATTTTAATAGACGAGTTTCAGGATACTAATGAACTACAATATCGTTTATTTAAATATTTAATTAAAGATCAAACAAAAACTTTTGTTGTTGGTGATCCTGATCAAAGTATTTATGGGTTTAGAGGCGCTAATTTTAGAATAATCGCTAAATATATTAAAGAGCATGAAGCTAAAACTTTAATACTTTCTAATAACTATCGCTCAACTAAAGAAATTCTAATTTCTGCTAACTCATTAATTTCTAATAATAAATACCGTATAAAAAAAGATTTAATTCCTATTACTGATGAAGAAGGAAAAGTTGTTATTAATAACTTTTTAAATGAAACATATGAATATGAATTTATAATTAAACAATATAACGAGTTAAAAGAAGAATATAATAGTTTTGCGATTCTTTATCGTAATAATTATCAAGGGACACTTTACCGTAAATACTTCCAAGACCTTCCAAGCAACGTTTTAGTCACAACAATCCATCAATCAAAAGGATTAGAGTTTGATGTAGTTTTTGTACTTGGTGTAAACGAAGGAGTTCTACCTGATAGTAAAATTAAAACTGTTTCTGAAAAAGAAGAAGAAAGAAGATTGCTTTTTGTCGCAATTACAAGAGCCAAAAAACTACTTTATGTCTCAAGTAGTACTCAAGCCTTCTTTGGAGGAATGCGTACATATCAAAAAAAATCATCATTTATTAAACAATTATCACCAAAAGTAATTGTTAAAAAACCTAAACCTCAAGTAGTTATTAAAGATACTTATGAAATTGGTGATTTGATTAATCACGAATTGTTCGGTGAAGGAACAATAACTGAAATTAACAAAAAGATTTTAGTTATTGATTTTGGGGCTGAACACGGCATAAAAAAACTTTTATCAAACCATCCATCAATTACTAAAAAATAAAGGAGTAGAAGAGTGAATATATTTAAATATATAAAATACAAAAAATCAGTTTTTATCGGTTTTTTCACAAAAACCATCGAAGTCATATTTGAATTATTCCTGCCAATCTTTATGGCCCTTTTAATGGAAGAAGGACTAAAACCAGGCGGTGATACTAACCGCGCCTTTATAATGGTTGGTTTAATATTAGTATTTACTTTTGCTGGTTATTTTACAACAATTTATTCACAGTGGTTATCAGCAAAAATAGGACAAGATTATGCTAAAAACTTAAGAACTGCCATTTTTCATAAAGTTCAAGATTTATCAATTGAAGATACAAATACTTTTTCTTCAAGTAGCTTAATAAATAGATTAAGTAATGATGTTTCACATATGCAAAATGGTCTATCAATGACAATTAGAACCGCATCACGTGCTCCTGTAATGATTATAGGAAGTTTAATTGCACTTTTTATACTTAGCCCTAAAATAGCAAGAATACTATTAATAGGACTACCATTTCTTTTAATAATATTATATATAATTATGCGTATAGCTATGAAAATATTTCAAGGGTTTCAAAAAGAAAATGATTTATTAATAGATATTGTTAAAGACAATGTTGAAGGAGCAAGAATGATTAGAGCCTTTGCTCAAGTAGAACATGAAGAAAATCGTTTTAAAAAAAGAAATGATATTTTATCAAACATTATGATTAAATTAGGAAGGTTTACTTCACTCTCATCACCACTGACAACTTTCGCACTTAATATATTACTAGTAGCAATGTTATATGTTGGTGCATTTGAAATATTTAATGCTAATATATCTGACGCACAACTATTACAAGTTATTAATTATACAACCCAATTAACAATTTCAATTGTATCAGTTATGAATCTTGCTTTAGTTTATACAAGGGCGTATGCTTCAGCTCTAAGGATTAATGAAGTTCTAGATAAGGAAAATAGTGTTAAAAATTTAGGTGATTATAAAGTATTAAATAACGAACCTGCTAAAATAGAATTTAGAAATGTTTCATTTTCATATGGTCTAGATAAAAATGTTTTAAGAAATATTAATTTAATTATAAACCCAGGTGAAACAATTGGAATAGTTGGCCTAACTGGTTCTGGTAAAACAACATTAGTAGATTTGTTACTAAGATTCTATAATGTTAATAGCGGAGAAATATTAATTAACGATATTAATATTAATAACTATGATCTTAACAACTTAAGAGAAAATATTGCCTATGCATCCCAAAAACCAGCTTTAATTGCGGGAACAATTGATGAAAATATTGTTATGAATAATAAATATAGTAGCGATGATGTCTTAAAAGCAATCGATCAGTCTCAAGCTAGTTTTATTTTAAAATACAAAAACAAAACAAACGAAAAAGTTCTAAGAGAAGGTGTAAACTTCTCAGGCGGACAAAGACAAAGAATAGCGCTGGCTAGAGCGCTTGTTAAAGATGCGCCAATCTTAATATTAGATGATGTCTTTAGTGCACTTGATTATAAGACTGATGCTAATATTAGAAAAAAACTATCTAAAAGACGCCAACAACAAACTAAAATATTTATATCACAAAGAATAAGTAGTATTAAAAATGCTGATCGAATTATTGTAATTGATAATGGTGAAATTATTGCTAATAATACTCACAATAATTTAATCTTAAATAATGAACTTTACCGCAAGCTATATGAAACTCAAGTAGAAGGTGATAATAATGATTGATGTTCTATATTTATTAGCACCATACAGTAAGGGTTCTAAAAGATGGTTAATATTAAACTTAATAACAGCAATAATTGGTAACGCAATGATTATGATTAATCCATTATTAATTGGTAGATTAATAAATGAATTAAAACCTAATGATATAGATTTTAATTTAGTAATTACATATTTAATTATAATTGCATCTCTTTATTTACTTGGATCAGTTATCTTATGGTTTAGTCAAGCGTTTTCTCATAATTTTGCTACAAGCGTTACTAAAAACTTAAAAAATAAAGCCTTTCATGTTATTGTTAATAGTAAAATATCATATTTAGATAAAACTAAAACTGGTGATATTATGACAAGGTTTTCTCAAGACATTGATTTAATCTTTGATTCACTTTCACACTTCTTTATGAGTATTTTTCAAGGTGGAACAACAGTTATCTTTTCAGTTGTTTTAATGTTTTATTTAAACCATTGGTTAACCTTAGTTGTTACTGCAGTTGTTCCAATAATTTTTATATACTCTAGAGCAATGAAAAACAAAAGAAGCGAAAGGTTTTTAGTTTTACAAAGACTAACTGGTAACTTAACCGCAGCGTCAAAAGAATCCTTTAGCGAAAAGAAATTGATTCAAAGTTATAACTATGAACAAAATGCAAAAGATGATTTTGATAAAATAAATGAAGAATTAACAAAATTAGCAACTAGAGCATACTTTAGTGCTTCAATGGATAATCCAACTTTTAGAGTTTTCAATAATGTTGCTTATGCAATGTTAGGTCTAGTAGCACTATTGTTAACATTAAATGGACATATAATTACACCAGCTGTTTTAACTAGTATGATAATGTATGCAGCAATGTTTTCTAAACCGTTTAATGAATATAGTGTACTAACAGTAAGTTTCCTAGCAGGAAGAGCAGGGGTAAAAAGAGTTTTAGAAATAATTGAACAAGATATTGAAAAAGAAGTAATTCCCTTTAATTTTAACGATAGAGCAACAAAAGGAAATATTTCATTTAAAAATGTATCCTTTGGATATAATAAAAACCAAACATTAATTAAAGATTTTAATTTAGAAGTTAAACAAGGTGAAAAGGTCGCAATCGTAGGCCCAACCGGTGCAGGAAAATCAACAATGATTAATTTATTAATGCGTTATTATGAAATTGATCAAGGTTCAATTATTTTAGATGGCAAAGACTTAAGAGACTACAACAGAAAAACCTTAAGACTTAGCTTTGGCCTTGTTTTACAAGAACCATGGCTTTTTGGAGGAACGATTAAAGCAAATTTAAAATATGGAAGAAAAGATATTAGTGATGATAAAATGATTGAGGCAGCTAAAAAAGCTAATTGTCATAATTTTATTTCCAATTTAAAAAATGGATATGATACTATCCTAGATGATTCTACAAATCTTTCAACCGGACAAAGACAATTACTAACGATTGCAAGAGCATTAATAATCGATCCACCAATTTTAATACTTGATGAAGCTACAAGTAATATTGATAGCTTAATGGAACAACAAATTCAAACAACTTTTAAAAAGGCAATGCAAGGTAAAACAAGTTTTACAATTGCTCACAGACTAAAAACAATTGTTGATTCAGATATTATTATTGTTATGGATAAAGGTGATATTGTTGAACAAGGCAAACATAACGAATTAATGAGTAAAGAAAATGGTTTTTATCGTGAATTATATTTAAGTCAATTTGATAAAGAAGAAAAGGAAAGCTAGTTTATAAAACTAGTTTTTCTTTTTTTCTCACTCATTTTTTAATATAAAACAATATATTTTCTTATAAAAATAATATATAATAAAAACGAAAAGAAATAGGAGGAGAATTTATTTATGGAATATATAAAACTATCTAATAATGTTATGTTACCTAAATTAGGTATGGGAACTAATACCTTTGGAAAAACTGATAATCAGTATCATGGTTCAATTACTTATGACATATCTTATCATTTAATGGCTATAAACAATGGTTATCGAATGTTTGATACGGCGATAAGTTATCGTAATGAAGCGCTTGTTGGACAAGCGATTAAAGCTAGTAGAATTCCTAGAAGTGAATTTTTCGTCATAAGTAAAATCCCAGCAAGAAGCGAATATATACTAACCAAGGAACAAATTAGAAATACAATTTCTCAAAGTTTAAAAGAAATCAACTTAGAATATATTGACCTCTATTTAATTCACCATCCAATTGAAGATAAAGCATTACTACTAAATGTTTGGGAAGTAATGGAAGAATATTATGATCAAGGACTGCTAAAAGCAATTGGAGTATCAAACTTTAATATTGAGGATATAAATTTCTTAATTAAAAACGGACGCATAGCTCCAATGGTTAATCAAATTGAAATAAACCAAAGCAATTGGAATTACGAGTTGATTAAAGAATTAAAAGAAATTAATGTTGTTCCACAAACATGGAGCCCTCTAAAGAGAGGTTCGGAAGAAACCAAAGAGTTATTAGAAGAAATTGGCAAGAAATATAATAAAAGTTGGGCACAAGTTTTATTAAAGTTTAACATTGAAAATGATATATGTGTAATTGCTAAATCACATACTGATATAAGACAAAAAGAAAATATGGATATTTTTGATTTTAAACTTACTAAAAAAGACTTCAAAAGAATTGAAGAACACTTGAAAAAGATTTAAATTGTAATGAGTTGGAAAAAATCCAACTCATTATTTTTTTATATCATTTTTTTAAAAATGAGCTATTATTGCGAGCCTGTGCGATAACAATAAACTTTATATTTTAGTCAAAAAAATATATAAAAAATGTAAGCGACTTTCATTAAATTTACCCTTGAAGTTATCATTTTTATAAACTATAATTGATGTAGTAGAAAATTTATAAGGGGGATATACTAATGTTGAAAATTGTCAAAAGAGATGGTAGAAAAGAGATATTTAATACCAGTAAAATATATAACGCAATTGAAAAAGCTATCAATTCAGTTGGAGGGGACTTGTCAAAACTTGACAAACTAGCATTAGAAGTTGTTAATTCAATTGAGAAAAAATATACAACTACTCTACCTAATGTTGAAAATATTCAAGATATAGTAGAAGAAGTATTAATTAATAACCAAATGGCTGATGTAGCTAAGTCATATATTTTATATCGTCGTGAAAGAAGTAGAATTAGAGATCAAAAAACTCGTTTAATGCAAACATTTAAAGATATTACATTTTCTAAGGCTCACGAAAGTGATTTAAAAAGAGAAAATGCTAATATTAATAGTGATACCCCGATGGGAGCAATGCTTAAATATGGTAGTGAAGGAGCGAAAGAATTTAATAAAACATTTGTTTTAAATCCTAAACACACTAAAGCACATGAATCTGGAGAAATTCATATTCATGACCTAGACTTTTTAACTATGACAATGACTTGTTGTCAAATTGATTTAACTAAACTTTTTACTGATGGTTTTCAAACCGGTCATGGTTCAGTTCGTGAACCACAAGATATTAAAACATATGCAGCGCTTGCTTGTATTGCGATTCAATCTAATCAAAATGATCAACATGGTGGCCAAAGTGTTGCAAAATTTGATTATGATTTAGCACAAGGAGTTTTAAAAACATATAAAAGAACATTTAAGAAAAACTTAAAAGATATATTAGCATTTGAAGAAATTGAAATAAATGTTGATGAAATATTATTAGAAGCAGAAAGAAAAGGAGTTATCCCAAGACTATATAATGATGCGATTAATGAGTATATTAAACCACACTTACCAAGTGATAGTAGAGATAAAATATTAAAGTTTGTAACTGAAAAAACTACTAAAGAAACAATTAGAGATACTCACCAAGCAATGGAGTCTCTAGTCCACAATTTAAATACAATGCACTCAAGAGCAGGTGCACAAGTGCCATTTAGTTCAATAAACTATGGAACTGATACATCACATGAAGGTAGACTTGTAACAGAACAAGTCTTACTTGCAACAATTGCTGGAATGGGAGAAAATGAAACACCAATATTTCCAATCCAAATCTTTAAAGTAAAAGAAGGCGTTAACTTAAATCCGGAAGACCCAAACTATGATTTATTTAAACTTGCAATTAAAACAAGTGCAAAAAGACTATTTCCAAACTTTTCGTTCCTAGATGCAAGTTTCAACAAATCATACTTAAAAGATAATGACCCAAATACTGAAATAGCTTATATGGGTTGTAGAACAAGAGTTATGGCTAATGTATATGATCCGGAAAATGAAATTGTTACAGGTAGAGGAAATCTTAGTTTTACAAGTGTTAACCTCCCAAGAATCGCGTTAAAAAATAAAGATATTAACAAGTTTTATGAAGAGTTAGATGAAAAAATTAATTTAGTAGCAGAACAATTATTAGAACGTTTAGAAATCCAAAAAAACTTCCATGTTTATAACTTCCCATTTTTAATGGGGCAAGGAGTTTGGATTGATTCTGATAAATTAAACTTTAATGATAAAATTGAAGAAGTTGTAAAACATGGTTCACTTGCTGTAGGTTTTATTGGCCTTGCTGAAGCATTAAAGACTTTAACAGGTAGTCATCATGGTGAATCAGAAGAATCTCAAAAGCTAGGTTTAGAAATAATTACTCATATGAGAAAAAGAATTGACGAACTTGCTGAAGAACATAAACTAAACTTTAGCTTAATTGCAACCCCAGCTGAAGGACTATCTGGAAGATTTGTTAAAATAGACCGTGAAGAATTTGGAAATATCGAAGGTGTTACAAATCACGAATATTACACAAATTCATTCCATGTTCCTGTTTATCATCACTTATCAGCATATGAAAAAATTGATATCGAAGCACCATATCATGAACTAACTAATGGTGGACACATTAGTTATGTGGAATTAGATGGTGATGCTTCTAAAAATCCACAAGCGCTAGAAAAAGTTGTTAAATATATGCATGAAAAAAATATCGGATATGGTTCAATCAATCACGCTGTTGATCACGATCCAGTTTGTGGGTTTGTTGGAATTATCAATGATGAGTGTCCGAAATGTGGAAGACGAGAAGATGAAGTTAAATTTAATCGTATTAGAAGAATTACTGGGTATTTAGTTGGAACCTTAGATCGCTTTAATAACGCAAAAAGAAAAGAAGTTGAAGAACGTGTCAAGCATATCAAGTGAAATTAGACTATCAGGTGTTATTGGCGAATCAATCGTTGATGGTCCAGGCTTTAGATATGTTATATTTACCCAAGGTTGTCGTAAAAGATGTTTTATGTGTCATAATGCAGAAACACAATCATTAGATGGTGGCTATATTGAAAGAATAGACAGAATCGTTAACGATTGGCGTAAAAATCCGATGCTACAAGGAATAACAATTTCAGGTGGAGAACCATTCTTGCAACCGGAAGCTGTTTTACAATTAATTAAAAAAGCGAAAGAAACCAACTTAGATGTAATTGTTTATAGCGGATATTATTATCACGAATTAAAAAATTATAATAATAAATATGTTAATGAAATATTAGAAACAGCAGATTATTTAATTGACGGCCCTTTTGAAATGTGGAATAAAAGCTTGAATGTTTTATTTAGAGGAAGTACAAATCAAAGAATAATCAATTTAAAAAAATCTACCAATGAAAATAACTTACATTTTATTGAAAATTTTGATTAAAACAAAAGTGTTAAAAGAGCAATTTAACTTATGTTAAAATGCTCTTTTAGCACTTTTTTTATGTTATAATTAAAGTTGGTGATACAGATGGACATAAAAAGTAAAATTAAAACCTTAACAGACATTATAAACAAAGCAAACTATGACTATCATACGCTTGATAATCCAACAATTACTGATTATGAGTATGATCGTTATTTAAACGAGCTTAAAGAATTAGAAGAAAAATATCCTGAATATAAAGAAATTAATTCACCAACTGAAAAAATTGGTGGAGCTATTTTAGATGAATTTAAAAAAGTTAACCACGAAATACCAATGATGAGTTTAAATAATAGTTTTAGTTATGAAGACTTAAGTTCATTTATTAATAAATTAAAAAATGAATATAATAACTTAACTTTTATTTCAGAATTAAAAATTGATGGTCTTGCTGTTTCAATTAAATATAAAGATGGCATATTTGACAGTGCTGCAACGCGTGGCAATGGTGAGACAGGTGAAGATGTCACCAATAATGTTAAAACAATTAAAAGCCTACCTTTAAAACTAACTGAAAAAATTGATATTGAAGTTAGAGGAGAAATTTTTATGCCTCATAAAAGTTTCAAATCATTAAATGAACAAAGATTAATAAATAACGAACAATTATTTGCAAATCCAAGAAATGCCGCAAGTGGAACAATTAGACAACTAGATAGTAGTGTTGTAGCAGCCAGAAACTTAGATATCTTTTTATATACAATCGTTAATGCCGAAAACTATGTTAACTCACAACAAGAAGCTCTAACATACCTTTCTAAACTAGGATTTAAAGTAAATCCTTTTTACCATATAAATAATTCAGTTGAAGAACTTTTAAATAACATTGAAAACTATGATCAACAAAGAAAAACTTTAAACTATGACACCGACGGGGTTGTAGTTAAAGTTAATGAATTAAAATATTATGATGAAATAGGCTATACTGCTAAAAGCCCTAAATGGGCAATCGCTTATAAGTTTGCTCCTGAAGAAGCGGAAACACTATTAAAAGATATTACTTTTCAAGTCGGAAGAACTGGTAAAATAACACCAGTAGCCGAACTTGAACCAGTATTAGTATCTGGTAGTGTTGTTGCAAGAGCAACTCTACACAACGAAGATTATATTAAAAATAGAGATATTAGAATAAATGATTATGTGTTAATTAGAAAAGCTGGCGAAATTATTCCTGAGGTTTTTAAAGTTAACTTAGATAAAAGAGTTAACCAAAAACCTTTTGAAATGATTAAATTATGTCCAGCATGCAATAACAATTTAATTAGAAAAGAAAATGAAGCGGATTATTTTTGTGTTAATGAACTATGTCCTGCAAGAAATATTAATAGTTTAATTCACTTTGCAAGCAGAGTTGCAATGAATATTGAAGGACTAGGGGAAAGAGTTGTTGATACTCTTAATAACTTAGGTTATTTAAATACAATTGTTGATATTTATAAACTAAAAGATTATTATGATGAACTTATTTTAATTGAAGGTTTTGGCGAAAGAAGTATTACTAAGTTAATTGATGCGATTGAGTTAAGTAAAAACAACGAAGCAGATAAGTTGTTATTTGCTTTAGGTATTAAAAATGTGGGTGCTAAAGTAGCTACCACACTTCTAAATACATATGGTAATATTTTTGAACTTGCAAAAGCAGAAATTAGCGAGCTAGAAGAAATAGATGAAATTGGTAATATAATTGCTTCAAATGTTTTCGAATATTTTAATAATGAAAATAATTTAAAATTATTAAATGAATTAAATTCTTTAGGACTAAATTTCAATTTTTCTAAAACTGAAATTATCGAACATGAATTTAACAATAAAAGAATTGTTATTACCGGAACTTTTGAGAAATACAAAAGAACTGAATTAACTAAAATATTAGAAGAACATGGTGCTAAAGTATCGTCATCAGTTTCTAAAAACACTGATTTTGTTATTGCTGGAAGTGATGCAGGCTCAAAATTAACTAAAGCAGAAGAACTGAAAATAAAAATCTTAAAAGAAGAAGAATTACTAGAAAGGCTTAAAATATGAGAGACGACTTTATTAAAATAATTGGAGCTAAAGAAAATAATTTAAAAAACATTAATTTAGAGATTCCTAAAAACAAACTTGTCGTTATGACAGGGGTCTCTGGATCAGGAAAAACTTCACTTGCTTTTGATACACTCTATCAAGAAGGTCAAAGAAGATATATGGAATCATTAAATGCTTACGCAAGACAATTTTTAGGTAATTTTGAAAAACCTAATGTAGATTCAATTGAAGGATTAAGTCCTTCAATTAGTATTGATCAAAAATCAACATCGAATAATCCAAGATCTACCGTTGGAACAATTACTGAAATCCATGACTATTTAAGACTTTTATACGCAAGAATTGGTAAACCTTATTGTCCGGGTTCGGATGAACCAATTAAAAAATATTCAATTGAGGCAATGACAAAAGAAGTTTTATCATTAAAAGAAAACACTAGAATATATATAATGGCACCAATTATTGAAAACAAGGAAGTAAATTATCAAGAGTTAAGAAATGAATGGCTAAAAGAGGGATATGCGAGAGTATATATTAATAACGAAATACACTTATTAGAAGATAATATAGTAATAAATAAAAACTCCAAACATAATATTTATTTAGTTATTGACCGTCTTGCTGTAAGAGATGGTATAAGAAGTAGAACTTATGATGCGTTAGAACTTGCAGCAAGACTTGCAAATGGCAAAGTTAAAGTTTTAGTTGATGATAAAGATTTTTTAACATTTAACGAAAACTATGTTTGTGAAAACAGTGATTTTATCATCCCGAACTTAGAACCAACCCTATTTTCATTTAATACTCCACTTGGAGCATGTCCAGTATGTCGTGGATTAGGCGTTAATATGCATATTAATAAAAATTTAATTTTAGATTATTCTAAAAGTTTAAATGAAGGAGCAATCATTCCTTTTAAAAACCATGATGAAGATGCCATTAATATTCAAGAATTAGAAATACTTTGTAAATATTATAATATTAATATGGATACTGAAATAAATAACTTAAAAGAAGAAGAATTAAATATAATATTATATGGATCAGATAAAGAAATTAAATTTGAATATCAATCATCTGGCGGAAGATTGATATCAAAGAAAGAGCGTTATGAAGGGGTTATTAATAATTTCGAAAGAAGATATTTAGAAACAACTTCAGAATGGATTAGAGATTGGATTGAAGGATTCATGACTGAAACAGTTTGTTATAGTTGTGGTGGAGCAAGACTTAATGAAGGAGCTCTTTCAGTTAAAATTAATAATCATAATATATATGATGTTTCTAAACAATCAGTTGATAATATTATTAAATTCTTTGAAAATATTGAATTAAATGTTGAAGATAAAAAGATTTCAAAACTTGCAATTGAAGAAATTAAAAACAGGTTAAACTTTTTAAAAGATGTCGGTCTAAACTATTTAACACTTTCCAGAAACGGAGCAACCCTTTCTGGAGGAGAAGCTCAAAGAATTAGACTAGCAACTCAAATAGGTTCCAAATTAACCGGCGTTATGTATGTCTTAGATGAACCATCAATTGGTCTTCATCAAAAAGATAATGAAAGATTAATTAATACATTAAAGAAAATGCGTGATTTAGGTAATACTTTAATTGTAGTAGAACATGATCATGATACTATGCTAGCTGCTGATTATTTAGTTGATATCGGACCAAAAGCTGGTGTTGAAGGTGGTTATGTAGTAGCAGCTGGAACACCTAAGGAAGTTATGGCTAATAAAAATAGTATTACTGGTAAATATTTAACTGGCGAATTAAAAATTACAACTCCTAAAACAAGAAGAAAAGGCAGTGGTAATGATATTATGGTTATTGGTGCTCGTGCTAATAACTTAAAGAACTTAAATGTTTCATTTCCACTTGGTAAACTAATTGTTGTAAGTGGTGTAAGTGGATCTGGGAAATCAAGTTTAGTAAATGAAATTCTTCTAAAAGGGTTACAAAAGAAATACTATAAAACTAAAGAAGAGCCAGGTGATCATGATTTTATTGATGATCAATCCTTAATTGATAAAATTGTTGAAATATCCCAAAGCCCAATTGGCCGAACACCAAGAAGTAATCCAGCAACTTATACGGGAGTATTTGATGATATAAGAGATTTATATTCAAAAACTAACGATTCACAAGCAAGAGGTTACAATAAAGGACGTTTTTCATTTAACGTAAAAGGTGGAAGATGTGAGGCATGTCGCGGTGATGGTGTTAAAAAAATCTCAATGCATTTCCTACCTGATGTATATGTTCCATGTGAGGTTTGTCAAGGTAAAAGATATAACTATGAAACACTACAAATTAAATATCGTGGTAAATCAATAGCCGATATTTTAGATATGACTGTTTTAGAAGCAGCAGAGTTTTTTATTAATCATGCAAAAATTAATCATAAACTACAAGTTTTAGTTGATGTTGGACTTGGTTACATTAAACTAGGACAACAAGCTCCATCACTTTCTGGTGGTGAAGCCCAAAGAGTAAAACTTGCAAGCGAGCTTTATAAAAAAATAACAGAAAAAACACTATATATATTAGACGAACCAACAACTGGGCTTCACGCCGATGATGTTAATAAGTTATTACAAGTTTTCAACAAAATTGTCGATGAAGGTGCAACAATGGTTATTATTGAGCACAATTTAGATATAATTAAATCAGCAGATCATATTATTGATTTAGGTTTAGAAGGTGGCGATAAGGGCGGATATATTATAGCTAGCGGTACACCGGAAGAAATTGCTAAATCAAAAGATAGTTATACAGCTGAGTATTTAAGAAAGGTATTGTAATGAAGAAAAAATCCTTTTTAGAAAGCTTAGGCTTCTTTCTACATCCTAAGTTTGAATTTCATTTATTAATTGAATTAGTTATTAATTTGGTTGCTGTTATACCAGTAATCGGGTTATTTGAGTTATTTGAATACCCGCTTGTTACATATGCAAATATAATTGGTGTTATTATTTATATCGTAGTAGCAACGCTTTTAATGGAGTCATTAAAAGTATATATATTAAGACATTTTATTAATTATATTTTTAAATCTAAAGGGATTATATTATTTATTATTTATGGTTTAATATTTTATTTAACAACATTCTTAATTAAGGACTTAATGTTTAATAAAAACGTGTTATTAAACTTATTTATATTTACAGTTAGTTTTCTAATTCTTAAAATATTATTAATTATTGTTTATCAAAGATTACAAACAAATAAAAGAGGTGAAGAGGAATGAAAGAGTGGATAAAGAAAAATAAAGTAGACTTAATACTTTATTTTGGTTTCATATTTATTTTAATTATTTTAATTACACTTGCAGTATTACCACAATATAGTAGAGCACTTAGTACTAATAGTGCTTATAAAACAACTGCAATTGAGATTGGATCGTTTTCAATTGCTTGGTATGCTATTTTTATTCTATCAGGAATAATTATGGCAACAGTAATGGCGGTTTATGAAATCAAAAGATTTGGTTGGGAAACAGATGATATCTTAGATGGTGTTTTAATAATTGCCCCACTTGCAATTATTGGAGCAAGACTATATTACGTCTTATTTGATCCAGCAGGTAGTCCAGATTCATTTATGGATGTAATAGCTATTTGGGAAGGTGGACTTGCTATTCATGGTGCAATTATTGTTGCAGCAATTGGAATTATTATTTATTCAAGATATAAAAAAATAAATGTATTTGCAGTTGCTGATCTTTTAGCGATTGGTCTTTTAATGGGTCAAATTGCTGGTAGATGGGGTAATTTTATGAATGCTGAAGCTCATGGAGCAGCAACAACTTCAAACTTTTTACAAAGTGTTTTACCAAACTTTATTACGCATCAAATGCAGTTTAGTAGTCATCTGCACGATCTAACCGAGGGAATTTATTTACCAACTTTCTTGTTTGAAAGTTTATGGAACTTTATAGGTTTAACAATACTATTAGTTTTAAGAAGAACTAAACTTTTAAAAGTTGGTGATATGCTTGGAATATATTTAATTTGGTATGGGTTTGGCCGAGGTGTTTTAATTGAACCCTTTAGAACGGACCAATTAAAAGAAATATTTGGAGTGCCTGTAAATATATTACTTTCGCTTATTTTATTTGTCGGTGGGGGAATTGTTTATTTAATTTTAAAAAGAGTTTATAATAAAGATGAAAAACTTTATCAAGAATTACTCATAAATGATATTGAAATAATAACTAGAAAAGAGCAACCAAATGATAAAAGCAATAATCTTTGATTTAGATGGGACAATTGTTGATACACCAAAATTAATAATGGCAAGTTTTAAACATGCCATTAATATAAATACAAACGAAATACTAACTGAAAACGAAATTACATATGTTTTAGGACAAACTCTAGATAAAGCATTTGAAAGATTTGCAAGAGATGAAAATCACTTAACTGATATGATAAACTCTTTTAGAGATTACTCAATAAACCATGGAAAAGAGTTAAATGCTTACACAAATGCGAAAGATGTTATACAATATTTAAAAGACAAAAATTATTTATTAGGAATTGTAACTTCAAAATCAAGAGTAGCAGTTGAACAAAATTTAAGAGATTTAAACTTAATCAATCTATTTGATTGTGTTGTTACCTATGAAGATACGGTTTTACATAAACCAAATAAAGAACCATTATTAAAAGCGTTAAGCCTTTTAAATGTAAAATCACATGAAGCTATTTATATAGGAGATCATGAAAATGATATTAAGGCGGGTAAAAATGCCGAAATGAAGACTGCCTTAATGGCGTATAGTCACCGCTATAAAGTAGCTAAAGATGAAAAACCTAATTATATATTTAATAATTTTTTGGAAATTAAAACAGTATTTTAAGAAAGAGGATGATTAATATGTTATACGATGTTTTAATAATTGGGGCTGGCCCAGCAGGTATGACCGCAGGAATTTATGCGAAAAGAGCTAACTTAAAAGTAGCGATGATTGAAAAATATGTTCCAGGTGGTCAAATTGTTAATACAGCAGAAATTGAAAACTATACAGGTTATCAAAAATTAACTGGATATGAACTTGCCACAAACATGTTAAACCATACTGAAAGTCTTGGCGTTGAATTAATTTATGATGAAGTAATTAATGTAGTTGATGAAGGCAGTATTAAGAAAGTAATTACACCAAATCAAACATTAGAAACAAAAGTAGTAATTGTTACAACTGGAACAGTTCCACGTAAACTAGGTGTTGAAAATGAAGAAATTCTTTCAAGTAAAGGAATTAGTTGGTGTGCTATTTGTGATGGACCAATGTATAAAGGTAAAGAAGTAGTTGTAATTGGTGGTGGAAACAGCGGGGTAGAAGAAGCTGCATATCTTGCAACACTTACAACAAAAGTTACCGTTGTTCAAGATATGCCACACCTAACAGCAGACTTAAAAGCACAAGAAATTTTAAAATCTAAAGATAATGTAGAAATTAAATTAAACGCCAAAGTGAACAAATTTGTTGTTGATGAATTTAATAGTTTGGCAGGTGTTGAAATTACAAACGCAAAAGGTGAAATTGAAGTAATTAAAGCCGATGGAGTATTTGAATATGTAGGATTAATTCCAGTCACAGATATGGTTAAAGAATTAGGTATTACTAACAAATTTGGTTATGTTGAAGTTAATGATAAAATGGAGACAAACATTAAAGGTATTTACAGTGCTGGTGATGTTAACGCAAAACAAATAAGACAAGTAGTAACTGCAACATCAGATGGAGCAATCGCTGTCCAAAACGCTTTAAAATATTTAGAAACATGGGAGTAAAATGACTTTTACAAAAACTGTAAAAAATGAACTTGTTACAGTACCAACGGTACACAAAGAAATGCTGGCAGAATTTGCAGCATTTCTTAATTTAGCATGTGAGTTTCAAATTGTAAATAATAATAAAATTATTGAGTTTCAAACAAAAAACCCAACCGTTACAAAACGGTTTTTAATGCTTAGTAAAACTCTTTATGATACAGAAACTGAGTTATTACAAAAAGAACAGGAAAATTTTAGTAAAAAACCATTAATCGTTTTAAGATTAATTAAAAATGTTGAAGAAATTATTAATGAACATGATTATTTAGGTGATCCAATTGAAAATATTAGATTAATTACTTATTCAGAGCTTACAAAAATAGCTTTTCTAAGAGGAGCCTTTTTAGTATCTGGTTCAGTAAACCATCCTAAAACTTCGGAATACCATTTAGAAATATATGCCAATAAACAAGAAGAAATAATTCTTATTCAAACGTTAATGAATTACTTTAACTTAAATGCGAGAATTACCAAACGAAGAAAAGGATATATCGCATATTTAAAAGATGCTGAATCAATTAGTGATTTCATTAAACTAATTGGTGCATATAACGCAGTATTTAAGTTTGAAGATATTAGAATTAAAAGAGATTTTAATAATTCGATTAACAGAATTATAAACTGTGAAATTGCAAACGAGAAAAAAACCTTCAAAGCATCAGAAGAACACCTTAAAAATATTAATATAATAAGAAAACACTTATTATTTAATGAATTAGATGATAAAATAGTAAAGGTAATAGAATTAAGAGAAAAATACCCAGAGGCTAACTTATCAGAACTAACAAACTATTATGAAATTGAATACGATGAAAAGATTAGCCGTTCTGGTATTAATCACCGGCTAAATAAAGTTAAAGAGTTAGCATCAAATTATAAGGAGGATAAGATAAAATGATTTTAGGAATTGGGATTGATTTAGTTCAACTAAGAGATATTTTCACAGGAACAGTTGAACATTATAAAGAGTTAATATTAAGTGAAGAAGAAGTTAAACTTTGTGAAAACATACCTTCAATTGAAGGCCAAGCAATGTTTATTGCTGGTCGTTATGCAGCGAAGGAAGCGATATTTAAAGCATTAAGAAAGTATAATAAAAACTTAAATTATCATGACTTTGCAATTTTAAATAAAAAAGACGGTTATACATATGTTGAAACTAATTATCCATTAGAAGGAACAATCCATTTAACAATGACTCATACTGATGAGTATGCCTTGGCATATGTTGTAATTGAAAAATAACAAAATATAACATAAACTTGTAAATCAATACAATATTTTGTATAATTTATAGGATAAGGAAGTGAAAACAATGCAAGATAGAAACGCCAAAGCACCAAAAGTAAGAAGTGGTGATGAAATTAACCCTGTTTTAGGAACAATAGTCAAAGTAGCGGCATTAGTAGTAATAGCAGCACTAATTGTTTTAATAACATTAATAATTATAGAAGTAACAAAAAAAGATAATGATAATACTATTCATTTTGAAGAAAGAATTCGTATTCCTATTGATGATTTTAAAATTATTGTAGAAGGCCAAAATCATGATGAGTTAAGTAAGAGTGTTTCTGATATTATGGTTGAAACTGAAGAAGATGATGACATTCTATTTTTCTTTTACTATAGTAATCTAATTGATAGAATAGATAGTGAAATTAAAAAAGTAGTTGAAGATAGAGACGAAACAGCAGTAATCTTTATTGTAGACTTATATGCACCACAAGATGAAGAAGGAGATTATGAAGAAACAATTAAAGACTATATATCAAGTAATAGTGATTTAGTTGAATTAGAAATTTTTACAATCTTAAACCAACAAGAAGATGGTAATAAAAAGTATCCATACTTTTTATTAGTGTTTAATGAAGAACAAAAAAACATAAATGAAAATCCATTTGAAATAATTGTTACTAATAATGATATTTTATCAAATATAAAAAATCTACCACAAAAAGTAGAAGAAGAATAAGAGGGCTTAGCCCTTTTATGTTTATTAAAAGGAGTAAAAAATGCACGAACAAATTATTAAAGAAGTAAGACAAAGTGTTAAAGCAAGCGAAAAACAAATTAACGTTGTTCTTGAATTGCTAGAAGAAGGAAACACTATTCCTTTTATCGCAAGATACCGTAAAGAACAAACTGGTGGCTTAAATGAAGAAGAGATAAATGAAATTTATCAATTATGGAGTTACCAAAAAAATCTTTTTGAAAGAAAAGAAGATGTTATAAGACTTATTGATGAACGTGGGATGTTAACTGATGAACTTAGACTTGAAATTATTAACGCTAAAAAATTAGTTGAGGTTGAAGATTTATATAGACCATATAAAGAAAAACGTAAAACACGAGCAACCGAAGCTATCAAGAAAGGTTTAGAACCGTTTGCTAAATGGTTATTAACTTATCCAAATAGTAATGTATTAGAAGAGGCAGAAAAATATATAACTGAAGAAGTATTAACTGCTAAAGATGCGCTAAATGGAGCTAAAGATATTATTGCCGAAATCGTCAGTGATAATGCTGAATACAGAAAAGCTTTAAGATTTATCTTATTTAGTGAAGGTGAATTAGTTACTACTCTTAGAAAAAATGCAGAAGATCCAAGAAAGACTTATGCAATTTATTATGACTATCATGAAAGAGTTAATAAAATACCACCACATCGTACACTTGCGATAAATCGTGCAGAAAAAGAAAAAGTATTAACTGTTAAAATTTCAGTAAATGATGAAAAATTAATTAATTATTTGTTTAATAAAGTAATTGAAAAAGAAAACTCAACAGCAACCGAACATATTAAAGCAGCAATTGAAGATGGTTATAAACGTTTAATATTCCCAAGTTTAGAACGAGAAATTAGAGCTGAACTTACTGAAAAAGGTGAAGAACAAGCAATTGATATCTTCTCACTTAACTTACAAAAACTCCTTCTTCAACCACCAATGAAAGGTCTAACCGTTTTAGGAGTTGACCCAGCATTTAGAACGGGTTGTAAATTAACAGTTGTAAATAAAGAAGGACTACCACTAGACCGTGGTGTTATTTATCCTCATGAAAGATCAATAGGGGCGATTGTTAACCAATCACAAATCGAACAATCAAGAAAAACTTTAATTCAAATGATTAATAAATACAAAGTAGACTTAATCGCAATCGGTAACGGAACAGCATCAAGAGAAACTGAAAAATTTGTTGCTGATTTAATTAAAGAATATGGACTTTCAGTAAAATATGCAATCGTTAATGAAGCAGGAGCATCAGTTTATTCAGCATCAGATTTAGCAAGAGAAGAATTTCCTGATCTTTCTGTTGAAGAAAGAAGTGCCGCATCTATTGCAAGAAGAATTCAAGACCCATTATCAGAACTAGTAAAAATTGATCCTAAATCAATTGGGGTTGGTCAATACCAACACGATGTTGCACCAAAGAAATTAAATGAATCATTAAATTTTGTTGTAACTCAAGCAGTTAACCAAGTTGGTGTAAACATTAATACAGCATCAAAAGCATTATTAATGTATGTTTCAGGATTAAATAAAACTAATGCCGATAACTTAGTTGAATATCGAAATAAAAATGGTCGTTATTTAAGTAGAAAAGACTTAGAAAAGGTTCCATCAATTGGCGCCAAAACATTCGAACAAGCAGCTGGATTTTTAAGAATTCCAGATAGTAATGAATACCTAGACCATACTGCAGTTCACCCTGAATCTTATAAAATAGCTAAACAAATTATGAAACTATATAATATTAATGGTGAAATGTTTGGAAAACCAGAAGTTAAATTTATTGTTGAATCAATCGACAGAGAAAAACTAGTTAAAGAGTTAAATGTTGATAAATATACTTTAGAAGATATCTTAGATGCGTTTGTTGCGCCAATGAGAGACCCTAGAGATAAATTTGATCAACCACTTTTAAAATCAGATATCCTAAGTATTGATGATTTAACAATCGGACTTGAACTAGAAGGAACCGTTAGAAACGTAGTTGACTTTGGCGCATTTGTTGATGTGGGATTAAAAGAAGATGGACTTGTTCATATATCAAAAATTTCCAAATCATTTGTAAAACATCCAAGTGATGTTTTAAATGTTGGAGATATTGTTAAGGTCTATGTTTTAAATGTTGACAAGGAACGCGGTAAAGTCGGATTAACTATGATTAAAGAGTGAAAAAAGGTTGACTTTTATATTTAAATAGTATACACTATAAAGGCGTGGTTACACGCCAACTGGAGCTGTACTCAAGAGGCTGAAGAGGTGCCCCTGCTAAGGGCATAGGCCGGGAAACTGGCGCGAGGGTTCGAATCTCTCCAGCTCCGCCATTGGCCCGTTGGAGAAGCGGATAACTCACATGCCTTTCACGCATGCATGCACGGGTTCGAATCCCGTACGGGTCACCAACACAAAAATAACAAGACTTATCATATTATGGTAGGTCTTTTTTCTTTTTTTAAAGCGATAAAATGAGCGACAAATTACACACTAAACTTTCAAGAGTTGAAAATGAAGTGTGTGTTATTATTAAATCATATTTAGAAAAAAATCAAACAATTACAACAAAAATCGCTAGTAATCTTATAAATAAATCAATAGCAACCGCAAGAAAATATTTATTAAAATTTGTTGATCTTAAACTACTTAAAGCATATGGAACTAACAAATATCGAACATATCAATTATAAATAAAACAATCTTTTAAAGGAAATCTTAAGAAAAGTATGTTAAAATTAAATAAAAATTGAGGTGTAAAAAATGAACTTAGTAGATATAATAAGAGAAGAAGTTAATAATTTATTTTCAAGCTTTATAAATTCAACATCATTAGTTGATTTATTAACGTTAATAGTAATGATTCTTTTTTGGTTATTATTAGGAGTTGTAGTTATAAAAATAGTTAGACTAATAATTTTAAAAACAGAAAAGTTTCAAGATCTCCATACCAAACAAGGTATGACAATGCGTCGTTTAATTAATAACATTATTAGATCGTTATTTTTCTTTTGGATTGGCTTAATGATTTTAAATGAATTAGGTATTGATATCCTTCCAGTACTTGCAGGTGCTGGAGTGGTTGCTTTTGCGGTTGGTTTTGGAGCGCAAGAGTTAATTAAAGATGTTATTGGCGGTTTCTTTTTGATTTTAGAAAAGACCTTTAGTATTGGTGATACAATTACAATCGATTCAAACACAGGTGTTGTTGAAGATATAGGACTTAGAAGAACTAAAATTAAAAACTGGAAAGGTGAAATTATTACAATTAATAATGGTGATATTAAAACAGTTATTAATTTAAGTATTAATCCATCAATTGCAGTTGTTAGATTTAAAATTGATTTTAGAAAAGATATTAATATCTTTGAAACAGAAAAGTTTAAAAACTTTGTTAAAGATTTTGCGACTAACAATGAAGATGTCCTAGACGAAGGAAGTAGTGTAAGTGTTTATAATATCTTAGAAGGTGATGTTACACTTCAAATAACTTTTACAACAAACATTAGAAAAAATGTAGGGGTAGAAAGATCCTTTATGAAAGAATTGTTAAAGTATACCCGTGAAAATGAAATTGATCTTGAAGTACCTGTTGTCTTAGAACATGATAATTTAGAAAAACAATAATAAGAAATAAATATAAGAGGCTATAACAAAATTTCATTTTGTTATAGCCCCTATTTGTAAAAAATTTGTAAACCAAAGTTAAATTTCCACAATATTGTTACTAAAGGTGATATATTTATATACAAGAGAAAAAAGGAGATAAGTAAAAATGGATAAAATCTTAGAAGTAAAAAACTTAAAAAAGTACTTTAAAGAGATTAAAGCTGTTGATGATGTATCTTTTCATGTTAACCGCGGAAGTCTTTTTGCTTTTTTAGGCCAAAATGGTGCGGGTAAATCAACAACTATTAAAATGATTACAACCCTTCTTCAAAAAGAAGCAGGGGAAGTTTTGTTAAATGGATCAAATGATGATGCATATATAAGAGAAAGAATCGGGGTAGTCTTTCAAGAAAATGTGCTTGATGATTTATTAACAGTTAAAGAAAATTTAATGCTTAGAGGAACATTTTATTTAAAGGAATATGATGCGGTTTTAAAAAGATATGAACAGTTAGTAAGTGAACTTGATTTAAAATCATTAGAAAACCAAAGATTTAAAACATTATCGGGTGGTCAAAAAAGAAGAGTCGAAATAGCAAGAGCACTATTTTCGAACCCTGAATTACTAATTTTAGATGAACCAACAACTGGTCTTGATCCAGAGACAAGAGGAGTTGTCTGGCGCTTAATTGAAAAATTAAGAACAGAACAAGGTATTACCGTCTTTCTAACAACGCATTATATGGAAGAAGCAGCTAATGCTGATTATGTAGTTATTATTCATAAAGGCAGTATTGTTGCCGAAGGAACTCCAGCAATCTTAAAAAATGAATATAGTAAAGACTACTTTAAATTAATACCTAATAATAAAGAAGAATTATTAAAATATTTAAAAGATAATAATAAATCATATAAAAAAGTTGCTGATCAATACTATATCGAAATAAGTAATACTAAGGATGCGATTAATTTAATTTTAGATATAAAAGATAATATTAAAACATTTGAAGTAACGAAAGGAACATTAGATGATGTATTTGTTAATGTTGTAGGTGAGCAAAGTGTATGAAATAATAAGTTTAGTTAAAAGAAATATTAAAATATATTTAAGAGATCCACTCGCAGTATTTTTCTCGTTTTTATCAACAATTATATTAATGATGATCTATATTTTATTTTTAGGTAACGTTGGTGGCGATGAACTTGGTGCAATTTTAACAAATAGTGAAATGAAATTTTTAATTTACAGTCAAATGATGGCGGGTATTATTGTTTTAAATACACTAACAATTCCCCTAGGTAACCTAGGGTCAATTGTTACTGACTTTGAACAAAACAAAATGGATGCTTTTATGGTTACACCTGTTAAAAGATATAAAATTATTTTAGGATATTATTTTGCATCACTATTAATAACATTGGTTTTATCAATTGTGTTTTGGATACTTGCTGTAATAGTATTAGGACTTGTTACAGGCATCTTTTTCCCGTTTAAAATAGTAGTTACAATACTACCTATTATCTTATTGTTTGTTCTTATATCAACATCATTTATGATTTTACTTACAACATTTATTAAATCAGTTAATGCTTTTGGTGCAGTATCAGGAATATTTGGAAGTTTAATTGGATTTATTTCAGGTATTTATATTCCACTTTCAAGTTCTTCACCACAATTTTTAAGAAACATTTCATCAATTATTCCATTTACTCATATGACAATATGGGTTAAAGGAATACTACTTAAACCATCTTATCAAACAATATTTGATAAAACTAATGGTAGTCAAGCAGTAATTGATGGAGTAAGAGATGGCTTTGGTGCAAATGAATTAGGCTTACTTGGACTTGATGTATCACTACCAATTTTAATCGTTGGAGCAGCATTATTATCACTAGCATTATTAATATATTCATCATATAGATTAAATAAAAGAATTAAAATATAAGTAAATGGGAGAACAAAATTAATGTTCTCCCATTTTTTCAATAAAAAACAATAATATATCTTTAAATCTTTCACGCCATGAAGCTTCATTATGTGCGTGATTTTCTTTTATTAATGTATAAATTTTGTCTTTGTTATATTTAGCGTTTATTAAACTATTTTTAACATCACCAATATAATTCATTGAATGTTCTAAAGTTCCAGCATCTAAATATAAAAAAGGTGGATTATTATAATTAAGACTATTAATAAACTTATTTCTAGCATCAACCGAATTAATTTGAAAAGAAGTAGAAAGAGCACCAATATAACCAAATGTTTCTTGATACATTAAACCAATATAAAAACTAATTAAACCGCCCATAGAACTACCCATAATAATTGTGTTGTTTGGGTCTTTAAAAGTATTATATTTTCTATCAATATAAGGCTTTAAAGTATTAACAATAAACTTAGCATAAAGTTCTCCTTGTGCATCTTTAATATCACCCCAATTAGGTGTATATTCACTCATCCTCTGTTCTGAGTTATCAATTCCGACAACAATAAAACCTTTAGTTTTATTAGTTTTAATTAACGCTTCAATAGTCTCATCAATTCCCCATTCACCAGCAAAAGAGGTATAATCATCAAATAAGTTTTGACCATCATGCATATATATAACGGGATATTTAATAGCTTTATTATAATTAGAAGGAGTCCATATTCTAATTGTTCGACTACGGTTTAGTTCAGGGATATAAAAGTTTTTAATTATTTCTAAATTCCCAACGACAGTTGACTTAATAACATTACTCATTATAACTTACCTTTAATAATTCCAAACTCATCAATAAATATTTCTTCGGCATTAGGTTTTTTAGGTAGACCTGGCATCGTAATAATACCTTTAGTTAAGACAACAACAAAACCAGCACCTCTTGAAAGTCTAACATCTGATATTTCTAAATCAAAGTTAGAAGCAGCTGCTCTTTCTTTTGGATTGTGTGAAAAAGATAGTGGTGTTTTAGCAATACAAATTGCTAAATCCGAATATTTTTCATTTAAACTAGCAAGTTTATTTAAAGCTTTTTTGCTATATTTAACACCAGTAGCACCATAAATTGTTTTAGCAACTTTTTCGACTTTTAAAAACAAGTTATCCTCTAGATTATAAACTCTATTTAATTTAGAAGGCTTTTCAGCTAATGAAACAATCTTTTCTGCAATATCAACAGCACCAATTGAACCTTCCTTAAAACTATTAACAAAAGATATTTTGTGATTATTTTCATTAGCCCAATTAATTAAATAATTAATTTCTTCTAGCGTATCAGATTCAAAATTATTTATAACTAATACATAAGGTATATTAAACTTCTTTAAATTTAGAGCATGTTTTGAAATATTAATAATACCATCTTTTAATGCTTCAAACTCATCTTTTCCTTGATCGATGAAGCCATGATATTTTAAGGCTCTAATAGTTGAGACTAAAACTATGACATCAGGATCTTTTCCTAAAATCCGAGTTTTAAGATCAATAAATTTTTCTGCACCTAAGTCAGCACCAAAACCTGCTTCAGTTAAAGTATAATCACTTAACTTTAAAGCCATCTTAGTTGCAAGAATAGAATTACAACCATGCGCAATATTAGCAAACGGTCCGCCGTGTACAAAAACTGGAGTATTTTCTAAAGTTTGGACTAAGTTTGGCATTAAAGCATCTTTTAATATAACAACTAAAGTATCAATGATATTTAAATCTTTCGCATAAACTTCATAACCCTTTTTATTATAACCGATTAAAATATTAGATAGTCTTAATTTTAAATCATAAAGGGATGTTGCAAGTGATAAAATTGCCATTATTTCACTTGCGGCAGTAATAATGAAACTATCTTTTCTATTAAGAGTATCAACATTTCTTAAAGCACGGTCATTAACATCAAGTGTACGGGGCCAAACAATATTGTTAATATCTAAATTAAGACTATTACCATAATAAATATGATTATCAATTACAGCACTTAAAAAATTATGAGCAGAACTTATTGCATGAAGATCCCCAGTAAAATGAAGATTGATTTTATCTCTGGGAATAATTTGTGCATAACCTCCGCCAGTAGCACTCCCTTTTAGTCCTAAAACAGGACCAACAGAAGGCTCTCTTAAAGCAGCAACAACATTTTTTCCAATTCTTTTTAAACCATCAGCTATCGCTATTGACATTGTTGTTTTACCTTCCCCAAAAGGTGTTGGCGTAATAGCAGTAACTAAAATTAATTTGCCATCTTTTTTATCTTCAAGCCTTTTTAGTAAACTTAAATCTATTTTAGCAATCTTATTGCCATATAAATTAATTTCGCTATCTTTAATTCCTAAATTATTAGCTACTTCATTAATATTTTTATAATGAGCGCTTTGTGCAATTTCCAAATCAGTTTTCATAGTTACTCCCTTTATATATCGTTTTCTGTAAAATAATTATAACATAGTTATAAACCAAGATAAAGCAACTAAAATGAGCGCTTTACCTTTACAAGCTAAAATAATAGTGCTATAATTGGAACTAACATCAAAGGAATTGGTGATTGTTATGATTAAATTTAGTTTAACATCAAAAGTTTATTACTACTATTATAACCCGGGTAGATATTAAATATCGCTTGGTTTTTTATAATAGTAAAAAACAAGTGTTATTATAATATCTAGTTAAAAAATAGATAAAGTAATAACACACCCAAACATTAAATATTGTTAAAGCAATGTGTTATTCGATAAACGGATAGCACATTTTTTTATATAAATAAAGAGAAAGAAGGGAAGAAAAATGAAGAAAATAGGTTTATTCATATTACTGATTACTACATTATTAGTAATGGTTGCGTGTAGGAAGGATGATAGAATTCAAGTAGGTATTTTACAGTTTTTATCACATGAAGACTTAGATCAAGCAAGAGCAGGTTTT
>Ga0209075_1000220_pt1 | contig 53574 bp, 53 predicted proteins | sample Stecom2011_FD_187523 | JGI IMG/M metagenome (GOLD analysis project Ga0209075, IMG submission 187523) | Agricultural soil microbial communities from Utah to study Nitrogen management - Steer compost 2011 (SPAdes) (version 2) | ecosystem: Environmental > Terrestrial > Soil > Agricultural land...
TAGCTCAAATAAAGATGATTTTAAAAGTCCGACGCCTTTCCTTGGTTATTAATTACCAGCGGTACTACGCTGCTCAGTTAATGGCTGCTAGAATAGCCAAGTATTTTTATTTTCTTGAGTTTTACTATGTCGACCCCCTTTCGTCCTGAGTTGCTGTCACCTGCCGGCACCTTAAAAAACATGCGTTATGCTTTTGCCTATGGCGCAGATGCGGTCTATGCCGGCCAGCCACGCTACAGCTTGCGCGTGCGTAACAACGAATTTGACCATGCCAACCTCGCCATCGGGATCAATGAAGCCCATGCGTTAGGTAAGAAATTTTATGTGGTGGTGAATATTTCACCACACAACGCCAAACTAAAAACCTTTATCAAAGACTTAGAGCCAGTGGTGGCTATGGGCCCTGATGCACTGATTATGTCCGACCCCGGTCTAATCATGCTGGTACGTGAGCATTTCCCGCAGATGAACATTCACCTGTCGGTACAAGCGAATGCGGTGAACTATGCCAGCGTGAAGTTCTGGCACAGTCAGGGCTTGACCCGCGCCATTTTATCCCGTGAATTGTCACTGGATGAAATTGAGCAGATTCGCCATGAAGTGCCAGAAATGGAACTGGAAGTCTTTGTCCATGGTGCGTTATGCATGGCCTACTCCGGTCGTTGCTTGCTGTCTGGCTACATCAATAAGCGTGACCCGAACCAAGGTACCTGCACCAACGCGTGCCGCTGGGAATACAAAACCCACGAAGCCAAAGAAAATGAGCTTGGTGATATCGTGCATAAGTACGAGCCGATTGCTGCAGTGCAACATGCCGATCCAGCACTGATGCAAGCCGTTGAACCTATCCTCGGGGTTGGCGCGCCCACCGACGAAGTCTTCCTATTAGAAGAAGCCGGTCGCCCGGGTGAATATATGTCCGTCTCCGAAGATGAGCACGGCACTTATATTATGAACTCGAAAGATTTACGTGCCGTGCAACACGTCGAGCGCATGGTGCAGATGGGTTTACATTCATTGAAAATCGAAGGCCGCACCAAGTCGCATTACTATGTCGCACGTACTGCGCAGGTCTACCGCAAAGCGATTGATGATGCGGTTGCTGGTCGTCCCTTTGATAAATCGCTGATGGATACCCTGGAATCACTGGCGCACCGTGGTTACACCGAAGGCTTCTTACGTCGCCACGTACACGATGAATACCAAAACTACGAATACGGTTATTCGATTTCTGAGCGCCAGCAGTTTGTTGGTGAAATGACCGGTGAGCGTCGCGGTGATTTAGCTGAAGTGATCGTCAAGAACCGTTTTGCCGTCGGCGACTCAATTGAGTTAATGACACCCCAAGGCAATATCACTTTTGATCTGAAATACATTGAAGATCAAAAAGGCAAAAGCCGTGACGATGCGCCGGGTAATGGTCATGTGTTGTTCATCCCGATTCCAGAAAACGTTAATCTGGAACATGCTCTGCTGATGCGCAACCTCACCAGCGGCAACACTCGCGGCGCTTAAAAACTGCACTAAGTCTCTTAGCTCTTAAACGGGGCTAAGAGATCTCAGCTGCTTACTGTGTTCTATTAGAAACGCGGTAAACTGCGCAGCAGGCACTGGGCGGCTGACCAAATAGCCTTGTATTTCATCGCAATGATGGGCTTTCAAGAAGTCCATTTGCTCTTGGGTTTCCACGCCCTCAGCCGTAACCAGTAAGTTCAAGCCATGTGCCATGGTAATAATGGCGCGGGTGATTGCTGCATCTTCTTCATTAGCAGTCACATCACGAATAAAGCTTTGATCAATCTTTACACTGTTGGCAGGGAAACGTTTTAAGTAACTCAGCGAAGAATAACCGGTACCAAAATCATCAATGGCCAGATACACACCAATTTCACGTAATTTTTTGAACGTAGCAATCACATCTTCAGCATTTTCTAACAGCTGACTTTCAGTCAGTTCAAGCTCAAGCAAGTGCGGCGGCAAACCGGTCTCCTGCAGTACTTCACGCACCAATACCACTAGATTGCCTTGGCGAACATGCCCCACAGATAAGTTAACCGAGACGCGGATAGACATACCCTGCTCTTGCCACAACAATGCTTGCCTGCAGGCCTGCAATAGCATCAACTCACTAATAGCCGTAATTAAGCCGGTTTCTTCAGCCAACGGAATAAAATCGCAAGGTGACACTAAACCAAGTTGTGGATGATTCCAGCGCACTAAAGCTTCCGCTGAACTAATCGTTCCATCTGCTAGGGTTAACTTAGGCTGGTAATAAGCTTCAAGCTGCCCTTCTTCAATGCCGCGACGCAATTGCTGCTCAAGCTGCAAGCGCTCTAAAGTGCCTGCTTGTAATTGGTCATTATAAAACTGGAAGTTGTTACCGCCCAAATGCTTCGCATGTTTCATCGCCACATGGCCTTGGCTAATTAAGCTGGCCGGCTCACGAGCATTATCTGGCAAGAGACTGACACCAACTGAAGCACTGATAATCAGCTCTTCTCCAGCCACATCAACCGGCTGTCGAATACGATTGAGTATGGAAGCGCATAAACGCGCCAATGATGCCGTCGTCACACAACTATCTAGAATAATGGCAAACTCATTGCCACCCAAGCGCGCCACGGTATGGGCTTCGGGTAAAAGTTGGCTGAGTCTGCGACTAACTTGGCGTAGTACTTGGTCGGCTACTTCCACGCCTAAGCTGTCGTTAAGCATTTTGAAACGATCTAAGTCAATCTGCAGCAAGGCCACAGTGCTGGAAGTTTGCCGTGCATGCTCAACAGCCCGCTGCAAGCGCTTATGAAACAGAGAGCGGTTGGCTAAACCCGTAAGCTCATCATATTGAGTTAAGTAACTTAAGCGCTCTTCTGCTTTACGGCGCGCAGTTAAGTCAGTAAAGAAGCCGACAATATGGGTAATTCGATTCAGCTCGTTACGCACAACATGGATTTGTAGCCATTGCGGATACAGTTCACCATTTTTACGAATATCCAGTATTTCGCCTTGCCAACTGCCCTTCTGCTCAATGCCTAAGCGGATCATTTGATACTGTCTAATGATTTCAGCATTGGCCGTTTTTACCATGACATTGCGTCCGATAACTTCTCTGCGGCTATAACCCGTCAAAGCAGTAAAGGCTTTATTGATCGTTAAAATATTGTATTCAGGATCTAAAATAACAATCCCTTCAGTCCCTGCATCAAACACGCTAGAGGCCAAACGCAATTCGTCATCACGTTTTTTACGTGCGGTAATATCGCGACGTGTACCCAGCATCCGCAATACTCGTCCAGCACTATCTCGTTCAACTGCTCGTCCACGATCTTCTACCCAAACCCAGCGTCCATCCTGATGCTTAACCCGATACTCAACGGCATAGCCATCCGTGCGCTGCTTCATATGTTCAATCATCGCAGTGCGTAATATCGACAAATCATCGGGATGCAACAAAGGGCGTAAGTCTGTTAGCACCCCATGGATTTGCTCATTTTCTAAGCCAAAAATACTTTCTGTGCGGGTATGCAGAATCTGATCACTAACCAAATCCCAATCCCAAAGCGCCAACTGACTGGCATCCAGAGCCAGCTCAAGACGATCTTGGCTTTTCTCAAGGGCATGTAATGCTTCCTGCAATTCAATAGTGCGGACTTGGACGCCCTCTTCAAGACCTGCCTGCACAGCTAACAACTGTTGCTCAGCTATTTCTTTCTTGCTGATTTCAGCAGTGAGCTGTGTATTTAAAGCATTTGTTTGCTGCTGCGTTTCGCGCAAGGTGTGAATTAACTGTTCTTTTTTACGGCGCTGCTCAAGTCCTTTATAGAGCAAGCGATTGACCTGCCAAGCCGCAGCGGTCAAAGCAAAAAGATAGATGGCTGTTAACAACCCTAAGCTATATAAAACATCTGAATCGGCACGCAGATAGACCCATATAGTCGGTAAGAAGGCAAAGGCGGCGTAACAGAGAAAAGCCAAGAAACTCATTGCGTAGGCAATACAGGCCGAAGCCAGCACTAAAGAAGCCAGACCAAGCAAAACAATCTGCCGATTAAAGTCAGCTTCCGGTAGGAAAAATACAGGCACCACTGACAATGACAATCCAGAGACGCACGCCCCAGCCAAAAGCAGATACCACCACAGGGGCGAGGCTTGCTCCTCAACGCTGCGGCGCTCAAAAGCAATCACTGAAATAAACCGCAGAGTCACTAAACATAAAATACAAACGAACCAACTGACCAGCAAAGTAAGCTCACTGGTGTCACGCAAAAACCATAGAGAGCCAACAGCATAAAGCAGCATTAATAAACTGGGTATTAATGAACTACGATATAATATACGGATATTCTCAACGTCTTCTTCCCTTAGTAAACGTTGGCCTTTTACGCTCTGCTGCATAGTTTCGCTCGCAATACTGTTTTTTATTGTTATTCAAAAGCACTATATACACTTTAGTCGCAACCAGTCTGACAATTTACAATACTTGTTAAATCGCCAAGAGAGACCGACATTACTCCTATTGGTCTTCAAGCAACAAGTCTAATGACAGAAAAACTTGATCCAAACCTGAATTATTCAGCGCCGCAGAGCATATCCATAAATACCTATAGCTTTCAATGTGTTTGCCCTTAGTCGGCGCGCCCTCTAGAATGCTCCGATGCATGATGATATCTCACACTTATTAAACTCTCTCAACGAAGCTCAGCGTGAAGCTGTTGCTGCGCCCATTGGTCGACAACGGGTGCTGGCCGGTGCTGGCTCCGGCAAGACACGGGTTTTAGTACACCGTATTGCTTGGTTGATCCAGGTTGAAGGCGCTTCACCGCACAGCATTTTATCGGTGACCTTTACCAATAAAGCCGCGGCAGAAATGCGTTTGCGCATTGAAGACTTACTGGGCCTGAATCCAGCCGGTATGTGGGTCGGTACTTTCCATGGTTTAGCCCACCGTTTACTGCGTGCGCACTGGCAAGAAGCAGGTTTAGCCGAAGGCTTTAGCATTCTTGATGGTGATGACCAGCAGCGCCTACTCAAGCGTGTAATGCGTGAACTGGGTTTAGATGAGCAGCGCTGGCCGGTGCGCCAAGCACAGTGGTTTATTAACGGTCAAAAAGACGAAGGCTTACGTCCGCAGCATATCCAAGCCGGTGGCGATTTGTTTCTCGGCACCATGCTGCAAATCTACAGTGCTTATGAAGCCGCTTGCGCACGTGCTGGTGCGATTGATTTTGCTGAGCTATTACTGCGCGCCCTCGATCTATGGCGCGATAATCCAGGCCTGTTACAGCATTACCAGCAACGTTTTCAACACGTTTTGGTTGATGAGTTCCAAGACACCAACGCTGTGCAATACGCTTGGCTGCGATTGCTCGCACAAGGCGGTAAAAGCTTAATGGTGGTGGGCGACGATGATCAGTCGATTTACGGCTGGCGTGGCGCAAAAATTGAGAACATCCAGCAGTTCTCCAGCGACTTCGTCAACACCCAAAGCATTCGTCTGGAGCAGAATTACCGCTCCACGGCAACGATTTTGAAAGCCGCCAACGCCTTGATCAGCAATAACCAAGGCCGCCTCGGCAAAGAGCTGTGGACCGATGACCAAGAAGGCGAGCCGATTCGTCTCTACAGTGCTTTCAATGAATACGATGAAGCTCGTTATATTGTTGAATGCATTGAACAAGCACTGCGCAAAGATGACCTTAGCCGCAGCGAGATCGCCATTTTATACCGCTCTAACGCGCAATCACGAGTGCTTGAAGAAGGCCTACTGCGCGCGGCAATCCCCTACCGCATTTATGGCGGCCAGCGCTTCTTTGAACGCTTAGAGATCAAAAATGCTTTAGCGTATTTGCGTTTATTACGCAGTCGCCATGATGACGGCGCAATTGAACGGGTGATTAACGTACCCACCCGTGGCGTCGGCGAAAAAACCATTGATGCCGTGCGCCAAGCCGCGCGTGAGCATGATGTTTCGCTATGGCAAGCCATGCATCTGCTGATTGAGCATAAAGCCTTACCGGGACGTGCCAGTAACGCCTTGCAAGGTTTTGTGGATTTGGTCAACGAGCTAGAAACTCGCACCCTCGATTGCGAATTGCACGCCATGACGCAAATCGTGATTGAGCAGTCAGGTTTGCTCAAGTACCACAAAGAAGAAAAAGGTGAGAAAGGCCAAGCACGAGTCGAAAACCTTGAGGAATTGGTCAGCGCAGCACGCACCTTCAGCAAAAGTGAAGACATCAGCGCCAGCGCAGACGAAATCGATGAGGATTTATCACCTTTGGTGGCGTTCTTGGACCACGCGGTACTTGAAGCCGGTGACACCCAAGCCGATGAGTTTACTGAAGCAGTGCAATTGATGACTTTGCACAGCGCTAAAGGTTTGGAGTTCCCCGTGGTGTTTATTGCTGGCATGGAAGAAGGCTTGTTTCCACATAAAATGAGCCTGGAAGAACCCGGCCGTTTAGAGGAAGAACGCCGCTTGGCCTATGTAGGTATCACCCGAGCCATGCGTCAGTTGTATTTCACCTGTGCCGAAACCCGCCGTTTGTACGGCTCGGAAACCTACAATAAAGTGTCGCGTTTCGTTCGCGAGATTCCTGCAGATTTGTTGCAGGAAGTACGGATGAATAATAGCGTCAGCCGTCCATACCAAAGTAACCATCAAGTGCAATCCAGCAGCATGTTCGCTGGCACAGAGATTCCAGAAACCGAGTTCAAGCTCGGGCAACTGGTAGAGCACCCGGTGTTTGGCGAAGGCGTCATCCTCAACTTTGAAGGTGGCGGTGCGCAGGCTCGGGTGCAGGTCAACTTTGCTAACGATGGCATCAAATGGCTGATGGTCGCTTACGCTAAACTACAGCCACTATAACGATAATAATTGTGCCTTACACTGGATCAGGAGCCTATATGAAGCGTCGCCAGAACCTTACTTTTGCAGTCATTATGACCGCTTGTTTTGCTTTGCTCGGCTGTAATGAAGAGTCCGCCAACAACACAGATAGCGTTGCTACGCCTAAGCCACAGACTTTCAACTGGAAAATGGTCACCGCTTGGCCGAAAAACTATCCCGCTTTAGGTACTTCAGCAGAGCGTGTGGCTGAGCGTATCAACAGCATGAGCGCTGGCCGCTTAACCATTAAAGTCTACGCGGGCGGTGAGCTGGTTCCACCACTGGAAGTATTTGATGCTGTCTCGCGTGGCACCGCGCAAATGGGCCATGGCGCAGCGTATTACTGGAAAGGCAAAACCGATACCGCACAGTTTTTCACTTCAGTGCCCTTTGGTTTGTCGGCGATTGAAATGAACGCTTGGCTGCATAAAGGCGGCGGCTTGCAGTTATGGCAAGAAGCTTACGCACCCTTTGGCGTTAAACCTTTTGCCATTGGTAACTCTGGCATGCAAATGGGCGGCTGGTTTAACAAAGAAATCCACGGTTTAGATGACCTAAAAGGCCTAAAAATTCGTATGCCGGGTTTAGGTGGCGAAGTCCTGAATCGTCTCGGCGCAACCACTGTTAACTTGCCAGGCAGCGAAGTCTTTACCGCCCTACAAACCAATGCCATTGACGCCTCTGACTGGGTCAGCCCTTATAACGACTTAGCCTTTGGCTTACATAAAGCTGCAAAATACTATTACTACCCAGGCTGGCAAGAGCCGCAAGCGGTACTGGAGTTAATCATTAACCAAGCAGCGTGGGACAGCTTGCCGGCTGACTTGCAAGCCATAGTGACGGAAGCGATTCGTGCCGGTAATGCCGATATGCTCGATGACTTCACTTGGAACAATGCACGCGCTTTAAGTGAGCTGAAACAAGCTGATGTGCAACTGCGCCGCTTCCCTGATGAAGTGTTACAAGCGATGAAACAAGAGTCGGCACTGGTGCTCAATGATTTAGCCAGCAAAAGTGACCTCAACCAGCGCATCTGGGATTCTATGCAAGCGTTCCAACAACAGGTGACGCAAATGCATAAAATTTCTGAAAAAGAATTGTATAACTGGCGCGATTAGAGATCGTCGCGTGTTTTTAGCACGCGCGCTCTACGCCCATGTTCCTCACCCGTCGATTGCTGCATACTGCAACTTGCGACTGACTCGATTAACCTGACAATAAAGAGATATTTTTATGCAACGTTTTCTCAGTATCGCCTTAGCTCTGTGCCTAGGTTTAACCTTCAGCCTCGACGCTGATGCGAAACGCTTTGGCGGAGGTAAGTCATGGGGTGCAAAACCTAAGCACAGCCAAATGCAAAAACAACAAGCGCAACCGGCCGCAGGTCAAACAACCGGCAAACAGCCGGCCACAGCGGGTGCCAAGCCAGGTATCGGCGGCATGTTAATGGGCATGGCTGCAGGTGGATTACTCGCATCAATGTTTATGGGCGGCGCTTTTGAAGGCTTACAAATCATGGACATTCTGATTTTCGGTCTGATTGCTTTTGTCATCTTTAAGCTGATTGCCAGCCGCCGTCGACAAATGCCGCAGGCAGCTACGGCGGGCGGTCCAGCCATGCAACGTGAAGCGCACAACGCTAATCAAAATATTTTTGGCGGCTCTAGTGCTGCAGCACGTCCCGTGATTCAGGTGCCAGCTTGGTTCAATGAGAGCAGCTTCTTACAGGCTGCCGAAGGTCATTTTAATGCTCTACAACAGCACTGGGATGCCAATGAAATGCATCTGATTGCTGAGTTTGTCACCCCAGAAATGCTGACCTTCCTGACTACTGAGCGCAGCAGTTTAGGTGATGCAATGCAATCAACCTACATTGATGATTTAACTGTGCAACTCGATGGCCTTGATGAGCAAAGCGATCTGACTGTCGCCACTATCACCTTCCATGGCGTAGCGAAAACCTCACGCTTTGATCAAGGTGAAGCCTTCAGTGAAAGCTGGCGTATGGAGCGTAAGAACGGCGACAACCAACCTTGGTTAATCGCAGGTATTCGTCAAAACGCTTAAGCTGCCCATCCCAATCTGAAGCGGACGCAGCAACTGCGCTGCTTCAGGTTTTCAGTAACACCCGTAATCGACAGAGCGAATACACCGTGGAAGAAGTAATTGACGAACTACGCGAGCGCAATGAGCCGGTTCCTGTAGCACTCGAGTTGCCTGATGAAGAAACCTTGGTCGAGATTCAAGAGCAAATCTTGATCCACCTGCCTTTTGCTCTACGTGAGTTTTTATTAACCGTCAGCGACGTGGTCTACGGCCATCTTGAGCCGGTTACCGCCAGCGATCCACATTCGCACACCTACCTACCTGAAGTGACAGCCACTGCTTGGGACTTAGGTCTGCCACGGCACTTAGTGCCAGTGTGCCACGATGCACCGATTTACTACGCAGTCGATGAAGACGGCGAAGTCTTCGCTTGGGATTCTGATAGCCAAGAGATGCTGGAAGATACCTGGGAAAGCGTTTGGCACTGGGCAAGAGATGTCTGGTTAGAAAGTTAACCCTCTCACAATAAGGTATAATTGCATCTTTTAAGCGCACACTATAGATGCGCGCAACTAAGAGAGCATTATGGAACCCGGATCATCAACACTCACCATGACCGTTTTAATGACCCCAGATAACGCAAATTTCTCGGGTAATGTGCATGGTGGTACCTTGCTTAAATACCTCGACGAAGTCGCCTATGCATGCGCCAGCCGCTATGCAGGTAGCTACGTAGTAACGCTCTCGGTCGATCAAGTGACCTTTCGTCAGCCTATCCATGTTGGTGAACTGGTGACTTTTCTGGCCTCGGTCAATTACACCGGACGCACTTCAATCGAAGTCGGCATTAAAGTTATCACTGAGAACATTCGCGAAAAGCTGGTCAGACACACCAACAGTTGCTTCTTTACCATGGTGGCGATTGACGACAAAGGCCAATCAATTGCAGTTCCGCCTCTAAAGCCGACGAGTGAGGATGCGATCAGACGCTTTGCCAACGCCCAAGAACGCCGTGCTATTCGTGCGGAGCTGACTGAGCGCTACAGGGCTCTGAAAGACTAACCTGCAGTTTCTACCACAGCTAAAAACACAAAAGCGCAACAGCAAAGCCAGTTCATCACTCACTTTGCCATTGCGCTTTAATTTTGCGCGTTACTTAAACGTCAATATTATTATCAACTTCCTGTACTTTGCCGCCGCGCGCTAAAAACTCTTCCATTGCTTTCGCTAGCGCATCGCGCTCTTTTTGCTTGGCTTCAACCGATGGTAAATCATCGATACTGACGGCTGCTTTCGCTTTACTGCGAGTCGGTGCAACCACTGCGTCAGAACCATCATCGATGCTGTCATCAACCACATCATCGTCAACGTCATCAACGTCTTCTACATCATCGAGACTGATATCATCAGTATCCACTTCGCTGTCATCGCCAGCTTCTAATTCTTCTGTTTCTAATTCGTCATCAAACATAGTCAACCTCAAGCCTGCCTTCAGCAAGATAGCTTTTAATCTAGCGCCGAAAACATTCAGCACTTAAATTGGGATTAGCATAATTACCGCGATACTGGGTTGCAATAGGGTCAATAAGCTGCACTATAAAAATATCAGCTCACTATTGCCATCATGCATTGGGCGCGCATTCTAGTGCGATAAAAAGAAAATAACTACGACAAATAGATTCTTTTTTTTAATTTGTAAAATCCGCAGGCTTGAGGGGCGCGTGACCTATAATACGTCCCCAAAAAACTAAGGCGCAACCCGCGAAGAGTTACGCCTTAGTCGTATTAATACACTGCTGTAATTGCCGTAAATGTCAGCACAGCAAGAGTAAAACGCTGATTAAATAGCGTCGGAGCCGGTCTCGCCAGTACGAATACGTACAGCTTGCTCTAGGCTAACCACGAAAATTTTACCATCGCCGATTTTTCCAGTATTCGCAGCTTTACTGATCGCTTCGATAACGCGATCTAGTTGCGCAGCGGCAATAGCCACTTCAATTTTAACTTTAGGTAAAAAATCAACAACATACTCTGCGCCACGGTACAGTTCGGTATGACCCTTCTGCCGGCCAAAGCCTTTAACTTCAGTCACTGTAATACCTTGTACACCAATTTCTGACAATGCTTCACGAACATCGTCCAGCTTGAACGGTTTGATGACAGCGGTAACTAATTTCATACAGTCTCTCCGGGATTAGATGACTCATCAATCAAGTCAATTTTGAACATGCTTACAGCTAACGTCTATGCCTTAACACTCTGTACCCTATGGCATGCATAGATCGATACAACAATCACACACAATATTTTAGCAAGCATACAAATACAATACGCTTTTTTTTATCCGCCCGCAGCGCAACCAGCATAAAGTCTAGATTAGCCACCGACAAACCCAGTCGCATGTGCTCACACAGATTCACAATTGTGCTGACGTGCTAAACTGCATTCATCATGATTAAGGAATTTTCCTATGTTACCGCCTAAAGCCTTATTTGACAGCATCAGCAGCCATGTCGGAAATCTACTTGGCAGTGAAAACCCACTGCCACGCGCCGAAGTAGAAGCGCAGTTCAAAGCACTGATACAAAGCGCCTTTAGCAAGCTGGATCTGGTCAGCCGTGAAGAATTTGACAGTCAAATGGTTGTACTGGCCCGCACTCGTGCACGTTTAGAGGCACTCGAGAGCAAAGTCGCTGAATTAGAAGAGCAACTGCAACCTGCTGCATCTGAATAAAACCAAGTTAGACGGCCTGCAGCTGGCCTGATAAAGCTGCTCAACAGATAAGATCAAGGAGGATCTATGTCTCTTGCTATTATGCATAGCCGTGCGCAAATTGGTGTTGAAGCACCTGCAGTCAGCGTGGAAATCCATTTAACCAATGGTTTGCCGTCACTGACGATTGTTGGCCTGCCAGAAACTGCAGTGCGCGAAAGTAAAGACCGCGTGCGCAGCGCTCTTCTCAACAGCGCGCTCGAGTTTCCACGCAAACGTATCACCCTTAATCTGGCCCCCGCTGATCTGCCGAAAGAAGGTGGCCGTTTTGATTTAGCCATCGCTCTAGGCTTGCTGGCCGCCAGTGCACAACTACCCGGCGGCTGTCTCGATGGTTTTGAATGCTTAGGCGAACTGGCGCTGTCAGGGCATGTACGGCCGGTACGTGGCGTGCTGCCTGCCGCCCTCGCCGCTCGCGCTGCCGGACGTGCGCTGGTCGTAGCTTTAGCCAACGCCGAAGAAGCTTGCTTAGCCACGGGCTTAAAAGTCTATGCGATTGATCATCTGCTCGAGTTGGTTGGTCACTTTAATCAACACAGCCCGCTTAAGCCTTATGTGTCGCAAGGCTTGCTGGCACAAGTGCCGCGCTATCCAGACTTACTTGAAGTACAAGGCCAGCAAGCTGCTAAGCGCGCTTTGGTGGTCGCAGCAGCAGGTATGCATAACTTATTACTGACCGGGCCGCCAGGAACAGGAAAAACCCTCTTAGCCAGTCGGCTGCCAGGGCTACTGCCACCACTCAGCGAAAAAGAAGCGCTGGAAGTGGCTGCGGTGCAATCAGTAGTCAACCTTGAGCCCTTGCGTGGCTGGCCACAGCGACCATTTCGCCAACCGCATCATAGCGCTTCAGGCCCAGCGTTAGTCGGCGGTGGTAGCCGTCCACAGCCCGGTGAAATCAGCTTAGCCCACCAAGGCATTTTATTTTTAGATGAGCTGCCTGAATTCGACCGCAAAGTGCTTGAGGTGCTGCGCGAACCTATGGAGTCTGGCTACATTGTCATTGCTCGTGCGCACAGCAAAGTGCGCTTTCCCGCGCGTTTCCAGTTGGTCGCAGCGATGAACCCTTGTCCCTGCGGTTACTTTGCCGACCCCAGTGGTCGCTGCCGCTGCAGTCATGAGCAAGTACAGCGTTATCGCCAAAAGCTTTCCGGCCCCTTACTCGACCGTATCGATCTGCATATTCCTGTAGCTCGTGAAACAACCTCACTGCGTCAACCTAAAGAACCTGGGTTAAGTTCGGCGCAGGCTGTTGAGCAAGTTTGTGCAGCACGTCAGCGCCAGTTAAATAGACAAGGCTGCAGTAACGCGCAATTAGACTTAAATGCCTTAAGAGAGCATTGCACATTAGGAGATGAGGATCGGATTTGGCTTGAGCAAGCCAGTGAGCGCTTGAACTTATCGTTGCGCGCCACACACCGTATTTTGAAAGTGGCGCGTACCTTAGCTGATCTAGAAGCAGCGCCAACGATCTGCCGTGGACATTTAGCTGAGGCTCTACAATATCGTTTTAACGAACAACAATGAAAAGAGCCCGCGCGTTCACACTGAGCACGCGGGCAATTCTGAATTATTCTGCTTTCGGCTTGGCTTTTCTAGGCATCAAATATTTCATCAGGCCTTGGAACCACATAACCAACATGGTGTTGCCTTGGATTTGAATGTTTTTATCTTGGATGCCTTGCATAAACGCCAACTGCTTGTTTTTTGCATTCATCGTGGCGAAACCATACGCTGAATCTTTAAAGCCAATTGAAAAAGCTTGTTCTTGAGCTGCACCGGAACGACTTTCTAAACGATTATTAGCGACGACAAAATGACGAGCCACTTTGCCATCAAGAGTGTGCAGCATAAAAGTTAAGTCTTTACCGTCCAATTGTTTTTGAAAAGCAGGGTTAGTTTTGCTGGCCTTACTCATCATACGACCGAGCATCCAGAGTAAAAAACGAAATTTCATTGAACAGTTCCAAATAATAAATTGCGGGTATTTTAATACAAAACAGTATAAAACGGCGCATTTAGCAGCAATCTTTACTAATTTTGCCGAATTTTAGTGAATCAATGCGCGACCCAGTAGCGTATCGCGCATCAGCTCAAGCGGTTCGTCTTACAAGCTCACCGCTTCTTTAAGCTGCTTACCAGGCTTAAAAGCCACGGTATTGCTGGCTTTAATGGTTAGCGCTTCGCCCGTTTGTGGGTTTTTACCGGTACGCGCACCACGGTGACGCTGAGAAAAAGAACCAAACCCAACCAAAGTAACAGTGTCATTGTTACTGAGCGCTGCGGTCACTTCTTGTAAAATAGCATTGAGCACACGCCCTGCTTGCTCTTTACTGATATCTGTTTTTTCGGCAATTGCCGCAACCAATTCTGGTTTACGCATGTGAGACCTCATTTTATTGTTGTTAAGTGTGTCTAGCTGTAGAGCGGTCAAGCATCATACTAACGTCTACCTAAAGTAGGCTTGCAAAGCATGGCACGGCATCAGGCTAGTGGCCAGTACCTGAACTGCTTTTCATGACGTTTTTTACACCTAGTCGGCATTTATCCACCTGTTTTTATTAAAAACCCTAATAACAGTCGGCCAGCAGTGCAAATTACAACAGTAAAATCATCGTTTAATGCGTGCTAAACTGGCGTATCACTCTTAGTTAGATAATAAGTAGCGCTGTGTCTACCACCAACTTCTGCATGCCTGCATCAGCTTGGCACTCAAAGCCAACCTCATCTCCCGCACTCAACGACTGGTTGTTTGATCAAAACTCGTTAACTCAGCGCCTGAGCGCGTTATGCCAGTTCGGCTTTGTCGTGCAACCCGTCAATGAAGGTTGGCAAACACTAAGCTTAGATGAATGCGCTGCGTTAAATCTTGCGCCAAACAGCACCGGCTGGGTACGTGAGGTGTTTCTGTGCGATGGCACGCAACCTTGGGTATTTGCCCGCAGTGTTGCTGGCCAAGCCGAACTGATGCAGGCCAATTTTGATCTTAGCCAACTCGGTAGCCGTTCACTTGGGCAATTATTGTTTAATGAGCAAGCCTTTAGCCGTGGGCCACTGCAAATCTGTCAGCTCTCGGTTACGCAGTTACCTGTCATCGCGCAACAACAGAGCGCAGGGCAGCAGCATGTGTGGGCACGTCGCTCATGTTTTAAAAAAGATTCACTTGGTGTGCTGGTAGCCGAAGTTTTTTTGCCTAAACTTTGGCAGGATACCGATCCAACGCTATTGGGATAACAGCCACACGGCTCTCTCCAGTTTGCCTACTACCTTATTACGGAGCTCACCATGCTTAACCAGTTGCTTAAATCCTTCAATCGTCTTCACCCAAGAGCATGGGATTTTATTCAACTGATGCGCCTTGATCGCCCAATCGGCATCTACTTGCTGATGTGGCCGACCTTATGGGCGTTATGGATTGCCGGAGAAGGCTCGCCAAGCATTAAAAATGTTGTGATTTTTATCCTCGGGGTGATTCTGATGCGCTCAGCCGGTTGTGCGATAAATGACTTTGCTGACCGCGGCATTGATGGCGATATTTCTCGCACTAAGGATCGCCCGATTGTTAGTGGTCGCGTCACCGCCAAAGAAGCGCTCATCACCTTTGCCGTGCTGGTTGCGATCAGCTTTGGCTTGGTGCTATTGACCAACAGCCAAACAGTCTACTGGGCCTTCTTAGCTGTCGGTTTAGCGGCGCTGTATCCGTTTACCAAGCGTTACACCTATTATCCACAAGTCGCCCTGGGCGCCGCCTACTCGTGCAGTATTCTTTTAGCCTTTAGCGCGCAAACCGGTAGCGTACCGCATGAAGCGTGGCTGATTTATATCGCTAACCTGCTCTGGACCATTGCTTACGATACGTACTACGCAATGAGTGACCGCGAGGATGATTTAAAAATCGGGGTCAAATCAACTGCAGTGCTATTTGGTGATGCTGATCGCTTTATTATCTTAACCTTGCAAGGCAGCGCGTTATTCTGCCTGTTACTGGCCGCAGGTAAGTTTGAGCTTGGCGGTTATTTCCAGTTGGGCTTAGCAGGTGCTGCCGGCTGCTTTATTTGGGAGTTTATCCATACACGCCAACGCGATGCGCAATCTTCACTGCGTGCGTTTTTGCATAATCACTGGGCAGGCTTGTGCATCTTTCTGGGCCTAATTGCCCATTATGCTTTCGGCGCTTGATAGCCTGAAGAAGCATCTGCACAGCTACAAGACAATGTCTTGAGCCGTGCAGTCAACAGATATTCTGTGAAAGGATGAAGCGCTCGCTTACTCGCCACCCACCGCAAAGTTGGGCAAGCTGTCGATCGGCTGGTTAAAGTCAAAAGGAATCGACTCCACTGCAAGACCAACATTCCGCTGCACAACAAAGTGCAAGTGTGGGCCGGTGCTGTTACCAGTATTGCCTGAACGTGCCAGGTAGCTACCCACATCGACACGCTGCCCTTCTTTCACGCTGACCGAGCCTTTCTGCAAGTGTAAGTACACACCCATGGTGCCGTCATCATGCAAAACACGGACAAAATTACCTGCAGGATTTTCTCCACGACCGGTTTGCTGGTTTTCAGTTTTTACAATCACCCCAGAGCGTGCCGCGACAATCGGCGTGCCTTCCGGCATAGCAATGTCTAAAGCATAACGGCCTTTGGGGGTGAAGTGGCTGTATTTACCATTGGCACCCTGAGTCAGACGAAAAGGTCCGCCACGCCAAGGTAATGGATATTCGCTGGTGGTTGGGATTAAACGCGGATCACCTAAGGCATAACGCAGTTTGGGCTTGTACTGCATCGGTTTCGAAGCATCTTTAGGCGCCAAAGTCAGTAAGCGAATTTTACTGCGCGGCGGCAACACCCAACGAATCGGCTTTTTGCTTTCACCGGCAAGATTGCTTTGTTTTTCTAGGCTTAATTCAATTTCAACTGGGCCGTATAAATCATTGCGCACCAACAAAGTTTCACCGGCCGCATGCTTGTGCGTCTCCAGTTTCACTTCATTTTCAATATGCTCGACCATACGATCGCTAAACACGAAAATTTTCGCACCAGCTTTAGCTTTATCGGTATAGGTCACCACGCCATTGGCGTCGGTGTATTTATAGACAGTTAAGGCATAACTTTGGCCACAGAGCAGGGTGAACAAAGATACTATTAGAACTTTTTTATACATACTCTTGCCCAGCATTAATTCAGGCATTGAAACTAGCAGCACTGACGCAATTATTCGAACACTATTGCATCAGTCTGTGAACGGCTTTGCCTGAATGAGCACTAAACTGACCTGCGCTTAACGAGCATGCTCGGATTTAAGCGCAAATCCTTCTAAGCAAAATGCTACTTAGGCTTGAACGTCGGCACCTGCTTGCATGCGCTGTAACTCTTGAGCGTATAACGCATCAAAGTTAACCGGCGCTAACATCAAGGCTGGGAACGAGCCACGTACCACTAAGCTGTCTAATGTTTCACGCGCATACGGAAACAAAATACTTGGGCAGAACGCACCTAATGCATGATTTTGCGATGGTGCATCCAAGCCTTGAATCAAGAAAATACCGGCTTGTTGCACTTCAGCAATAAAAGCGACTTCTTCGCCAGTTTTGACGGTCACAGTTAAGGTCAGCACAACTTCAAAAAAATCGCCTTCTAGTGCACGCTGACGGGTATTGAGATCTAACTCAACCGCAGGGCTCCAGTCTTCACGGAAAATCTCTGGGCTTTTTGGTGCTTCAAACGATAAGTCTTTGACATAAATACGTTGCAAAGAAAATTGTGATGATTGCTCTTCCTGAGCAGCTACGTTGTTTTGTTCGGCCATGCTGTTGTTATCCTTATTAAATATATTGAACTGACTAAATCGATGCAGGATGTCTTTTGTACAGCAACAATCTCTGCTTTTCTAGCCTCTGCGTCTAGCCCGCCAGCAGCGCATCAAGTTTGCCGGCGCGCTCTAGAGCAAACAGCTCATCGCAGCCACCAACATGTAACTCGCCAATCCAGATCTGCGGCACCGAGGTGCGCTTGGCTTTTTCTGCCATCTGCGCACGTAAGGCTGCTTTACCGTCGACTTTAATTTCTTCAAAAGCTACGTCTTTACTGTGCAAAAGTTGTTTAGCGCGGGTGCAATACGGGCACCAGTCGCTGGAGTAGATAATTACTTTAGCCATGTTATTTCACCACTGGGAGGTTTTCACTGCGCCAGCCGGTGATACCGCCAGATAAGCGTGCGGCAGTAAAGCCAGCTTTCTTCAATTCAGCGCATGCACCACCGGCATTCATACCTGATGCACACACCACGATGATGGTTTTATCTTTATGTTTTTCTAACTCAACCATTTTATCTTTCAGCTGATCGCTGCTGATATTGACTGAGCCAACAATATGCCCTGTGCTGAACTCTTTTTTCGGGCGAATATCTAAAATAAAAGCTTCATCGCGATTGACCATAGCGGTCAGCTCACGTGAGCTCAAATTACGCCCAGCATTGCGCGACTGCTGCACGATCAGCAACACAACTAGGACAATAAATGTTCCGCTGAGCACATAGTGCGCAGTAATAAATTCAAGAAATTTAGCAAGCGTATCAGCAAACATAATCGGTACTCAAAGCGTTAGAATCTGCAAAGTATACACAGACCTGTGCATTCTCTGAACTACTAACAATGACGCGCGCAGCACATCCAGCTAAACTTAGCGCATATTCTGTTATCCACTTGTGAGTTTATTCTTATGCATGCCACGCCTAAACCTCTAGTTTTAGTGATTCTCGACGGTTTTGGTCATAGCGACTGCCCTGACTACAACGCCATTTACAGTGCCAATACGCCGGTCTATGACCAGTTGCGTGAACAATTTCCGCACAGCCTTATCTCTGGCAGCGGCATGGATGTTGGCTTGCCTGACGGGCAAATGGGCAACTCTGAAGTCGGCCATATGAACCTTGGTGCTGGCCGTGTGGTGTATCAAGACTTCACTCGCATTACAAAAGCCATTAAAGACGGTGACTTTTTCAGCAATCCAGCGCTGACCAGCGCCGTTGATCAAGCCGTGGCACAGAACAAAGCGGTACATATCTTAGGCTTGCTCTCTGAAGGCGGCGTACACAGTCATCAAGACCATTTAATTGCGATGATTGAATTAGCCGCGCAACGCGGTGCAGAAAAAATTTACCTGCATGCTTTCTTAGATGGCCGTGATACTCCGCCACGCAGCGCCCAGCCTTCGATCGAAGCGATTGAAACCGCTTGCGCGAAGCTCGGTAAAGGCCGTATCGCCAGTCTGATTGGCCGCTATTATGCAATGGATCGTGATAATCGCTGGGATCGTGTCGAGCAAGCATGGCAGTTGCTGGTCGATGGCAAGGGTATTTATCAAGCCGACAGCGCCAGCGCTGCATTGGCTGAGTCCTATGCCCGCGATGAGTCCGATGAGTTTGTTAAAGCCACCACTATTGGTGAACCTGTGCGCATGGAAGATGGCGACAGCGTGATCTTTATGAACTTCCGTGCCGACCGCGCTCGCGAACTCAGCCATGCGTTCTTAGATAAAGAATTCGCAGGCTTTCAGCGCCAGCGTTTACCGCAGCTGAGCCAGTTCGTGATGCTCACCCAATACGCTGCTGATTTACCTGCGCCAAGCGCCTTTGCGCCAACCGCATTGGTCAATGTGCTCGGTGAATACCTTGCCAATCAAGGCAAGACGCAACTGCGCATTGCTGAAACAGAAAAATACGCACACGTAACTTTCTTTTTCTCCGGTGGTCGCGAGCAGCCATTCGAAGGTGAAGAGCGTATTTTAATTCCATCGCCAAACGTTGCCACCTACGACTTACAGCCACAAATGAGTGCGCCAGAAGTGACTGACCGTATTGTCGAAGCGATTGAAAAGCAGCAATACGATGTGATCGTGGTCAACTACGCCAACGGCGATATGGTTGGTCATACCGGTGTGTTCTCGGCCGCAGTGCAAGCTGTTGAGTGCCTGGATGCCTGCCTTGGTCGCATCGTTAGCGCACTCGATAAAGTCGGCGGTGAAGCGCTGATTACCGCTGACCACGGCAACGTTGAGCAAATGGAAGATGAAAGTACCGGCCAAGCACATACCGCACATACCTGTGAGCCAGTGCCTTTTATTTATGTCGGCAAACGTTCTGCTAGCATGCGTAACGATGGTGTACTGGCAGACGTTGCACCGACCATGCTGACTTTGATGGATTTACCGATTCCAGCAGAAATGACTGGCCGTAGTATCCTCAAACTCAGCTAACACTGCTTAATATTGTGTGGTAAGAGTGCTAAACACCACGCAATTGTGCAATCGCCTAGTATCAGCATGCTGTTTGCTAGGCGATTTTTAGGCATAATCCATTCTCTGTATTGCTCAGGTTCCTCCCGTCATGTTTCGCACTTTTTTCTTTATTTTACTCAGCTGTGCATTCACTGTTGCCGTGGCGGCTGATCAGCGCGCGCAAACTAAGCAAGAGATTGCGCAAGCGGCTAAAGATATTGCCGAATTAAAAAAACAATTGAGTAAAATTCAACAAGAAAAATCCAGCGCTGAACAAGCACTGAAAAAAACTGAAACTGAAATTGGTGAGCTAGAAAAACAAGTTGACGATCTGCAGCAACAGGAAAAAAAAACTGAACAAGAACTAGACCTACTAGATAAGCAGAAAAAAAAACTGCATAGCTCACGCCTTGACCAGCAAAAACTCATTGCCATCCAAGCCCGCGCAGCTTATCAAGCCGGTCAACAAGAGCCCTTACGTCTTTTGCTCAATCAACAACAACCAGAAAAATTCTCGCGCAACCTGACCTACTATCAATACATCGGCAAAGCGCGGCAGCAGCAAATCAATCAGTTCAACGAAACCATTCGTCAAATCACCAATATTTCTGCTCAAATTACTGAGCAGCAAAATAATCTTGCCGAACAGCGCGCCAGTTTGCTGAGCAAACAAGAATCGCTGAAAACCTTACGCAAGCAGCGCCAACAAAAAGTGGCGAGCCTTAGCCAACAGCAGCGTAAAGAAACTCAATCCCTGAACACCCGTCAAGCCGATCAAGCAGCCCTTAATAAAGTATTGCAGACCATTGAGGCTACCCTCGCACGACAAGCTCAAGAAGCGCGCGAGGCTGAGCGCAAACGGCAACGCTTAATAGCTGAGCAACAGCGCCAACAGGCTGAACAACTGCTGGATAAACAGCCACAGCCAGCAACAGGAAAACAACCTCAAAGCCCGATGGTGTCTACCGCAATCACCCATAACGGTGGCAACTTTTCCACTGTTCGCGGCAAGCTACCTTGGCCGGTGAACGGCCGGTTGATCGCCCATTTTGGTAGCGCTCGCGGAGATACCCGCAGTAAATGGGACGGCGTCTTAATCAGCTCACAAGCTGGCACTCAGGTGCGCGCAATTCATCCCGGTCGTGTAGTATTTGCCGACTGGCTGCGTGGCGCTGGTTTATTAGTGATTGTAGATCACGGCGACGGCTACTTAAGTCTTTACGGCCATAATCAAAGCATATTGAGCCGCCCAGGTGATATGGTGCAAACAGGCCAAGCAATATCGACTGTTGGCAATACTGGCGGTCAAGATCAAGCAGCGCTGTATTTTGCTATACGTCAAAAAGGGAAGCCTGCGGATCCAACACAATGGTGCCGCACACAAGGTTAGCCGCAATGCCATTCTTCACAAGGAGTTATTTCATGCCCTTTCCAAGAACTCGTTTAGCCTCAGCTTTATTAAGCTCGATGCTGTTGCTGGGCATGCTCAACTCGAGCGTTAGCGCCGCGCCCAGCGCATCAGCGGTAGAAACTCCAGCGGCACAAACGCTACCACTTAACGACTTACGCACTTTTGCTGAAGTTTTAGAGCGCATCAAAACAGCCTACGTCGAACCGATCGACGATAAAACACTGTTCGAAAATGCGATTAAAGGCATGCTCAGTAATCTCGACCCACACTCCAGTTACTTAGAGCCCGACGCCTTTCGTGATCTACAGGAAAGCACCAGTGGCGAATTTGGTGGCTTGGGTATCGAAGTTGGCCTAGAAGATGGCATTTTACAAGTCATCGCACCGATTGATGACTCCCCTGCCTCGGCGGCCGGTTTAGAAGCACAAGACTTAATCATCAAAATCGATGACCAACCGACCAAGGGCTTATCCTTGATGGAATCCGTCGAGAAGATGCGCGGCAAGCCGGGCACCAGCATCCGCTTGACCATTGTCCGTGAAGGCCGCAAACCTTTTGAAGTAACCCTTAAACGTGCGGTGATTAAAAGTCGCAGTGTCAAAAGCCAGTTACTAGAAAATGATTATGGTTTTCTGCGCATCAGCCAGTTTCAAGTCAACACTGGCAGTGAAGTTGAAAAAGCACTGGCTAGCCTAAAGAAAGAAAACAAAGGTCAGCCGCTGAAAGGCCTGATTTTGGATTTACGCAATAACCCAGGCGGCGTCTTGCAAGCCGCTGTCGAAGTGACGGATCACTTTATCAGTTCAGGTTTGATCGTCTACACCAAGGGCCGTTTAGCCAATGCCGAGCTGCGTTTTTCCGCCAATGCCAAGAATGCCAGTGAAGGCGTACCTTTAGTGGTACTGATCAATGGCGGCAGCGCATCAGCTTCTGAAATCGTCGCAGGTGCGTTACAAGACCATAAACGTGGAATTGTCATGGGCACCGACAGCTTTGGTAAGGGCTCAGTACAAACGGTGTTACCACTGAACAATGATCGTGCTCTGAAACTGACTACAGCGTTGTATTACACGCCGAAAGGTCGCTCCATCCAAGCCCAAGGCATTGTTCCTGACATCCTCGTTGAGCGTGCCAAACTCAGCCAAGAAGACAGCGCAATGGGTATTAAAGAAGCGGACTTGGTTGGACACTTGGGCAATGGTAACGGCGGCCCTGACAAACGCAGCAACGCCGACAAAGATAAAAAGCCACGCTTGCAAGATGAGGACTACCAAATCAATCAAGCGGTGAACTTGCTCAAAGGCATTAACGTATTGAGCGGCACTAAAGCGAAGTAATCTGCACAAGGTTTTGTCTAAAGCCTTGGCAATAAAAAACGGCATCTGAGTGCTTAGCTTAGATGCCGTTTTTTTATTCTTTTTTGCAGGCCTTAGCGCACCACAATGCCTTGGCTGGCTAAATACGCTTTGGCTTCAGGGATGGTGTATTCGCCAAAATGGAAAATACTGGCAGCCAATACTGCATCGGCCTTACCGAGCAAAATACCGTCGGCCAAGTGCTGCAGATTACCCACACCACCCGACGCGATCACCGGAATATTAACTGCATCGCTGACTGCGCGAGTCACGCCCAAGTCAAAGCCGTTTTTCATTCCGTCTTGATCCATACTGGTCAGCAAAATTTCACCGGCACCAAAACTTTCCATTTTCTTCGCCCACTCAACCGCATCAATGCCGGTTGGCTTGCGGCCTCCGTGGGTGAAGATCTCCCAGCGTGGTGGCTCGCCGACTGCAGAAACCTGCTTGGCATCAATCGCGACAATAATGGATTGCGAACCAAAACGCTGCGCTGCTTCTTGCACGAACTCTGGGGTGAACACAGCTGCTGAGTTGATAGAAACCTTATCAGCGCCTGCGTTTAGCAAATTGCGAATATCGTTAACAGTGCGCACACCACCGCCAACAGTTAGCGGGATAAACACTTGGCTGGCCATGCGCTCGACAGTTTGCAGCATGGTGTCGCGGCCTTCTAGGGTCGCAGTAATGTCGAGGAAAGTGATTTCATCAGCGCCCTGTTCGTTATAACGACGGGCAATTTCTACTGGATCGCCAGCATCGCGAATATTCTCAAATTTTACCCCTTTAACCACGCGCCCATTTTCAACATCAAGGCAAGGAATGATACGTTTCGCGAGCGTCATGCGGCTCTCCACAGAGTCAATAAATGAATGTATTTTGTTGAACATATTCCACGTAGGTCGCCCCATGTAGGTCGCCCCTTTAGGGCGACAAAACCACCGGTTATTGCATCGCTATCCGAGCGTTGCTAAATCTTTGTCGGGCTAAAGCCGCGACCTACAACTGCAGTCATCCCACGTGGATCGCCCCATGTAGGTCGTCCCTTTAGGGCGACAAACCACCGATTATTGCATCGCTACCTGAGCGTTGCTAAATCTTTTCGGGCTAAAGCCGCGACCTACACAAATCAAACCTACACAGGGATTATTTGAAGCTATCGCACAATGCTTGCGCTTCGGCTACATCCAGCGTGCCTTCATAAATAGCGCGGCCGGTAATCGCACCGACAATGCCTGGAGCCCGTGCATTTAATAACGACTGCACATCACCCAAATTATGAATACCACCCGAAGCAATCACTGGAATACTGGTGGCACGCGCTAATGCTGCTGTGGCTTCAACGTTACAGCCCTGCATCATGCCGTCTTTGGCAATATCGGTATACACAATTGCCGACACTCCATCTGCTTCAAAGCGCTTGGCCAAATCAATCACTTGCAGTTCGCTGATTTGCGCCCAGCCATCAGTGGCCACAAAACCATTCATCGCATCAAGCCCAACAATCACTTTACCCGGAAATGCTTTGCAGGCTTCAGCCACGAACTCAGGCTCCTTAACTGCTTTGGTGCCAATAATCACATAGCTGACGCCAGCGCGCACATAATGCTCGATGGTCTCAAGGGTGCGAATACCACCACCAATTTGAATCGGCAGATCGGGGTAACGCGCAGCAATGGCTTTAACCACTTCGCCATTCACTGGCTGGCCTTCAAAAGCACCATTTAAGTCAACCAAGTGTAAGCGACGGCAACCCGCCTCAACCCACTTCGCGGCCATCTCCACTGGATCATTTGAAAAAACAGTGGAATCTTCCATACGTCCTTGGCGCAGTCGTACACAAGCACCATCTTTTAAATCAATCGCGGGAATAATCAGCATTAAATCAGCCTGCCTAAAAGTTAAGTCAATCGATTAACTCAGAATCCGACGCTACCAGCGCCCGTCCCAAGCTACAAAATTTTGTAACAGTTGTAAGCCGTTAGTGTGGCTTTTTTCTGGATGAAACTGCACAGCAAAACACGGGCCGTCAGCTAGCGCGGCAGCAAACGGCAAGCCATATTCACAGCTACCAGCAACCTGACGCTGATTATCAGCCTGAACATAATAGCTATGCACAAAATAAAAGCGCGACTGGTCAGGGATGTTGTGCCAGAGCGGATGATCCAAACGCTGCTCGACAGTATTCCAGCCCATGTGTGGCACTTTCAGACGCTCACCATCTATCTGCAAGTTCTGCCCGAAGTAACGCACCTGCCCAGGAAATAAACCCAAGCAAGGCACCCCGCCATTTTCTTCACTACTATCAAGCAAAGCTTGCATACCGACGCAAATACCTAGAAACGGACGATCTTGACTGACTTCACGGATCACATCTAGCAACTCAAAACGCTGCATTTCTGCCATGCAATCACGCATCGCACCGACACCTGGCAGCACCACGCGATCAGCATCACGAATCACTTGTGGATCGCTGGTAATTTGTACCCGCGTCGAGCCCACATGCTCCAGCGCTTTACCCACTGAGTGCAAATTACCCATCCCGTAATCAATTACGGCGATGGTTTGCATCACAGGCTGCCTTTGGTAGATGGCATGCGACCTTCCATGCGTGGATCAATCTCTACCGCCATGCGCAGGGCGCGGCCAAATGCTTTGAACACGGTTTCAATCTGGTGGTGAGTGTTAGTACCACGCAAGTTATCAATATGCAGAGTGACTTGTGCGTGATTAACAAAGCCTTGGAAAAACTCTTGGAACAAGTCCACATCAAAGCCACCCACTACCGCACGGGTAAAAGGCACATGCATTTGCAAACCTGGACGACCAGAGAAGTCTAACGCGACGCGTGACAGCGCTTCATCCATTGGCACATAAGAGTGGCCATAACGACGTAAGCCGCGCTTATCGCCGACTGCTTTGGCAAAGGCCTGACCAATGGTGATACCCACATCTTCAACGGTGTGGTGATCATCAATATGTAAGTCACCGGTACATTGCACATCCAAATCAATCAGACCATGGCGTGCGACTTGATCCAGCATGTGTTCCAGAAACGGAACACCAATTGCAAAACGTCCCTCGCCAGTGCCATCTAAATTGATTGTGGCCTTAACTTGGGTCTCAAGGGTATTACGTTCAACAGAAACCTTACGTTCGGTCATGATTTGCTCCACCGCTAAAAGCCGCTTGGTACGGCCGACTTGTCACATTAATTGCATATTATAGGCTTGCAACGACGATGACCGCTACCGATAGACGTTTTTGAGCGGTACACTAACTGCTCAGTTGTAGGAGTTCTTTGCAATGCCCGTTTACTTTGAAAGCGCTGAACAACCCAGTACACAAGACTTAGCCGACTTAGAAAAAATCTATTTAGACGCGCCAGATTGGTTAATTACGCCATTTACCAATGCGGCGGAACTGATCCAACAAGGTCTGACTCACAACACTTTAGTGACCGCGCGCTTCAATAGCCGGCTACTGGGTGCGGCATTATTAGATAAACAAGCCGAGCGCTGGTTATTATCTCACCTATGTGTGCGCGCACTAACCCGTAATCGCGGTGTGGCGCGGCGCTTGGTTGATGAAGCAACGCGTTTAGCGACTGAGGCAGGCTGCGTATTACAGGTAAATATCCCTGCTGAGCAGCCGGAACTGATTCAGCTTGCCAGCGCAAAAGGCTTGCTAATTGCAGTCGACAACTGATTAATTGTTAACCACGCAACCTATTAATCCGCCTGCTAGATAGCACGCACATTATTTTAATTTCCAAAAGGAACCAGCCCGTGAAATCTTTTAGCAAGCTTATCGGTCTGCTACTTCTAGGACTGCTACTGCTACTGGTGGCCGCCGGATTTGCTCTGACCCATTTTTTTGATCCCAATGATTACAAAGATGAAATTCGCGAATTAGCGCGTGAGCACGCCAACCTTGAGTTAGAGCTCAACGGCGATATCGGTTGGAGTTTATTCCCTTGGCTGGGTATCGAAATCACTGATGCCAAAATTGCCAGCGCCGACACCCCTGACGATCCTTTTGCTGACCTACGTTTGCTCGGTTTGTCAGTACAAGTCATGCCGCTGTTGCGCAAAGAAATTCAGATGAGCGATATTCGCATCGATGGCCTCAATCTAAACCTGCATCGCAACGCGCAAGGACAAGGTAACTGGGAGCACATTGGTAAGCCGCGCAGCGAACAAGCCGATGCTAATAAACCAAAAGCCTCCACTGAAACAGTTGCGAACGCTGCCACGGCAGAATCAAACGCGACGCCACAACCGACTCGCGCCAGCACTCCACTGAAACTGGATATCAACAGTTTGATCGTCAATGGCGCACGAATTGATTTCCTCGATGAACAAAGCGGCCAGCAGTTCAACCTAGAAAGTGTACAACTGACCACCGGCGCGATTCGCGACAATCAACCGGTGGCACTGAAGTTTTCGGGTTTTTTAGGTAATGCCAAGCCACTGCTGCGTGCACGCATTGAATTGACTACCAAAGCGACCATTGATCAGGTGTTACAGCGTTACCTCTTAGACGATATGAAGCTGTCAGGTGAAGTCGCCGGTGAGCCGCTCAATGGTAAAACAGCCAACTTCACTGTTCGCGGTAATTTGCTGTATGACCAAAGCGCCAATCTTGCACGCTGGGATAATTTACGTCTATCAGTCAACCAGCTCAAAGCACTTGGCGAAATCCAAGTAGCAGAATTGAACAAACAAGCACAGCTTAGCGGCGCACTATCAATTGCAAATGTTAATTTGCAGGAATTTCTCAGTGGCGTTGGCGTTGCACTACCGGCGATGGCTGGTAAACAAGCCTTGAATAACTTTGAACTCAATACTCAACTGCAAGGCACGCCCAATAGTCTGCTGTTTAACCAGATGACGGTTAAAGTCGACCAAACCAACTTAACCGGTAGCGCTGGGATCAAAAACTTCGATACAGCAACGCTATATGCCCATTTGCAAGGTGATCAGTTAAACGCTGATCTTTACCTGCCACCAGTTGAGCCAAAAGCACCCACAGAGCGTCAAGCACAGGTTAAGCAACAAACCGAACAAGCAGGTAACAGTGGTACTACAGCGCTGCCTGATGCACCGTCAAAAACCGCGTGGAGCACCGAGCCACAGCTGCCGATTGAGCAACTTGGTAAAGTGAATGCAGACTTCGATCTGAACTTTAACGAACTGACCATCAGCAAGTTTCCCATTGCACAGGCTAAGTTTAAATTGCTCGCCAAAAACGGCGTGATCAATCTAAACAACCTACAAGGCAACCTGTTTAATGGCGAGTTTAAAAGCAGCGCCAGCATTGACAGCAAGGCCCAACAGCCATTGCTGACTATCAAACTCAATACACATAACATCCCAGTGGAAAAAGTGCTGCAAACCCTGGATCAAGAAGTGACCATCACCGGTTTACTTGACCTTGATACCGATCTGCGTACCCGTGGTAATAGCCAGCAAGACTGGGTTAATCATCTTAATGGCGCAGTAAACTTTGCTCTGCACAAAGGCGTACTGCCTGATGCTAATTTAGAGCGCCAGCTGTGCATCGGCATTGCCACGTTAAACCGCAAAGCGCTCGGCGCTGACACTGGCAGTAAAGACACCCCATTTAATGATCTCAGCGGTAAACTGACGATCCGTGACGGTATCGCCAACAATCCTAACTTGCGTGTTGCCATTCCTGGTTTAAACGTTAAAGGTAAAGGCGATATCGACTTACGCGTGCTTAGCCTTGATTACTATGTAGGCATTATTATCGAAGGCGACACCCACCCAATGCCGGACCCGGCTTGCCAAGTCAACAAACGTTATGTGGGTTTGGAATGGCCGGTACGCTGCCGTGGTCCTCTCGAATTAGGCGCCAAAGCCTGCCGTATTGATCAAGAAGGCTTAGGTAAAATTGCCGCCACCTTGGCCGGTGAAAAACTGACAGAAAAGCTTAATGAAAAACTTGGCGAGAAAGTCAGCCCTGAATTAAAAGACGCGCTCAAAGGCCTATTTAAACGATGAGTCCAGATGCCTTTGCTGCGGCCGTGGTTGCTTGGTATCAAGAACACGGCCGCAAAGACTTACCTTGGCAGCAAAATGTCAGCCCTTACCGCGTTTGGGTTTCTGAAATCATGCTGCAACAGACTCAAGTCAGTACGGTACTGGATTACTTTGCGCGTTTTATGCAAGCCCTGCCCGATGTACAAGCTCTGGCTGCAGCGCCGCTCGATGAAGTACTACACCTGTGGACTGGTCTTGGCTATTACACACGCGCACGCAATCTGCATAAAACTGCGCAGCAGGTCTGTGAGAGCTACCAAGGTGAGTTTCCTCGCAGCGCCGAAACTTTAGCCACCTTACCCGGTATTGGTCCCTCTACGGCTGGTGCGATCGCAAGCTTAAGTATGGGCCTGCGCGCACCTATTCTTGATGGCAACGTTAAGCGCGTGCTGGCACGCTACAGCGCGCTCGGCAGTTACCCAGGCGGCAGTCAAGCCAGCAAGCAGTTGTGGCAACTCGCAGAATTGCTCACCCCGCAACAGGATGTCGCGCAGTACACTCAAGCGATGATGGATCTCGGTGCGACCCTGTGTACTCGCAAACAGCCTGATTGTTCGCGCTGCCCTGTGCAAAAAGGTTGTTTAGCCTACCAAACCGAGCAGCAACACCTGCTGCCCGTTGCGCGACCACGCAAGGTGATGCCTGAGAGGCGCGTGAGCATGCCGTTACTGGTCGACCTGAGTGGTTCTGTGCTGCTTTACCAAAGACCCTCTACAGGCCTCTGGGGCGGCCTTTGGAGCCTGCCAGAGTTAGGCGATATCTCACAGCTCGACAGCCTTCTGCAACAACATCAGCTGACAGTCGAGCAACAACAGCCATTAATCGGCTTGCGCCACACCTTCAGCCACTTTCACCTTGAGATTGAGCCTTGGCTGGTTCGCGTCAAGAGCAGTACAGCCTTGGCCGTAGCCGAAAACAACTGGCTCTGGTATAACCCTTACAATCCGCCACGCTTAGGTTTAGCAGCTCCAATTAAAGAGCTGATCGAGCGTACGCTTATTCAGTCACCAGCAGGAGACCGTCAATGACTCGCATGGTTATGTGTCGTAAACATCAGCAAGAACTCGCCGGCTTAACGCGCCCACCCTTTCCTGGCAGCAAAGGCGAAGACATCTACAACAATATTTCTCAGCAAGCTTGGGATGAGTGGCAGACCCAGCAGACGATGCTGATCAATGAGCGTCATTTAAATATGATGGATGCTGAAGATCGCAAGTTTTTAATGGCTGAAATGGAGAAGTTCTTCGCCGGTGAAGAGTTCGCCAAAGCCGAAGGTTATGTTCCGCCAAGCCAATAAATAATTATTTTCACCAAGTTGCTTGACAACAAGGCGCTAAATCTCTTTAATAGCGCCCCGTTGAGCCCGGATAGCTCAGTCGGTAGAGCAGAGGATTGAAAATCCTCGTGTCGGCGGTTCGATTCCGTCTCCGGGCACCATATTTAAAAAAGCTCATTCAAATGAATGAGCTTTTTTTTGTCTAAATTTCCGTCAATTTGTAAAGCAAACCCTTCTTATTAACGACTAATGAATGACCTATAGCGTCGTTTATTTAGATCTATACTGTGGACAGTTACTCATTGTGAGTCCAACCAAAATGAAGCCACAGCGTTATTTATCAATCTTTTTTTTAATCTACTCATTACTCGCCACCAGTTGGTTGTTGGCTAGCCTTTGGCTGCACGACTCTTTTACTGTCGCGCTGCATGACAGCCATGCAACATTTTACTTTGCCAACCTGACCACATTCACTCTTTCTTCAATACTGTATTGGTTTCTTGCTTTGCAATACCACGACAAGCAAAAAACCCAGCAACACGACCAAGCACAAATTAATCTAGACCGTTTACAACTGGCATTAGAGGCTTCGCAAGAGGCTCTTTGGGATTGGAGTTTAAACGCAGAACAAGAGGTGTTTTTTTCCGCTGCCTACTGTGCCAACCTTGGCTTCACCCAAAAAGATTTTGGCCACAACCAGCAAGCTTGGCAAAATCGCTTACTGCCGGAAGAGCGCGAGCAAATTTACCGCAAAGTTATGCGCTTTATTGCTGAAGGTGAAGGCCACTACGACAGCACCTACCGCATGCTGCATCGCGATAACAGCCACCGCTGGATTCGTTCGCGTGGCGAGTTGATTAGGGACGCTGATGGCCAGCCAGTGCGCTTTATTGGTATTGCTCGGGATATTACCGAGCAGCGCGCCACCGCAGAACGCTTAAAACAGGCCATCGCGGTATTTGAATGCACCCATGAGGGTGTATTGATCACTGACCATACTAATACGATCATCCATATCAACCCGGCCTTCAGCCTCATTACGGGCTACAGCGCTGAGGAAGTGCTTGGCCAGTCGCCGCGCATGTTTAAATCAGGCCAGCACGCGCCTGAGTTTTACCAAGCGATGTGGAAAGCGTTAGAAGAAAAGGATCAATGGAGCGGCGAGATTTGGAATCGCCGCAAAAATGGTGAGATTTTGCCGCAATACCAAACCATTCGTTTAATTCGCGATGAGAACGGTTTTATCTCGCACAACGTAGCGGTTTTCTCAGATATTTCCGTGCTGAAAGACTCTCAATCTGAACTCAATTATCTCTCTTTGTATGACCCTTTGACTGGCTTAGCCAACCGCTCGCAACTTTACGATCGACTCAAAGGCTCTTTACGCACGATGATTGAGCGACAAAAAAACGGTACGGTTTTCCTCATCGACCTTGATCACTTCAAAAACATTAATGAAAGCTTAGGCCATAGCGTCGGTGATCAGCTTCTACAAGCTGTGGCGCAAAGAATTGCTAAAAAAATCTCAAGCCAAAGCATTCTCGCCCGCATTGGTGGTGATGAGTTTGTTGTTATCTGTGAAACCATTAACACCCCGGCCGAAGCTGCGGTGATGGCACAGCAAATTATTAAAGCCAGCAAAGAGCCTTTCGTCTTGCACAATAACGAGCTTTTTATCAGTGCCAGTGTCGGTATCTGCCTGTACCCACGATCAGGCAACAGTGTTGAAGAAATCATGCGCAATGCTGACTCCGCTCTGAGCAAAGCCAAAGCCAGCGGTCGAGAAACCTTTGCCTTTTATTCCAGTGAGCTGACTGAGCAAGCATTCCAGCGAATTCGTATCGCCAGCGAGTTACGTCATGCTTTAGAAAGTGATGGCCTAACGGTTTACTACCAACCTATTTATGCCATGGCTGCACAAAAGTTGGTCGGCTGCGAAGCCTTAGTGCGCTGGAACCATCCAGAGCGCGGCTTAATCGCCCCTAATGAGTTTATTCCGATTGCCGAAGAGAATGGTCTGATCAGTTCGATCGATCAATGGGTGCTTAAGCATGCTTGCGCACAGATGCATACTTGGCTTGCAGCAGGCGCTGATTTGGAGTTTATTGCGGTCAATCTTTCCAGTCGCTCATTATCAAATATCCACTTAGCCGAAAAAGTCGCGCAAACTTTACATCACGCCCAACTTGGCGCGCAGCACCTGGAACTGGAAGTGACAGAAAGCGCTATGATGGAAGACCCGTTAAGTGCCGATATCATCCTGCGCCAGCTGCGAGACATTGGCGTACGCTTAGCCATTGATGACTTTGGTACCGGTTACTCATCGCTTGCTCGCCTCAAGTCATTACCTGTGCACAAGCTTAAGATTGACCAAAGTTTTATTAGCAACCTGCCAACTGGCCGCGACGACAAAGCCATCGTGCGAGCAATTATAGCCCTAGGTGCCAGTATAGGCTTGGATGTGCAAGCAGAAGGCATCGAGACTGCCGAGCAAATGCAGTTTTTACAAAAACAAAACTGCGCGCTGGGGCAAGGCTATTTCTTCGGTCGTCCAATGCCTACAGACGACTTTACTAAGTTGCTCAACGACAGCGTCTTATTACAGCAGAGTTAACGGATTAATTGACCCAAACGACACTAGACCTGCACAAAGCTGAGAAAAAACAACATAAAAAATGGTGCAGCCACTGTCAGGATTAAACCGCTAATAATGGCGGTGGGTACATATTCGTAATTACAGGCTTTACGCACAAAAGGCAGGGTCGTATCCATCGCTGTGGCACCGCACACACCAATGCTGCTGTTGGCATAATTACGACCCAACAAAAACACTACGGTTAAGCCAATCAACTCGCGCATCAAGTCATTGAGCAAGGCCACACTGCCATAAGCATCGCCTAAATATTGCCCGGCCAATGCGCCTGACAAACTAAACCAACCAAAGCCGGTACTCAGCGCCAAAGCTACGGCCAATTGCTCGCCGGTGATAAAACTCAGAATAACCCCAGCGATCATTGAGCCAATCATCACTAAAAGTGGGATAACCAACACTCTAGGCGCTAACCAAGAACGGCTAATCGACACTTGCGCTAAATCCAAACCAATCAGTAATAACAAGACGTAGAGCCAGTAAGAAATATTAAAGACGATCTCGCCCAGTTGATTGTCGTGCCAGTGTAAGCGGTAAAAAAACGCGCCCAGCAAGACTAAACTAAAGGCAATCAAACACTCTTTAATCGGATGCCACAAAGCCTTCCATGAGCTCGGCTCAGTATCAGCAACCAGCCGCTTATAGTTAAACGGCAGGATCAATACAAAGACTACAAAACTAATGGTAAAGGCATAGATGGCCGCATCTTTGAGAATACTTAAGCCCGCCGCCAGCGAGCTAAAGGCTTCGCCAGACTCCAAGCCAATCACAAACAAAATCACCCAGACTACCGGGGTAATACATTTTACCGATGAATGGATAAATACTTTCGGCAAGGCTTTGCCTAGACCATAGCCGCCAATTAAAAATAATAAGATGGGTACCACTGAGGATAAAATATTATACAAAACTGCTGACACAGACAGCCCCTTAGGGATCTACGCAAAAACCAAGATGAAATAACTATGGTCAATAGTCTAGTGCATTGCCTGCTGGAAAAGTCGCCTAGGCTGGACTTTTTCTCGCATCGAGTCTGCAGCTACAGGCCATAACCACTTAAAAGCCTAAAGCATTGCACCATCTGCACTACGCGCAGTACGTCCTTTAAGCTATTTTTCAGCCAACGAACTGGTTTATCCTGAGCAGCTTTAACCTCTAGGCTGATCCCGTATGCGCAGCACTGTCCGCAATGCCCTGCTACTGATGATAGGAAGCTCCATCGTGCTTGCGCTGTCTTTGGGTATTCGCCATGCCTTTGGCTTGTTTTTACAACCCATGAGCATCGAGTTTGGCTGGGGCCGTGAAGTCTTTGCTTTTGCCATCGCCATCCAAAATCTTATATGGGGCTTGTTGCAGCCATTTGTCGGTGCTTTTGCCGATCGCTATGGGGTTAAGCGCACAGTGTTTATCAGCGCCATCGCCTACGCCTTAGGCTTGTTGCTGATGGCTTTTGCCAGCACACCGTCAGCGTTGGTGCTCAGCGCCGGCTTACTGATTGGCTTTGGCCTCTCCGGCACCTCATTTGCCGTACTGTTGTCAGCGGTCGGCCGCTCAGTCGTAGCAGAAAAGCGCAGCATGGCGATGGGTATTGCCAGTGCAGCGGGCTCGCTTGGGCAGTTTGTTATGCTGCCGGGCACTCTGGGTCTATTAGAGTGGCTGGGCTGGTCATCCGCATTACTAGTCTGTGCTGCGCTGATTGTTTTACTGATACCACTATCACGGATGTTGCATGAGGACCTCAGCAGTACACAAACAGAGGAATCCAAGCTGCCACTGCTGAGTGTCTTACGCCAAGTCGCTGGCCACACCGATTTCTGGCTGTTGTCGCTGGGCTTTCTAGTCTGTGGATTTCAGGTGGTCTTTATTGGCATTCATATCCCGGCTTACTTACTCGACCAACACTTGCCGGCACAAGCCGGCACCACTGTACTGGCGCTAGTGGGTTTATTTAATATTGCCGGTACTTGGTGCGCGGGCTGGCTCGGCGGCCGTTATGCTAAGCCGCAGCTGCTTGCCGCGTTATATTTACTGCGTGCAGTAGTCATTGCTTTGTTTTTCTATATGCCAATCAGCTTATTTTCGGCTTACGCCTTTGCCATCGCGATGGGCTTATTGTGGTTATCCACTGTGCCTTTGACCAATGGCACCATTGCCAGCATGTTTGGTGTACGTTATTTATCAATGCTGGCTGGGGTGGTGTTTTTATTCCATCAAATTGGCTCATTTTTAGGGGGCTGGCTCGGCGGCCTGGCCTATGATCAAACTGGCAGTTATGCCCTAGTGTGGCAATTATCAATTGTCTTAAGCGTGATTGCCGCCTTACTGAATCTGCCAATCCGTGAGCGCTTAGTCGCTTTCTCAACTCGAGATTGATGAGGCCTGCGATGCAACGAAAAACACTCTATCGAATAGCCGTCGGCGTACTATTGAGCGCTTTATTACTGGCGGCATGGTGGGGCTGGTCGAAAGCGGGGCTGGCCGTTTTACAACTCGGCATTGGTATTTGCTAGCTGACGCTAAAGGGCAGGAAAGGCTCTTGCCGGCCGTTGTTAAAGCGCGCTCCAACCCAACTTAGAGCGCGCTCAATTACTGTGCTTAACAGTCAAAACGTTGGTACAACGGCGCCCTTATATTTTTCATTGATAAAGGTTTTAGTTGCATCGCTGTGCAATGCTTTCACTAGTTTTTGCACGGCTTCAGCATTTTTATTATCTTCGCGGGTCACCAAAATATTGACATAAGGTGAATCTGCGCCCTCAATCACTAACGCATCTTTGTTCGGGTTTAAGCCCGCTTCTAGAGCGTAGTTGGTGTTGATCAGCGCCAAGTCAACTTGGTTCAGAACGCGCGGCAACGTTGCTGCTTCAAGTTCGCGTACTTTGATTTTTTTAGGATTTTCAGTGATATCGCGTGGCGTGGCAGTGATACCCGCCTCTGGTTTAAGCTTAATCACGCCTGCGGTTTGTAGCAGCAACAAAGCACGGCCACCGTTAGTTGCATCATTTGGAATCACCACACTTGCGCCAGTCTGCAAATCATCCAATTGCTTGATTTTGCTAGAGTAAGCACCGAAAGGCTCAATATGTACGCCAGCAACACTGATCAAAGTGGTGCCTTTGGTTTTATTGAACTCATCCAAGTAGGGCTGGTGCTGGAAGAAGTTAGCATCTAAGCGGCCTTCTGCTACCTGCACGTTCGGCTGCACATAATCGGTGAACACTTTTACGTCCAGCTCAACGCCTTGCTCAGCCAGAGCAGGTTTTAAAAACTCTAAAATTTCCGCATGCGGCACTGGTGTTGCAGCGACAGTTAATGGTTCAGCTTGCACAGCAAACACACTAAGGGCAGCCAACGCTAATAAGGTTTTTTTCATGCAATTACACTCCTATTGAACTCAGATGTGCCGCAAAATGCAGCTTTTTGTACTTATTTTCTAGAAAACCGTACCACAAGGCGATCACCGACGCTTTGTAAGACCTGCACCAGCAACAGCAGTAAGATTACCGTGACGACCATAACATCGGTTTGAAAACGTTGATAACCAAAACGGATCGCCAAATCGCCTAAACCACCCGCACCAACCACACCCGCCATCGCCGTGTAAGACACTAACGTAATAGCAGTCACCGTAGTTGCAGCAATAATACCGGGGCGCGCTTCAGGTAACAGTGCATTAAAAATAATCTGCCGAGTACTCGCGCCCATCGCTTGGGTTGCTTCAATAATACCGCGATCCACTTCGCGTAAAGATGTTTCCACCAAGCGCGCAAAAAACGGTGTCGTGCCAATCACCAAGGGTGGGATTGCTCCAGCCACGCCCAGCGAAGTACCGGTCATTATTACAGTAATTGGAATCATCACAATCAGCAGAATAATAAACGGTAGCGAACGCAACACATTGACGAAAAAGGACAGCAGTGCATAAAAAGCTCGGTGCTCAAACATTTGTCGTGGGCCGACTAAAAACAGCAACACGCCCATCGGCAACCCCAGCAATACCGTAAATAGCAGTGACCCGCCCAGCATCAGTAAAGTATCCAGAGTGGCTTGCCAGATTTCATACCAATCGAGATTCATCAATAACTCACTCATGGACGTAACACCTCAACATGCACGCCAGCAGCGCGTAACTGTTGCTCGGCGAGCATTTCTTTGCCGCCGGTTAAGGCTAACGTCAGCTGACCACAAGCCTGATCTTTAATACGCCCGATTCGGCCCGCTAAAATACTGTAATCAACGCCAGTCTCCCGTGCGACGCGCCCTAATAAAGGTGCATAGGTGGCTTCGCCAAGGAAAGTCAGGCGCACAATACGCCCAGAAACATGCTGATAATCCTCGCCAGGGGCAAGATCAGTATCCCCTTCAGTTTCCTGGACAAAGCGTTGTGTGGTCGGGTGCTGCGGATGCAGAAACACATCACTGACCAAGCCATGCTCAACAATCACACCGCCATCCATCACGCCAACACGATCACAGACGCGGCGAATCACATCCATCTCATGTGTGATCAAAACAATGGTTAAGCCCAGCTCTCGATTGATCTCAGCCAGTAACTGCAGAACTTGCGCAGTGGTTTGCGGGTCAAGCGCACTGGTTGCTTCATCACACAAAAGAATTTTCGGATCAGTCGCCAATGCCCGTGCAATCCCGACCCGTTGCTTCTGTCCGCCGGACAACTGCGCCGGATACTTATTGGCATGCTCACTTAAACCCACCCGCGCCAGCAATTCGACAACGCGTTGTTTAATCTGCACGCGCGGCAACTCACCAGCCAGCTTGAGCGGCATAGCGACATTGTCAGCCACAGTTTTAGAGGAGAGTAAGTTAAAGTGCTGAAAAATCATGCCAACCCGCTGACGAAAACGACGCAAACCTTGCGCATCGAGTGCAGTCACATCGACACCATCAACAATAATGCGCCCGCCAGAGGGTTCTTCTAGACGATTAATCAAACGCAACAAGGTGCTCTTACCCGCACCAGAATGGCCAATCAAGCCAAAAATCTCGCCACGTAGAACCTTAAGCTGCATCGATTGCAAAGCAGCAATGCTCTGTCCGTTTACAGCATAAGATTTATGTACATCGTGGAATTCAATCACGGTTTAACCTTGTTAGGGCGATGTTTAAGGCTCAGTCTGCCCAGCATCGCTTAGCATGAAAAGTTATTTTAAATTCTATATATAGATCGTTTTACAATGATTTATTCGGGGTAATTACCAATTGTGCAGGGCTATCACTACGAATCACTTCTTGTAAACGCGGCTTAAAACTAGCATCAAGTTTCTTTACCCGTGCCGACAGCAAGGTTGCAACCCAGTGAAAATCACGGGTATCCGCCACTTCAATACTGACTGCAGCGCGAAATCGAACCACATCGCTGGCCACATCATCCAGTAAGCGACCCAACTGGTGATCGTTGCGACTGGCTAACATCGGCATCGGCAATGTGGTGCTATCGGCCAGCGGATCAATAATACGCGCTTTTTTACTGCGGGGTTTCGTTGTTGCCAGCGGCGCTTGCTCTAGTTTTGGCTCCATCACTGTGGGCTCGATTACGGTGACAGCAGGCGCTGTTTTAATCGGTGTGGCGATTTTTCTCGCGGGTACGCGTGGCGCAGGTTTAGCCGCAGCCGGGCGTTTAACCACAGGTTTGACAATCTCTTGCTCAACCACTGGCGGCACAACTTGTGCCTGCACTTCAGCTAAAGCAGTACTCAAACCTTCAGTCAAAGCTGGTGCTTGGGGCATTAAGCGCTTGGCATGCATCAACGCAGTGCTGGCAGCCAGCACATCAGCATTCTGTAAGGCTTGTTGGCCATTTTTCAGCCAAGCCGCAGCGAGGCGTTGCTGCAAGGCAGGCAAGCGCTCATCGTCAGAATAATCAGCACCCAGTGTTTGCAGTTGCTGCTCGGCAGCGACCAATTGATTGCCCTCAACATAGGTGTCGAAGACCTGTGCAGAAACTGCAAACTGATCAATGACTGGCTCACTGATTTGCTTAGCCGGAGCCTGACAAGCGCTTAGTGCCATAGCAAGACTAAACGCTAACAGGCTGCGCCATATAATTTGCGTCATGCAATCTATCCTCTGCCTAAAAACAGCTCGCAGTCTACACTGCTCTACTAGGTAGCAGAAGATCAATGCCTAATACGTCACCGAGCAAATCACTCGGTCACGCATGGCTGATTAATTATTGCTCAAGCGCTGATTGCAATTGCTCGCTGGCTGACCAAATACGGTAACGCACTTCCACACCTTTAGGTGCATACACTACGACCGGTAATTTGCTGTTGTAACCCAGGGTAAAGTTGTCACCCTGCACCGGTACAAAAGCTTCTTTTTTAGTGTTGTCAGGACAGGCCATCATGGTTGCAATAGGTCCTGCGACATTGTCTAACTGATAATAGCTGTAGCCCCAACCAGATAAATCCTTCTTAGTAAAGTCACCCATCAGTCCGCGCGTATTGCAATCAGTCATCATTAACTTGCCAGGTACAATCTCAACCTTTAGCAGTTCTTCATGCGGTTGCTCAGCCAGCCAAATGACATGACGAGCCTGTCCTTCTGATGCCGCTGGAAAATCAGCAACGCTACTTAGTTCTGGGGTTGGTCCAGTGGCACAGGCCACCGTCGCAAATGAAAATGCTGTTACAAGAGTCATTGTTAGCGCTTTGCGCATAATCTAAATCCTTATTTTTACAGGTTGTAGAGCGCGAGTTTAACGCATCGCAATGGTTTTATGACCATGCATTGGCACTGCAGTTCAGAGCATCGATAGGCTTAACGCCGTTGCGGCACGATAAAACTGAGCAAAAATAACGCCGCAGCGCACACCACAATCGAGGGGCCTGCCGGCGTGTCCAGATGCCATGACATCGCCAAACCAGCACAGACGGCAAGCATCCCCAACAGGCTGGCACCAATGGCCATTTGCTCAGGACTACGGGCATGGCGCTGCGCCGCGGCTGCAGGAATAATCAGTAATGAGGTGATCAGCAGCACACCGACGATTTTCATCGCCACGGCAATCACCAAAGCCATCAGCACCATCAACACTAAGCGCAGCTTCGCCACAGGCAAGCCTTCGACCTCGGCCAATTCCTCATGCACGGTAATCGCTAACAATGGTCGCCACAACGCAATCATGCAGATTAATACCAGCGCACTACCCGCGCCGATCCAGACTAAATCCATGGCGCTCACGGCAAGCAAATCACCAAATAAGTAGCCCATTAAATCAACCCGCACCGACTCCATAAAACTTAGAGTGACCAAACCGAGCGATAAGGTACTGTGCGCTAAAATCCCTAGAATGGTGTCTGAAGCTAAAGGCTGACGCCGCTGCAGCGCCACTAAAACAAAGGCCAGCAAAAGACAGCCGACAATCACTGCTAACGCCAGATTAATATCAAACAGCAAGCCCAGCGCCACCCCAAATAGCGCGGAGTGCGCCAAGGTGTCGCCAAAATAAGCCATGCGTCGCCACACTACAAAAGCCCCTAAGGGGCCGGCTACCACCGCCAAGAACAGTCCTGCGCATAAGGCGTATAAAAGAAAATCAGGCATGTGTGCAGTCCGGCCCATGTTGGTGAGTTTTTGGAGTTAACACGCAGCCATGCAAATCATGTTTATGGTCGTGATCATGATGGTAGACCGCAAGATCATTGGCCGCACGTGAGCCAAATAACTCAACAAAAGCGGGATCATTGCTGACTTGTTCCGGCAATCCTGAGCAGCACACGTGGCGATTTAAGCAAATTACCCGATCGGTGGCGCGCATCACCAAATGCAAATCATGGGAAATCATCAACACGCCACAGCCATAACGATCACGTAACTGACCAATCAAGTTGTACAACTCAAGCTGACCATTGACATCAACGCCTTGCACCGGCTCATCAAGCACCAATAATTGCGGTTTACGCAATAACGCTCGCGCCAGCAACACCCGCTGTAATTCACCACCAGAGATGCGTTGCAGCGGGCTATTGAGCACTTTAACCGCCCCTACTTCAGTCAGCGCAGCAATCACTTGTTCACGACTGACGCCGGGTACTAAGCGTAAAAAGCGTAGCACCGACAAGGGTAAGGTGGCATGCACTTCCAGTTTTTGCGGCATATAACCAATGCGTAACTGCGGGGCGCGCCAAACACTACCGTTATCTGGCGCTAACAAACCCAGCAGCACTCGCACCAGTGAAGTTTTACCTGAGCCATTGGGCCCTACTAAGGTCACAATTTCACCGGCGGCAATTTGCAAACTGACATCAGCCAGCACACTTTGCTCAGACAGGGTTAAATTTAAATGCTCGGCACGTAATAAAGTAGCGCTCATGCGGCCTCGCGACAGGCAGCGCAGATGCCAAGAATTTCGACCATTTGCGTTTCCACAGTAAAGCCCATCTGCTCGGCTTCACTGCTAATCGCCGTATCAATCTGGCTGTGCTGCACCAGCTCATAGGCGTTATTACACTGTTTGCAAATCATAAAATAACCTTCATGGGCCACTTCTGGATGGCTGCAACCAATATAGGCATTGAGCGAAGCCAGCCGATGAATCAAACCATTCTCTAATAAAAAATCTAAACCACGGTACACCGTTGGTGGCGCAGCACGGCGGCCATCTTCACGACTGAGCACTTCTAAAATATCGTAGGCCCCCAGCGGCTTATGGCTTTGCCAAACCAACTCCAGCACGCGCTTACGCAAAGGCGTCAAACGCACACCACGTTGCGCACACACATCTTCCGCAGACTCAAGCGCTTGACTGATGCACTGATGATGTTGATGCGATTGACAAACCGTTGATGTTTTTAACATAACAGCAGCATCCTGATTAAAGAGACGTTATTATATAACTCTTTGCTTACGGAGTGTACCGCTGTGTTTCGTTTCTTGCTGATCAGCTGCTTAACCTTATGGAGTATCGGCGCTCAAGCGCAGGTGCAAATTTTAACCAGCATTAAGCCCTTACAGCTGATCGCCGCGGCCATTCAAGACGGTCAAGGTGAGCCGCAAGTGCTGCTACCGCCTGGTGCCTCGCCGCACTATTTTGTGCTGCGTCCGTCGGATGCCAAGCGTTTAGATCAGGCTGATTTATTTTACTGGATCGGCCCGGACCTGGAGAACTTCTTACCGCGTCTGTTAACACAGCGCAGTCAACTCAGTGTCGCCGTGCAAACACTGCCAGCATTACAACTGCAGTATTTCGGTGAAGCACAGGTGCATGCCGAAGATGAAGACGAGCACGAGCACGGCCATACTGACGAACTGGTTGAGCATGATCATAACCATCAGCCCGGCACAGTCGATGCCCATTTATGGTTGCTGCCACACAATGCCAAAGTGATTGCCCAGCGCATGAGTGCTGATTTAAGCCAGTTGGATCCTAATAACGCCAAGCAGTATGCCGCTAACTTGCAAGCCTTTAGTCAGCGTTTAGATCGCCTAGACCAGCAACTGCAAGCGCAACTTCAGCCGCTGCAGAGTAAATCCTTTTTTGTCTTTCATGAGGCATTTAATTATTTTGAGCAGGCCTATGGCTTAAAACATGTCGGCGTTTTTGCTTTATCGGGCGAACTACAACCCGGTGCCAAACACGTCAACCAAATGCGTCAACGTTTACAGCAAGCAGGTCCCAGCTGTGTGTTTAGCGAACCGCCACTGCAGCCTCGTCTAGCGCAGACCTTAGCAGCAGGTTTACCCGTTACCCTGGCCGAGCTCGATGCCCTTGGCGCCCAAGCCTCAGTAAATGCGACAGGTTATGAGCAACTATTGCAAAACCTCGCAACACAATTTTCTGCCTGCTTAGTCAATCTCTAAAGACAACAGACAGTCATGCCACAGCAACGCTAATGTTTGCGTGGCATGCTGATACGCAATGGTATCAAGCGCTGATCGAGGTGAGGCAAAGTCAGGATTAAAGCGCCAAACTCAGATCAGGCAGTTATACTGCGCAGTATTGCTTAACGCGTGACTGATCGAACGAGGTTTTTTGTGGCTCTTCCTGCCCAACGTCGCTGGTATCCAATTTCTTTATTTTTTGTCGCTTTGGTCTGTCTGCCGATCAGCGTCCTACTGCTCAGCTGGCATAGCGTGGATACGCAGATCTGGAATCATCTGTGGGAAACGCAGATGACACGTTTACTCTCCAACACTGCGATTCTTCTGGCGGGAGTCGGCGTTGGCGTAACGTTAATCGGCGTCAGTCTTGCCTGGCTCACCAGTCTTTGTGAGTTTCCAGGCCGCCGTTGGCTCGATTGGGCGTTGATGCTGCCCTTTGCAATCCCAGCTTATGTTTTAGCCTTTGTCTTTGTTGGTTTACTGGATTTTTCCGGCCCGGTTCAAACCTTACTGCGTGAATGGTTTGGCAGCGGTTTGCGCTTACCCAGCGTACGCTCCACCGGTGGCGTTATTATCGTTTTCATTCTGGTGTTTTACCCCTATGTTTACCTGCTGGCGCGCACTGCCTTTTTAGCCCAAGGCAAAGGTTTTATGGAGGCCGCACGGGTTTTAGGTTTAAGCCCTTGGCAAGCCTTTTGGCGAGTGGCTTTACCGGTTGCACGCCCAGCCATTGGCGCTGGCGTGGCTTTAGCGCTGATGGAAGCACTGGCTGATTTTGGCGCGGTATCGGTGTTTAACTTCGACACCTTCACCACGGCAATTTATAAAACCTGGTATGGTTTTTTTAGCTTATCCAGCGCGACCCAACTGGCCAGTTTACTGCTGCTGTTTGTCGCCGTGCTGCTGTTTTCAGAACAACGTGCACGTGGCGCTATTCGCCCAAGCAATGAGCGCCCTCGCGGTAAAGCTTTGTATAAACTGCGCGGTTGGAAAGCCTTTTTAGCCACCACTTGGTGCTGCTTGGTGTTTCTCTGCGCCTTTGTCATTCCAATTCTGCAATTGCTCGCATGGTTTTGGCAGCGCGGCCGTTTTGACCTCGATGAGCGCTACACCGCGCTGATCACTCACACCTTATATTTAGGCCTAATGGCCGCTGCAATCACCGTCACAGCAGCTTTACTGCTAGCATTTGCTAAGCGCATGACGCCCACCAAACGTATGCACGCCTTGGTCGGCTTTGCTAATTTAGGCTACGCATTGCCCGGTTCGGTGTTGGCTGTAGCGATTATGCTGGCCTTTAGTTATTTGGATGAACACGCGGTGATTCCATTATCTTTATCGTTCGGCGGCGCCGGCAAGCCGATTCTGCTAGGCAGTTTAAGTGCGCTCTTACTGGCGTATATGATTCGTTTTATGGCCGTTGCCTATGGTCCACTTGAAGGCGCTTTAGCACGCATTAAGCCGTCGCTACCGGAAGCGTCACGCAGCTTAGGCATTAGTGGCTTGTCATTATTTCGTCGTGTGTATCTGCCATTATTGCTGCCGGGTAGTTTATCGGCAGCATTGCTGGTGTTTGTCGATGTGCTTAAAGAAATGCCTGCTACCTTATTAATGCGCCCGTTTGGCTGGGATACCTTAGCCGTGCGTATTTTTGAAATGACCAGTGAGGGTGAGTGGGCGCGAGCTTCGTTACCTGCGTTAACTTTGGTGTTGGTGGGCTTGCTACCCGTTGTGCTATTGATTCGTCGCTCGGCTTATCGTCCAGGACATTAGCCGAGCGGCAGCGAAGCAGACTATATTTATAATGACCGGTGCAGCCCTTAAGCAACATGGCTACAATACGTACCGTTTGAATTATCCACAGGCTCAAATACTGCGTTTGGCCAGTTAGGAGATCCCATGGGATTGCGTACCCCGATGTATGACATGCACCTTGCTCTAGGTGCAAAAATGGTGGATTTTAATGGCTGGGATATGCCATTACATTTTGGCTCACAAGTCGATGAGCACCATCATGTGCGTAATGAATGTGGTGTTTTTGATATTTCCCACATGAGCATTTTTGATATTCAGGGCGAACAAGCCCAAGCATTTTTACAGTATGTCCTCAGCAATGATGTCGCACTGCTCGCCGCTATTGGTCACGCACAACACAGCACCCTGCTCAACGAGCAAGGCGGCGTGATTGATGACCTCATGGTGTTTCGTATGGCTACAGGCTATCGCATCATTTGTAATGCTGTGACTCGTGAGCGCGTCCACGCTTGGTTAGCGCAACATGCCACAGCCTTTGCCTGCAGCGTGACATGGCGCAATGATTTAAGTATTTTCTCTATCCAAGGCCCACTCGCTCGTGAGCGCTTAGCTGCCATTTTAAGCTCAACACGCACCGCCTTAGTGCAAAAACTGGAGCACCACCAAGGTGCTGCAGACGGTGAGTGGTTTATTTCTTGCACCGGCTATACCGGCGAAGACGGCATTGAGATCACTCTGCCAGCCAGCCAAGCCATCGACTTTATTAATGAGTTAGTGGGTGCCGGTATCTCGCCTATCGGTATTGGCGCGCGTGATACTTTACGTTTAGAAGCCGGGTTTAATTTATATGGCTTTGATATGAATGAGCAGATTTCGCCGTTAGTGGCGGGGATGAACAATGTCATCAGCTGGGAGCCTAGCAGTCGTAACTTTATCGGTCGCCGTGCTTTACAAGCGCAGTTGGATGCTGGTCTCAATGAAAAACTGGTGGGCTTAGTCCTAGAAGAACGCGGCGTTTTACGCGCAGGACAACCCGTGCGCATTGATAACAACACCTCGGGCGTGATTACCAGTGGCAGCTTTTCACCCACACTAGGTAAAGCCATCGCCCTAGCTCGGGTACCAATGGGCACCGGCGAACGTGCTGAAGTTGAGATTCGCCATAAATGGTTTCCGGTACGCGTGGTTAAACCGCGTTTTGTTCGCAATGGAAAAATTCTAATTTAGTCTTGTGCAAAGGATCGCCAATAACCTATAAATCTCTTAAAGGTTGCCGATCTCAAGGCATACCCGCAGAAAAACACCGCGCTGAAGAGCGATCAAAACGCGCGGTGAATTATAAAAACCGCACCGCATCTGCTAAGGAAATCAAGTTATGAGCACTATTGAAGCTGGATTACGCTATGCCGAGACCCACGAATGGGCACGCTTAGAAAGCGATGGCACAGTCTCTGTAGGTATTACCGATCACGCCCAAGAAGCGCTTGGCGATGTGGTCTATATTGAGCTGCCGGCCCTTAACAGCACACTGACTGCAGCGCAGCCAGTTGGCGTAGTTGAATCAGTGAAAGCCGCCTCTGATATTCATGCTCCGCTCAGTGGCACGGTGATTGCTGTCAACGAAGGTCTGACTGAAGCACCTGAAGGCGTCAACACTCACCCTTATCAAAGCTGGTTTTACCGCATCCAACCTAGCAATCCTGATGAGCTACAGCAGTTGTTAGATGCAGATGGCTACAAAGCGATTTGCTAAGCGGTGTGCGCTAAACTTAGCTCTGGATGCGTTGCCACACTTCAAAGGTATAGCCCGGCTCGGTGTTTTGAGCTGGGTGCGTTTCGGCACTGGTTTGTTGCCAATCCCCAGCATCCAGTACTGGAAAAAACGTATCACCCTCGAGCTCAAGTTCGATGCGGGTTAAATACACCCGTTGCGCCAAAGCAATGGCCTGCTGATAAATCTGCCCGCCACCAATCACCATAACCTCATCGACGCCTTGTTGCGCTGCCCACTCCTGGCCACGCTCAATGGCACTGGCAAGATCAGCAAAAACCTCTGCGCCAGCCAGCTCTGCATCGGCTTGACGGCTGATCACTATATTTAGACGTCCAGGCAACGGACGCCCCAGTGACTCCCAAGTTTTACGCCCCATAATGATTGGCTTACCTAGGGTGCACTGTTTGAAGTAGCGTAAATCGGCAGGCAAATGCCAAGGCATCTGATTTTCCAGTCCAATCACTTGATTGCGTGTCGCCGCGACAATCAAACTCACTGGCAATGTATTATTCATAAAGGCTGTGCCTCAAAATATCTAAGATTATTGTTCTATCTTAAAGGATTTGCGCTGCATTGGCGTTATTCAAGGCGCAATATCAGGCACAATAGCTGTATAGACGTGACTCAATGGAATGCTTGTGACTGACTCACTACCACCTTTACAGACACTCTGGCTCTGCGAAACAGTGCGTTTACGCGAAGAGCAAACTGGCTTGCTTGAAGACAGCGAAGCTTGTCGTACAGCGCGTGCTACACAAGGATCATTGGCGCAGCGCCTGCAAGTACGCGGGCTATTTCTGGCTAAGCGCGATGGCCTGCTGATTGCCATGCAACATTGGCTGCAAGGGGCCAAATTGGCACTCTGGCTGTTAATCCTGAGTGCTATCATTGCTGGTGTAGTACTGGCCAAAACAGCTCTGAGTGGCGCACCGCAAGCAATTAATATCTTTTGGGCATTGGCCGGCTTGATTGGCTTAAATCTATTGAGTTTGCTGGCTTGGCTTTTCAGTTTGGTTTTTTCCGCACAAACCAGCTCACCATTGAGTCAAGTCTGGCTCTGGCTGAGTAACAAGTTGGCACGCGATGCCAAGGCTGCGCAGTTAGCGCCAGCACTGCTGGTCTTATTGCAACGCCATAATCTATTGCGTTGGGGCTTAGGACGGTTATTGCATGGCTGGTGGTTGCTCACCTTAACCACGGCCTTGCTGAGTCTAATTGCGCTGTTGGCCACACGCCGTTATGGCTTTGTCTGGGAATCCACCATTGTTGCCAGCGATTCCTTTGTTACCTTAGTCAGCAGCCTCGGCACACCGGCGGCTTGGCTTGGCTTTGCGATACCAGACAGCAGTCTGATTCAACACAGCGGCTTACAAGCTCTAGAAGATGAACACGCACGGCATATTTGGGCCAGTTGGCTACTGGGCATGCTGCTTATCTACGGAATTGTGCCACGTTTAGCCTGCAGCCTATTGTGTGAGTGGCGCTGGCGACGTGGGATTAAAGGTTTACAGCTCAACCCTAACGATCCTATTTGGCAGCCTTTGCATGAGCGTGTGCAGCCCAGCAGTGAGCGCTTAGGAGTTATTGATGCTGCGCCAACTGAGTTACCTAGTAGCACCACTGGCGCACAAATAAAAGGGCAAGCGGCGGTTATCGTCGCCATAGAATTGGATGACAGTGTCAGCTGGCCGCCTGAATTACCACCGCAGGTGTTCAATGCTGGCGTCATCGATACCCGCGAACAACGACGCAAGATTCTTGATCAACTCAGCGCTAACCCGCCCGCGCGCCTACTGATTGCCTGTAATCCACAGCGCTCTGTTGATCGCGGTACTTTGCATTTAATTGCCGAACTGTCACGCACCGCCGTGCAGACTCAGATCTGGTTACTGGCAACCGACACTGCTGAGGAACGCCTGAATACCTGGCAAGAACAACTCGACTTACTAAAACTTCCACACAGTCGTTTGGCCCCTTTGGCATGGTTGGAGCAAGGTCATGAGTGAACAATCCGCACCACTAAAGTTAGCGGTCGTGGGTCACACCAATGTCGGCAAAACCTCGCTCTTGCGTACGCTGACCCGCGACGTTGGCTTTGGCGCTATTTCACACAGACCCAGCACCACTCAACATGTTGAAGGTGCGCGTTTATCGGTGGATGGCGAAGCGCTGATAGAGTTGTACGACACCCCAGGTTTTGAAGATGCGGTGGCGCTGTATGAATACATTGAGCAGTTACCCAAAACCGCTGAGCGCCTAGATGGCCCAGAATTGTTGCAGCGTTTTCTCAACAGCAGTGAGGCGCGGCAACGCTTTGAACAAGAAGCAAAAGTGCTGCGTCAATTATTACAGTCCGATGCCGGTTTTTATGTGATTGATGCGCGCGAGCCGGTATTGGCCAAGTATCGCGATGAGTTAGCCATCCTCACCATGTGCGGCAAACCCTTGCTTCCGGTACTTAATTTCGTCAACAGCACTGAACAACGCGAACCTGCATGGCGTGAAGTACTGGCGCGCTTAGGCCTACATGCGCTGGTGCGTTTCGATACCATCGCACCACCACAAGACGGCGAACAACGCCTATATGAAAATCTTAGCCTCGTCCTCGACAGCCAGCGACCACGCTTACAACGGCTGATTGAACACAACCAGACGCAAGTATTAGTGCGTCGTAAAGCCGCTTACCGACTGATTGCTGAGCTACTGGTTGATGTCAGCGCTTGTCGTCGCAGCGTGCATCCTGACCAGCTAGAAGAAGCTATCCAAAACTTACACCGCGATGTGCGCCAGCGTGAACAGACCTGCGTAGAAGCACTATTGAAACTCTATGCCTTTCGTAAAGACGATGCTCAAGCCAGCGCACTGCCATTGGAAGAAGGTCGCTGGGGTGATGATTTATTTAATCCGGCGACAATGAAACAACTGGGCATTAAAGTCGGTGGCGGCATGGCCGCAGGTGCAGCTACCGGAGTGGGTATTGATCTACTCACCGGCGGCTTGAGTTTAGGCATGGCCACAGTGGTTGGCGCAGCAGTCGGTGGTTTAACCCAGACTTTCCGTAATTATGGCGAGCGCCTCAAAGGTAAATGGCGTGGGGAGCGTGAATTAACCGTGAATGACAGCACTTTGCGCTTACTGGCCATTCGTCAACAGCGCTTACTCAATGCCTTAGAACAGCGTGGACATGCGGCGCAAGCACGGATTCAAATGGATACACCACTCGAGCAGCAATGGCGTGAAGGTGAGTTAGCGCAGTCGTTAAAAACAGCACGCGCCTACCCTGCTTGGTCAAGTTTAAATGCGAATAAGCCACAGCAAGATTTGCAACGCACAGAAGAAATTGAACGTCTTGCGGGCAGCTTGGCTAAACAGCAGCTCATCGCTGAGCAATCTTAAAGCGCAACAGCAAACTGCACTTTAAGATCTGTAATCAGCGTTATGACTCAGCTTCACCCATCTGGGTTTGTAAGTAGTTCTGGATGCCTACTTTTTCAATCAAGCCCAGTTCCGTTTCTAACTGATCAATGTGTTCTTCTTCATCGTCGAGGATTTTTCTCAACAAATCGCGGCTGACGTAATCTTGTACTGCTTCACAATGGGCGATTGCAGCCAACAAATCCGTGCGGGCAATATGCTCTAAGGCCAAATCACTGGCGAGCATTTCTTGAGTGTTTTCACCAATATGCAGCTTACCGAGATCTTGCAGATTAGGCAGACCTTCGAGAAATAAAATACGCTCAATTAGCGTATCGGCATGGCGCATTTCTTCGATGGATTCGTCATATTCCCACTTTGCCAATGCCTTTAAGCCCCAGTCTTTGTACATACGAGAGTGCAAAAAATACTGATTAATGGCTACCAGCTCATTGCCGAGAATACGGTTAAGATGCTCAATTACTTTAGTGTCGCCTTTCATGCTCGCGTCCTCATCAATAGGAATGATGCACAGAGCATAGCAGACTCATAAAGATCGCTATATAGCGATGAGGTAGAAGAGTGACTGATTAAATGGCGTAAGCCAAATCATCAGCAGAAGCGATTAAGGTGTCTTTAATGGCATGTTGCGCGACTGTTTTAGCGGTGCAAGCACATTTTCCGCACTGCGTGCCACAGCCGGTTATCTCGCGAACTTCACGCCAACTGCGTGCGCCATCTTCGACAACTTGGCGGATCTTGTGATCGGTGACACCTTTGCATAAGCAGATATACATAGACAGATCCAAGCAAATAAACAACTGTTACGAATGGTAATGATTCGTATCTATAATTGCAAGTATCTATTTATCTTTATCCATACCGCTGGTCAGAACGACATAATCAGCGCCAATTCATGTGCCGTTAACCGACTGCGCGCTGACTGCATCGAGCACAGCAGCGCGCAGTTATACATTGGCTTACCTGCGCAATTGTTCGACTGCCTCTAGCAGCATCTGCTCAGTACTGGCCCAGCCTAAGCAGCCATCGGTAATAGAAACGCCATATTGCAAGTTGTCACAGAGTGCTTGCTGACCATCCATTAAATTACTTTCCAGCATCACTGCACGCAAACTGTGCTGCCCTGCCGCACGCTGCGCCAAGACTGACTGTAAAACCTGCGGTTGTAGTTGTGGGTTTTTACCGCTATTGGCATGACTGCAATCCACCATTAACGAAGCATCTAAACCCACTTTATGCATGGCTGCACAAGCCGCGGCAATACTCGGAGCATCATAGTTAGGCCCTTGATTTCCACCGCGTAACACTAAGTGCGTATCCGGGTTGCCTTGGGTTTCCACTAACGCCGCACGCCCTTGAGCATCTAAGCCAAAATGCTGGTGTGCATGTGCCGCCGAACGCATTGCATCGAGCGCAATACCAACACTGCCATCCGTACCGTTTTTAAAGCCCACGGGTAACGACAGGCCGCTGACCATTTCACGATGAATTTGCGACTCGCTGGTGCGCGCACCAATCGCCGCCCAGCTTAATAGGTCATCAAAATAGCTGGCCGCTAACGGCTGTAACAACTCTGTCGCCACCGGTAAATTCAGCTCTAACATGCGTAGCATCAACTGCCGTGACAACTGTAAACCCTGCGCCATATCGGCACTGCCATCTAAGTGCGGGTCATACAACAGTCCTTTCCAACCGACCGTGGTGCGCGGTTTTTCAATGTAAATACGCATGGCGAGCAACATGTGCTCAGAGACGCGCTCTGACAGTTCGGCTAAACGCTGAGCATATTCAACCGCTTCATCGACATTGTGAATCGAGCACGGACCGATCACCACTAATAGGCGCGAGTCTTCACCGCTTAAAATCGCTCGGATCTGACCGCGTTGTTGCTGTACGCGCCTTGCTAGCTCGGCAGTTAACGGCAACTGCTGACGCAACTCCTGTGGGCTCGCCAGTACTCGCGTTTTACGTCCTGTTTGTGGCAGCAGGCTTATATTTGCTTGCTCTAAATTTAAGCAAGTCGGTTGCTGAAGTGCCATGGCAGTATTTAAAGAATTCATAGTGTGTCCTTGTCTCAGCGGTTGTACCGCTGCAGCTTTTATCGAGTAAGTCGTCGTAAACAATGGGGTAACGCCAGCTTGTGGTTGCTAAAGCGCCAGCTCAAATCATCAAAACGCTCTGGATAAACTGCATACATTGCCATGGTGTTGTCCTCTAAATGTTGTAAAACTGAAAATCTAAAAACAAAAAACCCCAGGTGGGAAGCCAACCGGGGTTTATCTAAAGCAGTGGTAGGCGACCCGTTAAAAGAGGCCCGCCTGGATGAGTATCAGGCGCGCCTTTGGCTAAACCAATACCCATAAAAATAATACGCAACAGAGTTGTTTACTAAACGCGCACAGTTAAGCAACGCAGCCAATGGCTGAGTAACTAACATCTGTTTAAGTGTGCGATTCAACATAACAATCTCCATACAATGCATTTAACATACTGCAAGCGTAGCTACAGTGCAACCAAGCCTAGCGATCTAAACGATAAATTTTATCTGCGTCTAGGCTACGACCCCAAGGTAAACCTGAGTTCTGCCAGCCATTTTGCAAACGCATACCCGCTTGCGGGCCTTCGCTTAATGCATCACCTTGAAAGCCATGCACTACGAAACGTGCATTAACTAAACCGGCCTCACGCAACACTTTAGCGCTAGGCTCGCCGCGCTCACTACCGGAGCGGCACATGGTGATCACTTCCGTGTTCTCATCCAAGCCACGCTTAACCAGCTCAGCTTTAATCTGCTCAACAAATTCCGGGTTGCGATTCATTGGAAAAATATTGCGCTCAGCATTCCATTGAGTGCGATCCGCCAATAAGAATGGAATATTAATATCCACCGCATCAGCAAAACCAATAAACATAATCTCGACTGGATCGCGCACATCAACCAACAAAACCGGTTGCTCGGTTTGCTGGGTTTTCGCGTAGGCTTCTTCGGCGCTGATCGCCAACTCAACCGCCTGCACAGAAAATACCGCAAGGGACAGCAGCACAGCACTGAATAAACGTTGTATACGAGTCATAGATAAGCTCTCCATTGATTTCATATCAATATAATACACAATTATAAATTAATTGCAGTTTATCCTTATCTACCACCCTTTAATGCGGCCTCAAGTCTTCGATCAACCGCGCAAGCTAATGACCGACCAGCCGCGCTGCACAGCCAGCTCGCGCAAAGTATCATCAGGATCAACCGCAACCGGATGACTGACCTGCTCTAACAGTGGCAAGTCATTGTGCGAATCACTGTAAAAGTAGCTGCCCTCTAATGTCGCTTGATGCTCAGTCAGCCAAACATTTAAACGGGTGATTTTACCGGCCTGGAAGCTTGGAACATCAACCAGTTCGCCTGTGTATTGGCCGTCTTGTATACCGCACTCAGTGGCAATCAAATGCTCAACACCCAAACGCTGAGCAATGGGCCCGGTAATAAAACGGTTAGTCGCCGTGATAATCATCAAAACATCACCAGCAGCACGATGCTTAGCCAATAAAGCTTCACCTTTGGCCAAAATAATTGGCTCAATGCAGTCGCGCATAAAGTCCGCATGCCATGCGTCCAGCACTGCTTTATCGGTTCGCCCTAAGATTTCTTGGCAGAAGTTCTGATAGGCCAAAACATCTAACTGTCCGGCTAAATAATCGGCATAAAACTGATCATTTATGCGTCGATAGGCATCCACATCGACCAAACCGCGCGCGCACAAATACTCGCCCCACTGATGATCACTGTCACCGGCTAATAAAGTGTTATCCAAGTCAAAAATAGCCAAACGCACGGCAGTTACCTTAATACTGAAAATAAAGAGTACACAGCATAGCGATTTTATCGACGTCTGCCCATGCAAGGCATAATGCGCGTTGCCGCTTCAGCGCGCTTTGTGGAACAATGGCAGTAAGAATTTTAGTAAAGGATGCGGACATGATTGACTCAGACGGGTTTCGTCCAAACGTCGGCATCATCCTGACCAACGACCA
>Ga0209075_1000221_pt1 | contig 53570 bp, 48 predicted proteins | sample Stecom2011_FD_187523 | JGI IMG/M metagenome (GOLD analysis project Ga0209075, IMG submission 187523) | Agricultural soil microbial communities from Utah to study Nitrogen management - Steer compost 2011 (SPAdes) (version 2) | ecosystem: Environmental > Terrestrial > Soil > Agricultural land...
ATGGGCGCGCGCAATTCTTCCGGAATACTGCCCTTGAGCTCAATGGTGAGATAGCTGATGCAGCGCCGGGCATCCAGTACACGAGCGCCCACGAACGCATCGGTAGGGCACATTTCGAGGCAGGCAGAGCAGCTGCCACAGTGATCGGTTTCAAAGGCTGGGTCTACCGGCAGTGGCGCGCTGGTGAATATTTCTCCCAGAAAAAAGAAAGAGCCCGCCTTCGGATGAATTAGCATGTTGTTCTTACCGATCCAGCCAAGCCCCGCTCTTTGCGCGAGTGCTCGCTCCAGTACGGGAGCGCTATCTACAAAGGCTCTGTGGTCATAGCCGCTTACCACATCGTCAATCTTCTTCGCCAGAGTTGCCAGCCGCTTCCGGATCAGCTTGTGGTAGTCACGGCCAAGCGCATAGCGAGTTATATAGGCCCCTTCCCGGTTAGTAAGTGCTTCTTTCGGGCTGTCTGGCGTGGGCATGTAATCCATGCGTACAGAGATAACGCGGGTAGTTCCTGGCACCAATGACTTCGGGGTATAGCGCTTGTCCCCGTGGTGGCCCATGTATTCCATCTCTCCCTGATAGCCTTTTTCGAGCCAATCCTGCAGGCGTTGGGCATGCTCACCGGTATCTGCTGTTGTAATGCCAGCATCGGAGAACCCGAGTTCTTTTGCCCATTGCCGGATAAGTGGTGGTAAATCAGCCAGTTCCGGCACTGGGGAAATGTCCTTGCCTGTTGTGCTCATAAGTACCACTGATGTGTCCGCCATGCCGAAGCCGGGGGTACAGATATTTAATTTGATTAAGTTATGACCTTTTCCGCGGTTTTGCTATGCTTTACAGATAGCTGGCCAATTTTCTTAAACCGGTTTCTGTAACGGGAGCAAAGGCTCATGCCACAGCACGCTGGAGGCAGTTTATCAGATGCGCTGTTTTCCGCCGATTCTGTGCGCCGTATTGATCAGTATGTTATTGAACAGTTGGGTGTTGATGGGTTTGACTTGATGCAGTCGGCCGCCCATGCAGCCTTCCACAGGCTGGCTTTGCGCTGGCCCGGGGTGGAGCCCTTACTGGTTTTGTGCGGTGCAGGAAATAACGGCGGTGATGGCTACCTGATAGCGGCAAACGCCCTGCGGGACGGTATGGCTGTGCATTGTGTTGCGGTTGCTCCTACCGGGAAACTGAGTGGGGATGCTCGCAAGGCCTGGCAAAAAGCGGTAGCGGATGGCGTGGAAGTTCGGGAGTTGGCAGATATTGGCGACGCCGAGCTGGGAGCTCTGTTTGAGCGCTCCGGGCTTGTTGTTGATGCCATGTTAGGTACTGGTGCTTCCGGCGCCCCCAGAGCGCCCATTTCCGGCATTATTGCTCGCACCAACGCATCCGGGCTCCCGGTTTTGGCAGTGGATGTACCTTCTGGCCTGAATGCCACAACCGGCGCCGCCAAAGGCGAAGTGGTTCAAGCTGCGATGACTGTTACGTTTATCGCCCGCAAGTTGGGGCTATACACTGGGCAGGGCCCTTCAGTTTGTGGTGGTGTGGTGTTTGAGCCATTGGGTACAGACACGAACGCCGGAGAAACACCGGTGGCGAGGCTTCAGAACTGGGGCTCTGTGCAGAATTGGTTGCCCGGGCGCCGGGCGAATGCCCACAAAGGGCAGTTTGGGCATGTTCTGATAGTGGCAGGCGATCGAGGCTTTGGCGGTGCAGGTATATTGGCAGCCGAAGCTGCTGCTCGCTCCGGAGCAGGGTTGGTTTCATTGGCGACGCGTCCTGAGCATGTAACTGCAGCGCTGGCGCGCTGCCCGTCGGTTATGGTCCACGGCGTGATACATGGCTCGGAGTTGCCTTCGTTGCTGGCAGCAGCAACCGTTGTGGTTTGTGGGCCGGGAATGGGGCAAAGCGCCTGGGGCCAACAGATGCTGCAGCAGGTTGTAGAAAGCGGAAAGCCACGAGTTCTGGATGCAGATGCACTAAACCTGCTCTCAAAGCGAGTGGCTGTGCCGGCTAATAATCAGATTCTGACGCCGCACCCGGGTGAGGCCGCCAGGCTGCTGAATTGTCTGGTGCCGGAGATAGAAGCGGATCGCCTGGCTGCGACCCACAGGCTGCAGTCCATTTATGGCGGAGTGGTTTTGCTCAAGGGTGCGGGTACGGTTATCGCCTCTGGCGAGGGGGCGGCAGATGTGGCCATTGGGAGCAACCCTGGCATGGCCACGGGAGGCATGGGCGATGTGCTATCGGGAGTTATTGGTGCGCTGTATGCCCAAACGCCTGAGTTGCCGGCGCAAGCTGCCGCAATGGGTGCTGTCGTCCACCTTGAGGCCGCAACCAGAGCATCAGTGAAAAAGGGGTATATGGGATTGATACCCACGGACGTAATCGATGTCTTGCCGCAGGTTTTCCGGGAAGCAGAGCCGGGCGCTGGCTGCGACAAGGGGGATGAATGACTGTTTTTGGGAACGAGCGCCGTTTTTTTCTGGACGGTGAGGCCGAAACCGAGGGCTTGGGTCGCGAACTCGCCCGCTTGGCGAAAGAGTCGGGCCAGGGGGTGATTATATTCCTGGAGGGTGACCTGGGCATGGGTAAAACCACGCTCAGTCGCGGAGTTATTCAGGCGCTTGGGCACGAGGGTGCGGTGAAAAGCCCCACCTATACGTTGGTTGAGCCATACGAAGATTTGACCCCTCCTGCTTATCATTTCGATTTTTACCGGTTGGGCGATCCGGAAGAGCTGGAGTACATGGGCATCCGGGATTATTTTACAGGTCAGAGTGTTTGCCTTATTGAATGGCCTGAGCGTGGCGAAGGCATGCTTCCAGAGCCCGATCTCGAAATCCAACTTGAGTACCAGGGCGAAGGGCGGTCGGCAGTGATTCGGGCACGCTCCGAGCTGGGTGCGTCACTATTGAATGAACTGGAACTGATTGGGCCGGACCATTAACGGCCGAAACTGGACAGCAGAATAAACAGGCTCGCTGCATGAAAAGACATACGCTTACGATAAACGCAATGGTGGCCCTGGCGTCCATTTGCCTGCTGGTGGCATCCCTGCATGTACAGGCCGGTGCCCAGGTAGAGGGTATTCGTATCTGGCCAGCTCCGGATCACACGCGTTTGGTGCTGGATACCGAGGGCAAGGTTGAACACAACATGTTTGCGCTGAGCAACCCTTCGCGGCTGGTTATTGATCTCAAAAACACCCGGCTGAAAACAGATTTCGACAAGCTCGACCTGGCCGGTAGCCCAATCCGCCGCATTCGAAGTGCACCACGCAACGGTACCGACCTGAGAGTGGTTCTCGATCTGGCTAACGACATCAAACCCAGAAGCTTCCAGCTTGAGCCCAACCAGCAGTATGGCCATCGTCTGGTGTTGGATTTGATCGACGAGAGTGGCAGTCGCCTGGATAAAGCGACCCAGCCAACGGTCACTCACGACTCAGCGGGCAAGCGCGATGTGATTGTGGTTATTGATGCAGGCCACGGCGGGGAAGACCCGGGTGCTATTGGCCCCAGAGGTACCAGGGAAAAAGATGTGGTGCTGAAAATGGCCCTTATTCTCAAGGATATGATCGATAAACAGCCAGGCTACAGCGCCAAGCTGACCCGTACTGGTGATTATTATATCGGCTTGAGGAATCGCACTATTCTGGCTCGCAAGTATAGTGCTGATCTATTTGTATCCGTACATGCTGATGCCTTCCGCACGCCGCAGCCCAAAGGTGCTTCTGTGTTTGCCTTGTCTCAGCGCGGTGCCACCAGTGAGACAGCACGCTGGTTGGCTCAGAGTGAAAATCGTTCTGATTTGATTGGAGGTACCGGTGGTGTGTCGCTCGACGGCCGGGATGACATGCTGGCGGGTGTTCTGCTAGATCTTTCCATGACCGCCAGCATCAATGCGAGCCTGGGTGTGGGAAGCTCCATACTGGGCGAGCTCAATGGTGTAACGCACCTGCATAAGCCCGGTGTGGAGCAGGCGGCGTTTGCGGTTCTCAAATCCCCGGACATTCCTTCCATTCTTGTAGAGGCGGGCTTCATCTCCAACCCCCAGGAAGAGAAAAACCTGTCTACAGACTGGTACCGCAAGAAGCTCGCTGGGGCCATAGTTAAAGGCATTAATCAGTATTTCCAGAAAACGCCTCCGCCAGGCACCTTGCTGGCCTGGCAGAAGCAGAATGGCCAGGGCAGTGGGCGCATAAGCCAATACCGGGTTCGAAGTGGCGACACCTTGTCGGGGGTGGCACGTGACAACCAGACAACGGTTAGTGAGTTGATGCAGTTTAACGGCCTGAGGGATGACCGTGTTATGGTGGGCCAAACCATTCGTATCCCTTCATCCTGAACAAGAGGTTGTCCCGAAACATGCCCTCCATCCGATTACTCTCGCCGCGGCTGGCAAACCAGATTGCTGCCGGCGAGGTGGTTGAGCGCCCTGCATCTGTTGTCAAAGAACTGGTTGAAAACGCACTCGACGCTGGTGCAGACCGCGTTGAGGTTGAGGTTGAGCAGGGTGGTGTAAAACTGATCCGGGTCCGTGATGACGGATGTGGCATTGCTGAAAGCGACCTTCCTTTGGCATTGAGCCGCCATGCCACCAGTAAAATAGCCAGCCTTGATGATCTGGAATCTGTCGCATCTCTCGGGTTTCGAGGAGAGGCTTTGGCCAGTATCAGTTCCGTTTCACGGCTTGCACTGACTTCGCGTACACAAGAGCGTGAAGCTGCGTCCAGGGTGGAAGTTGAAGGGCGAGATATGGACGCCCGGATTTCACCAGCGGCCCATCCTGTTGGTACCACGGTTGAAGTACGGGATCTGTTTTTCAATACGCCGGCCCGGCGAAAATTCCTGCGTACAGAAAAAACAGAATTCAATCACGTGGAAGAGTGTGTGCGCCGTCAGGCCCTTAGCCGGTTTGATGCGGGTTTTACCCTGCGCCATAACCAGCGGGTTGTTCACAACCTTCGCCCAGCGGATTCTGTGCTCGACAAAGAGCGTCGCATTGCGGCCCTTTGTGGGCAGAAGTTTATCGATAGTGCGGTAGTAATTGATGCCGAAGCCACTGGTTTACGCCTTTGGGGTTGGGTCGCTTTACCTACGTTTTCCCGCAGTCAGGCTGATTTGCAGTATTTCTTTGTAAATGGCCGTGTAATTCGTGATCGCCTCGTTGCCCATGCGGTGCGTCAGGCATACCGGGATGTGCTTTACAACAACCGCCATCCTGCGTTTGTTCTTTATCTTGAAGTCGACCCCGCTACTGTTGATGTAAACGTGCACCCGACCAAGCATGAAGTGCGCTTCCGAGATGGTCGCCTGGTGCACGATTTTATCTTTCGTACACTGCACAAAGCCTTGGCTGACGTGCGGCCCGATGACCATTTTCGGGGCGCAGTGGCGCAGTCATTTGGTCGTGAAACGGCTGGGCAAGGTGAGGCAGCCAGTGCTGGCTCAGGGTATGGATCGCAACAACCCTGGAATGGACAGCCTGCGGTTCCGTCAGTAGGCGAGCATGCGCCAGCGTCCGGGTTTGGAGGCCAGTCAGCGCCTCAACAGGAATGGCGAGCCAGTGACCAGATGGCCTTCTATAAGTCTCTTGGTGGCGGCGGTGTCAGTGGCCCGCAAGAGTCAGTGTCGTTTGGTGGCACGGCAGTTGCCCCCTTGGATCAGCCCGGCAGTCTGGACAGTAACGAAGAGCCGCCCCTGGGATATGCTATTGCCCAGTTGCACGGTATTTATATTCTGGCTCAGAGCAGTGCCGGAATGATTGTTGTGGATATGCATGCAGCCCATGAGCGCATTACCTACGAACGAATGAAGCGAGCGCTGGCTGAGCAGGATCTGAAGAGCCAGCCATTACTGGTGCCCTTATCTATTGCGGTGAGCCAGAAAGAAGCCGCCCTGGCCGAAACCCACGGCGATAATTTGCAGCAGTTGGGCTTGCAGATTGAGCGTATCGGGCCAGAAACACTGGCCATCAGGCAGGTGCCGGCGCTTCTGCGAGGCGCTGATACAGAACAACTTGTGAGAGATGTGCTGTCTGATCTGATCGAGCACGGTCAGAGTGACCGTGTTGAAGCAGTTACTCATGAGTTGCTTGGCACCATGGCCTGTCACGGTTCGGTGCGAGCCAATCGGCAGCTGACGGTTCCGGAAATGAACTCTCTGCTACGGGATATGGAAGCGACAGAGCGCAGTGGTCAGTGTAACCACGGGCGACCCACCTGGACGCTGGTTACGCTTGGGGAGTTGGACAAGCTGTTTCTGCGAGGGCGCTAGATTGTCTTTACTGGACTCATCCAATACGCCTGAGGTTTCAAAGCCGCCCGCTATTTTTCTGATGGGCCCGACAGCCTCGGGTAAGACCGACTTGGCTATGGCGCTTTGTGATCAGTTGCCTTGCGACATTATCAGTGTTGACTCCGCTATGATCTACAGGGGGATGGATATAGGTACAGCCAAGCCCTCAGCGGAGGAGTTGGCCCGTGCCCCTCATCGGTTGATAGATATCTGTGATCCGGCCGACACCTACTCTGCTGCTGATTTTCGCAGGGATGCGCTGGTTGAAATGGATCGAATTTCCCGCGCGGGTCGTATACCCCTGCTGGTAGGCGGTACCATGATGTATTTCAAGGCGTTATTGCATGGTATGTCAGGGCTGCCTTCTGCCAGTCCGCAACTTCGCAAAGCCCTTGAGGCTGAGGCAGAGCGGCTTGGATGGTCTGCACTGCATGAAGAGCTGGAGGCCCGCGATCCGGTAGCCGCCAAACTGATTCATCCGAATAACCGGCAGCGCCTTTTGCGCGCCCTGGAAGTTATACGCCTGACTGGCAAGCCAATTTCAGCTTTTTGGGAGGCCGACACCCGCCAGCAGTCACAACAAGATGCAAGTCGGGAAGGCATTGAGGATTACACCTACTATACTCAATGGCAGGCAGACGAAACTTCATCGCTTCCGTATACTGTTACGCAGCTTGCCATGGCGCCCCCTGAGAGGGGTGTGCTTCACGACAGGATACAGAAGCGCTTCCTCAAGATGCTTGAGTTGGGGTTTCTGGATGAAGTTCGGGCCTTGATGGCCAGAGGTGATTTGCACCCGGAACTTCCTTCCATGCGCTGTGTCGGATACCGCCAGGCACTGAATTATCTGAGCGGTAGCGATGATTATGACGCATTTGTAAGCAAAGGCGTTGCGGCCACCCGGCAGTTGGCCAAACGGCAGCTTACATGGCTTCGAAAGTGGTCTGATTTGAATTGGCTGGACAGCGAAGACGGATTTATCGTTGAAGCAGCCTTGAAAACGGTGCGAGACCACACCACATTTAACACTCAATAATGACGATCTGCATTTACTAAAAACAGGAGAACACACATGTCAAAAGGGCACTCGTTACAAGACCCTTACCTCAATGCCTTACGCAAGGAACGCATTCCGGTTTCCATCTTTTTGGTTAACGGTATCAAACTGCAAGGGCAGGTAGAGTCTTTTGACCAATTTGTGATTTTGCTGAAAAATACTGTCAGCCAGATGGTCTACAAGCACGCGATTTCTACCGTTGTACCTGCCCGGAACGTTCGCCTTCCCCAGCAAAACCCAGCGGGAGAGGATGAAGCTGAAGACTGATTTGTCCGGGTTTCCGGTGTTGCCACCCGCGTTCCTGACGAGCCTCTGGGTTCCGAGGGCCGCGGGTGTTTGTTTTTATAATTCTGATAAACCGATACTAGCGGAGTTGATGCCCATTGTTTGATCGCCCGGATGTAGGTGAGCGAGCGATACTCGTCCACATCGAATTTTCTTCTCATGACGGTAGTGAAGACCCCGAAGAATTCCGGGAGCTTGTGAGTTCTGCCGGAGTTGAAGCGGTTGGAATTGTAACCGGCACCCGTAAGCAGCCAAGCCCCAGGTTTTTTGTGGGAGAAGGCAAGCTTGAAGAAATTCGGGATGCAGTAACTCTGCATGAGGCCGACGTTGTGCTGTTCAACCACGCGCTCAGCCCCAGCCAGGAGCGAAATGTTGAGCGAGAACTCAAATGCCGGGTGCTGGATCGCACAGGTGTCATTCTTGATATTTTTGCCCAGCGCGCCCGTACCCACGAGGGTAAGCTGCAGGTAGAGTTGGCCCAGCTCGACCACATGTCAACGCGACTGATCCGAGGCTGGACGCACCTTGAGCGCCAGGGTGGCGGAATTGGTCTTCGGGGTCCGGGGGAAACCCAGCTCGAAACCGACCGCAGACTATTGCGTGAACGAATGAAGTCCATCCACAAACGACTCGAAAAGGTTCGCAAACAGCGTAACCAGGGTCGGCGCGCTCGCAAGCGTGCTGATATTCCAACGGTGTCGTTGGTTGGCTACACCAACGCCGGCAAATCTACCCTTTTTAACCGGATTACCACATCGACCGTTTACGCTGCGGATAAGTTGTTCGCAACCCTCGATCCCACTATACGGCGATTGGAACTTCCTGATATCGGGCCGGTCGTAATGGCGGATACTGTAGGCTTTATCCGGCATTTGCCCCATAAGCTGGTTGAAGCATTCCGTGCGACTCTGGAAGAAACCACCGAAGCCACTATTTTGCTGCATATTGTTGATAGCCACGACAGTCGCCGCGATGAAAATATTGAGCAGGTAGAAACGGTGCTGGCGGAAATTGGTGCCGATGAGATACCTGTTCTGCAGGTATTCAATAAAATCGACTTGCTGGACGATTTTGTGCCGAGGGTTGAGCGCAATGAGGACGGTGTGCCCGTGCGTGCATGGGTATCAGCGGTTACGGGTGAGGGCCTGGATGGTCTGTATGATGCCATTGTAGAGCGCCTGGCTGAAGATGTTGTTCACCATTTTGTTTTGCTCGGGCCTGCCGATGGCAAGCTCAGGGCACTCTTGCACGAAGCTGGATCGGTGCTGAGTGAAGATCACCGCGAAACCGGGGAGACAGTACTTGAAATCCGGCTGCAACACCGGGACTGGAAGCAGCTGCTGAGCCGCGCAGGAATGAGTGAAGAAACGGTGCGCCTGGATGAAGGGCGCGCCTGAAACCATTGCAGCTATTGCCGGGACGAAGATAAATCCCTAGTATTTGCAGCCATTCGATATCTTAGGAACTTGGAGAGCACTATGGCCTGGAATGAACCGGGTGGAAACCGCAACGATAAAGACCCCTGGGGAACTGGTGGTCGTCGCGGCAATGATCAGGGGCCACCAGACCTCGATGAGGCGCTGAAGAAGGGTCTCGACAAGCTGAATAAAATGCTGGGCGGCAAGGGCAAAAAGTCCGGTGGCGACAGCGGCAGCGGTGGTTCAGGCAACGGGGGCGGCTTTGGAGCCGTTCTTGCGCTGGCAGCCATTCTTGTTGTGGGTTATGTCGTGTTTCAGTCGTTCTATACGGTAAACGAACAGGAGCGCGCGGTGGTGTTGAGGTTTGGAGAATTCTCCAAAACCGAAAACCCTGGTCTGAGGTTCAAGGTGCCGTTGATTGATGATGTAACCAAGGTTCTGGTTACAAGCGTTAGAACCGCCCAGTCCAGTGGCCAGATGCTGACTCAGGATGAAAACCTGGTTACTGTTGATTTGCAGGTGCAGTATCGTGTCGGCGACGCCCGCGATTATGTATTGAACGTCCGTGATTCCAACCAGGCTTTGGCATTTGCGACAGACAGTGCGCTTCGCCACGAGGTGGGCAGTTCCTCTTTGGATGACGTGCTGACAGAAGGTCGTGCCGAATTGGCCGTACGTGTTGAGCAGCGGCTGCAGGGCTTTTTGCAGGAATATGGCACCGGTCTTGAGATAGTTCGGGTTAACGTTGAAAGTACACAGCCGCCTGCAGCAGTGCAGGACGCCTTCCGTGAAGTTCAGCGCGCCCGTGAAGATGAACAGCGTGTTAAGGAAGAAGCAGAAACATACCGCAACAAGGTTGTTCCTGAAGCCCGCGGTCAGGCTCAGCGTATGATTGAAGAGGCGAGTGCTTACAAGCAGGAAGTTATTGAGCGCGCTCGTGGTGAGACTGCACGTTTCCTCGAGTTGTTGGCTGTGTACCAGATGGCTCCAGAAGTTACTCGTGAGCGTATGTATCTGCAAACCCTGGAAACGGTGTTGTCCAATAGCAGCAAGATCCTTGTGGACACCGAAAGTAGCGGCAATATGATGTATTTACCGCTGGACCGCCTTACCCAGGGCGCGTCTTCAAGAAGTGGCAGCCAAACCTCTGGAAACGGCGGGCAGGCAGATATTCAGGCAGTCACTGACCAGGTGATTCAAGAACTGCGAACCAGGCAAGACACTAATACGCGGAGGAGCAGATAATCATGGGACCTAAAAGTGTAGTGGGTCTTGCAGGCGCTCTTATCGTTGTCCTGCTGGTACTGTCGAGTGTTTTTATCATTCCGGAAACTCACCGTGGGGTTATGCTGAGGTTTGGTGAGTTGGTTGAGACCGACATCAAAGCTGGCATTCACTTCAAGGTGCCGGTTATCGATCAGGTCCGGGAGTTTGATATCCGCGTGCTGACCATGGATCTGCCATCACGGCAGTATCTGACGGTTGAAAAGAAGCCGCTGGATGTTACCTCCTACATCGCCTGGAAAATCCGCGACGTGGATCAGTTCTACCGGGCCACCGGTGGGGATGAGTTCCGTGCTCAATCGCTGTTGTTGTCCCGGGTGGATAATGGCCTGCGAGATGAGTTTGGTGTTCGCACCATGCATGAGGTGGTTTCAGGTCAGCGTGACCAGCTAATGCATAACCTGCGTGACCGGGTTAACGAAACATCCGTTAAGGAATTCGGCATTGATGTGAAAGACATTCGTGTCAAGGCGATCGAGTTCCCGGGGCAGGTCAGTGAAAACGTTTATCGCCGGATGGCGACAGAGCGTGAGAAGCTGGCCCAGGAATTCCGTTCACGGGGACGTGAGTTGGCTGAAGGTATTCGCGCAGACGCAGACCGTCAGAAAACAGTTACTCTGGCAGAGGCATTTGCATCTGCTGAAGAAACCCGAGGTGAAGGAGATGGTGAGGCTGCACGAATCTACGCAGATGCATACGGCTCTAACCCTGAGTTCTACAGCTTCTATCGTAGTCTTCAGGCCTACCGGAATACCTTCTCCGGTAAAGACGACCTGATGGTTATTGATGCGAAAAGCGACTTCATGAGATTCCTGAAGGACTCAAAGGGCGGAAGCTAAGCCCCGCCTTCAGACCGAAAAACCGGAATGCCCAGGTATTCCGGTTTTTTTGTGTCTGCCAACAGTGTAAAATCCCTCAGGTTTTGGTTCGGGTTTTTCTGGCCTGAATGTCACCTTAAAAACCTGCGCGCTTATTCTGTATTAAATACAGGGGTGTGCGGGATGGACAACGGAATCTCATGACAGTATCTGATCGCTGGTTACTGCCGGACGGAGTGGAGGATATCTTGCCGCCACTGGCCGGACAGATAGAATCCCTGCGCCGGGATGTAATGGATACCTGCCAGCGTTGGGGCTACCAACTGGTAATCCCACCGCTTATTGAATACGTCGAATCCCTGCTTACCGGAACCGGACACGATCTGGAGCTGCAAACCTTCAAGCTGACTGATCAGCTGACAGGACGCATGATGGGTGTTCGGGCCGATATGACTCCCCAGGCGGCGCGCATCGACGCCCATACTCTGGGGCAGGAAGGGATCACACGCCTGTGTTATGCCGGGCATGTGCTGCATACCCGTCCCAAACATATGCTCGCCAGCCGCACGCCTATTCAAGCTGGCTGCGAGTTATTCGGTAGCGCCTCTGAATCTGCGGATCTGGAAGTCATCAGCCTGATGCTCGAAGCGCTTCGGGTTGCCGGATTGTCCCGAGTTCACCTGGATTTGGCTCATGTTGCGATCTACGAAAGCCTGATAGGTGAAGCCGAGTTCGATCGCACTACAAGTGCAGCGGTTTTCGACGCCATGGGCCGTAAGTCGGTACCGGAGTTAGACCGACTTCTGGGTGACTGCCCGGAGGGCTCTGCCGGCGCCCGCCTTCGGGAGCTTGCTCGTGTCAGTGGTGGTGCAGAAGCATTAACGGAAGCACACAGAATCCTCAGCGGTGCTTCTGATAACCTGAACGCTGCGCTGGAACAATTGGGGCGCGTAGCTGAGATGCTCCAGAGAGACTTTCCGGAAGTCAGCTTCGGGTTCGATTTCTGTGAGTTGCGTGGCTATAACTATCACACGGGTTTGGTGTTCGCAGCCTACGTGCCGGGTCACGGTGACTCTATTGGCAAGGGTGGCCGATACGATGCCATTGGCAGTGATTTTGGGCGCGCTCGTCCCGCCACTGGCTTCAGCCTTGATATAAGGGCTCTGGTGTCATTGGGTACGCGCCCGATCAATCACCGGAAAGCCGTATGGGCGCCTGCAGAAGAAGACTCAGAGTTGGAGCAGGCGATATCGGAACTGCGCAAAACAGATACCGTCATCCGGGCACTGCCGGAAGACACAAAGGCAGATCCCTCTACCCGGGGATGTGACCGGAAGCTGGTAAAACAGGGTGATCGTTGGGTCGTACAGGGGCTGGGTTGATCCCGGCAGGCTGCTACGAACACATGAAGGTACATTTGCCAAATTTGCAAGACGCACGCCTTATCGTGTGCGCATTGAGAGAGAATCATGGGTAAAAACGTTGTTGTGCTGGGCACCCAGTGGGGTGATGAAGGCAAGGGTAAGATCGTCGATTTGTTGACTGAAAAAGTTGCAGCGGTGGTTCGTTTTCAGGGAGGCCACAACGCCGGCCACACCCTGGTTATCGACGGCAAGAAAACGGCTTTACACCTGATTCCCTCCGGCATTCTCCGGCAGAACGTTCAGTGCCTGATTGGTAATGGTGTTGTGGTATCGCCGGAAGCCTTGCTGAAAGAAGTTCGGGGGCTGGAAGCATCTGGCGTAGATGTTCGTGACCGCCTTCGTATCAGCCTTGCTTGCCCGATTATTCTGCGCACCCACGTGCGCATTGATCAAGCCCGTGAGCGTGCCAAAGGTAATGACAAGATTGGCACCACTGGCCGGGGTATCGGGCCTGCGTACGAAGACAAGGTTTCTCGTCGTGGTGTTCGCCTGGGTGATCTGCACAACCCGGAAGACTTCGAAGAGAAGCTGCGGGAACTCATGACCTATCACAACTTTGTGCTGACAGAGTATTTCAAGGAAGAAGCCGAGGATATAGATGCGGCTCTGAAAGAGTTGCTGGAAATGGGCAAGGAAATCCTGCCTATGGCCGCTGACGTAACAGACTTGCTTCACGGCTATCGCAAGCGTGGTCAGGACATCATGTTCGAAGGCGCCCAGGGCTCCTTGCTGGACATAGATCTGGGCACCTATCCATTTGTGACATCCTCCAATACCACCGCAGGTGGCACGGCAACGGGTTCCGGTTTTGGCCCGCTGTATCTGGACTATGTTCTGGGTATTACCAAGGCCTACACCACGCGTGTTGGTGCAGGCCCCTTCCCCACGGAACTGTTTGACGAAACGGGTCAGCACCTGGCGGTTAAAGGCAATGAGGTCGGCACCACAACCGGCCGCTCCCGCCGTTGCGGATGGTTTGATGCAGTCGCTGTGCACCACGCAATCGAGATCAATAGCGTGTCGGGTATCTGCCTGACCAAGCTGGACGTTCTGGATGGTCTGGAAACCGTTAAAGTCTGTGTAGGCTATAAAACACCAGAAGGTGAAATGAGTCGCCCACCTATCGGGTGTGACAGTTACAAGGATATTGAGCCAGTCTACGTTGAGTTGCCAGGTTGGAGCGAAAGCACCTTCGGGCTAACCAAGCTGGAGCAGTTGCCGGAAAACGCCAGAGCGTACATCAAGTTCCTGGAGGAGCAGATTGATGCGCCGATCGATATCATTTCTACCGGCCCCGATCGGATTGAAACCATTACCCTGCGTCATCCGTTTGATGAGTAAGTGGTAAGAGATTGAGAAAAACCGCCTTGCCTTGATTGGTACGGCGGTTTTTTATTATCAGGGTTTCTCGGCAACAATGGTGGCGCGCTTGGGGCCGGGGTAGCCTTCAATGGTTTTCGTGGGGTCTTCCGGATCGAGAAAATCCTGAAGGGAATTGAAACGCATCCAGTCTGTGCTTCTTTGTTCATCCGTGGTGGTTTCAGATAAGTCCACAACCCGGGCGTTGCGAAAGCCGGCCCGGTCCAGCCACCTGAGCAGGGTGTCGCAGCTGGGCAAAAACCACACGTTGCGCATCTGCCCATAGCGGTCTTCCGGCATCAGGCTATAGCCTTCTGGCCCATCCACAACCAGGGTTTCCAGTACCAGTTCACCACCCTGGCGCAGCGTGCCTTTGAGCTCCAGAAGATGGTCGAGAGGCGACCGACGGTGGTAGAGAACACCCATGGAGAAGGTGGTGTCGAAGCTTTCAAGCCCTTCTGGCAGATCTTCCAGGCGTATGGGAAGCAGATCTATAGGCGCTTCGCCCACATAGCGCTTCACGCTGAGGAACTGGAACATGAACAGAAGGCCGGGATCGATACCGATTACCCGCTTTGCACCTTCACCCAGCATGCGCCAGCAGTGATAGCCTGAGCCGCAGCCAACATCGAGAATGCGCCGCCCGGAAAGGTCTGAAATATAGGGTGAAACCCTGTCCCACTTCCAGTCAGAGCGCCATTCGGTGTCGATATGAGTGCCGAAGAAGTCGAACGGCCCTTTGCGCCAGGGCATAAGGCCCCGCAGCCCGTTTTCCAGTGCCTGCTGCTGGCCTGAATCCAGGCTCGCCGGGGACGCGATCTTTATCGCAGAAGCGTTGAGCTCCGAGGTTGTGCCGGGAACATCAGGAAGGCTGTTCATCGCTGACTGCCAGCGTCCCAGATCACCGTGGGGGGAATCGTCAAAACGTTGTGCCAGCTGAGATTTGATGATCTCTGCCCAGTTGCCTTCACCTGTGTTTTCGAGCTCTGAAAGTAGCGGCCCGAAATAGCTGCGCCAGTCAAAATGCGCCATGATCTGTCTGCCCTGCGAGTTTGTTCAGTCGGCCTTGATGGCCAGCATGGATACGAAGTTAAAGCACTGGTACCAAACCAGCACGCGATCAAAACCGGACTCCTTCAGGCGCTGCGTGTGGGCGCTTAGTGTTTCCGGGATCAAAACCTGTTCAATAGCGCTGCGCTTTTGACTGATTTCCAGGTCGGAGTAGCCGTTGGCGCGCTTGAACTCGTGGTGCAGGCGGGTTTGCGTGTCTTGTTCGTCTTCTGATTCAAAGCGGATTTTTTCCGAGAGAATCAGTACGCCGCCGGGCCTCGTGGCCTTTGCGATGCGGCTTAGCAGGGCGCTGCGCTCTTCGGGGGGGACGAATTGCAGCGTGAAGTTCAGCGTTGTGACAGAGGCATCTGACAGCTCGGTGTCCTGAATGTTTTCGCAGCGCAGGCTAACAGGCAGTGAGTGATCGTCGAGCGCGATGTAGTGCTCGCAGCGCTCGATCATGGCCGCGGAATTATCAATACCCACCAGAGTGCAGTCGCCAAAAGGGATGCCGTGGCGCATGGCCAGTGTTGAGGCGCCAAGGGAGCAGCCCAGGTCATAACAGTTGGAGCCTGCTTGAGCGTACTGCTCGGTAATGACTTCGATCATGGGGATAATGGTGGTGTAGCCAGGTACAGAGCGCCGAATCATATCCGGGAAAACACGGGCTACCGCCGCATCGAAACGAAAATCCTCCGGCTGCCGTTCTGTTGCGAACAGGCGGTCCGTGAGGGTTTCTGTTGGTCGGTCAGACTTACTCATTGCCCGCCTCCAGGGCTGGGCGGGAGCAGCGCACGCCGCGTTTCTTGTAATCCACAAGGATGCCCCGGAAAGCTGGATCAGTGTCGGCCGCGATAGCCATGTAGCCATTCTCGCAAACTGCGTGGAGTTCCGAGGATTTCGGAGACATGCGGAAAGTTTCGCCTGGTTTGACATGAATCGCCTGGAATTCCCCCAGCGGCACATGATCCTTGTTGTCGGAATGGGTAATTTTTCCGGTCAGTTCCAGTACCAATACGGTGCCGACAATGGCGATCAGGGCGGTCACGAAAAGACTGCGGATACTGTAGTTGGCCTCGTTCTGGCTCATGCCTACCTCATTTTTAATGTGAGTGAGCGGTCAATATTGACCGGGGAGTGTAATGGAGGGCGCCTGCAGTGCTCCCAACTGCTCTCTCAAGGACAAGATCTGATCTGACCAGAACCTGGGCTGGCCAAACCAGGGGAAAAAGCGTGGAAATGCAGGGTCATCCCAGCGTTTCGCAAGCCAGGCGCAGTGGCTGATCTGGCGATAGCACCGCAAAGGCTCAACAAGGTGTCGTTCCCGCCGATTGAAATCGCGGAAGGTTTCATAGCCTTCCAGTAATTCGCCCAACTGGGCACCGCGCTCGTGATCGTCGCCGTTCAGGAGCAGCCACATATCCTGCATGGCGGGCCCGGAGCGACAGTCGTCCAGATCCACAAACAGCATCTGCTCGTCCCTGCACAATATGTTTCCGGCGTGGCAATCGCCGTGCAGGCGAACACTTTCAACCTCACCGGCATCTTCAATACGGGCGCGGCAGTATGTCAACAGGTCTGGAATCAGGCTGTCCCATGCGGGCCTGAGGTCTTTCGGGATCCAGTCTCCTTCCAGCAAAAGTTGGTTGCTTGTCTCAATGCCTTCCATGGGCGATAAGGCCACACGATGACGAAAGGGCTTGAGGGCACCAATGTTGTGGATCTGTCCCAGCCACTGACCCAACCTGTAGAGAGTGTCAGTAACGCTGGTGTCTGGTGCTTGCCCTCCCCGCTGGTTAAATGCGGCGAACATGAAGTCACCATGTTTGCCGAGAGTGTCACCGGAAGGCATCACCAGTGGCGCCACAACGGGAATATCGGCGGCCAGCAGCTCACGGGTGTACTCATGTTCTTCCCGCACTTGCTCTTCTGTCCAGCGTCCGGGGCGATAGAACTTGGCGATTACCGGGGCGCCTTCGTCCAACCCCACCTGGTACACCCGGTTTTCATAGCTGTTCAGGGCAAACAGTCGACCACTTACCGCAAAACCGGCATCTTCCATTGCATCCAGAATCGCATCCGGGGTCAGGGCTTCGTATGGATGGGCTGAAACGTTCATCATAAGGCGAGGCCAGGCTGGTAAATGTTGGGCCCAAGTATACCTGCTTGGACGCGCTCCCGTAATGCGAGTGCGGGATGTTCCTATGGGTTCCGGCATGCCGGGGATTGGGTTAACGTAAACGGTCTTGGTTCCCATTTTCGGGAAAGGTTAGTTTACAGGCAGCGGGGGCGGTCGGTGGAAAACGGTGTTCTGGAAGTGGATACCCTGGTAATCGGGGCTGGAGTGGTTGGCCTCGCCGTGGCCAGGGCGCTGGCGCAAGCCGGGTGCGAGGTGATTGTGCTGGAGGCAGGGGATCATTTCGGCGAGGGCATATCTTCCCGTAATAGCGAGGTGATTCATGCGGGAATCTACTATCCGGAAAGCTCCCTTAAAGCTCGGCTGTGTGTTGAAGGACGAAAGCAACTCTACGAATACTGCGAGAGTCATAAAGTCGGGTATCGAAAGTGCGGAAAGTGGATTATTTCTACCAGCGAGGCACAAAATAAAGGTCTTGAAGGTATTCAGGCCCAAGGCATCGCCAACGGTGCTCCTTTGGAGTTGTGGGATGGTCCAACCCTTGCCCGACAGTTGCCATATGTTCGCAGCAGTGCCGGGCTATGGTCGCCGGAAACCGGCATAGTGGATACTCATGGCCTGATGCTAGCGCTCTTGGGCGAATTGGAGGATGCGGGTGGTTCGCTGGTGCTGCGTTCCCCGGTTGAGCGCATAGAGTCAGAGGGAGGTGCGCATGTTTTATGGGTCGGGGGGGCTGAGCCATTAAGGGTGAAGGCGCGAACCCTTGTTAATGCTGCAGGCTTGGGTGCGGTGCCGCTCACCGGGAGTTGGAAGGGGCTTCCCGATTCCCGGAAACCGGTGCAATGGTTCGCCCGGGGAGTCTATTTCAGTTACGGCGGTCGTCATCCTTTCAGCAACCTGATTTATCCGGTTCCCGAGCCGGGTGGGCTGGGTGTTCATCTCACCCTCGATCTTGCCGGCCAGGCACGCTTTGGACCGGATGTAGAATGGATAGAAAGGGAGGATTACGGTGTCGATCCTGAGCGGGTGCATTCCTTTGTGGCGGGCATACGGCAGTGGTGGCCTGGTATCGAGCCTGAGCGACTTCAGCCTGCGTATGCGGGCATACGACCCAAGTTGAAAAACGCAGAGGGCGGTTTTTTTGATTTCAGGATTGATGGCCCCCAGGAGCACGGCATCCCGGGGCTGGTAAACCTGTTTGGTATTGAGTCGCCGGGGCTGACATCCTGTTTGGCCATTGCAGGTCTGGTGAAGGACAAATTGGCGTAACAGCCAGGAGGTTCTATCCCGGCGTTCTGGCCAGGGCCCAAACCTGAATCTCTGTTGCGCCCGCATCCCGTAGCGCAGACGCGAGCACCCTTGCAGTTGCTCCTGTAGTGACCACGTCATCCACGATGGCGATCCGTTCTGGTACCTTCGCACAGACTTCAAATACGCCATGCAGGTTTTTCAGCCTGGCCTCTCTGCTCAGTCCACGCTGAGCCTGCACTTTTCGAACCCGGCGGACGATCCCTGCACTAACCGGTATATCGAGGGCGGCCCCCAGTTGTTCAGCTATATCCCGGGCCTGATTGAATCCGCGCTCACGGCGGCGCGAAGGAAGCATAGGTGAGGGGATTAGCAAGTGCGGCTTTATATGGTTCTGATCCCGAAATACAGACTCAACATAGCTCGTAAAGCCCGCAATCAGAGGTCGGGCAAATTTATGCTGCCGGTTGTATTTGTATCGGCTGATCATGCCATCAACCGGATACTGGTAGCGCCAGGGTATGTATGAGTGAGCAAAAGCAGGTGGTGATATCAGGCAGTCACTGCAAACCAGTTCGTTCCCCGCGTGCGACATTGGTAGGGCGCAGTAACGACAATGCCACTGGTTAACCGGAAGATCGGCCTGGCAAAAAACGCATAAACCATTGTAGGCATTAGAAGAAAGGCAACCAACACAGCGGCCTTTGGTTTTGTCGCTGTTAACCTTCGCCAAGTTTAAGGTTGACAGCCAGCTCAGTCCCTTTATCATCTGATTCATCCGTAAACCCAGAGACCGAAAAAGGTTAACAGGACTTCTGCATGACTGCCACCGCATTACGCCACGATTGGACGCTTCAGGAAGCACGCTCACTTTTCGAGCTTCCATTTAACGATTTGTTGTTCCGCGCCCAGACGGTGCATCGACAGAATTTTGATCCCAATGAAGTGCAGGTAAGCACCCTTTTGTCTATCAAGACAGGCGCTTGCCCTGAAGACTGTAAATACTGCCCTCAGAGCGGTCATTACAATACTGGGCTGGAAAAAGAAAAGCTGCTGGAGCTGGAAAAGGTTGTAGCAGAAGCCCGCGCCGCGCGAGACAAAGGCGCATCACGCTTTTGCATGGGCGCTGCATGGCGTAGCCCGACGGTTAAGGATATGCCGTATGTTCTGGATATGGTTCGTGAGGTGAAATCTCTGGGCCTGGAAACCTGCATGACGCTGGGCATGTTGAAGCCTGAGCAGGCGGCAGAGCTGGCTGAGGCCGGGCTTGATTATTACAACCATAATCTGGATACCTCCGAGAAGTACTACAGCCATATTATTACTACCCGCACCTATCAGGACCGCCTGGATACGCTGGAAAACGTGCGCAACGCCGGTATGAAAGTATGCTGTGGCGGCATTATGGGTATGGGTGAAGATGAGGATGATCGGGTTGGCATGCTGGTTCAACTGGCGAACCTTCCGCAGCACCCTGAAAGTGTGCCGGTGAATATGCTGGTGAAGGTGAAGGGAACTCCCATGGAGAATGTGGAGGATCTGGATCCGTTTGAGTTTATCCGTGTTCTTGCGGTAGCTCGTATCATGATGCCAGCCTCTCACGTGCGTTTGTCTGCAGGTCGGGAGACGATGAATGAGCAGATGCAGGCACTGTGCTTTTTGGCTGGAGCGAATTCGATTTTCTATGGAGAGAAGTTGTTGACCACTTCGAATCCGGAGGCGGATGCAGATATGGCGTTGTTCCGGCGCTTGGGTATTCGGCCGGAGAAGCGGGAGCAGTGTGCTTCTGAGACGCAGGATGAGGAGGCGATTGTCGGGGCTCTGGAGTATGAGGCCAGCCGGCATTTGTTTTATGACGCTTCTTTGGAGTCCGCTTAGCATTATTGGGCGGCAGCGACGTGCGGGCGGTTTGCTCCGGGATACGCTACGAGCACATCCATGTGCGCTTGTTTCGGGCCGTCCTTGGCCCTCTACAATCCCGGAGCAAACCGCCCGCACGTCGCCCGTAGCTTTCAGATGCCCTCGAAAATACTTCAATGCCAGCAAGTATAAACACTTGTCGTTTTTCTGGATGCATACTCGTGCGTGACTTCACAGCTGAACTTGAACAACGAAAACAGGCTGGGCTATACAGAACGCGCCGGCATATCTCCGGGCCTCAGCAGCCGGTTTTGACCGCCGATGGTAAGCGGTTACTTTCGTTTTGTAGCAACGACTACCTTGGTCTCGCCAATCATCCTTCCAATATTGAAGCCCTCAGAGATGCCTTGCCTAAAATGGGGCTAGGTGGTGCGGCTTCTCATCTGGTTTGCGGGCACCATGAGGCGCATCACTTTTTGGAAGAGCGTCTTGCGGCGTTTACCGACCGAAGTTCTGCGTTGTTTTTCTCTACCGGTTATATGGCCAATCTGGGCGTGATTTCTGCGCTGGTGGGGCGTGGGGATACGGTTTTTTCGGATCGTCTGAATCATGCCTCCATTATTGATGGCTGTATTCTGAGCCGGGCGAAGGTGCGTCGGTATGGCCATGGGGATGTAGGGTCGCTTGTCGCCATGCTGGCTGAGACTTCCGGCCATAAGGTGGTGGTTACAGACGGTGTGTTCAGTATGGATGGCGATGTGGCGCCGCTGCGGGAACTGGCGGCGGTGTGTCGCGAGCACGATGCTTTGTTGGTGGTCGATGACGCCCACGGGTTTGGGGTGCTAGGGCCGCATGGGCAGGGGAGTGTGGCGGAGCTTGGTTTGTCTGAGGAGGATGTGCCGGTTCTTATAGGTACCTTGGGCAAGGCCGCGGGCACCAGTGGGGCGTTTGTGGCGGGGCCGGAGGTGTTGATGGATTATTTGGTGCAGAAGGCTCGTACTTATATCTACACCACGGCCATGCCTCCGGCATTAGCTTTTGCCACTTTAAACAGTATTGATTTGATAGAGCGGGGCAGTGAACGGCGAAGCCATCTGCAGAGTCTGATCGATCGCTTTCGGCAGGACGCCATTGCTCTGGGTTACTCGCTTATGCCCTCACGCACGCCTATTCAGCCCATTATGGTGGGTGATAACTGGGCTGCTCTGGCGCTGAGTCAGGCCCTTGAAGAGCTGGGGTTGCTGGTGACGGCCATTCGTCCGCCAACGGTGCCAGCCGGTGAGGCGCGGTTGCGGGTTACTTTTAGCGCGGCTCATTCCCATGAGGATCTGGATAGCCTGATACAGGGGCTGGCGGATTGTCGGCACTTGCTGGTTGGCGAGGGTGTTGCGGTATGAGTTTTCCGCGAGAGGGCGGGCGCCTTGTTGTCGTGGGAGGCTGGGGTGTGCGTGCAGAGATGTTGGAGGCTGTATACCGGTCCTGGCCGGGCACGGGCACGGTTGAGGTGGTGTCTCTGAATAACGACCTCATAGCACGCTGCGGTTCGGTGGCGGATGTGGCCAACGAGCTTCTGGCTCGTTATCCCGAGCCCTCCGTCTGGATGGGGTGGTCTCTCGGTGCGCAGGTTGTTATGGCTGCCGCGAGCCGGAATGCTGGGGCGGTGTCTGCAGCGATTACGCTGGCGGGTTTTCCGAAGTTCATCGCAGATGAGCGCTGGCTTAATGGCATGTCTGAGGAAGAGTTTGGAGTGTTCAGTCGAGGGTTGAGCCGCGAACCTGCGCGCTACTGGATGCACTTTCTGATGCTTATGATAAGTGGCTCAGCTGGCGCTCCTGCTGAGCGTCAACGCCTCAAACCCTGGCTTGGTCAGGGTGCGCCGGTATCACCCTCTAATTTGATTAAGAGTCTTAAGTGGCTGGAGCGAAGTGATCAACGCCTGTTGTGGTCCCGTGTAAATGTTCCCGTTCTTCATATAACCGGGCCATGTGACCAGGTAGTGGCGACCTGGGTTGGCGCTTTGGAAACTCAGCCATCGTCCATCGAGATCAGCATTCCCGGTATGGCTCATTGGCCAGGCGGTGTGTTTGCAGATGAATGCAGAGTGGTGATTGAGCAATTTCTGGAATCCGCCAATGGTATGGTGTTATGAGCTCTCTTGCGATGACTGCTTCCTGCCCTGCAAGTAAGGGTGATATAGCCCGGGAGTTCGGTAAGGCCCGAGCTACCTATGAGAGAGCGTCCAGATTGCAGCGGCTGATGGGAGACGCAATGCTCGAGAGGCTTGGAGTCCAGGCTAGTCCGAATTGCAGCCGAGTTCTGGACCTTGGCTGTGGCACCGGCTGGTTTACCCGCAAGTTGGCCAATCTCACGCCCCCAGGGAGCGTGACAGGTATGGATCTTTCGCCCGGCATGATCGAGCACTCGATTGCACACAGCCCAGCTGAAGTTACATGGCTGGTAGCAGATGCTGAGGCTATTCCGTTGCCCGACCAAAGTTGTGATCTGATCTTCAGTAATCTCATGATCCAGTGGTGTGCAACACCAGCCAAGGTACTTCAAGAGTGTCGGCGGGTGCTCAGGCCTGGAGGTAAATTGATGATCTCAACCCTCCTGGAAGGAACCTTGAAGGAATTGGATCAAGCCTGGCAGAAAGCGGACCCCGGTCAGAGTCATATCAACCGGTTTGAAACGGCTGCGGCGTTCAAACGCTCAGTGTTCGATGAGTTGCCTGGGGCGCATGTTGAAGCGCGGACTTTGCTTCTACCCTATGCTTCGCCCCTCACGCTCGCAGCGGAGCTGAAGCAATTGGGTGCGGGCTACAAGCATGCCGGCAGACGCCAAACAGCAACAGCACCCGGCCGCTTTCGTGCCATGTGCCAGCATTACCCCACAGCCCCGGAGGGCGGAGTTGTGGCAAGCTATGAGGCAGCCTGGGTTTACTGGTCATGCCCTGATTCCAATAGCAAAACACTGATTGATTAAAGGGTAGGTTGACTGGCTTTTATGGCTAAAAAAACATTTTTTGTGACAGGAACAGATACCGGCGTTGGCAAGACCATGGTGTCTGCTGCAATTCTGGAAGCAGCCAAAGCGGCCGGCAAGCGCACCTTGGGTATGAAGCCTATTGCCTCGGGCTGTGATAACACACCTGAGGGGTTGCGGAATGACGATGCGCTGATGCTCCAGCGCGCGGCCACGGAAGCTCTCGCTTACGATCTTGTGAACCCCATCGCTCTGGAGCCGGCCATAGCGCCCCATGTGGCAGCCGTGCAAGCCGGACGAGTTGTAACGGCTGAACGGTTGGTTGGCTTCTGCCGTGGCATGCAGATGCGGCCAGCGGATCTTTTGCTCATTGAAGGTGCCGGTGGCTGGCGAGTGCCGCTGAATGACCGGGAAACCTACTCGGCGGTGCCTCGGGAGTTGGGGGTGCCTGTGATTTTAGTGGTTTCGCTAAAGCTGGGATGTATTAATCATGCATTGTTAACAGCAGAAGCAATTCTTAATGATGGGTTGGTGTTGGCTGGATGGGTCGCGAACCGAGCTGAACCCGTTGCAATGAGCTGTGAGCAGGAAACCCTGAGCTATTTGACAGAGCAACTCCCGGTCCCTCGTCTTGGAGTAATGCCCTGGATTGTGACTGCCAATCCCAAAGCCTTGAGTGAGTATCTCAACATTGATTCATTGTTTGAAAATTGATCAATAATATGGCCTAATGGTGTCAATAAATGGTCACGGGAAACCGCAGTCATGATCAATAATACACTCGCAATTGGTATGCAAGGCATTCAGGACGGCATGTACGGCATGGAAAACGCCGCCCGAAAAATCGCCCGTGCCGGTGTTGATGGCCCTCAAGGTAGCGCCGAAACCGGAAGCAGCCTGATTGAACCGATCATCGACCTCAAGCTATACGAACGCAGCGTTGAGGCGTCTGCACAGGTGGTAAAAGTTGCCGATGAAACCCTCGGCACGCTGCTCGACATAATGGTCTGAGCCCTGTTTCCGTGAGCCCACTTTCTTCGCTCCCTCCGATATCAAGCTACTCTAGCAGGAGTGGCTCTGGCAGCGCCCCGGCCGTCCGTGAATCACGCAATACTGGCAAAGCAAATGGTGAGGCGCCTGCAGAAACCGGCAGTCAATCTGTTCGTGCGGCCGATGAAAACCAGGCTGTGGGCGCAAACCGCAAGCCAGCAGAAGCTGATGCCTCTGATAAAAAAGTCGGTGGTCTGGACGAGGCGGAACTGAAAGAGCTAACCGAACTCAAAGCTCGTGATCGTGAAGTGCGCGCTCATGAAGCTGCACATCAGGCAGTTGGCGGTCAGTATGCGGGAGCCATGTCGCTTTCCTATCAGCGGGGGCCGGATGGGGCCCAGTACGCGGTGGGTGGCGAAGTATCGATTGATATGTCTCCCGTCAACGGCGATCCTCAGGCAACCATCGAGAAAATGCGGGTCGTGCGTTCAGCGGCGATGGCTCCGGCAGAGCCCTCTGGCCAGGATCGTGCTGTAGCCGCTCAGGCGATGCAGGTTATGCTGCAGGCTCAGTCAGAGCTTGCCCTGGAGCAGGAATCCTCGGAGTCCGGCGCAGAAAAGCCTGTGAAGGAAAGTGAGGATGCATCATCTGATTCCGGGCAGGTTGAAGGTTCCCGGGGTGATACCTCCGAGTCATTGCCCAGGGCCGCTCAACTGGCCAGAAATGCCTATCAGGATATTGCAGGGTTCGGGCCAGAGCGAGCCTCCCCAGGGGATGGGTTTCTACCCATTTCGGTCTGAATTTATCATCTGTTAGCCTGCTATTAACGTGGGCGCCCGCCACTACTCTTCCTGGAATGCCAGAATCAATACGGGGCCCTGTAAACGCCGGTGCGTGTTGAGTTTTTGGGTAGGGTTTGAGCCGTTCCCGTCTACTTTGGTGACCAAACTCTACACAAATTATTCACCCGGCTATTGACAATTCTGTGCCTCTAAACGTATGTTTCAAACAAGTGTTTAATTAATGCTGCAGCGCATCTTGTTGCAGTGTCTGAGCAAACCCAAGGCCGCGAGCTGTTATTACTTTTTCAGCCAAGACCGAAAACCGAGGTGGTTTAAATGCCTGAGTACAAAGCGCCCCTGCGTGATATCAAATTCGTAATGAACGAGCTGCTCGACAGCGAGACCCACTACGCCAATCTGGAAGGGGCTGAAGACGCAACTCCGGATATGGTTGATGCCATTATCCAGGAAGGTGCAAAGTTTGCTGAACAGGTACTGTCACCGCTGAACCCGGTAGGCGACAGAGAAGGCTGCATATGGAGCGAAGATGGTGTTAAAACACCGACTGGCTTCAAAGAAGCTTATGACAAGTATGTTGAAGGCGGCTGGCCTTCACTGGCGGCTGATCCCAATTACGGCGGTCAGGGCCTGCCCGATTCTCTGGGCATCGTGATGAGCGAGTTGAACGGTACCGCTAACTGGTCATGGGGCATGTACCCTGGTCTGAGCCATGGCGCTATCAACACCGTTGAAGCGCACGGTACCGAAGAGCAGAAACAAACCTATCTCACCAAAATGATCAGCGGTGAGTGGACGGGCACTATGTGCCTGACAGAAGCCCACTGCGGCTCGGATCTGGGTACTCTGCGTACCAAGGCAGAGCCTAATGCAGACGGCTCTTACAGCATTACCGGCACCAAGATTTTCATCTCTGCCGGCGAACATGACATGACCGACAATATCATTCACATCGTTCTGGCTCGTCTGCCGGGCGCACCTGAAGGTACCAAGGGCATCTCATTGTTCATCGTACCCAAGTGCCTGCCTGCAGAAGACGGATCTGCTGGTGAGCGTAACGCAGTATCCTGTGGCTCTATTGAGCACAAAATGGGTATCCACGGTAATGCTACCTGTGTCATGAACTTTGACGGCGCCAAGGGTTGGCTGATCGGGCCTGAGAACCGCGGCCTGAACTGCATGTTTACCTTCATGAACGTAGCCCGTATCGGTACTGCTATTCAGGGCTTGGGTGCTGCAGAAATGGGCTTCCAGGGATCCCTGGCATACGCCAAAGATCGTCTGGCCATGCGCTCACTGAGTGGCCCCAAAAATCCGGAAGGCTATGCCGACCCGATTATTGTGCACCCGGATGTGCGTCGTATGCTGCTGACTCAGAAAGCCGTTGCAGAAGGCGCCCGTGCACTGATCTACCTGACTGCACAGAAGGCGGACCTCGTTGGACGTGGCAAAACAGACGAAGAGCGTAAAGAAGCAGACGAAGCGCTGGGCTTCCTGACCCCGATCGCCAAGGCTTTCCTGACCGAAATCGGTTACGAAGCAGCGAACCTGGGTATGCAGGTATTTGGTGGTCACGGTTTTATCTCCGAGTGGGGCATGGAGCAGAACGTGCGTGACGCCCGTATTGGCATGATCTACGAAGGCACCACTGGTATTCAGGCGCTTGACCTGCTGGGCCGTAAGGTTCTCATGACCCAGGGCGAGTCTCTGAAGGGCTTTACCAAGCAGGTTCACACCTTCTGCAAGGAAAATGCCGACAACGAGCAGCTGAAACAGTTTGTCGAGCCGCTTGCGGCGATCAACAAGGAGTGGGGCGATCTGACCATGAAAGTGGGCATGGCTGCCATGAAGAACCGTGAAGAAGTTGGTGCTGCATCGGTTGATTATCTGATGTACTCCGGCTACGCAGTCTTTGCATACCTGTGGGCCCGCATGGCCAAGATTGCCCAGGACAAGCTGGATGCGGGTACAAGCGAAGAAGCCTTCTACAAGGCCAAGCTGCAGACTGCACGCTTCTACTTCACCCGTATGCTGCCGCGTACCAAGACGCACGCTGTAACCATGCTGGCCGGAGCTGACACTCTGCTGGATATGCCGGAAGAAGCTTTCGCGTTCTGATTTACCAGGGCGTTTAAGGTTAACCGGTAACAAAAAGCCCGTGCTCTCAGGAGCCGGGCTTTTTTCATGAGTTGCGGTTGATTTTGGGGTAGAATACCTGCCCCTAAAACATGAGAAGGTCGGACACCCGGCCCTGGCAGGCGACTTGGCTTTTCTGATTTAGCCGCTTGCACCGACAGATTGATTGTGGAACCTGGAGAGTTTAAATGGCCGATTATCAGGCGCCTTTGCGCGACATGCGTTTTGTATTGAACGAAGTATTTGATGCCCCTGCGCTATGGGCATCCCTGCCAAAAGTAGCAGAGAACGTTGATCCGGAAACTGCCGATGCGATTCTTGAAGAGGCCGGCAAAATTACCAGTGGTGTGCTTGCGCCACTAAACCGCGAAGCGGACGAGCAGGGCAGCCAGTGGAACAACGGCGAAGTAACCTCACCGGATGGCTTTAAAGAAGCCTACCAGACTATTGTTGAGGGTGGCTGGAATGGCCTTGGTGGCAACACTGAGTTTGGCGGCATGGGTATGCCTAAAACTCTGGTGGCACAATTTGAAGAGATGATGCAGGGCGCAAACATGTCGTTCGGCTTGGCGCCAATGCTGACCGCCGGTGCTTGCTTGGCACTGGATGCGCACGGTAGCCAGGAGCTGAAAGAAAAGTATTTGCCCAATATGTACTCGGGTGTTTGGGCAGGCGCCATGGATCTGACAGAACCTCATGCAGGAACAGACCTGGGCATTATCCGCAGCAAGGCTGAACCCAATGGCGACGGCTCCTATAACGTGACAGGCACCAAGATTTTTATTACTTGGGGCGAGCACGACATGGCTGAAAACATTATTCACTTGGTGCTTGCCAAGCTGCCAGATGCTCCGAAAGGGCCAAAAGGCATTTCGCTGTTCCTTGTTCCCAAGTTCATGGTGAACGACGACGGGTCCTTGGGTGAGCGTAACAGCTTCAGCTGTGGTTCCATCGAGAAAAAGATGGGCATCAAAGGCTCCGCTACCTGCGTCATGAACTTTGACGGTGCTAAAGGCTGGCTTGTAGGTGAGGAGAACAAAGGGCTGAACGCCATGTTCACCATGATGAACTACGAGCGTTTGGGCGTGGGTATCCAGGGCATCGGTGCAGCAGAGGCTTCCCTGCAGAATGCAGTGGAATATGCCAAGGATCGTATCCAGAGCCGTGCGCCTACTGGAGCACAGCAGCCGGAAAAAGCAGCAGACCCTATTCTGGTGCACCCGGACGTTCGACGCATGTTGCTCACCATGAAGAGCTATGTCGAAGGCGGCCGTGCTTTTTCTACCTATGTGGCGCAGTGGCTGGACATTTCCAAGTATGCCGACGCTGCAGAAGTGGATCGCCGTAAGCATGCTGAAGGCATGGTTGCACTGCTTACACCGGTTGCAAAAGCGTTCCTGACCGACCGTGGCCTGGAAGCCTGTATTCTGGGTCAGCAGGTGTTTGGTGGTCACGGCTTCATTCGTGAATGGGGTCAGGAGCAATTGGTTCGTGACTGCCGGATTACCCAGATCTACGAAGGCACTAACGGTATCCAGGCGCTGGACCTGATGGGCCGTAAGGTGGTTGGTAGCCAGGGCAAACTGTATGAGCTTTTTGCGGAAGATGTCGCTGCCTTCATCGAAGAGAACAGCAGTGAAGAAAGTCTACGCCCTTACCTTGAGCCACTTGCGGCTGCGTTCGAGCGTTTGTCTGACGTGACCGAGCACGTTATCAAGCAGGCTTCGGATAATCCTGATGCCGTTGGCGCAGCCTCAGTGGACTATCTCGATCTGTTCGGGATGACTGCTGTGGGTTATATGTGGGCACGTATTGTGAAGGCTGCAGCACCGAAGGCTGGCGATGACACATCTGGTTTCTATAGTGGCAAGCTGAAAACAGCGCGTTTCTATTATGATCGCCTGTTGCCGAAAACCGTTTCTCTTGCGGAAAGTATTCGCAGCGGAAGTGACTCTATGATGGCGCATACCGCCGATGAGTTTTGATTACTGAAAGCAGGAAGGTGAGGCGGCTCTTCAGATGACGCCTCTGAGTAAATAAAAAAAGCAGGCCTCAGTGCCTGCTTTTTTTTATTTAAAGACGTTCCATTCGGCTTGGATCAGTAATGTAGGGGTTCTCATTGCCCTGAATCTCCGCTATCCGCTTATGCCGGGAGAGCTCCCTGTCGTCTGGTGGATCTGCCCGGTTCCAGCCCTGGAATACCTGGGCAGACCCTAACCAGGGAAGGCCGTAGGTGCCAACCATGTAGCCCATGCTCCGGGCGACATCGCCTTTCACTTTTGGAGGCGGCTCAAAGAAAACGCTGCTCTCCCGTATGCCACAATCGTCTTCCTTGATCAGGGCCCCAAGCTCTTCGTAGCGGGCATTGCGGCGCCGAAGTTCTGTGCGGTTCCGTACTGGAACCATGTTATGAAGGTCGGAGGCAATCTGACGGTAACGGTTGTCTTGCTCGCATTGGCGAGTTGTGCCGCAGGAAAGGGCGTTGCGGATGTCCGCGAGTGGGTAAATATAGCCTTGAGTCAGCATGAAACCTTTGGTGGAAAACTGCTCATCGCAGAAAAACGACTTGCCGCCATCTGCATACAGATTTCCCCAGAACTGTTCCTCGATGACGGTCTTCGGGTCGCTGAAACGGGTGTTTTGACCAATGACGAAGGTTGCAGTCAGCAGGAGCACCGATGCGCTAAGAAGAAGAAAAATCTTTTTCATATGTCATTAATACCTCTCAGTGTCGGTAAGCGCCTTTTAAAATAATGACGCTCAGCTCACTTATATAGGAATATGACATAAGTTCCCCTAGCACAAGGGGCCTTACCGTAAACAATTGTAGCTATGTGTTAACGGTTTAACATTTTCACATAATTTTATCGCGAATGTTCTGGTAGCTTGATCTCAGATCGTCGCCCAGCTTTTTGACAGTTTGCCGCGCTTCCTGAGATGCGTCGCTGGCTTCATCCATTACTTGGTCAAAGCGCGATTTGAATTTATCCCATTCCTCTTCCAGTTCGTCGAACTCATCTTTTACTTCCTGGCGAGCAAGGTGTAGTTGAACGCGCGCTTCGTCACGGTACTGTTTAATCTTGTCTGAAAGGGTTTTAAGATCTTCTTGAAAGCCCATGGCAGGTACCTTTTTGAATGGTTGGTAAACCTACCATGCGCCCGGTGGCAGGAACCTTCAAGTGGGGGAGGTGCGGGAAGGCTCAATTTAACGATTGGACTTGACCCATGTCAGAATCTGGCGTTCAAAAGTGCCGACATATCGCGCAGGTAGTGCCAAGGGGAAAGCTCGTCAAAGCCTTTCGCAGCGCGGTCAATCTGGCTGCAGAGCTTCAGAGCTTCGTGTAATTGCATGGCGTTTAATCGCCTGGCTGCTTGCTCTAACGCTCGCGCTCGTTGTGGCTGGAAAACACCGCGCTTTTTAAAGAACGCGGAGGGGGTCTCAGCTCTGTTCTCGCCTGTTTTAAGTTCGAGAAGCAGGTTGATATCACGGGTTAATACCGCCAATAGGCCAAGGGGGTTTTCACCCTCCTGCTGCAGCACGCCAATTACTTTTCCGGCATGGGATGCACGACCACTGAGCAGTTCGGTCACCAGTTCAAATCCGTTAAAGCGGGAGCTGTCCTGAACGGCCCGCTCTATGGTTTGTTCATCAATAGTATCGCCATTGGTCAGGAGGGCTAGCCGGTCCAGTTCCTGGCTGGCTGCCAGCAGGTTCCCCTCCAGCCTCTCTGCCAGCATCGTAAGGGCTCCCCGTGTCAGGTTTAGCCCCTGCTTTTTGGCTCGCTGCTGAAGCCATCCAGGGAATTTGTCCGCGTCTACTGGCCACACCGGCACATGGACACCCTTGGTTTGAAGCTCCTTATACCACTTGCGCCGGGTTTCTGCGGCGTCCAGGCGAGTGCTGATCAGCAGAACGATAATGTCTTCAGGCGGATTTGCAAGGACCTGCTCGAGAACCGTTCGACCATCTCCCAGCTTTCCCGTGGGCAGGCGGATTTCGATTCGGCGCCGATCAGAGAACAGGGACATGGCACTGAATTCATCGGCTACCATGTTCCAGTCAAGCTGTTGATCAGCATGGAAAGTCAGGCGATCGATGAACCCGGCTTCTTTGGCTGCACTTCGGATCTGATCACAGCATTCCTGAACCAGCAGGGGCTCGTCTCCTGAGACCAGATAAACCGGTGCCAGGCCTTTTTGGAGCAGCTGTGTTAGTTGGCCTGGATTGGTTTTCATGGTTTGCCAGATTGCGAGCCGGGCGGAGTAGGGGAGCTTTGGTAATTATTCCGGATTTCCTGCAACCGTTTTTCGGTAATTGGTGCAAGGCGGAAGATAATCTGTTGCGCCAGGCGATCGCTCAGCTGTTGCTGCAGGTTCTCTTCCTCTCGCTGTTTGGCGAGCACGTTGGTCTCATCGTACCTGTAGCTCTCAGTCGTTGTGAGGCGCGTGCTGGCGATGACTGGAATGCCATCGCTGCTGACAAGTTCGAGGTCGACGGACTGCCTGAGTGTATATTCAGCAGCAGCCGCTTGAACGGTAATGGCGGAAGCGCGGCGATCCTGTGCAAAGTCACTGATTTTGAGCCGGTAACTTGCGCTCTGCCCTGTCGCCAACTCAATGCCACCCAGTTCAAGCTGTTCCCGGGTGGACTGGCAAAGGGAGGCAGGCACTGGCGATTCGCACACCAGTTCAAGAGGCTCGAGTGCTGATGAAACTGGCGGCGCACCCCGCAGATGAAAGCCACAGGCACTCAGGCTGATAGCCATAGCGCTTGCGGCAATCAGCCTTGCAGTGTCTGTCTTCAGGGTGCGGAGCCACATATCAATTAGCGACCACGTTGACCAGTTTGCCAGGAACAACAATAACTTTGCGAACTGTCGCGCCCTCGATAAAGCGAATAACATTTTCATTTTTCAGTGCTTCGGCTTCCAGGTCGGCCGAATTGATGTCGGCGGGCACGTCAACTTTTGCGCGCACTTTGCCGTTAACCTGAAGAACCACCTGAATCTGGCTTCTAACCATGGCAGATTCATCGGCTACCGGCCAGGTTGCATCAACAACCGGGTTGCTATGGCCCAAGGCATGCCAAAGGGTATGGCAAATGTGAGGCACGATCGGTGCGAGCATTACCACTGCTGTTTCCAGCGCTTCCTGGCGAACAGCACGGGTTTGGGGCTCGTCGTTGTTCAAGCGGCTGACATCGTTCAGCAATTCCATTACTGCAGCAATGGCGGTGTTGAACGTCAGGCGGCGGCTGATGTCGTCACTCACCTTGGTAATGGTTTCATGGGTTTTGCGGCGCAAGTCCTTCTGGGCGTCATTCAGGGCGCCAGGATCGATGGCCGGTGCTGCTCCACCTGCAACCTGCTCGTTTACCAGGCGCCACAGACGCTTGAGGAAGCGATGGGCGCCGTCTACAGCGCTATCAGACCATTCAAGGGACTGTTCTGGCGGGGCTGCAAACATCATGAACAGGCGGACTGTGTCAGCACCATGGGCATCAATAATAGACTGTGGGTCTATGCCGTTGTTTTTCGATTTTGACATCTTGGTTACGCCACCGGCGATAACAGGTTGCCCATCTTCCTTATGCACCGCGCCAATGGCGTGGCCTTTTTCATCCCGCTCCACAACGACATCTGCGGGCGAAATCCAGACCTTGCCGCCCTTGTCGTCTTCACGGTAGTAGGTGTCTGCCAGGACCATGCCTTGGGTCAGCAGTTGCTTGAAAGGCTCTGAACTGTTTACCAGGCCAACATCCCGCAGGAGCTTGTGGAAGAAACGCGCGTACAGCAGGTGCAGGATGGCGTGCTCTATACCGCCGATATACTGGTCTACTGGCAGCCAGTAGTTTGCCGCCGCCGGGTCGAGCATGCCTTTGTCGTAATTCGGGCTGCAGAAACGGGCGTAATACCAGGACGACTCCATGAAGGTGTCGAAGGTATCGGTTTCAAGCGTTGCAGGCTGCCCGTTGAAAGAGGTTTTTGCCCACTCGGGATCGGCCTTGAGAGGAGACAGAACACCATTCATCTCGACATTTTCCGGTAGCCGAACCGGCAACTGGTCATCGGGTACCGGGCGCTGGGTGCCGTCTTCCATAGTCATCATAGGGATGGGAGCACCCCAGTATCGCTGGCGTGAAACACCCCAGTCACGGAGGCGGTAGTTGACCGTGCGCTTGCCAATCCCCTTGTCTTCCAGGTGCTCAGCAATGGCATCAAAGGCTTCGTCACTGGTGAGGCCGCTGTATTTCCCGGACGAAACCAGTACGCCCTTTTCTGTGAAAGCCTTTTCCTGAACGTCAATTTCGCGGCCATCAGTGGCAGCAATTACCTGTTTGACGGGTAGGCGATACTTGAGGGCAAACTCGTGGTCTCGCTCATCATGGCCGGGTACTGCCATCAGTGCGCCAGTGCCGTAATCGGTGAGCACAAAGTTGGCGATCCAAACCGGAATTTCTTCTTGGGTCAGCGGATGGATAGCTTTGAATCCGGTATCAACACCTTTCTTTTCCATGGTGGCCATTTCGGCCTCAGCAATCTTGCTGTTGCGGCACTCATCCACAAATGTGGCTACGTCTGTATGCCGCTCTGCGGCTGCTTTGGCCAGCGGATGCTCTGCGGCTACGGCCATGTAGCTCACGCCCATCAGGGTATCGGGGCGGGTAGTGTAAACCGTGAGGCCCTCTTCGCTGTCTTTCAGCGGGAAGGTCAGCTCGGTGCCCACGGATTTACCGATCCAGTTGCGTTGCATGGTCTTGACCTGCTCAGGCCAGCCATCGAGATCGTCCATGTCGTTCAGCAGTTCTTCGGCATAATCGGTAATGCGGATAAACCACTGGGGAATTTTTTTCTGCTCAACGAGAGCGCCTGAACGCCAGCCGCGGCCATCAACCACCTGCTCATTCGCAAGAACGGTCTGGTCCACTGGGTCCCAGTTCACGGTGGACATTTTCTTGTACACCAGGCCTTTTTCGTAAAGGCGAGCGAAGAACCACTGTTCCCAGCGATAGTAATCCGGCTTGCAGGTAGCCAGCTCGCGGCTCCAGTCGTAACCGAAGCCCAGCTGTTTGAGCTGGTTTTTCATGTATTCGATGTTTGCGTAAGTCCACTTGGCCGGTGCCGTTTTGTTGGCAATGGCTGCGTTCTCTGCAGGGAGACCAAACGCGTCCCAGCCCATGGGCTGCATAACGTTCTTGCCTTGCATGCGCTGGTAGCGGGAGATCACGTCGCCGATGGTGTAGTTGCGTACGTGCCCCATGTGCAGCTTGCCGCTGGGGTAGGGGAACATGGACAGGCAGTAGTATTTGGGTTTGTCCGGGTCTTCCCTGACTTCAAAGGTTTTGTTCTCGTCCCAGAAGGTGCGCGCATTGTGTTCAACGTCACGGGGATTGTAGTGCTCGTCCATACCTGCCATTACCAAAGTTACCCTGTATAAAAATGATGTGCGGAGCGGCCGGACATTCTAACGCACACAAGGCGTAACAGGTAGCCCGTCATGGTAAGGCCTACAGCCTTGGAGCTGTCGCATGTGGCCGGAACAGCTCCCGGGATACGCCGCAAGTACGTCCATGTAGGCTCGGCTCCGCCATCCATGGCTCCGCACGATCCCGTGAGCTGTTCCGGCCACAAGCTTGTCGGGCTGCAGGCGATGGCCCACAATGAACTTATGGCATCCATAAAAGGAAAACGTGATGACAGCGCCGGAAAGAAACCACCTCTCAGGAAAAGCACTCGAGACCTATGACCGCATGCTCGAGCGGGTGCAGACTCGTTTGAAAGCTATACAGGAAACCTCGCTGGACACCTTGGAAGAAGAGGTGGAGAAGGCAATAGAAGTTGAGCAAGAACTGGAGGAAATGACCAAGGACGAAATCAGCCTCCTTGGCACCTACCTTCAGAGAGATCTGGAGCATCTCCTGAACTTTGTAGATGAAACCGGGGAGGGGCTTGCGGAATGGTTGCAGCTCGATTTGTCATTGCTGGAACAGCAATTGACCGAGCGCTTGTTGTCGGTTGCCGACCAAACGTTGGTCGATACCGTTGCGCTGCGACAGAAACTCGAAAGCCGTGATGCGGGGCAGTACATCGCTGGTGAAGTCGCAACCGCTGGCATGTTCCAGTGCCTGAATTGTGAGCATATGCTGTGCCTCACATCGACCAGTCATCTGGAACCTTGTGAAGCCTGTGGTTCGCAGTACTACAAGCGGGTTACCAGTCACTGGCCGCGGAAAGAAAGCTGACTCGAGACTCTTGAAGGGGTAGTTCGGGAAGGCTCCTCCGAAGTTTGGGCGGTCGTGGCAGGGGCGGTCTTCAAAACCGTGCGGAGCCATGGATGGCGGAGCCGAGCGTACAGGGAGGTATTCACAGCGTGTTTTGAAGACCGTCCCTGCCATGACCGCTTTCGCCGAAGTGCAGTCAGTTCTTGGGAATAACCCGTTCACGAACAAACACAATCAGAATCAGCGCCAGCGTCAGAACCGGCCAGGAAGCCGCAACCATATAAGGCGTGCTACCGCTGGCCTTGAACACCTCACCAGTCAGAACAGCCCGCTCAAACTGCGGAATACGCGCCGTAATCTGCCCCTTGTTATCAATGATCGCAGTAACCCCATTGTTGGTGCCGCGAATCATATAACGCCCGGTTTCCAGAGCCCGCATGCGCGCAATCTGCAAATGTTGCAACGGTCCCACAGAATCCCCGAACCAACCATCGTTACTGATCGTCAGCAACAAATCCGAATTGACCGCATTGCGCGCAAGAAAGTCAGGATAAGCCACCTCATAACAAATAAACGGCATCACCTTCGTACCATTGGCGTTTAAAGGCGACTGGTTTTTCGGACCACGGGTAAAGCTCGACATGGGTAAATCAAAAAAGCCGATCAACCCCCGAAGGACCCCCTCAAGAGGGACATATTCGCCAAAGGGCACAAGCTTCTGCTTGTGATAAATACCTTCGCCGTTGCCCATGGCCATAATGCTGTTGTGATAGGTGAAGCCACCAGCGCGCTCGCTGAAACCGTACCAGGGAATGCCTGTTATCAGCGTACTGCTTTCCCCGAGATTCTCTTCAATGTGATCAATGATTTTCCCCGCCTGATCCTGGGGAATGGGGATTGCCGTCTCCGGCCACAGAATAAGATCAACATCCCAGTAAGGCTCCGTCATGCCCAGATAGGCTACGATCTGGTCTTTCAGAAACTCCGGGTCCCACTTGATCAACTGCGGAATGTTGCCCTGCATGGCAGCCACAGATGTGGGCTCCGAACTGATGTCTGTCCATTCGACCCGGTTCAGTGCCGGGGCCGCCAACCACGGGATCAGCGTTATAACAGCAACAATGCCGGCGCTGGTATGGCGCTGCCTGGTTAATAGCCAGCCCGCACCAAAAATAGCGGCGCCGCTGGCAGTGATCAAAAAGGTAAGGCCGTGAACGCCAATTATCGGCGCCATCCCTGCCAGAGGCCCATCAGTATGGGCTGTACCAAGGTACAGCCATGGGAAACCGGTTAACAGCCAGCCACGAAGCCAGTCCCCGAGAATCCAGATGGCAGGGAACAGGATGAGGCGCCGTACGGCACTGGCCTTAGCCAGCTTGCCCCAGAACCAGAATGCGAGAGCCGGAAACAACGCCAGCACCGCCACAAAGGCAGCAGTGAGCAAAACTGAAACCGGTATGGACGTATTTCCGAATTCACTAATGCTGATATAAACCCATGTGGCCCCAGAGCCAAACAGACCAAGGCCCGCCAGCAAGCCCGCAAAGAAAAGCTTCCTCGCCGGCAGTGGAATGCAGACCAGCAGAATCATTAGTGCAGAAATTGGCCCAAGCCACCACAAATGGAAAGGCGAGAAGGTTAGGGTTTGCAAAGCGCCGGCAACCAAAAGGGTTGCCGCGCTAAACCAGCGGTTGGAAAGCAATGAAAGGGCTGGGGCAGTAGAGGGTGTTAAATGCTCATGGCTCACTACGGGTTACCTGTAACAGACGGATGACACGGTTATCGGCGTTGGCTATGGTAAAGCGCAAGCCGCCAAATTCAACCGTTTCGCCTCGTCTGGGCAGGTGACCGAATTCCTTTAGTACGACGCCACCAATGGTATCGAACTCTTCTTCATCAAAACCGGTGTTAAAAAATTCATTGAAGTCGTCGACTGGCGTCACTGCCTTCACGGCATGGGAGCCATCACCTCGAGCCTTGATGTGGGTTTCTTCGTCAAAATCGTGTTCGTCTTCAATTTCCCCGACGATTTGTTCGAGTACGTCTTCAATGGTTACCAAACCGGCCGTGCCGCCGTATTCATCCACGACGATGGCCATGTGATTACGGTTTTCCTTGAACTGTTTAAGTAACTGGTTCAGCCGTTTGCTCTCTGGAACAAACGTAGGCGGGCGCAGAAGCTCGCGAACATGAGACCAGTCCATATCATCATCAAGGGCCAGTGGCAGAAGATCTTTGGCGAGAAGGACACCGATGACATCATCCTGGCTGTCGCCAATAACCGGGAAGCGGCTGTGGGCAGACCGGATAACCTCGCCAAGATATTCTTTCGGGTCTTGAGAGGCGCGAACGGTAACCATCTGGGAACGCGGGATCATTATTTCATCCACCCGCATGTCCACCACTTGCATGGCACCTTCGATGATGCTCATGGCATCTGCATCGATTATTTCCTGGGATTCAGCGCTTCTAAGGACTTCCAGAACATCTTCGATGGTCTCTGGTCCGCTGGAGAAGGCGTGTGATATACGCTCCAGCCAAGACTTGTTGGAGCCTTGACTGCGACTCGACTGGTCGTCGCTCATGAGTCTTTTACCGTTTCCTCTGCTTCGTAGGGATTGCCAAAACCGAACTGCGCCAGCAATCGAATTTCCAGGGCCTCCATGGCCTCTGCCTCTTCGTCGTCAATATGGTCATAGCCCTGAAGATGCAACATGCCATGGATCACCATGTGGGCCCAGTGAGTTACCGGCGCTTTGTGTTGCTCTTCGGCTTCATGTTCAACGACCGGAGCGCAAATAACGAGATCTCCTGCCAATGGCACCGTTATACCGGCTGGCGCTTCAAATGGAAAGGACAACACATTCGTGGGTTTGTCCTTGCCCCGGTACTGGTGGTTCAGTGCCTGGCTTTCCTCAATATCGACAATACGAATCGTGACCTCGGATGGCTCCTCCCCCAGCCAGGCAGCCTGGGCCCACGCTTGAAACAGGGATTCTGCAGGTACACCCGGCCCTTCGAACACGTTTTGAAAATCAACCGTCAGCTCGCTCACTGTGCGCGGCCGCTCCCTTTGCTGTTGCCTTCATCAAGTGAATCGTAGGCTTCCACAATTCGCTGAACCAGAGGGTGACGGACAACATCCTTGGCTTCAAAGCGCGTGAAGCTGATGCCAGTAACGTTTCTCAAAACGCCTGCGGCATGAATCAGCCCTGAATTCTGGCCCTTGGGCAAATCCACTTGGGTGGTATCACCAGTAATCACAGCAGTGGAGCCAAAGCCGATTCGCGTCAGGAACATTTTCATCTGCTCGCGGGTGGTGTTCTGGCTTTCATCCAGAATAATAAACGAGTTATTCAGAGTACGGCCACGCATGAAGGCCAGCGGCGCAATCTCGATCACACTTTTCTCAATCAACCGGGTGACATTCTCAAACCCGAGCATTTCATAGAGTGCGTCGTACAGAGGGCGTAGGTAGGGATCCACCTTCTGAGCCAGATCTCCCGGCAGAAAGCCAAGCTTTTCGCCAGCTTCAACTGCCGGGCGAACCAGAAGAATCCGCTTCACTTGCTCGTCTTTCAGGGCTTCTACTGCACATGCTACAGCGAGCCAGGTCTTACCTGTGCCCGCGGGCCCGATGCCAAAGTTGATGTCGTGGGAGCGTATGCTGTGCACATACTTCTGCTGATTCGCACCGCGGGGTTTGGCTGTGAGCTTGGGGGTTTTGATGATGGTGACTGAGCCGTCGAAAGGAATTTCTTCTGGCAGTCTCTCAAGCCCGGTTTCGCGAATGTACAGGTGCACGGTATCCGGAGAAATGTCTTCGGTGGCCTCGGTTTCCCGGTACAGGTGTCTGATCACTTCCACCGCAGCGGCGACGTTTTCAGTAGCACCTTCAACCCGGAAGTGATGGCCTCGGCGGGTGACGGATACTTGCAGGCGCCGTTCGATGTGTTTCAAATTCTCATCAAACTGTCCGCAAAGGGTGGTTAGCCTGCGCTGGTCTGCCGGGTGTAGATCGAATTGTCTGGAATCGTTGGTGTTCAAATTTTCTCCGTTTTACTCCCGTGTTGTCTTTGGGAGTATGTCTTTTTGCTTTGGATGCTTCCGGTATGGAGCGGGGCCTGCTTCCCAAAAAACGCCCGTAAATACGTCCCTGTAGGGCTCGATCGCGCCATCCCTGGCGCTCAACGTTTTTGGGAAGGTGGCTCCACCGCTCTCTAACACCAAACCTTGAAAACATGGGAGCCCAAGCTCAATACAGCTCCGAATCCACGGGCACCCCCCTCAGGGAGTTAGCATAAGCCTCAACAATCTCTACGTCGATGAAGTGCCCAACAACCTCGGGATTATCGTGCCGGAAATTCACAATCCGGTTGTTCTCCGTGCGCCCGGAATACTCCCCCGGATCCTTTTTGGATAAACCGGTGACCAGAATGCGCTGAGTGGAACCCACCATCTTGCGGCTGATGTCCATCACCGTCTGATTGATCCGATCCTGAAGGATTTTCAGGCGCTGTTTCTTAACTTCCATCGGCGTTTCATCAGGCAGATCCGATGCCGGCGTACCCGGGCGGGCGCTGTAAACAAAGCTGAAGGACATATCGAAACCGATATCGTTGATCAGCTTCATGGTGTCTTCGAAGTCTTTCTCGGTTTCACCCGGGAAGCCAATGATAAAGTCTGAAGAAAAGCTGATATCCGGACGAATCTTGCGCAGGCGACGAAGCTTGGATTTGTACTCCAGGGCCGTATGGCCGCGCTTCATGGCGGCCAGAATGCGATCCGAGCCGCTTTGTACCGGCAGGTGCAAGTGGCTGACCAGCTCGGGCACCTGTTCGTAAACCTCAATCATTGCATCAGTAAATTCAACCGGATGCGAGGTGGTGTAGCGGATGCGATCAATGCCGTCGATGGTGGCGATCAGGGTAATCAATTCCGCCAAATCCATTACGTCGCCATCGTGAGTCTCGCCACGATAGGCGTTTACGTTCTGGCCTAGAAGATTCACTTCCCGCACGCCCTGGCTGGCCAGGTGCGCAACTTCGGCAATCACGTCGTCTGCCGGACGGCTGACTTCTTCGCCTCGGGTGTAGGGAACTACGCAGAAGGTGCAGTATTTGCTGCAACCTTCCATGATGGAAACAAAGGCGGACGGGCCATCGGCACCGGGGTCCGGCAGGTTGTCGAACTTTTCGATTTCCGGGAAGCTCACATCCACCACGCCTACGCCGTTACCTTTCATGCGTACTTCGGTAATCATATCCGGCAGGCGGTGCAGGGTTTGCGGGCCGAAGACCATGTCGACATAAGGCGCCCGGTCAAGAATGGCCTGGCCTTCCTGGCTGGCAACGCAGCCGCCCACGCCGATGATCAGCTCTGGCTTGTTCGCTTTGAGCTTTTTCCAGCGACCCAGCTGGTGGAACACTTTTTCCTGGGCTTTTTCACGGATGGAGCAGGTGTTCAGCAGCAGGATATCTGCGTCTTCAGGCGTTTCGGTCATTTCTACCGCTTCGCCGGTTTTAAGCAGGTCGGCCATGCGGGATGAATCGTATTCGTTCATCTGGCAACCGTGGGTTTTGATGTACAGCTTTTTGGCCATGGGTCTCAACACAACTGGATGTATTTGGCGCCCGGAGCAGAAATTGTCCGGATTGCGCGCTGATAAAGGAGAACTGGGTATTATAACGGGGTGATCAATCTGCAACCAGCGTTGTCTCGGTAATCTGCCAGTTTTGCTGTGGTATTATTCCGGCGTTTAAGTTTCGGAGTCAGAAGCGATTGGTGCAGGGCTCTCCAAAAAGCGCCCGTGAATACGTCCATGTAGGGCTCGGTCGGGCCATCCTTGGCCCTCCACGTTTTTGGAGAGCCCTGCACCAATCGCTTCGTCGAGCTTCGGTGGATTAATCTCTTACTACAAACTTCACAAGACTATGACTCCAGAGCGCCTTGCCCGCATCAAACAGGTTTTGAACACCCGGCAGCCGGACCTGACAGTCCTGACCGACCAGGTTCACAAACCAAGAAACCTCTCCGCCATACTGAGAACCTGCGACGCCTTCGGGCTAGCCAACATGCACGTGGTGTGGCCAAAAGAGGGCTTCCGGGCCTTCCGGAAAACCGCCGGCGGCAGTTTCAAATGGGTAACACCTCACACCCACCGCACCATGGACGAGGCCATAGCGCATCTGAAAGGGCAGGGCCAAAAGATTTACGCCGCGCAGCTTTCGGACAGGGCGATTGATTACCGATCTGCAGACTTCACCGTGCCCTGCACAGTGATTATGGGCAACGAAGTGGACGGTGTCAGTGCAGAAGCGGCGGAGCAGGCGGATGAGCACATCGTTATTCCCATGATGGGCATGGTGGAATCCCTCAACGTATCCGCAGCCTGTGCCATCATCCTCTCCGAAGCCCAAAGGCAGCGCAAAGAAGCCGGCTTGTTCGATAACCGACGCATACCGGATGAAGACTACAACCGCCTACTTTTCAGCTGGTGCCAGCCCGTCGTCAAACGCTACTGCGACGACCGAAACCTGCCATACCCGCCCATTGATCACGAAACCGGTGAGTTAATCGACGGAGTAGGCTGGATGAAGAAAGTAAGGGTGCAGAGAGCAAATCGCCCCCGCTGGATTGAACCCGCCACCACAGAAACCGATTAGCCAAATATCCTCTGCACTCAGGTCGGCCCGTGGCGTGGTGAAGCTTTTCTGCCGGAAAAAGATGTCTGAGCGCAGCGAGTTATTTTTCCAGAAGAAAAGCTTCACCGCGCCGCGGAGCCAGCCCCCAAAGCGGCAGGCCGCAAATGGATCAGTCCTCGCGATTCTCCAAATACCGCTCCAACTGCTCCCGCAAAGCCTTAGGCAGGCGAGTAATCGTCAGCGCATCCTTGTCGCGATCATAGTAAATCGCCTGATTCACCAAATCCGAAGAAAACGAAACACTCATGCCGCCCCCAGAGCCCGCAATCCGCACCAGCTTCTTCACCTTTCGGTGATCCGGGTGCAGCACGCCGCTCTCCGGCATGTCGCCAGACTTACTGGCAAACTCCTTGAAACGCCCGGGCTCATCCTCATCCAGATAGCCAGACAACGCTTCAATAGCCACCGGCTCACCCAAAGCATGCTGTTCTTTGCAGAACTCATAAGCCCGCGTGCGAACTTCGCCAGCCTTCTCAGGCTCTGAAGACTTTGCAAACGCCTCCACCGCATCCAGAAACGTCAGCGTTTCCTTTTCAACATCGATCTGGTTGGTGAAACCACACAGCCGGATAAACAGCTCCCCCGGTTCACCCGTGCCCCGGGCATGCACCAACGTAAGATAGTTCTCAGCCGCGTTATCACCCAGCCAGTCATCCAGCTCAACCCGCATGGCAAGATTCAGGCGGGACGTGCTCAGCACATCCGTTGTATCCAGAGCCTGATTACCATCGAAGCGCAGAGCGCCGTCGCTTTCCAGAATCATCACGTAAACCACATCGGAATCTGCCAAGGCCTCGTGAACAACCACAAGTTGCCCCACAAACTCCTCCTGGCAGCTCGTAAGCAACTCCTGCCACTGGCCAAATACCCGATCTGTGAACGAGGCAAAACTCTGCTTGTCCTCCAGATAATCCTTCAGCCAACTGCTGAACGGGCTCTCACCAATATCTTCTGAAAACCGCCCGTACTTCTTGCCAGGCTTGCTGTTAAACAACCGCTTCATCTGCTTGTGCAGGCCCTCGTAGTCGCCACCCGGCTCCTGCAGCGCCTCACCACTTTGCAGGCGGGCAGGCTGCCCCGGCTGATACTGACTGGAAAACGCGGTGCGCAGATGCTTAATAGCCATAAACAGATAATCCCGAATAAAGAAACAAAAAAGCCCCGAAGGAAACCTTCAGGGCCAAAGATTCTGCCACGGACAACAAATACATTCACGACTAAAAAAGGAGACTGGTAACAAAACGTGATAGCCGTGGGGCGGGGTGTCTTTTCTGGCAGGAAAAAGATGTCTGAGCGAAGCGAGTTGTTTTTCCAGAAGAAAAGACACCCCGCCCCGCGGCAAACACCTTTTAACCAGTCCTGTCCTTAAACCCGCTTGTTGCGAACCAACTCCTGCACTAGTGATGCAGCGACATCAGAAACTTCGTCAGTGCTATCAGCTGCTATGGAAACATTGGCGATGTCAGTGCCAAGATTCACAGCAATCGCTACCAGTCCATAGGCAGTTAGCAGTTGTGCTGTGCGGCGACGGTCGTCGGCATCACCAGCATTGTCTTCGCTCAAAATTACCGAAGTTTTTCCCTGGTCGAACAGCGCTCGTTCAACAGCCAAGGCAAGGGCATGGGCCTGTTTACCGGAGCAACCGATAATCATCGGCTTTTGCGCAAGCCTGCGTTCACGTTCCTCTGGGCTCACGGGCTCAAGAGTGCCTGCAGTATCTGCCAAGCCATCAATCATGCCGGCACCAACTGTCACGTTGGTAAGTCGATCGATCACAATAAAGCTGCCAGTGGCGTGATTACGCTGATAGGCATCAAACGCGATTGGCTGACTCAGGGTGAGATCACACAGGCCAATTTCATTCACCTGCAACAGGGCAGGATTGGCGTGCTGTTCCAGCGTGTTCACGTCGGTCTGATAGTGAATCTTCCGAACCGTGCCGGAGGTGAAGGTTGGGCCCAACTTGATGTCGTACAGGCGACCGGTATGCAAAGGCGCATCCGCCATCCACACGATGTTGGCCTTAAAACGGTTGCCCACTTCCGGCTCGTCTTCCGGTTTTACCAGCATGTCGCCACGGCTAACATCAATTTCATCGGTCAGTGTCAGCGTAACCGCCTGATCAATATAAGCTTCTTCCAGATTGCCATCAAACGTCACAACTTCCTTGACGGTACTGGTGCGCCGCGAGGGCAGGGCCATCACTTTGTCACCCGGGCGAATCACGCCTGAGGCGATGGTGCCACAGAAGCCACGGAAGTTGAGGTTGGGTCGGGTGACGTATTGCACGGGGAACCGGAAGTGCTCCAGGTTCTTGTCGCGGTTTACTTCTACCGTTTCCAGAATATCCATTAGTGGCTGGCCGTTGAACCAGGGCGTGTTCTCGCTGCGGTTGACGACGTTATCGCCTTCCAGCGCCGAGATCGGTACAAATCGGATGTCTTTCAGTCCCAACTTTGCGGCGAACGAGAGATAGTCCTCTCTGATTTCGTTGAAACGATCTTCACTGAAATCCACCAGATCCATCTTGTTCACTGCCACAACGATGTGCCGGATGCCGAGCAGGGAGGCGATAAAAGAGTGCCTGCGTGTCTGGGTCAGCACGCCACGGCGGGCGTCGATCATCAGAATGGCAACTTGAGCGGTAGATGCACCGGTGGCCATGTTGCGGGTGTACTGCTCGTGCCCCGGTGTGTCGGCAATGATGAACTTGCGCTTATCGGTAGAAAAATAGCGATAGGCAACATCAATGGTAATGCCTTGCTCGCGCTCGGCCTGCAAACCATCCACCAGCAGGGCAAGATCCAGCTTTTCGCCTGTGGTGCCCATTTTGGCACTGTCGGTTTTCAGGCTGGCCATGTGATCTTCGTAGATCATTTTGGTGTCGTGGAGCAAGCGGCCTATGAGGGTGCTCTTGCCGTCGTCTACGCTGCCGCAGGTGAGCAGGCGCAACAGTTCCTTGTTCTCGTGCTGCTTCAGGTAAGCCTGGATATCGTCGGCAATAAGATCAGATTGATGTGACATATCAGAAGTACCCTTCGCGCTTTTTCTGTTCCATGGAGCCTGCCGAATCGTGATCAATCACGCGGCCCTGACGTTCTGAGCTGGTGGCCAACAGCATCTCCTGAATAATTTCGGGCAATGTATCTGCTTCAGATTCAATCGCGCCGGTGAGCGGGTAGCACCCGAGAGTGCGGAAGCGGATGGACTTCATCATCGGCTTTTCGCCCTCTTTCAGTGGCATGCGTTCGTCGTCCACCATTATCAGGGAGCCGTCGCGCTCTACAACCGGGCGCACGGCTGAGTAGTAGAGGGGGACGATTTCAATGTTTTCCAGATAGATGTATTGCCAGATATCCAGTTCAGTCCAGTTGGACAGCGGGAATACGCGGATGCTTTCGCCTTTGTTCACCTTGCCGTTATAGGTGTTCCAGAGTTCCGGGCGCTGGTTTTTAGGGTCCCAGCGGTGGTATTCGTCCCGGAAGGAATAAACCCGCTCTTTGGCGCGGGATTTCTCTTCATCCCGGCGAGCGCCACCGAAGGCAGCATCAAATCCGTATTTGTTCAGAGCCTGCTTCAGGGCCTGGGTTTTCATCACATCGGTATGCTTTGCACTGCCGTGGGTAAACGGCCCTATACCCTGTTCAACGCCATCCTGATTGGTATGTACGATCAGGTCCAGGCCGTATTCCTTTACCTTGCGCTCCCGGAAATCAATCATGTCCCGGAATTTCCAGGTGGTATCCACATGCATCAAAGGGAAAGGCATTTTCCCGGGGTAAAAGGCTTTGCGGGCGAGGTGCAGCATTACCGCGGAGTCCTTGCCGATGGAGTAGAGCATCACCGGGTTATCAAACTCGGCAGCCACTTCGCGGATGATGTGGATGCTTTCCGCTTCCAGTTGTTTCAGATGCGTAAGGTTGTATGTGGTCATGATAATCCGTTGCCGCAGCGGGCCTTGAGGGCGTGCTAATAGAATGGCAACTATATCAGAGGCGATATGGCTATAAGAAGTGTTGCGCTTAGAGTTTTAAGTTATAAAAATATAGCGCTTCAAAGAGTCCTGCTGTGATCAATCGTTTGGATTCCGGCCCAGGGCAGGAAAGTTGTTCTGGATCAGGCGGGTTTTAGCGTATCGGCCAGAAGTTTCCGAACATACCTGTCAACGTAGTCAAACCCGTTCCCCTCGAAATCGGCAAACTGAATGCCCAACTGAAATTCATCTCGGGCCATTCTGCGCAGGTGAACAATATGCCCTTTGGCTAAAATCGATACCGGTTGGGTTGCAACAACAGGCACAGAAAAGCGGGCCTTCACGTCAATCCAGTTTCCCGGGGTGGGGGCTCTCAGGCGTGGTATCAGCTGGCCAGCAGCTTCCTGATTGCAAAAAACCATAACGCCTGTGCGAGACAGATTGGAGATTTTGCAGGTGAGCTGGCAACCATCCGGCTTCTCGATAACGATGTCACTTTCAACATCTACACGTTGCTGGTTGCGCAGGTTTGGTTTGACTGTGGCTGCTTTCATGGGCACTCGTATTAGCCGTTCGTGGTGGCACTGCTGGGTATGCTTGGGTTCAAATAATGTTTCAGAACAACGTGTAACCTACAAAAATTGTAGTTGTTTATTTTCTGATCAGCAACTTGAGTGTCGCACATTGTGGCAGATTTTTAATTTATTTCTGAACAAGGGTTCACAAATTTGATTAAGATCAGAATTGTTTCGCTTATCAGATCGCTCGGCTTTTGCTGCAGAAGAGCCCCTTACTGGTGTAAAATTCCCGGCTCTATTCACTTGCATACTCCCGGCGCTCATTCCTGTGCGGCCGCCGAGTGCCAGGATTCCTGAAACGATTTATGATAGAAAAAGCCGAAAACACAGTAGCCGGAAACGGCAAAGTTGGATTCATCAGTCTGGGTTGCCCCAAGGCCCTGGTGGATTCCGAGCGCATACTCACCCAGCTTCGGCTGGATGGCTACGACGTGGTGCCCACGTACAATGATGCGGATATTGTTGTGGTTAACACCTGCGGCTTTATTGATGCGGCCAAACAGGAATCCCTGGATGCCATAGGTGAGGCCATCAAGGAAAACGGCAAAGTGATTGTCACCGGCTGCATGGGCGTGGAAGCTGAAAAAATCCGTGAAACCCATCCGGGGGTGCTGGCGGTTTCTGGCCCTCACGCCTACGAGGAAGTGGTGGGTGCAGTGCATCAGTATGTACCGCCGACCCGTGCGCACGATCCGTTTACTGATCTGGTTCCACCCCAGGGCATCAAGCTGACGCCACGGCACTATGCATATCTCAAGATTTCTGAAGGCTGCAACCATCGTTGCACCTTCTGCATTATTCCATCCATGCGGGGCGACCTGGTGAGCCGGCCTATCGGCGATGTGATGGATGAAGCTCAACGGCTGGTTGATGCTGGAGTTAAAGAATTGCTGGTGATATCCCAGGATACTTCGGCCTATGGTGTAGACACCAAGTACCGTACCGGCTTCTGGCAGGGGCGTCCGCTGAAAACGAAAATGCAGTCATTGTGCGAAGCGTTGGGGGAGATGGGTGTTTGGGTGCGCCTGCATTATGTTTACCCATATCCGCACGTAGATGACATCATCCCACTGATGGCTGAAGGCAAGATTCTGCCGTATCTGGATATTCCCTTCCAGCACGCCAGCCCGAAAGTGCTGAAGGCCATGAAGCGCCCGGCCCACGACAGCAAAACCCTGGATCGTATCCGCAAATGGCGGGAAATCTGCCCGGAACTCACCATCCGCTCCACCTTTATTGTGGGCTTCCCGGGTGAGACGGAAGAAGACTTCCAGTACCTGCTGGATTGGCTGGATGAGGCGCAGCTGGATCGAGTGGGTGCCTTTACTTACAGTGCGGTAGAGGGTGCCAAGGCCAACGAGATTGAGGGTGCGGTGCCTGAGGAAGTGAAAGAGGAGCGTTTGGCCCGCTTTATGACAAAGCAGGCAGAAATATCAGCCGCACGTTTGCAGGCGAAGATTGGCACCACCATTGATGTGTTGATTGATGAGGTAGATGAGGAGGGGGCTATTGGCCGCTCCAAGGCTGATGCCCCAGAGATTGATGGCATGGTGTATCTGAACGACGCAACCGACCTGAAACCCGGTCAGATAGTGAAAGCACTTGTTGAACATGCCGATGAGCATGATCTATGGGCAGTTCTGGTGTGAACTAAGCGAAATCAAAAAGGCCCCGACATGTTCGGGGCCTTTTTGATGGTGGTTGGCGATTAATCGCTGATCTTGGCGATATAATCCGCATAATACTGATCGAAGCTCTTGAATTCCAAGCTGTCTCGACCGCAGCAGCGAATGCTCCCTGATTTGATGTCATATACCCAGCCGTGCACTTCGATTTTACCCGTGGCCAGCTTTGCCGCCACTACCGGGTGTGTGCGCAGGTGCTGTACCTGTTGCTGAACGTTTTCCTCAATGGCTTCGTTAAGGTACTTGCTGTCCAGACACTCCTCGGTGCCAATGTTGTGCCGCTCACGGACGATCTCCATGGCTGAGCGGCAATGCCCCAGCCACTCCTTGACGTGGGGCAAGCCTTTCAGGGCCGGTATGTCCAAGGCGCCTTTAATGGCGCCGCAGTCTGTGTGGCCACATACAATAATGTGGCGAACACCCAGAACCGCAACAGCGTATTCGATGGACGCCGTCATACTTCCGGTTTCATTGCTGTGCGGAGGGATAACGTTGCCGGCGTTTCGACAAATAAACAGATCGCCCGGGTGGGAGCCTGTAAGCATATTCGGGTCTATGCGTGAGTCCGAACAGGTTACAAACAGCACGTCGGGGTTCTGGTGGTTGGCCAGAGCGCCAAACAGGTCTTTGTGCTCCGGATAAACGTTTTTGTGAAAGTTCAGTACGCCGCGAACAATGTGATCCATGTTGCCTCCTTATGCCGATCAGGCAATTTCGATGAGTACTTCACCCGGAGTGACCCGGTCGCCCTTGCTAACGTGAACCGCCTGCACGGTGCCATCTACACTCGAATGAATTTCAGTTTCCATTTTCATGGCTTCGGTAATCAGAACTGCCTGGCCAGCGGTCACAGATTCCCCTTCCTTCACCAGCACGTCCACAACATTTCCAGGCATGGCTGTACTGACGTGGCCGGGATCGGTAGCTCGTTTGCGGCCTTTGCCACCAGCCTCTGCCACGTATTCATTCAAGGGTTCGAACACCACTTCCTCTGGCATGCCATCCAGCGACAAGTATAGCTTGCGCTTGCCGGGCCCCGTTGTGCCAACGCCGGTGACTGCAACCTCGTAGGTTTCGCCATGTACGTCGATGCGGAACTCAGTGGCAACACCTGTGCCCAAACGGCTTTGTCCGGTTTGTTCAACAGGCAGCAACTCCTCCGGCTTGAGAGTGCCGTCCTTGCGCTGCTGCAAAAACTCCCGGCCCAGGTCCGGGAACATGGCGTATGTGAGCACATCTTCTTCGCAGCTGGCCAGACTACCAATGTCCTCTCGTAATTTATCCAGCTCAGGATCGATCAGGTCAGCAGGCCGGCCATCATTGACTGCTTCATTGCCAATGGCCTTGTTGCGAACCTCCGCACTTACCTCTGCGGGCGGTTGGCCGTAGCCACCTTGCAGGTAACGTTTTACTTCGTTGGTGATGGTTTTGTAGCGTTGCCCGGCCAGAACGTTATAAACCGCCTGGGTGCCAACAATCTGGGACGTGGGTGTCACCAACGGCGGATAGCCGAGATCCTTGCGCACCCTGGGTATTTCATCGAATACCTCGTTGATCTTATCGAGAGCATTCTGTTCCTTCAGTTGATTGGCCAGGTTAGACATCATGCCGCCCGGAACCTGGTTGATCTGCACCGAGACATCTTCCCGGGTGAACTCGCTTTCGAACTGGTGATATTTCTTTCGGATTTCGTGAAAGTAATCGGCAATCTCGCTGAGCTTCTCCAGATCCAGGCCGGTGTCGTACTCTGTGCCTTTCAGGGCTGCGACCTGGGACTCTGTCGCCGGGTGGCTGGTGCCGCTGGCGAACGCCGAAATGGCGGTATCAATCCGGTCGGCGCCGGCTTCGATCGCTTTGAGCTGACACATTGGGGCAAGCCCCGCAGTAGAATGGCTGTGAACCACTAATGGCAGGTCAACGGCAGATTTGATCGCCTTAACCAGTTCAAACGTCGCGTAGGGGGTCAGCAATCCCGCCATGTCTTTAATGGCAATTGAGTCAGCACCCATGGCTTTGAGTTCTTCCGCCTGTTTCACGAACAGCGCAGGCGTGTGTACTGGGCTGGTGGTGTAACAAATGGTTCCCTGGGCGTGCTTGCCGGCTTTCTTCACGGCTTTCATGGCGGTTTCAAGGTTGCGAAGATCATTCAGCGCATCAAACACCCGGAACACATCAATGCCATTGTCTGCTGCTTTCTGTACAAAGGCCTCAACCACATCGTCGGCATAATGCCGGTATCCCAAAAGATTCTGGCCTCGTAAGAGCATTTGCAGGCGGGTATTTGGTAAAGCCTTGCGCAGCTGGCGCAGGCGCTCCCATGGGTCTTCTTTCAGGAACCGCACGCAGGCATCAAAGGTGGCGCCGCCCCAGACTTCCAAAGACCAGTAGCCTACTTGATCCAGCTTGTCGCAGATTGGCAGCATGTCTGCAGTGCGCATGCGGGTGGCGATAAGGGATTGGTGCGCATCACGAAGGATTACGTCGGTAACTTCAATCTTTTTTGCGTTGCTCATGTTCAGTCTCCTGTGGATTACCAGCCAGCATGGGCTGCGATGGTGGCGGCAATCGCCAGTGCCACGGCACTGGGGTGGCGTTTCTTGGAGTAGTTCAACAGTTCCGGGTGGTTGGGTACGAAGCTGGTGTCGAACTTGCCCGCGCGGAAATCCGGGTGATCCAGAATCTGCTGGTAGTAATTGGCGGTGGTTTTGATGCCATGCAGGCGCATATCGTCGAGTGCGCGTTTCCCGCGTGCGATTACCTCGTCCCAGGTCAGTGCCCACACAACCAGCTTCAGGCACATGGAGTCGTAGTAGGGCGGGATTTCGTAGCCGGTGTAGATGGCGGTATCCACCCGCACACCCGGGCCGCCGGGGGCGTAGTAATGGGTGATGCGGCCAAAGCTGGGCAAGAAGTCGTTCTTCGGGTCTTCAGCATTAATGCGAAACTGCAGCGCATAACCCCGAAACTGAATGTCCTCCTGCCGATAGCTTAAAGGCAAGCCCGAAGCGATCCGCAGTTGCTCCCGCACAATGTCCACACCGGTAATGGCTTCAGTAATGGTGTGTTCCACCTGCACGCGGGTATTCATTTCCATGAAGTAGACTTCGTTGCCCGTAAGCAGGAACTCCACCGTGCCGGCGTTCTCATAGTTCACGGCTTTCGCCGCGCGCACCGCCAGATCGCCTATGTACTGGCGCTGTTCCGGAGTCAGCTGTGGGCTGGGGGCGATCTCGATCAGTTTCTGATTGCGACGTTGTATCGAGCAGTCCCGCTCAAACAGATGGATGGCATCGCCCTGGCTGTCTGCCAGTATCTGCACCTCAATGTGGCGGGGATTCACGATGCACTTTTCCATAAACACTTCGGCCGAGCCGAAGGCCTTGGTCGCCTCGGAAATGACTCGCGGGTACTGGGTTTTCAGCTCTTGCGGTGAATCGCACCGGCGAATGCCACGGCCACCGCCACCCGATGTGGCTTTCAGCATCACCGGATAACCGATGTTGCTGGCCAATTCCAGAGCTTCCTCAAGGCTGTCCAGATTGCCTTCCGAGCCCGGAGTAATTGGTATCCCTGCGGCCCGCATGCTGTCGCGGGCCTGGGTTTTGTCGCCCATGCCGTGGATAACGCTGGATTTCGGACCAATAAACGCCACGCCTTTCTGCTCGCACAGGCGGGCAAAGTTGGCATTTTCTGACAAAAAGCCGTAGCCCGGATGAATGGCGTCACAGCCGGTTTCTATCGCCAGGTTCACGATGCGAGCCGGGTCGAGATAGCCTGCCAGCGGATCGTCACCAAGAGAATAGGATTCATCGGCTCGCTTAACATGTAAGCCGTAACGATCCGGTTCGGTATAGATAGCCACCGACCGTATCCCCATCTCTGCACAGGCCCGCACGATGCGGACAGCAATCTCGCCACGATTGGCGATTAACACTTTCTTCAGCATGGGAAGTTCCTCATTGCTTCGTCCCGAATGAAGGTTGGGGAAGAATAACGAGGATGACTGATCAGTAAAAATTGATATTATTTCGCTTAAGTATAATAGATAACTTATAGGTAGAGTCGATGAAGGAGGGTTTATGCCGCTCAGTATCCAGAAACTGGCGAACCGGCTGACGTTTAGGCAGTTGCAGGTGTTCAAGGCCGTCTACGATTTGAAAAGCTACAGCAAGGCAGGAGACCTGCTGGGTTTAACCCAGCCAGCCGTCAGCAGTCAGGTGCGTCACCTGGAGCAGGCACTAAACATGCCCATGTTCGAATACATAGGCCGCAAACTCTATTGCACAGCTGCTGGAGAAGAAATGGCCGCCTGCGTGCGTTCAGTATTCGGCGAGCTTGCCGACATGCAGAACCGCCTGGCGGCTCTGGAAGGGCGTGTAGCAGGGGATTTGCGATTAGTTGCGGTGAGCACCGCACAGTACGTGGTGCCCTATCTGTTAGGTTCGTTCTTGCAGTTGAACCCTCAGGTGAACATATCCGTTGCCGTAGTCAACCGCGCAACAGCTTTAGAGCGGTTAAACCAAAATAACGACGACCTGGTAATCATGGGCATGGTGCCCCAGGATCGCCCACTAACTTCACTGCCATTTCTGGACAACGAACTCATCCCCATAGTCCCGGCCGGCCACCCGTTGCTCGACCAAAAATCAGTCAGCGCAGAGACATTCCTGAACAGCAACCTCCTCACCAGAGAACCCGGCTCGGGCAGCCGACTGGCACTGGAAGTCTATTGCCAACAACACCACCTGAAAATAGCGCCCGCGATGGAGCTAGGCTCCAACGATGCGGTTAAACACGCTGTGCTGGCAGGCTTGGGTGTCGCGGTTGTACCCAAACTGAGTGTGTTATCAGAACTCGCCTTGGGCACTTTGACAGCGCTTGATATTACCGATTTCCCGCTGCGCAGAAGCTGGTGTCTTGTCTATCCGCAAGCACGTTACCCAACACCCGTTATGAAGGCCTTTATAGACTACGTTCAGCAGAATATCGCGCAATTCGAGCGATTGTTTCGGAGGCCAAGGACGGCCGGAGAGAAGCGCACATGGATGTGCTCGTAGCGGTTTTTGGGAGGAGGTATTAAACCCACCGCGCCCCTTAATAATAAGGCTTGGGTCGGAGCAAGAAGCCCCGACCCAAGCCAATCACCCACCAAGCTTCCGAACAAGAATCTCATTAAACAGCTTAGGATTACCCTGACCTTTGGAAGCCTTCATCAAAGGCCCCATAAAGCCACCCAGCATCTTCTTCTGCTTCTTCGGATCGCCTTCCTCCTGA